>JAABUO010003621.1_pt1 | contig 18387 bp, 15 predicted proteins | sample 5559291 | NCBI WGS metagenome assembly JAABUO01 (sample SAMN10711878, study PRJNA513372) | rock metagenome | isolation source: Antarctica rocks | place: Antarctica: Victoria Land, Finger Mt sud | reverse complement strand
GTAAGCCGACAGTTCCGATACATGTTCCCCAAGCCCCGGCGGCGCGCCTGAATCCGGCCACAGGTAAATTTGGGGCTGGACAATCTTTGTCCAACCCGTCCCTCATACTCGATGTTGTAGCCACCGGGCGGGCGCGTCGCGGTGTAGAGAAGGAGGAAGGGTTGGTGACTGTTTCGACGCTAGAAACACGTGGCGCCGGCAGGGTGGTATGTCGCGTAACGCTGGCCAGGCGCACACATGGGCGCTGTGCAGCGGGTTCTTCGAGGCGCAGTATCGCTCCGGCAAGCCCTATATCGCCGCGTACAGCAGCCTGCTGGGGACGGCCGTCCACGAGCTCGTCGCCGCGTTCGACCGCCCCACCGGCGGCGAGCAGCGCGACCTCGACGACGTGATCGGGCGCAACTGGCACGCCGGCCGCTTCGCCGGCGCCGACGATGGGCGGGCGCGGGACGAGGCCAAAACCCTGCTCGCGGCCTATGCGGCGCTACGCGAGACCGAAACGGTGCGCGTGCTCGGCAACGAAGTCTTCTGCCAGACGCGCCCGCGCGTGCTCAGGCTAGCACGACGCTGCGGCAGGGAGACTGACCGGCATGAGGGCACTGCAAGTTTGTGTCGCACTTCTGCCCCTCGGTCGGCGTCACGCGACAGGGAGACTGACCGGCATGAGGGCACTGCAAGCCCTTATAGACTCTCGGCGGGGACCCGGCTGCCGCAAGGGCTTGACATCAAAGCGGACGGCATCGATGTCAAAGATGGTACTCTCCCGCTGACGCATCACACAACTATCCGACAGAAGATGTAAGGGGCAACAGCATGTTGCACACAACTGGCGGCGACACCTACGCGTCGATGCACGGAGAGATAGTGGCATCCGCGTCGGGAGAAGTCGGGTGATCTGCGTAGGACTCGTCCGGTACTTGTGCAACATGCCCTTGCCCAATACACTATCCGACAGAAGAGATGGCTCCCGACCGATTCATTCGCCTGCTTGAGGAGTACCGCCCGCTTCTGGAGTTGTACAGCCTCTTCGACCGCGACCTCACCGTGCGGCTGGCCCGTCGCGCCGCCGCGCACGACGACACCGATATCAAAGAGGCGGGCGAAGATTTCCTGGTCAATCCCGCCCCATTCGCGACCCGGCTAGCTTCGGCCCTCTCGTAAGGGTCCGTGGCCTGCATGACCTTTCAAGGTCGGACCCAGCCCAGGGTATCCGTCGCACCGGCCCACCATTGCCGCGATCGTGGGACAATAACGGTGTGAGCGGTGATGTGAGCGATAAGCCGGGGGGTTGGGTCGGGATACTATGCAGGGCCTGAGCTACGAGTACGACGTGAACAAGCTGTGGCTCGGCGGGAGCTACGGCAACATCGAGGTCTTCACGCGCACCGACGCGCGCTCCAACCTCGGCGGCCTGTGGTGCGCCGAGGACGACCAGTTCTACATCGGGCGCCTGGTGATGCACCTCGCCGTCGACGGCGAGCGCCTGGAGGCGCGCACCACTACCTTCATGCCGGTCAGCCAGCAGACCACCTACGTCGGGCACGACGTCGAGGCGCGCAAGACCTTCTTCGTGCCCTACGGCGAGCTGGACCGCCGTCGCGCCTACATGGTGGCGCGCCTGCGCAACTTCCTGCCCCGCGAGCAGACCGTCGAGATCGCGCTCAAGGCGCAGTACCCGCAGTTCGCCTTCGCCGAGTTCAGCAAGCTCCCCGACATGACGCAGAAGAATAAGCTTGTCAACTCGCAGGTGCGCGACGGCCTCGTGGTGACCACGACGCAGGGGCGCGAGGGCGAGGCGCGCGTCATCGGCACACCCGCCGCCGAACTCGTCGACGCCCGCTTCGACGCGCGCACGGCCGAGCTCACCTACCGCGCGACGCTGGGGCCGCACGAGGAGCGCGAGGTCCCCTTCATCGTGGTCATCTCCAATCGGGGCGCCGACGACGCCGTCGCGCGATATCGGGCCAGCGCGACCGAGGCCCCCGGCGCCGTGCTCGCCGCCACCGAGGAGGCCGTCGGCGCTATCCTGCGCACCAGCGACATCCTGACGCCCGACCCCGCGATCACGCGCGCCATCAAGTGGGCCAAGATCAACACGATCCGCGAGCAGCGCCACTACCCCATCGGCAACAGCTTCACCAACGACCCCCCGCAGGATATCCTGGTCGTGCGCGACATCGCCTGGTTCTCAGTCGGCTCCGACTACCTCACCCCCGACTTCTCGCGCGGCGCCATGGAGCTCGTGCGCGACTACGGCGTCGAGCCGGGCGGCGAGATCACCGAGTACATTATGGCCTGCGAGGACCCGCCCTTCAAGTCGAACTACGGGCTCAACATCAACGACGACACGCCCCTCTTCATCTTCGCCGTGCACCACCACTACGCCCTGACCGCCGACGACGCGTTCCTGCGCGCTATGTGGCCGACCGTGCAGGGCGCCGCCAACTGGATTCTGGCCCAGAAGCGCGCCGGCCTGATTTGGTGCACCTCCGAAGAGTCGAACGTGTGGGGCATCGCCTCGTGGCGCAACATCATCCCCGAGTACCAGATCAGCGGGGCCGTGACCGAGATCAACGCCGAGTGCTATATGGCCCTGCGCCTGGCCGGCCGTTGCGCCGAGATGGTGGGCGAGTTCGAGGAATCGGAGCGATTCCTCAACGAGGCGCTGGAGCTCAAGGAGAACATCAACACGCAACTCGTTTCCGAGGAAACGGGCCTGTACCTGCTCAACATCACCTACGACGGGACGCGCCGCCACAACGTCACGGGCGACCTGGTGTTCCCCGTGATGTTCGGCGTGGCCGACGAGGAGATGCGCGAGCGGGTGCTGCAGCGCCTCTACGAGGAGGACTCCTGGACCCCCTACGGCGTGCGCACGGTGCCCAAGGGCGAGCCGGAGTATGACCCCGAGTATGGAGTACGCCTGATCGGGGGCGTCTGGCCCAACCTGACCGGCTGGGTCGCCTACGCCAGCCGCATCGACCACCCCGAGAAAATGATCGAGGGCATGCGCAACATCTACCGCATCAGCGAGACCGAGAACCCCCTGGCCTACAAGAACGTGGTGCCGGGGCAGTTCCCGGAGTGCTTGCACGGCGACACGTTCCAGAGCCGCGGCATGGCCCTCTCGCCCTGGATGCCCGCCACCTTCGTCTGGCTGGCCATCGACGGGCTGCTGGGCTTCCGGCCGCAGGTGACGGAGCTCTCGGTGCAGCCGCATCTGCCGGAGAGTTGGCAGTGGCTCGCCATCAAGAGCGTGCCGTACCGCGGCAGGCGCTTCAGCCTGTTCTACCACCGCGGCACGGTCTACTCGTCGCAGCAGGTCGACACGGGCTACCCGCTCGAGCTTTTCGACGAGGACGTCAGCCACCTGGTGGACACCAACGCCTACGTGATCGCGCTGCGCCGCTCCGAGGAAATCGTGCTCTTCATGGGCGTCCCCGAGCGGCAGGGCGTGACGATGACCTTGCGCCCGCCGCTGGTGGCGCAGGAGCAGCGCTTCGACTTCCTGATGAACCCGGGCGAAGCGCAGGTGCTCACCATCCGCGCCCCGCGCCCCGCGCCGGGAGGGCTGGCCGGGGCCGCGCCCAGCGAGGAAACCGTCGCCCTATCGGGGACGATGGACGTGGAGCGGGAGATCCCGGTGGCCGCCGCGGACGATACAGCGCCTGTCGGCGCCGCCGATGGGGCATAGGGGTAGACTATGCGCCGAGGGCGCAGGCGGCGCGGGCGGCGGCGGCGAACTCGGAGTCGCGGTAGGGCTTGGTGAAGTAGCTCGTGGCGCCGAGTTGCTCAGCGGCGCGGCGGTGCTTGGCGCCGCCGCGTGAGGTCATCATGAAGACCGGCAGCTCCGCCGCGCCCGGCATCTGGCGGATGGCGAACAGGGTTTCCAGCCCGTCCATGCGTGGCATCTCGATGTCGAGCGTGATGATGGACGGCAGGCCCTCGCGCTTGAGCACGTCGAGCGCCTCTTGCCCGTCGCGCGCCGTCAACACCGTGAAGCCCGCCCCCTGCAAGGTCCCGCTGAGCGCGACGCGCATGCTCAAGCTGTCGTCGACGACCAGCGCGACGGGCTCACGCTCGACCGTCTCTTTCTCCTCCGCGCGCAGCGTGACGGCGGGGCGCAGGTCGGCCAGCAGCCGCGGCAGGTTGACCACCGGCGCGACCGCGCCGTCGGGGAGCACGTAGCTGCCCAGCAGCGTCTTGACTCCGCGCAGCAGCGGCGGCACGGCCTTGATCAGCATTTCCTCTTCGTCGAGCACGTCCTCGATGATCAGGCCCAGCGAGCCGCCTTCGTGCGGAACCTGCAGCACGTGCACCTCGTTGTTCTGCACGTAGGCGGCGGGCGCGGCGCCAGGGAGCGGCGGCAAGGTGTAGACCGGCAGGTCCTGGCCTTCGATGCGCGCCACGCGCCCCCGCTTTCCCTGATCATTGAGCCTGTCGACGATGTCCGAGGTGGGCACGAGGTGCAAGGCGGCAATTTGCCCGACCGGTACGGCCATGTAGCAACCGCCGTCGCGCACGATCAGGCCGCGCGTCACCGAGAGGGAGAGCGGCAGGCGCATGGCGAAGGTTGCGCCCAGCCCCGGCCGGCTCTCCACGTCGATCGCGCCGCCCATGCGCAGGCAGGCTTCGCGCACGGCGTCCATGCCCACGCCGCGCCCGCTGAGATGGCTAACGCTCCCGGCGGTGCTGAAGCCCGGCGTGAAGATGAGCTCGATCTTCTGCCGCTCCGAGAGCGCGGCGGCGCGCTCCGCGGCGATGACGCCTCGGCCAACAGCGACGGCGGCGATCCTCTCAGGGGCGATCCCCGCGCCGTCGTCGGCCACGGTGATGACGACGTGGTTGTCCTCGCCCCTGGCCGACACGGTGATAAAGCCGGTCTCATTTTTGCCTGCCGCGCGCCGCGCCGCCGGCGCCTCCAGCCCGTGGTCGACGGCATTGCGCAGCAGGTGCATGAGGGGCTCGAACAGGCGGTCGAACACGTTCTTTTCGACGGCGACGTTCCCGCCTTGCAGTTGCCAGCGCACGCTCTTGCCGGTGGCCTGCGCGGCCTGGCGGACCACGCCATCGAGGCGCACACGCATGGTGGAGAGGGAGATGAGCCTGATGTTCATCAGCGCGCTCTGCAGGTCGGCGTCGACGCGGCTCTCGGTGGCGCGCAGGTTCCAATGGTTGGCGATGGTGTCGTAGAGGCGCTCGATCAGGGCCTGCTGGTCCGCGACGGACTCCTGGAGTTGCAGCGCGAGGGCGCCCAGCGCGTTGTACGACTCCAGGCCGAGATCGTGCGCCCAGCTCGCCTGCTCCCTCGCGCCGGGGGCCGGCGGCGCCGGCTGCGCGGCCATGCATTCGTTGCCGATGCCGAGGGCCAGCTCGTGCAGCCGCAAGATGTTGCGGCGCGCCTCCTCGGTCGTCTCCATGAGCTGCCCGACCATGCCCTGGTACGAGGAGCGGTGCGCGGCCATCTCGGTCACTTTGGCCACCACGGCGTCGACCTTGGCCAGGTCGACGTTGATCGACTCGCGGCCGCGCCTCCCCCCGCTCCGCTCGACGCGCTCCGCAGCCTCGACGGCGACGGGGACGGGAGCGGAGGTAAGGACGGCGCCGTCGGGACCCCGCCCGGCGCCGGAGGATGAGGTCGTGGACCCGGATAGCGGGTCGGACGGCCGCGGCCGCTCGCGCCCCTCTTCGCGCATCCCTTCACCTGCGGGGCGACCGATCGACTGCACGGGGGCGACGGCGACGCTCGTTTCCTGCACGGGGGCGACGCTCGCTATATCCGGGGCAACAGCCGGCTGGTCCGCTACTATATCCGCATCGTTATCCCCTGCCGGCTCGCCGCCGTTATACCCTACCGGCTCGCCGCGATCGACGCCGGCGCAGAGCGCGTCGAAGTGAGCGGCGAGCCTCTTCGCGAGCGTCAGGGACCCCTCGTCCTGCCGGTTGACCAGGGCGTCCTGCACGAGCGCGCGCAGGAGCGGCTCGCAGGCGAAGAGCGCCCGCAGCGCAGGGGTGTCGAGCGCCCGCGCCCCGTCCGCGAGGAGGTCGAGCAGGTTCTCGCACGCGTGCGTTAGGGTGACGACATGCTCGAACAAACACATCTTGGCCCCGCCCTTGATCGTGTGCACGACGCGCCGTATCTCCAGCAGCGCCCCGTGGTCGCCCCGGTTGTGCTCGATGTTTTCCAACTCGACGTGCAGGGCGTCGAGCAACTCGGCGCTCTCCTCGGCAAAGGCCTCGAGCAGAAGAGGATCGGTAGGCTCGGACGCGTGACCCCGCTGGTCTCCTGCCGGCGCTCCAGGCCCTTCAGGGTCCGTCCGGCGCCATAGTCCTTCAGGGCCAGGCTCCGGCATGGGCGCGGCTGAAAGCGAGGGAGCGTGAGCGTCGAGCTCGTCCGCACCCGGCCTGTCCAACGCAGGTGGGTCCACGATGCCGAGCGCCAGCGACTCCTCCGTCGAGAGACCGAAGAGCGCCGCGAGGTCGACGTACTCTTCCGCGGCCATCGTCGCAGCAGTCGGCGACACCTCCGCAGGCGCCGTCGGCGTGGCAACAGGCTTCTGCATCCTCACGAAGCGGAAGCCCTCGCGGCTGCCGGCGCCGGGCGCCACATCCGCGCCGGCGTCACCCCGCGGTATCGCCGGCGTACGGGGCGCGGGCGCAGGGGGGGAGCTAGAGGATAAGACATCCGCCGCCGGGACCTGGACTCGACGGCGGCTTGATTCATCGAGGGCATGCGCGCTCGTGTTGTCCGCTTCGGCGTCGAGCATCGCCAGCAACGCCAGGTCGTCTACGTCGGGCCGTGCCGGGGTTGGCGGGGTGGTCGACGTCGATAAGGGCAGGCCAAGCCCCAGGCCGGCGGCCTCCTCTGCATTGAGCCCGAAGAGGCCGATCAGATCGACATCGCCATCGTCCCTGGTCCTAGCCATTGGCGCGCGCCCCCGGCCGCACGGCGCCCTCCGTCGCGGCTAGCATCGCGACAGAGGGCGCCTCGGGCGCAGCCATGGCCGGCGTGTCCCTAACCGCGGGGCCGCTGCCACGGACCACGATGGCCTGTGTCGACGCGGTGTCGGCGAGGAGCGTGTCGATGGCGCTGCTCAGCTCGGAGAGGGCCACGTTCTGAGAGCGCAGGCACGCCGAGACGTGCTCGGTGAGCACGCTGACCTGCTGCGAGAGCAGGCGCATCTGCCGCGCGATCTCGGCCACGGTCGTGCTCCCGCCCAGGCGCGACGCCTCGAGGCTCGTGTTGGCCGAGAGGGTGCGGATCTGGCGGGCCACCGCCCCGAGCGTTTCGCCCGCCTTGACACCCTCTCCGACGTTGGTCGAGAGGCGCGCCGTACGGTCGCTGATGTACTCGGCCGTCTCGAGGATGGTGTGCAACCCATCGCACGTCGCGTCGGCCCCGTCAAAGCGCCCGCTCTCGCCTGCCGTCGAGGTCGTCATAAACCTGCCTAACTCTCTACTAGCCGCCAGTAGGGGCCTATTGACACACGCCCTATCACTAGTGACATATGATATGCCCGCGCTGAGGGCTCACCCTACTTTCAATGTCGCTACCGAGTCGTTGAGCCGCTCGGTGAGGTGGCGCAGCCGCGCGGCGGCCTCCGCCGACGCGACGGTGTGGCGCGAGGTCTGGACCGAGATGCCGTTGAGCGTGCCCATCATCGCGACCAATGCGGCCGCCTGGCGAGCCTGCTCGGCGCTGGCGCTGGCGATAAATTTGTTTAGATCGGCCAACTCGTGCACCACGCCGTCGACGGTGGTGAACGCCACGCCGGCGCTCTGCACGACCCCGGCGCCGGCGGCGACGCGCGCCGCCATGTCCTCGATCGCCTCGATCACACCGACGGTCTCGCCCCTGTTGCGCTCGATCACGTCCTGGATCTGGCGCAAGGCCAGTTGCGACTGCTCGGCTAGCGCCTCGATGCTGTCGGCCACGGCGCGGAAGATGCCGCCGCTGTCGGCGTGTCGCGCAGCCTCGATCGAGGCGTTGCCGGCCACGATATGCAACTCTTCAGTGTTGCGCTGCACCAGGGTCAGGGCCTGGCTCATCAGCTGCGCGCTCTCGCCGAGGCTCTTGACCTTGCGGGTGGCCCGGCGCGTCGTATCGCGGAAGGCGCCCATCGTCTCGTGCACGCCGGCGACGGCGTCGCGGCCGCCGCGCACGGCCTCCAGGGCACGGCCGGCCACGGCCATGGCCGCCTGCGTGCGCGCGCTGACGTCGGAGGCGGAGCCGGCCAGAGCGTCGATGGCCTCGCCGCCGCGCGCCAGGGCCGTCGCCTGTTCGCGCGCCTCTTGCGAGACTTGCTGCGCCGTCGAGGCCACGTGGCCTGTGCCGGCGCTCACCTCGCGCGCGGTCTCCTGGATGCCGTGTACGATGGCGCTGAAGCGGCGCAGCAACACCGCCGCCGAGTCGGCCACGGCCCCGAGCGAGCCCTCGCTGAGCGTGGGTCGCACCGTCAGGTCGCCGCCGGCGGCCTCGGAGAGCTCTATGAAGAGCCTGATGATGTCGTTCTCCAGTTCGAGCCGCTGTCCCTCGAGCTCCTCGATCAAGGCCTGAGCGCGCGCGGTCAGGGCGTCGAAGGCCGCGGCGATCTCGCCGATCTCGTCGTGCCGGGCCAGCCCTGCGCGCGCGGCGAGGTCACCGGCCTGCACGCGAACGATCGTTGCTTTGAGCGCGACGATCGGGGCCATCAGCCGGCGCGCCAGGACCGTGGTCAGCAGGGCGACGACGACCACCGGCGGCGCGGCGTCCCAGGCGGGCAACCGCCCGATGTAGAGGGTCAGCATGGTCGGTAGAGCGCCCATGAGCACGAGCGCTAGGGTCAGCTTGACGCGCAACGACCAGTAGCCGAACCCGGTTAGCCGGGCGCGCGCGCCGTCCGTGATAGCGCCCATCTACGTCCTCTCTGTCGCGTCGCGCGCGCCCAGCGCCGCCGCCAGCGTGTCGATCAGGAGGGCGCCGTCGAGGATGCGGACGGTCTCCCCGTTCACGGTCGCCGTCGCGCTCAGCAGCGGTTGGTCGGGCGTATCGCCGTCGTGCCCCAAGCGGTCGAGGTAGCGGATGCCGGCGGCCTCGTCGACGAGCAAGCCGACGCATAACTCCTCGCGTTCGATGAAGATGAGGCGCGTCTGCGCGTCGCGCCCGCCCTCGCCATAGCCCATGAACAGGCCCAGGTCGACGATCGCCTGCACCGACCCCTGGACGTGGAGCAGGCCGAGCATCCAGTCCGGCACTCCCGGCACGGGGCTCACCGTGGTGTATCGCTGCAGCCACGGCAGCAACGCCGCGCCGCCGTCCTGCAGCAGGCCGTAAGTGTGGCCGCGCACGGTGAAGATGAGGGCCGGCACGCGCTCCTGCACGGTCTAGGCATCCTCGCGCATCGCCTGCGCCTGCGTCGCCTGCATCGCCTGCGGCGTGGGGGCGGTCTCGGCGTAGGCGCGCTCGACGTAGGGGCTGCTCCTCAGCCGCCGCGCCACGGCCTTCTCGGAGAGCGCCTCGCGCAGGGTGGAGCGCAGCACGTCCTGGTCGACCGGCTTGGTGAGATAGCGGTCGGCGTGAGCTATCTTCCCGCGCATCTTGTCGATGAAACCGTCCTTCGATGTCAGCATGATGACGGGCGTCTCCTTGAACGGCGAACGCTTGATCAGCTCGCACACGTTGAGCCCGTCCATGCGCTTGGCCGGCTGATCCTCGGCGGCGCCGCGGGCATGGGTTTTCAGGTTTATGTCGAGCAGCACGACATCGGGGCGCACCGCCGCCATCTGCTTCAGGGCGGTCAGCGGGTCCTCCGCGAAAACAAGGGTGTATTCGCCCTCCAGCAGGCGTTTGTAGGCGTAGCGGATCGTCGCGCTATCCTCGACGATCAGCACGCAGAATCGGTCATCTTGCACGGTGTCCTCCGGTAGTCATCGGTCGCCGGTCGCCGGTCGCCGGTCGCCGGTAGATAGTCGCCGGTAGATATGGGTAGGGTGGTAGCCGGCGCAGAGGTGTTACGGCCACCGCGCGCTCCGCTCACCGGCCGGCAACCGGCGACCGGCGACTGACGATTGTGTTGCCCTGCACCGTGTCCGCGATCGCTTGTCGGGCGTGCTGGCGCATCGTTTCGGGTCCCGCGGACGTTTCGTCGCTCCACCCGTGGAGCAGCAGCAGCGCGAGCAACCGTTGCAGCGTGCTCACGCCCTCCCGCAACGCCGCCGGCTGCATCGAGGTGGGGACGCGCCCGCACGCGACCAGCAGGTCGTCCACGTCGAGGCGCTGCCGCTTGTCGACGCGCAGGTCGCCGGCGACACCGATCTGGACCTCCACGTTGTTGCCGGTGACGGCGAGGTCGGCGATGCGCTCGATGAGGGCCGGCAGGCGCGCCGTGTCGGCCATGCCGGTCAGCTCTTCCAGAGTATCGAGCACGACATTGATCGCCGCGCCGAGGCGGCGCACGCGGTCCTCGGGTTTCGAGCCGGGGACCATGGCGACGAGGGGGGCGATGCGCCCCAGCACGGCGCTGAGCGACTGGTGGAACGCCCCGTGACCGTCGTCGAGCGGCTCGACGTTGACCTCGTCGAGATTGATGTTGAGGTTGTATGCGTACATCGCCGTCCGATCACTCCTTCGCGCTATAGCCCCGCAACACGGGCTGAGGGTTGACCACGCTGACCACGCTGGCCGCCCGGCGAAACCCTCTCTCGCCCGCCGCTGATGCTACTCTTATCGTTCATAGTAGGCCCCCGCTCCGCGAGCATCCTATCCCCTATTCGTCCTAGCCATACGACGTAGCGCCCGCTTACCCGAACGGGCCATTGACGCAGTAGTTAGTAGACAGTAGTTAGTAGTCAGAGAGTTCTTCAGCATACGCCTACGAGTAGGCGGGGCGCCCCGGCGCGAGGCGTCTTCTGGCGACTGACGACTGACGACTGACGACTGACGACTGACGACTGACGACTGACGACTGACGACTGACGACTGGGGACGTTATGGCAATGAATCGCGTACCGTATCGGACGAGCCTGCGCGTGCTCGGGCGCTTGTTGAACGGCGACAAGGCACGCATGGTCACCGTGTGCGAGGTCGACGACGGGTTTCTGTTGCACTACTTCATGCAGGGCGACCCGTGCCGCGTCAACACCCGGGCCATCCATAGCGCCGAGGTGCTCGACCTCGACGACCTGTTGCACGGGCAGCGCGGGAAGCCGGAGCCCGACGGCTCGTTCAAGGGCTTGCAGACCGTGCTGGGCTTCCGCCAGGGCGAGGCCCTGAAGTTCCAGAAGTCGCACCCGCTCTGCCCCATGGGCTACGAGAATGTCCTGCGCGCCCTCGGCGAGACGCTCGACCGACGCCACGCCCAAGCCATCCTCATCCACGAGCTCGAGGACAACGTGCACGTCGAATACACCATCGACCGCGCCGACTTCGTCCTGCGCGACGGCGTGCGCATGGCCATACCAGGACGCCGCGAGGAGCACTATAAGGCCAGCGGCATCGAGGGGCTGGTACGCGCGTGCCGCGAGCAGACGGCCGAGAAGGTGCGTCGCAACGGCCAGAATCTCTCCTACAACCCGCTGGATGTCGCCACCTACCTGGACACCGCGCAGACGCTGGAGGACGATGGTCACCACCGCGACGCCGAAGACCTCTTCCGCAAGGCCGCGCAGCTCGCACCTGCGCACCCCGAGGCGCACTACGGCCTCGCGCGCCTGGCGCGCCGCCGCGGCGACCGCAAGGCCGCGCTCAAGTTCCTGCAGTCCGCCACGACGCTGGACCCGGCGAACGGGCGCTACCTGCACCTGCTCGGGCGCATCAATATGGAGCGCGCCCAGCTCGACGCCGCCGTCGCCGCCTTGCGGCAGGCTGTCGCCCTCGAGCCGGGGAACCGCATGTATCTCTTCGACCTCAGCCGGGCCTACGAGCGGCTGGGGCACCCCGAGGAGGCGAGCGCAGTCCTCGCGCGCTATGGGGCCGGAGTCAGCGCGCGCGCGGCCTGGGGCGGAGGGGACAGAGCCGGCGCGGCGCCGCCGGCCGCAACGCCTCCGGTCGAGCGCGGGGCGAGCGTGTCCGGCCGTGTCGCGCGTCTGGCCGACCCAGCCGACGACGCCCACGACGTCCCCGCGCCACAGCCCCGGCAGGACGAGGCGTCGCGCCGTGGCTCGGTCCCCGAAGACCCGTCCGAATCGCGGCTCCCCGCCGGGGGGGCGTCGTTCCCCCCGCGCGATGGGCAACCGCGCCGGATAGAGCAACATAGGCGCGCGGAAGATGGGCGCGCGGCGTCGGTCGCGACGGGAGACCTGCCGGACGTCGCGCTGGCCGCTTTCGCGCCCCGGCTCAAGGGGCCGATGCCGACCTTGCCGCGCGTTACTCGGCTCACCGAGGGGCAGGCCGCCGATGCCGGCGCGGGCGGCGGCGACACGGACACGGGCGGCGGCGCGGAGAGGGGTAGCGTTTCCCCGGCCAAGCCCTCGTGGGGGGCGACTGAACGCTCCACGCTCCCGGATACCTCGACGCCCTTGCCCCCGGCCGCAACACCGTTTTCGGGCGACGCGCCGCCTTGGGAAGACACGACGGCCCGGCGCACCCGTGGGCAGGGGTCGACAGAATCCGAGGGGGGCGGGACCGCCGGGGCCGCCGCCTCGCGCGATGGGCGTGAGTTACCGATGTCAAGACTCGCCCTGACGAACGACTGGTCGGTCCGGGCGCTGCCCTCAATCCACATTCCGACGGACGCCACGGACGCCACGGACGCCACGGACGCGGCGTCCCTGCCCCTGGCCGTGGCGCACCACATCGACGGCCGGCAGCCGGCGGCTGGCAATGGCTTTGCGCCGGCTGATAGAGGTGGTACCGCTGGCGCCGGCGATGTCAGTGCTAGCCGGAGAGTGACGCCGGGCCCTTCCGACGAGGAGTCGGCGCTGCTCGCCACCGCGACCATGCGCGCCGAGGAGTCCGTGCGCGCCGAGCCCCACCGCGCCGACCTGCACCGCAAGCTGGGCTTCTTGCTGGCCAAGCAGGGACGCAGTGAGGATGCCGCGGCCGAGTTCCGTCGCGCCGTCGAGTGCGGACGCCGCCGCTTCACAGAGTAGAAAGTCGCGAACCGGGCGTTTGGAAGAAAAGCGCAACCTTGTCGCCGATAGCGGCAGCGGCAGTGGTGGCGATGGCGCGCAGGCGCCGGCGTAAAGACGTCTAGCTTTCGACGTCCGACGTCCGGCTTTCTACGTCGTCCTCCGGCGCCTTGTCCAGAGGCGCCTTGAGCGCGGAGTCGTGCACCGCGACCTCGGGGCGTAGCTCGTCGAGGAACACGCAGTCTTGCACCTGGCGCGAAACGCACATGTCCGTGACATAGCCGACGTCGAGGTGGACACCGCGCAGGTAGCAACGAAACGACGAGCTGCGGGTCTGCACGGCGCGCGAGACGGCGCTGATGTACTGGTCACTCTCGGGGGGCACGGGGACATCGCCGGCGTCGAGATAGCGGCAAACCTGCTTGCTGGCGCCCGGCCGCATCAAGGGAGGCTTGACAGGCGGTCGCGCTCGCATCTGCACCGTCTCATTCTGCTTCAGGGCGACCTGTGCGAGGAGCACGGGGCACGTCGCGCAATCCTCTCTTTTCTGGCAGCACGGCTTACTGCTCGCCTCGCGCAACCCCCAGAGCGTCCAACAATCCTGCCCCTTGAAGTGCGCGTAGCATTCCTCGCAGGCGCCGTGGAGATCGTTGTCGGGCGACTGGATGATCTCCCAGCAGTGCTTCGTCACATCAGGGCGACCGGGGCGTCCCACTACCGGCAGGACGGTGAGGGCGCGCGGCCCGGCGGGAGCGGGACGCGGGGACAGGCGCGATGGGCGCGACGCCCCGGACGACTGGTCGATGGGCTTGTTGCTGTTGCTGTTGCTGTTCATACCGTGTCTCTCTCGCTCGCGGCGCTCCTCGAAGCTTAGTGTAACATGCCTAGCACTATTTGCACTAACAAGCCGTCCTTGATCGCTTTGGCGCCACGACGATGCGCTTTCCTGCGCCGGCGCAGCCTCCCGTACTCCCTCTTTCCTACGTCTGTGGTCCCATCTGTACCAGTAGATATCGGCAACGAGACGGGTAAACTTGAGAGGGCCAGTCGCCAACAGCTAAACGGGAGGGAGGTATCGTGCCGATCGCGCGCGTCAACGGGCTGGACATCTATTACGTCGACTCGGGGGCAGGGCCGCCCGTGTTGTGGATACAGGGCCTGGGGGCCGAGCACACGGCGTGGTCGGCGCAGCTGGCGCGCTTCGGCACGGAGTTCCGCTGCATCGCCCCGGACAGCCGCGACGTGGGCCGCTCGGCCCGCGCCGCCGCGCCGTATACACTGGGCGACGTGGCGGCCGACTATGCCGCGCTGCTGCGCACCCTCGACGCCGCCCCCGCCCATGTGGTCGGCCTCTCGCTCGGCGGCGCCGTCGCCCAGCGCCTGGCGCTCGACCACCCTGCACTGGTGCGCTCGCTCACGCTCGTTTCCACGTTCGCCCACCAGGGTCCGCGGCAGCGCGAGCTGCTGACCGCCTGGCGCGAGATCTACGCGCGCGTCGACGTGGTGACGTTCTACCGCCAGGCCAACGCGTGGCTCTTCTCCGACCGTTTCTTCGAGCGCCCACGCAACGTCGAGAACGTGTTGCGCTACGTGGCCGAGAGCCCGTATAAGCAGGGGACCGACGCGTTCGCGCGCCAGGTCGACGCGGCCCTCGCCCACGACGCGCGCGCGCGCCTGCCCGGACTCTGCGTGCCCACGCTCGTCGTCGTGGGCGAGAAAGACATGCTGGCGCCGCCCCCGCTCGCGCGCGAGCTCGCCGCCGCGATCCCGGGGGCGCGCCTCGAGATCATACCCGACGCGCCGCACTCGCTCAACCTGGAGCGGCAGATCGAGTTCAACCGGCTGCTGCGCGCGTTCCTCGCCTCGCTATGACGAGCGAGGACCCGGGGCGCGTCGTCGCGCACCTGCGCCTGCCGCTGCAGCTCACCCTCGCGCCGCTCTACCTGTGGGGAGTGTTCGGGGCGGGGGGAGGGTGGTCGCTCGCGACGGTGGCCGCCTTCATCGCCGTGCACGTATTCCTGTACGGCGGTACCACCCTCTACAACTCCCACTACGACCGCGACGAGGGGCCGATCGCCGGGATGGAGCGCCCAACGCCCCTGCCCCCCTGGGCCTTACCGTTCTCGCTCGCCTGGCAGGTTGCCGGCCTGCCCCTCGTCGCCCTCGCCGGCCTGCCGCTGACCTTGTTCTACGTCGCCTACGCGGCGATGGGCGCGCTCTACTCGCACCCAGGTCCCCGCCTGAAAAAACGCCCCTACGTCAGCACAGGGCTCATCTTTCTCTTCCAGGGCGTCGGAGGCGTGCTGGCAGGCTGGCTGGCCAGCGGGCGGCCCCTCGCTTCGCTGGCCGGCGAACGATTCCCGCTGATGGCGCTCGTCGCGGCCTGCACGACGATCGGCCTGTATCCGCTGACGCAGATCTACCAGGTCGACGAGGACGCGGCGCGCGGCGACCGCACGCTGGCGATGGTGCTGGGGCCGCGGCGCTCGTTCACCTTCGCGCTGGCCATGTTCCTCGTCGCCGCCGTCGCCGGGGTGCGTGTGCTGGCGCGCATGGGGCGTCCGCTCGACGGCGTCCTGCTGGCCGGCGGCTATCTGGCCCTGGGCGCCCTGACCGCCGCCGTTGGCCTGCAATTTTCTCGCCAGCCGCTGCTGGTCAACTTCCGCCGCCTCGTGCTCGTGCAGGTCGCCGGCGGCGCCGCCTTCGCCGCCTTTGTCGCGCTGCAACTTGCCCATCCGTTTTAACTGTTAGGAGCTTACATGCCCATCATCCCGAGCTTCGCCGAGCGCGCGCTGCTGCGCCTCGGCGTGATCCCCGCGCCGCTCGTCGATTTCACGCAGCACGCCGCGTTCCGGCTGCTGCTGGCTGGCCATCGCCTCGGCGTCTTCGCGGCGCTCGAGGGCGGGCCGCTGACCCTGGACGAGCTCGCCCCGCGCCTGGGGGCGCGCCCCGCGGGGCTCGAGCCGTTCCTGGGCATCCTGTGCCGCCTGGGCTACCTATCGCGGCGGGGCAGCCGCTACAGGAACACCGCGACGACCGTGCGCTGGCTATCCGCGGACTCACCGCACTCGCTCCTGCCCGCCATCACCTTCCTCGACGATTTCGTGCGGCGCTGGGATCACCTGGAGGAGACGATCAAGGAGGGCCGCCCGCCCGTGACGGCCTACGAGTTCTACGACCGGCGCCCCGCGCGCTGGCCCAGCTTCCACGACGGCATGCGCACCATCGCGCTCTTCACCGTCGACGAGGTGGCGCGGGCGGCGCGGCTGCGCCCCGGCCCGCTACGCCTGCTCGACGTCGGTGGCTCGCACGGCCTGTACACGATCGCGCTGTGTCGCCGCCACCCGGACCTAAGCGCGGTGATCTACGACTGGCCCGACGGCGTGGCCGCCGCGCGACGGGAGATCGCGCGCGCCGGGCTGGACGATCGCATCGCCACGATGACGGGCGATTTCTTGCGAGACGACCTCGGCGCGGGTTACGACGTGGCCTTGCTCGGCAACATCATCCACGGCCAGCGGCCGCCCGCGATCCAGGATCTGTTGCGGCGGCTGCACGAATCTTTGAATCCGGGCGGCACGCTGCTGATCCTCGATCAGGTGGGCATGCGCCAGCCCTTCACGCGCTTCGCCGGCTACGCGGCGGCGATGACGGGGCTGTTCCTGCTCAACGAGCTAGGCGGCGGCATCTATCCCTACGCGCAGGTGCGCGCGTGGCTGCGCGAGGCCGGCTACGGCGACATCCGCCTGCGCCGGCTCTTACGCGCGCCGGGAAACGTGCTCATCCAGGCAAGTAGACAGTAGCCTGCGACTACGATCGCAGGCTTATTCCGCTCGGGTCAAAACAAGCGCGGCGTTGATGCCGCCGAAGCCGAACGAGTTCTTGAGCATAGCAGCGATGCGCCGCTCGACGGGGTGGTCGCGTATGAGGCGCAGGTCGCAGGCCGGGTCGGGCTCGCCGAGGTTGACCGTGGCCGGCAGCACGCCGCGCTCGAGCACGAGAGCGCAGATGGCGAGCTCGATCGCGCCGCTGGCGCCGAGCGCGTGGCCGTGCATGCCCTTGGTGCCGCTGACCGGCACGTCGCCGGCGTGCGCGCCCAGGGCCTTCTTGATGGCCAGCGTCTCCGTCGAGTCGTTGAGCTTGGTGGCGCTGGCGTGGGCGGCGACATAGTCGATCCCCTCCGGCGGCAGGGCCGCCTCCTCCAGCGCGAGCGTCATCGCGCGCGCGGACTGCTCGCCGTCGGGCCGCGGCGAGGTCATGTGGTAGGCGTCGCTGGTGACGCCGAAGCCGCGCACCTCGGCGTAGACCGGGGTGCCGCGGCGCACGGCGTGCTCGTACTCCTCGAGCACGAGCATGCCGGCGCCCTCGGCCATCACGAAGCCGTCGCGATCGCGGTCGAAGGGGCGCGAGGCCGCTGCCGGGTCGTCGTTGCGCATCGACATCGCCTTGATCACGGCGAAGGCGCCGAACGTCAGCGGGGCTATGGGGGCCTCGGCGCCCCCGGCGAGGGCCACGTCGACCTCGCCGCGCTTGATGGCATGGAACGCGTCGCCCACGCCGATCGCCCCCGAGGCGCAGCTGTTGGCATTGCCCAGGCTCGGCCCGCGCGCGCCGATCTCCATCGAGATGTTGGCGGCGTTGGCACCGCCGAAGACGGCCAGCGCCAGCATCGGGCTGACGTGGCGCAGCCCCCCCTCCATGAAGTCCTGATGCTGCTCCTCGGCGTACGAGATACCGCCGAGCGCCGAGCCGACGTAGACGCCGACGCGCTCGCAGTCCTCGCGCTCCAGCGACAGGTGGGCGTCGTCGACGGCCATGCGGGCGGCGGCGAGCCCGAACTGCGAGCAGCGGTCGAGGCGGCGCGCCCGCTTGGCGTCGAGGTAGTCGAGCGGGTCGAAGTCCGGCACCTCACAAGCGACCCGCGAGGGGTACGCGGCGGCGTCGAAGAGCGTGATGCGTCGCCCACCGCGCCGGCCCTCGATCACGCCGCGCCACAGATCCTCTTTGCCGGCGCCGATGGGAGTGACCGCCCCCACCCCGGTGACCACCACGCGCCGCCCTGTGTCCCCGCTCACGCCGGCACCCCGCTCTCGACTCCCGACTTCTGACTCCCGGCTTCGTTTTCGGCCAACTCCTTGATGCGCCGCAAGGTTTTGTTGGCGATGTTGTGCACGAAGAGGTCGCCGACGATGTAGCGGGCGGCGAGCGGGCCGAGCGGGCGCGGCCACGGCGGGTCGAACACGTGGACGATGCGCACCAGCATACCGGCGCCGTCCGGGTCGGGCTCGATGATCCACTCCACGTCCATGCCGCGCGTCGCGCCGCGCACGTGGCGGAAGC
>JAABUO010003620.1_pt1 | contig 18391 bp, 22 predicted proteins | sample 5559291 | NCBI WGS metagenome assembly JAABUO01 (sample SAMN10711878, study PRJNA513372) | rock metagenome | isolation source: Antarctica rocks | place: Antarctica: Victoria Land, Finger Mt sud | reverse complement strand
CACTGGCGCCAGGATCACCCCAAAAAGTACGCCTCATAGATGCAAAGGTGCAAGCGCCGTACGAGAGGAAGATATGCCATTTTTGCGGAGCAAAGTTTCGGGGTGTGAAAGGTGCGCTTACCGACCACGTCCAGCGTGTTCATGAGGAAACCGGCAACTGGGGGGAGTGGAGCGAGCACAAGGGGCAAGATACGACGAAGAACGTGACGGAGCCACCGGGTAGGAAGTCTAAAAAGGGAAATCGCCACGACGGAGATCGTCTGAAGATACTGGCCCGCTGCTTGCCGCTCCGATACCGCCGAAGGAGTGGACATCCTTGCCGAAAGGAACCTATGTGAAAAAATCTCAAGGCGGTCTTGTCCGCCCGCGCTAGAATGCTGCTCTCCGGCGTCCGCTTGCACGCTACCGTGACCAACAGAATCTTGCACGCGCCGCGTCATGCCAGCGGGCCGCTGCGTCAGCTAAAGGTGCGACGGCATCGTCGGGTCGGCACGTTGCGGGTCATGAGAGACATCGGGCGAATCCAGCGTAGGGCAAGCGGTCCGTGGTGTCAGCAATGTCGTGGCCGTATTTACAGTGCATGTGGGACATGAGCACCGGTTCTTTTTGTAGAAATAACACGCACACGACGTCGCGGCACGGTAGGGTGTTTAGTGCGGATGCATCGCATTGAGAAAGGGGTCAATGGTGACGGAAACTTTCTTTCAACAGGCGCGAGGACTGACCCGTGACCAACGCAACGCGTTCATCGCCAGCTTCCTGGGCTGGTCGATGGACGCGTTCGACTACTTTCTCCTCGTCTTCGTGTTCGCCGAAGTCGCCAAGGATCTCCACTCTACGCTCGCGGCCGTCGTCTTCACCACGACGCTGACCCTGGCCGCCCGTCCGGTCGGCGCCCTTATCTTCGGGCTGATCGCCGACCGCTTTGGCCGGCGCATCCCGCTGATGGCGGACGTGGTTTTCTACTCGCTGATCGAGCTCCTCACGGGATTCTCGTCGTCGCTGACGATGTTACTGGTGTTGCGCACGCTCTACGGCATCGGCATGGGCGGCGAGTGGGGCCTTGGCGCCTCGCTGGCCATGGAGAAGATTCCCACGGCCAAGCGCGGCTTCTACTCCGGCCTGTTGCAGCAGGGGTACGCCTTCGGCTACCTGCTCGCCGCACTCGCCTACTACGTCATCGGGGTGCATTTTGGCTGGCGCTGGATGTTTATCATCGGCTCCCTCCCGGCGCTGCTGGTGCTCTACATCCGCTCACGGGTCGGCGAGTCGGAAGTATGGGAGCGCACTGTCCAACGCAATACCCCCGTCGCGCGGGTCTTTTTTAACCGCACGGTGCTGCTGCGTTTCGTCTATCTGATCGTGCTGATGACGGCGTTCAACTTCATGAGCCATGGCACGCAGGATCTCTACCCGACATTCCTCAAGGCGCAGCACCACGCGTCGGCCGGCCTCGCGGTCGTGATCGCAATCATCTACAACATCGGCGCTCTGATCGGCGGCGTCATCGGCGGCGCCCTCTCCGAGCGCTTCGGCCGGCGTCGAGTCGTCGTGGTGATGGCGCTGCTAGCGCTCCCGGTCGTGCCGCTCTTCGCCTTCTCGGCGTCACTCGGGTTGCTCACGCTGGGCGCGTTCCTGATGCAATTCCTGGTGCAGGGCGCCTGGGGCGTGATTCCCGCGCACCTCTCCGAACTCTCGCCGGACGAGATCCGCGGCTTTTACCCCGGCGTGACCTACCAACTCGGCAACCTCTTCGCCGCGATTAACCTGCCGCTTCAGACCTGGATCGCCGGCAACAATGACCACAACTACGGCAAGGGCCTCGCGTTCGTCATTGTCCCGGTACTGCTGGCCGTGGCGGTCATCACGGCGGTGGGGCCCGAGAATCGCGGGGCGCAATTCGGGCGATCCTCCGAGCCGGAGAGACGCGCCTCGCGAGACGAGGGCGTCGCCGGGATAGCCGGGTCGCCGCGGCCTGCCGTCTAACGCGACGGCGCCGCGGACGACAGGCCGCCGCGGACGACAGGCCGCCGCGGACGACAGGCCATCAGGGGTGGAACGCTACTTGCACCGTTTCCCCATAGACCGAGAAAACAGTCCCTACGCGTATAGATAGTAGGTACGTGTATGTAGGTGGATATAGACCAGGAGGATGCGACGATGGCAGGAACCAGGGATAACGACGCGGCGCGCGACGAGGATCAGGACAGCGCCGAGGGTGGCGGCATGAGCCCGATGGGCGGCAAGGGTCCGTCGGCGGCTTCGGCGGCCGACACGGAGGGCGCGTTCGGCGACGCCGAGGCCGCCGACGGGCAAGGGCACAACAGGCATAAGGATACGTCTTCGAGCTCGACGGGCGATTCATTGAGCGAGGGGCCAATGGTGTTCGACAACGTTGGGGAGTCGAGCAGCGGACGCGGACACTAGGCGCGTGGGCACGCGCGTCTAACGCGTTCCAGTCGACAGGGCGCGCAAAAAGCGTCGGCCGCGACCACTATAGGGATCGCGGCCAACGCTTTTTGCGCGCGGATGTGGCCGCGGCAGGCAGCATCTTCACCGCAGACCAAGCCTATCGAGACGCCGCTCGGCAAGCAGACTTCCGAAAGACGCGGCGATGAGCCAGAGCATGATCGAGAAGAGCACGAGGATGAGCCCGGTCCCCGGCGTGATGAGGGTGTAAAGGCGTATCCCCGCCCGATGCGGGGCCGCGAGGGCGGCGACGAGGAGACGCAGAGCGCGCAGGAGGCGCGGCAACCGCAACGCGAACCCGGTCAGGGCCGCCGTGAGGAGGGTATGCCGTTGCGCCATCACGCCGATAGTTAGGCCGCCCACCGCGTCGCTTAACAGGAGCGCCAGGACCGCCAGCCCCTCCGTTCGCGGCGGGAAGAAGCCATCGCCCAGGACACCATCCGGGAGGAACATGTTGAGCAGGGCGGTCCCGACGGCATAGATGAGAGCCGCCGCTCCCGCCCCCACGAGGACGCTGGCGCCGGTCCCTCCCCGCGCGCGTAACCGTAGCCGCACCAGCCAATCGAGCAGGAAAGGCCGCGGCGGCGGCGATGATGAATCGTAGGGCGCGGAGGTACGTTCGTAGTCCATGTTGATGCCTTATCGCTGCCACAGCGAAATGGGAAGGGTGCCTGCTTCTCTATTGTAGCCGGTCATGTCCCGAGGCGCGCAAGAGTCGGGGCGCCAACAGGGCGGGACCTCGATCAGCAACGAAGCGGTCGCATCCAAAATAACACGGTATACTGCGTGACGGTGGACGAGGCGTACCCGCGCGATCCGCCTCCTTACAACTCACACCTTACACTTAGGAACGACGTATGAACTGGGGTCTCATCGCGGCCGGCCTGGGCGTCCTGGCCGTCGTCATGCTCGGCGGCATCCTACTGGCGGCGAGCGGCGTCTACGGGGTTGGCCTCGTCGCGTTTCTACCGATCGCCGCCGTCATCGGCGGCGCCATCGTCCTCGCGGGACGCGAACCGTCATAAGACGCGCCGCGCCTACGGCGTCGGCACGATCTGCCAGGCCGGATGAATCTCGCGCCAGCCATGCTGGAGGTCCGTCACGTAGGCGCCCGTGACGCGCACGTGCGTCCCCACGGCCGGGATGGAGACACGCCCCTGATCGGCGGGGATAACCTCGACGACGAGCGACCCCGCCCACTCGACGTAGTTGCGCGCGTCGAGCAGGCGCCAGTAACCGCGGTCGGGCAGCAGGCTGAGATGCATGTCCCCGTCGGGCGCGTGGATGATGAGGATGACGCGGCCGGACACCGTGACGCAGCGTCCATGCACGGCCAGACGGCCGGGACCGTAGACACCGGCGAGGACGTTGCCCGCGCGGCAGACGACGGGGGACGCGACGGCGGATCCGCGGTCGCCGAGCAGAGGGTCGCCAATGGCGTGGCGCAGGCGCGGCAGTTCCGTGGCGACCGCGTGGCGCAGCCGGGGAATGACCAACGCCGCGGCGCCGAGGACAATACAGAGGGCGAGGATAAGGGTCGGGAAGCCGCACCCGCGCCCCGTATATCCGTACCTATTCCTATACGCCATGGCCCCACTGTAGCACGATGCCGCGTACTCGTCCCCTCCCGTGGTACGCTCTGAAAGGACCAGTTAGGTAGACGCGGAACCTCAAACCTGATGCACGGAGGGGCGATGACCACTGAAACGACGGCGCCGTTCCAGCTGGAGCGACTCGGCACGATCATGGAACCGAACCCGCATAACCCGCGCGAAGCGTGGGGCGTCCTCAATCCCGGCGGCGCGCGCGGCCGCGACGGCGCGTATTACCTCTTCCCACGCCTCGTCGCGGAGGGCAACTACTCGCGGATCGGCCGCGCGCGCGTCGTCTTCGACGACGCCGGCAATCCCACGGGGGCCGAGCGCCTCGGCTACGCCCTGGAGCCGACCGAATCGTACGAGGTCAACCGAGCGGGGGGCGGCGTGGAGGACCCGCGGCTGACGTACGTGCGGCCGCTGGACACCTACGTGATGTCCTACACGGCCTACACCCCCCCGTTCCACCCGCGCATCGCGTTCGCGGTCTCGCACGACCTCGTCACGTGGCGGCGCCTCGGCGCGCTGCGGTTCGCGACCGAGTCGGAGGACTACGATCTCAACGACAGCGGCAACAAGGACGGCATCGTCTTCCCCGACGTCGTCCACGACGCGCACGGACGCCCGTCGCTGGCCATCCTGCACCGGCCCACCTACTCGGTACAGCACCACCACCACGGCGGCCTGCTCACACCGCCGCCCGCGGGGAGCGGGAACGAGCACCTGGAGAACATCTGGATCTCCTACGTCCCGCTAGACGCGGCGCAAGCGGATATCGCCAACCTGACGTTCGCGCATGGGCATCGCATCGTGATGGAGCCCCAGGCCGATTGGGAGGCCGTCAAGATCGGCGGCGGGGCTCCTCCTGTCCGCCTGCCGTACGGGTGGCTGTTCCTCTACCATGGGGTAGCGGGGTCGCAGGCCGGTCCCGAGAAGCACGTGCGCTACTGCGCGGGCGCGGCCGTGCTCGACCTGCAAGACCCGACGAAAGTGCTCTATCGCTCGCCACGGCCCATCCTGGCGCCGGAGTTGCCCGCTGAAACACAGGGCATCGTCCCCGGCGTCGTCTTCCCGACCGCGACCGACCGGCGCGACGGCGGCCGCCTCGACGTCTACTACGGCGCCGCCGACTCGATCACGAGCGCCGCCAAGCTCACGATCCCGGACGAACTACCAGGGGACGTGATAGAATCAGCATAGAACTGGCTGATGAGGTTGGAGGTACACGACACGATCTCGTCTTATTCGATCCGTCACAGGGTCTTAAGAGAAATAGAGTGGAACGTCTCCTGCAACCGCTCAACCTGCTCCTGACACAGTATGGTTGGAGGTATGCGATCCATGGGTATTGTCCCGATCGTGGTCGCTGTCGTCGCCCTCGTGGTGGGCGTCGGCATCGGCTACGTCGTCTATCAAACGCTGGCCCGGCAACGGGTGCGCTCGGCCGAGACGACGGCCCAGAAACTCGTCCTGGAGGCCCAGGCCAAAGAGAAAGAGATCCTGCTCGACGCCAAGGACGAGGCGCTCAGGATCCGCAACACGGCCGAGGCGGAGAACAAGGAGCGGCGCTCCGACTTGCAGCGCCAAGAGAAGCGGGCGCTGCAGAAGGAGGAGAATCTCGACCGCAAGAGCGACGCGGTGGAGCGCAAGGAGCGCCAGATCGCACAGAAAGAGCAGAAGATCGACGAGCTGCGCGAGCAGGTCGATGAGTTGCGGCGGCAACAAGCCGCATCGCTCGAGCGCATCGCCGAGTTGACCCGCGAGGACGCCAAAGCCATGCTCGTCTCGCAAGTCGAGGTCGAGGTCAAGGCCGACATCGAGCGCCGTGTGCGCGACATGGAGGCGCAGATCAAGGTCGAGGCCGACACGCGCGCCCAGAAGATCGTGGGGATGGCGATCCAGCGCTGCGCCGCCGACGTCGTCGCCGAGACGACCGTTTCGGTCGTCAACCTGCCGAACGAGGACATGAAGGGCCGCATCATCGGCAAAGAGGGGCGCAACATCCGGGCGCTAGAGGCCGCTACGGGGGTCGATCTCATCATCGACGACACCCCGGAGGCCGTCATCCTCTCCTCGTTCGACCCCGTGCGGCGCGAGGTCGCGCGGGTCGCGCTGGGCAAACTCATCCTCGACGGCCGTATCCACCCGGCGCGCATCGAGGAGGTCGTCGCCAAGGCGCGCCAGGAGGTCGAGCAGACGATCCGCGAAGCGGGCGAGCGCGCGGCCTTCGACGCGGGGGTCCACGGCCTGCACAGCGACCTCGTCAAGCTCCTCGGCCGGCTCAGGTTCCGCACGAGCTACGGCCAGAACGTGCTCCATCACTCGGTTGAAGTGTCGTATCTGTGCGCCACGATGGCCGCCGAGATGGGCGCCAACGTGCAGGTGGCCCGCGAGGGCGGCCTGCTCCACGACATCGGCAAAGCCGTCGACCACGAGGTCGAAGGCCCGCACGCCCTCATCGGCGCCGACATCGTCAAGCGTCTGGGCAAGGGCGACCGTGTCGTACATACCATCGCCGCACACCACGGCGAGGTCGAGCCGCAAACAATCGAGGACTTCATCGTCGCCGCGGGCGACGCTATCTCGGCGGCCCGCCCCGGCGCCCGCCGCGAGACGGTCAGCACATACGTCAAGCGCCTCGAGGCTCTGGAAGAGATCGCCAACTCCTTCCCCGGCGTCGAGCGGTCTTATGCGATCCAGGCGGGGCGCGAGTTGCGTATCGCCGTCAAGCCCGACGAGGTCGACGACCTCAACTCGCTGCGCGTGGCCCGCGACGTGGCCCGCCGCATCGAGGAAAATCTCGACTATCCGGGGCAGATCCGCGTCACCGTGATCCGCGAGAAGCGGGTCGTGGAAATAGCGAAGTAAGAGGGGCAATTTTGGGGAGGCCGCGCGGGGGCGTATGTCCCCGCGCGGCCTCCCCAAAATTTTGAAAATACTTTTTATCGGCGACGTTATCGCAAAGCCGGGACGGCGGGCCGTCGCCACGCTGCTGCCGGGGTTGCGCGCGGAGTTGGGACTCGACCTCGTCATCGCCAACGGCGAGAATAGCGCGGGCGGCACGGGGATCACGCCGTCGACCTCCCGCGAACTCTTCCGCGCGGGGGTCGACCTCATCACGACCGGCAACCATGTGTGGCGTCAGCGCGAGGCCCTCGCCTATCTGCCCACGACGACACAGGTGCTGCGCCCGCTCAACTACCCGCCGGGGACGCCCGGCCACGGCGACGCGCTCTTCCTCGTCGGCGATATCCCCATCCTGCTGATCAACGCGTTGGGGCGCGTCTTCATGGCCGCGCTCGACGACCCCTTTCGCGCCCTCGATACGCTGCTCGCGGCGCGCTCGGACGAGGCGCGCGTCGTCGTGGTCGATTTCCACGCGGAGGCGACGAGCGAGAAGCGCGCCATGGGCTTCCACCTCGACGGGCGGGCCAGCCTCGTCGTCGGGACCCACACGCACGTCCCCACCGCCGACGCGCAAATCCTGCCCAAAGGGACGGCCTACGTCACGGATGTGGGCATGGTCGGCCCGCTCCACTCGGTTATCGGGGTCGAGGTCGCGCCGGCGGTGGAGCGATACATCACCGCCCTACCCCACCGCGCGGGTACGGCCGCCGACACGACGGTACAATTCAACGCCGTCCTGGCCGATGTCGACGAGGGGACGGGGCGGGCGCGCGCGATCGAGCGGGTAGATCGCCTGGCGACGATTCCGTGAGGCCCGCGACCCCGCTCATACCCCCGTCCGGCCCCTCATGGCTGGCCGTCATGAGACCAAAAGAGCAGGCCTGTGTCCCCGCTGGTATCTTGTTAACTATGAGGAGTCTTGCGCGACTATGATGACGATGGATAGCATGCGGCCGCTGCCGCCAGAGGTGGTGGAGTTATTGCGCGGGCAAGACGCGCCCCCGCGGCTGCTGGCCCACCTGCTCCTCGTCCACGATGTGGCCGCGCGGCTCGTCGAGGCGTCGCGCCGCGTCTGGCCGCGCCTGCGCTTCGACGAAAACGCGGTCCTCATCGGCGCGGCGACGCACGACATCGGCAAGGTTTTGTATCCCGAAGAGATCATCGGCCTCGGCGAAGCGCACACCGCCGCCGGAGAAGATTTGCTGCTGCGGAGCGGCTTCCCGCCCACGCAGGCCCGCTTCGCGCGCACACACGCGACATGGCAGGACGAGCCGGACCCGACGCTGGAGGATCTACTGGTGGCGCTGGCGGACGAGTTGTGGCGTGGGGAGCGCAATCAAGCGTTGGAGGCGGCGCTCACCGACGACATCGTGGCCGCGATCGAGGACGCGCCGTGGGCCGTCTACATGGACCTGGACGACATAGCGACCGAGTTGGCCCAACAGGGTCCCGCGCGCATGCAATGGCTTACCCAGTTCCCGGCCGAACGCCAGGAACGCTGAAAGTAGAGAGAGGAGACGTGGCGAGAGTGCATAGAGAGGGAGAAGAGGCGACGGCGGCGACGCATATCGCGACGCGGCTCGGAGCCGTCGGGCGCCGGCAGCAGGAAGAGATCGTGCGCGTCGTCGAAACCCTGGGCGAGGAGCGCGCGAACACGCTGCTGGCCGAGGTCACGCGCATTGAGGCGCGCGGCGGACGCAAGACCGCGGACGGCACACGGCGCCAGACGCCGACGGCCGTGTTCTTTGCCCTGGCGCGGTCGGGGGCGAGCCCGGCCGAGAAGGCGCGCATGTTCCCCCGCCCCAGCAAGAACGAGCGCGCCCGCCGCAAAGAAGCCGGCGAGGACATCCCAGCTGAGCCGTCCGCCGCGACGTAAGGCGCCGGCAAGAGGTTGATCGAAGACGTAGAAGACGTAGGCGACATGGCCGTCGACGAGAGCGAGGATGTCAGACCGGCTGACGGCGCAAGAGAGTAGGGCTACTACTCATGTAGAGGGATACACAGCCAGGTGAACAGACACCCTGCGGGCCTCCCCGATCCAGGGCTGTGGCGGCGCATCGGGCGACGGATAGTCCGGCCCACCGCTACCATTGGCGCCCTGGATATAGCGGTAAAAAACGGGCATTGGCCTACCTCGCCGGGCGAGACGGTGATCGACGCCTTGACGCGCATCCTCGCTTCAGACGACGCCGGGCCGCTCGTCCTCTCCTATCAGTGCCTGCTCGCGGACGAGCAGGTCAGGCGCGCGATGTTGCGACCGACGTTGGGGCAATACCGCCGCTTCCTCGAACGCTTTCGCGACGGGTGCGTCTACGCGCGCGGCGCCTACGGCCCCCAGGCCACACCGTCCGCGCTGCGCTACGGCTCGACGCTGACGTACCGCGATGGGACCGTCAAGGCGGAGTTTATCTTCTACACGCGGACGCGCGACAGCATCGTGCTGTCGCGTCGGCGCGTCGCGGCGCGTTGCGCGCTGTACGATCGACCGGACACGATGATGGTGTCCCCGCACGTGCCCGACCTCTACATCGCCCCCGCCGACCTGACGTTCCTCGACGCGGTGGAGGAGTGCTACCATCGCTACCAAATCCACGGCCTCGGCCTGCCCCCGGACGTCTACCCCGACGGCCCCTTCCCGCTGGAGGACGACATCGGCCTCGTCTGGCGCCGCGCCATCGAGAACCAGCGCATGCGCGTTCTGCCGATCGCGCCGGCCTCGTGATCCTCCCCGCCGGCCGTGATCCCCGCATCCAGAGGCATCCGGGGTTGGGTTCCTGCCGCTCGAAGCGTGTCCCGACGCCCCGATCGCCCTTACCGAAGCGGCCGGTCACTCATGTGCTCGGCTGGCCCGGCGTGTCGATCTCCGCCCATGTCTTGCCGGTGGGGGCGGACTGCATCTCGACACGCGCAGGGGATGTCCTATCTATAGTTAAGTGGATACTTGACTATAGGCCGCGCATGCCTTAAAGTTAAGTATATGCTTAACGAAGCGGGGGCGCCGGACCGGGTATTTCACGCGCTTGCTGATCCGACCCGACGCGCCATCGTCGAGCGGTTGACCCGCGGGCCGGCCTCCGTCAGCGATCTGGCCCGGCCACTGCCCGTCTCGCTGGCGGCGGTGATCCAGCACCTGCAGGTGTTGGAAGCCAGTGGCCTGGTCCGGTCGGAGAAGGTCGGCCGGGTGCGCACCTGCCGCGTCGAGCCCGCCGGGCTGAGGATGGCCGAGGACTGGATCCGGCGACAACGCGCCGCGTGGGAAGGCTACCTCGACCGGCTTGGGGACTACCTCGCCGAACAACCGAATCCATAGCACCAAAGGAGCGCGTGATGGCCGATCACTCTGTCCTGCATGCCACGTTCACCCTGGAGCGCACCTACCCGGCTATGCCGGCCCGCGTGTTCGCCGCCTGGGCCGATCCCGCGGCAAAGGCGCGCTGGTTCGCGGGCGCCGACGCCGAGCACGAGCTCGATTTCCGGGTCGGTGGCCGCGAGACGGTCCAGCGAGGCGGCAACGTCGGCGCCCCCGCGCTAACGTTCGCGGCGGTGTATCAGGACATTGTGCCCGACGAGCGGATCGTCTACACCGCCACCCTCTCCGCCGACAACCGGCCCGCGACCGTCTCGCTGACGACGGTGCAGTTCCGTGCCGCCGGGGACGGCGCCCAGCTCGTGCTCACCGAGCAGTGCGCCTTCCTCGACGGTCACGAGCAGCCGCGGTGGCGAGAACAGGGCACGAGCGCATGGCTGAACGCGCTGGCCGCCGAGCTACAGGCTCCCGCGACGCACACCTAATCGGGGCCGCGTGGACAATGCCGCCGCCCCCGCGCCGGCCCACATCCGATACGACGGGCGGCTGACCAGCCGCGAAGAGAAGAAAGGAACGCGACGATGACCCACCTCGACACCCCGACCGGCGCCGACGAGGCCCAGATCCGCGCCCTCATCGAGGGGCGGGTCCCAGCCCTCGCCGTCAAGGATGCCACCGCCCTCACCTCCCACGACGCGACCGACATTGTCATCTTCGACGTCGTGGGACCCCTGCGTCACCGCGGCGCCGACGCACACGCCGCGCGCGTGGCCGACTGGTTATCCCTCTACCGCGACGGCGTCGACTACCAGATCCGCGACCTGAGCATCGCGGCGGGCACGGACATCGCTTTCTGCCACTACCTCTACCGCGTCGGCGGCGTCATGACCGACGGCACGCAGGTCGGCATGTGGGTCCGCTCGACGATCTGTTTCCGCAAGACCGAGCGGGGCTGGACCATCGCCCACGAACATAGCTCCGTCCCGTTCGACGGCGCCACAGGGGCGGCGTCCCTCGACCTGCATCCCGACTGACCGCTGCGCGGACGTGACGTATAGACGATCATTAACTCTTAACGTGCAGGCGCATCTTGTCGTCGGAAGCCAAGACAAGATGCCAACTCGTTAAGACGGATCAGTCTACCGATCGCACGGCAATGGTGAGGCCGTACTCCTGGTAGCCCAACGCACGCGCGATGCGGAGGGACGGGACATTCTCCTGCAACGTGCGATAGCGCATGACGTGCCCGTGGGTCAGCCCGTACGCCGTCATGGCGCTGACCACCGCGCGGCCATAGCCGTGGCCGCGATAGGCGGGGTGCGTCACGATGCCGATATCTAACACTCCCTCACCTCTAGGCCGGCATGTGCCCGCCCCGACGAGGGCAGGGCCGTGGAAGCAGCCGAAGAGCAGGCCGTGACTCGCGTCGATGCCGCTGTGTTCCCAGTCGACCGGGTCGCAGGCCGCCTCCAGCGCGCGCAACGCCGCCGCATCCTGGCGCGTCAAAGGGCGTGTGTCGCGACTGTCGGCGGCCTGGATATCCGTGCAATCGGCATAACCCAACCACGCTGGCCCGATGACGGCGCTGCCTTTAGGCGCGAAGGCTTGTCGGAGGATGTCCCGCGCGAACGCCGCGTGCGGGGGCTGGCCCGCGAACAGCGCCACGGCGGACGCGACGCGCGCGGGCGGGGTGGAGATGATACAGGCCCCATGCCGCGCGAGCGCGAGCACCCCCGGATAGTCGGACAGCGCCGTCCCATGGGGCGCGACGAGGGTGCGGCCGTGATGGAAATCGGTCACGTCGCAGCCGAGCGCGGCGGCCCACCACGCGTCCAGTCGGTCGAGCGTGGTGGCCAAAGTCATGGGCGTCGCTCCGAGAGGATCTCTCGCAGGCGGGCGCGGTAGTCGCGGTGAGTGGCGAGGACGAGGGCGTCGGGGGCGGATGAGGCGAGCGTGTCGGCGACGCCGTCCCAGACGAGAAGGATCGCGCGCGCCCCCTCCTGGCCCGCGAACACGTCCGCGAAGTCGGCCAGGTACCCGAGCACTTTGTACACGCTGTCGGCGGTGTAGCCGGGGTCGCGCGTGCGCTTGACCTCGACGAGCAGATAGCGTCGACCGCGGCCGTCCTCCAACTCGACGATCAGGTCGGGGCGGCGCGTCGCCCCCGCCACGCCGTAGCGCTCGAACAGCGCGCGGTAGCGGCTGCTCTCGCGCCAGGGCACGGGCGCGTGCTGGAAGACTAAGCGGGCCGTGGCGCCGTTGGGCGCGCGGTACGCGAAGGGCGCGGGGCGCTGCCCGACCAACGCCGCCGCCTCAAGCCGCCAGCCAGCCTCGTCGAGGACCGCCGCGACGCCGAGCAGCGCCCACAGTTCATAGAGGGCGTCGTCTTGCATGGGCAGGAGCACGCGCTCACGCAACGCCGCCCACAGCGCCTCCAGCGTGGGACGCTCGACGAGGTCGCGGTAGCGCTCGTAGGCGCGCGCCAAGGCCCGCGTCGCGCCCCGCGGCGAACGCCGGCACGCGGCAAGGGAGACGGCGAGGGGGGCTAGCGGCGGCGCCTCCTCGACCCGCGCGAGACGGCGGTCGGCCAACGCCGCCCGCGCCGCCCCGTCGATGCGCGCGACCGTCGTGCCCCAGCCGTCCGCGTCCCCCCATCCAACAGTGTCATTCAGGCGATCGCACGACGCGACGAGGGAGGTGAGCAGGCGCCGCAGCAGCAGGGCTTCGGGCGTGGCGAAGTGTTTATATGCGGACTGAGAGGCGTAGACGGTCCCGTCACCGCCCGTCCGCGCGCGCGCCGCCGTCGTGGCCCCCCACGCGATCGGGCCCCGCACCGGGCCACGTCCCACTCCTAAGCGGGGTGGCGCGACCGGCGTGAGGCCTTTCAGCAGCGCGGGCAGGGCCTCGTCGACGAAGACCACGACGTCGTCCGAGAGGAGCGCGTGCAGGCGTCGCAGAGCATCGAGCGCGGACGGCGCGAGCCCCGTCAGATCGGCCACGGCCTGACTCGTCGCCGCGACGTCACGCGCGTGGCGGGCCACGTAGCGCCAGAGTCCATCCTCGACCTCGGACAGGATGCGCGCGCGATCCGCCTCGCTCCAACAGGTGTCCGTCCGGTCCACGCGCTACGCCTCCCCGTCAGAACTCCGCGCTCGTCGCTGCCGTAGAGAGCGATCCCCGTCATATTACCCCTCACCATAGAACGCGTCGATGTACGCCCGTAGCGTGGCGGGGCCGTCGGGCGGGAGCGCCGGGGACAGATCCGCGACGAACAGGTCGAGGGCCCCGCGGTCGAGCCCTTCCAACTGCGGCGCGACGAAGAGCCCGAGCGCCTCGGCGAGGGCGGCGGGGTCGGCGCGCGCCGCGATATAGGCCGCCGCGTCGAGCAAGATCGCCGGGCCCAGCGGGCGCGGCGTCACCGCGAGCAAGCGCCGCAGCAGCGTCGTCGCCGGCTCGTCGAGAGGCACGCGCCGGGCGATCAACGCGAGGAGTCCGTCGGGATCGGGGGGCGGCACGAGCACGAAGGCGAAGCGCCGCGCGAACGCCAGCGAGAAGGAGAACAGGGCCGCGCGGTCGAGCGTGTTGATCGTCCCGATGATGCGCCAGGACGACCCCGCGCGGTAGGTCGCGCCGTCGGCCAGCAAGGCGGCCGGACCGGGCGCGGGCTCGACACGCACCGGACGGCCGCCCACCGTGACAGCCGGGAGCTCGACGGGGGCGCCAGAGAGGACGGTTAGTAACGGCCCGAATGCCTTGTCGATATCGGCGCGGTTGAGCTCGTCGAGGACAAGCCAGCGGTTCTCGCGCAGCGCGCGCAAGGCGACCCCCTCGGCAAAGCGCAGCGCGCCGTCGGGACCAGGAACGAGGCCGCCCACGGTATCGAAGGTCGTCCAATCGGCCGTCGCGGTCGCGAGGAGCGGGCCGGCGCAGAGTCCGGCGGCGGCCGCCGCGCGCGCCAGGTTGAGCGCGAGCGAGGTTTTCCCCGTGCCCGGCATACCCATCAAGATGATGTGTCGTCCCCCATCGACGGCCGCGACGAGTTGCGCGGCCACCGCAGGCGGCAAGACAAGCTCGCCGAAAAGATCCTCCGCCGACGGCGCAAAGCGCGGCGCCACGTACGGCGCGGGCTCCTCGGCGACGCGCGACGCGCCCGCGCGGGCATCGTCTATGTCTATGCGTGGGACGACGGCATCGCCTACGTCTACGGGAGGGACGACGGCATCGCCTACGTCTACGGGAGGGACGAGGGCCGCGTCTACGGGAGGGACGAGGGCCGCGTCTACGGGAGGGACGAGGGCCGCGTCTACGGGAGGGACGAGGGCCGCGTGGCCGGCGCGCACCCGCTCCAACACGTCCGGAGGGAGGGATGGCGCCTGGTCGTCCATTGGCTGCGTCCGCAGCACGACCTGGCCGCCTCGTCCCCGCCGCAGCGCGTCCACCCGCAACAGGGTCGGCTCGGGTAGGGAATCGCCAGCCATGTCCCTACCGGCCGTGTCCTCGCCAGAAGTCAGATCGGGGACCAGCGCGACGACGAGCTCGTCGCTCCGCGCGTGGGAGGCGACGACCGCGGCCAACACCTCCCCGTCACGTCCGGGGTATAAACGCAACTCACCCTTGACGCGACGGGCGACGGGGAGAGCCAACACCAGTCGTCCCGCTCCCGTTCGTCGGGCTAGCGCCGCCGCCTGCGCGGGGGTCAGCGGGAACGCGGTCCCGCGGGGTTGACGCAACACGGGAATGTCGCGGAGCACGGGGTCCGCGCGCAGATCGTCGCGCGCGAGGGGCACGAACAGGGCGCGCTCGTGCCGGGTGCGCACGGTGTACCGCCGGTCAGGGCCGCGGGGCACGACCTCGTCGACCGCCCCAACCCCGTAGATCCCGGCATCGCGGCCTGCTTGCCAGTAATAGACGCGATCGCCGGGTGTAAGCTCGCGCCCATAGCGCGCGACAGACCACGCCAGAGTGTCGGTGGCGCGCAGCTCGGCCGCGAGGTTACGCCGCCGTGGGGTGGCTTGCAAGATCCAGGCGCGTGAGACCAAAGGCGCCAAGGTACGCGACTATCCTAGCGAGGCGACGAGCTCATGCTGGCAGATCCGGCACCGGAAGCGGTAACCAGCCGCGAGGACATCGCGATCCTGGTAGTAAATGTTCTCACTGCGGCACTCAGAACAGACGGTGAGGCCGAAGACGAAACGCTCGGCGGGGTAGCCGGGGGCGGCCGTGAGAACGCGGCTGGCGTCGTTATAGACCACGGGCATGACGACCGCGTCGGGCTCGGCGCGCAGAAGCTCGAGGATAGAGGAGATGACGGACTCGGACGTCTCATCGGGCGGTCGCTCGACGGGCTCGGCGCGCGGCCCCCCAACTTCCATCACAGCGGAGAAGCTCGCGTCGGTCAAGCGCGTTTTCTTCTTGCGCGCGTTGCCGCGAGGACGGGCCATGGGCTATTCCTCTCCACCGCCCGCGCCGCTGCCGACGAGGGACGACGGGCTGAGCGCCCACTCCTCGAAGGCTTCGACCGAGCCAAAACCCTTGACGACGGAGGCCCAACATTCCCGCGAGCATAGGAAGAGACGACCGAGGTGATAATACGTCGTCGTATCGGTATACATCTTGAAGTTACCGCTTTCGACATCCTGCAGCCGCAGCAACACGACCGCTTGACCGCAACACGCGCAGAACCGAGTCACTCGTCGCGGAACCACAACCCCTCCTTACCGCCATCGTCGCACCCACGGAGGCTCACACGGCCTCTCCATCGATTGGGGACAATGCTCGTGTCCAAAACCTTGTCAGCGGCCGAGAGGGCCAGGTCGAGAGACGGCGCGCGCATGCGCGCAACACGTGGCGTCTCCGGGTCGGCAGGAGAGTGGAAAGAGTCTATCACTAGATTACAGCCATCCGCTTTCAACGATGATGCTTGCCGGGGCTCGCTAAACACTGGTGCTGCAAAAAGTATGCCCGATCGTATGCACAGGCCGCAAGGGGCCATCCTCACCTGTTCATCCCCCATTCATGTAGCGGGTTCTATCATGACACTGTCATACGACTTATAGAGCTTTATCACATATTCTACCGTCGCACCATCGCCGGTGACCTTTCATCCTTCATCCTGTCACTGGCACGGCGAACCTCCGCGGCCCGACGCCAACCGGCGTCGGGCCGCCCCTTTTTAGAGCGCCTTAACACAAACGATCGCGCGTGCGCTTGTACCGAATGGGCCATTGGAGACAAAGGGCGCATGCTGGTAAACTCTATGTAGGGACACGCCGGCACACGATGTGCTTATTCAAGGAGTGCGAGATCCTAACGTAGACATATATAAGGCTATAACGATGCGCGATCTTTTCAGCGATGATGTTCAAACTGTCCTCCTCTCTTGCGCCGCGTGCGGCACGCCCATCGAGCTTGCCGAAAGCGCCCTCAGCCTCTTCGACTCGGAGGACAAAGTGCTGTGCGTCGAGTGCCTCGTCCAGACGGGCGACGCGGCCCCCACGGTCGCGATAACACTCGAGGAGCGCGCCGCGATCATCGACGAGGTGATCGAGGACTTCGGAACCCGCCTGCGAACCGTCCTGCTGCGCTCGGTCCGCCCCGATCTGTCGTGGAACAGCGACTATGCGTTCGAAGAGTGGACCGACCCGGCCGACTCAATCGTGGCCGCCCACGCGCCCGGCATCTGGTACGGCGGCAAAAGCGGGGCACTGGCCCGGCGACGCCACGCCTCTTAGGGCCGAGGACGGCTGAGGCGCGTACGTCTATGCCGCGATGTGACGTGTCGCGGTGGCGCCGGCCGCTTGTTCAAGCCCACGGTTGTTTCGGCGCCATAGGATCTGGATATAGAATCCGAGCAACCCTACTCCGTCATCCGTAGCGTCGTCAGTTCCCGCGTCCTCGTGTCGAGCGTGCGCACGGCGTGGTTGTTGGTGTCGGCAATGTAGAGCGTGTCGCCGACGGCGGCGAGGCCGGAAGGCTCCCAGAGGCGCGCGGCCTCTCCGGCGCCGTCCTGGAGACCATGCTCCCCGTTGCCGGCGACGGTACTGACCTCGCCCGATGGTATGTCAATCTTGCGGATACGGTTGTTGTAGGAGTCGGCCACCCACATGGCGGCGCCCGAGACGTGGAGGCCGAGCGGGTGTTGTAGTCGCGCCTCGTCGCCGGGGCCGTCGCGGTCCCCGAACTCGAAGAGCCCACGCCCGACGAGCGTGCGTACCCCTCCGGCGGCCCCAACGGTCTCGATCGCGCGCACGGCGCTGGTCTCGCTGTCGGCGACATATAGAGTGTCCCCCTCCCGCGAGAGCCCCGATGGTTGGGCGTGCCAGGCGCGACCGCGCTCGGCGTCCTTGATCCCCTCGTGCCCCGTCCCGGAGTAGGGGCCGATCATGCCGCTGGCGAGGTCGAGCGCCCATACCTGGTGGAACCCGGCCATGGCGACAAAAAGGGCGCTCCCATCCGCGGAGAGCGCCAGGTCCCACGGCGAGCTGAGCGGGGTCTCACGGGCCGGTCCGCCCCGGCCAGGCAGGGTGGCCTGCTCGCGTGTCCCCGCGATCGTGTGCACGGTCCCGTCGGCGAGGTCGATCGCCCGCAGCGCATGGTTCTCAGTGTCGGCCACGTAGAGGACGTCCCCCGCGAGCGCGAGACCGCGCGGCGCGCGGAACGCGGCCTGCCCGTCGCCGTTGGAGAAGCCGGCGACGCCCCGTCCGAACGCTCGCCGCACCCGGCCATCCATCCTCGCCACGACGACCCGATGGTGGCCGGTGTCGCTGACGATGAGGCGCCCGCACTCCTGGTCGACGAGGACGGTGTCGGGGAAGGCGAGCGTCCCCGTCGGCATGGGCTCAGGGCGCGGCGACAGGGGCGACGCGGGCTCGTCGCCGAACAGCCCGGCGTCGCGCAACTGGTGCAGGAGCGCCTCGGCGACATCGCCCAACTGTGGGAAGCGCAACTCACCGGCGTGCTGACCGATCACCCGGCCGTTGGGGCTGACGAACACTAGTGGGTCATTCCCCAAATGAGTGGCGGTGAAGGCAGGCAGGGGCCATAGTGAAGGCAGGAGAGGAGGAGAGATGGCGACACCTCAGAAAGAGCCGCTGCGGCCCCTCACTGCCGAGGA
>JAABUO010003619.1_pt1 | contig 18393 bp, 21 predicted proteins | sample 5559291 | NCBI WGS metagenome assembly JAABUO01 (sample SAMN10711878, study PRJNA513372) | rock metagenome | isolation source: Antarctica rocks | place: Antarctica: Victoria Land, Finger Mt sud | reverse complement strand
GAGCCCAGCATCATGCAATGTCCTAGTACAGCTGTGAGCCTTGCCACAACAGTTCATGACGCAAAGTGACTCACATGCACTGTGCTCTGCAGGGATTTTTGACAGCAATGAAGCAGGAAGTCAACCGGAAACATGCCGCTGACAAGTGGGCTTTGGATGATGTTGTCATGACTTCCGACGTCACACATCCACCCAAGGAGTTTGAGACCCTGAAAGAGGCACCACCTGAGGGTGTCTACATCTATGGTCTTTACCTAGATGGCTGTGCCTGGTCAGGAAAGGAGAACAGACTGGTAGATAGTGAACCAAAGAAGCTGTTTCACCCATTGCCCGTTCTCTTTGTCACCGGTACACTGGCCAAAGATCGCAAGAAGAGCGGCATTTTTGAGGCACCCACATACAGGGTGAAAAAGCGTACTGGATTGAATTTCATCACGACATTCCCTCTGCGTACTGAAGATGACAAATCCAAGTGGGTCCTTCGTGGTGTGGCATTGTTGTGTACAATAGATTGAACTGAGATGCACGCATTAGGTCCTATTGCAGTACTTTACATCGCGGCGTCGTTTTAATGTCATGCTTTTGTAAGTTAGCTGCCTGGACCTGTATTGTAACAACATTAGCATGCTTCAACTAGACCCTCCTATTGGTTTGACAAAGTTTGGTTTCACCTCGACAGTCAAGGTGACAGGGCTGCACGTTCACCAGTCAAAATAGGAATATGACTATGTGATTTCCTAGCCATAGAATCTCGTGCCCTTGGTCTTAGATATGTCGAAAGTTGGAGTTAAAATCGCCGGCGATAATTCAGCATGGATTCAAGCCAATTGTCGATGCTACAGAAAGGAAGAAGAAGCCTCGACTCCTCGAAACATGTTTTGTTCATTGTGTTCAGATGCTGCATCCTGCCCAGATGAGACGTCGTTTCATGTGTTGAGACGTCGTTTCATGTGTTGAGATTTCTCATGTGTTTCAACACACCAACGTCAATCGCACCTAGCGTTTGTGTCTCGCACGGCAGGACTAGCATTCACAAGGTCATATTGGCCTCTGCCTCGTCGCCTGTCCTAATGTACGCAAAGCGACTTGTGATCACTTCCGACGGTTCGTTGCGTCAGCAGCAAAGGTGCAACTCGGGTGCTAAAGCGCTGGCGGTCCCCTTCATTAGAGCGTCTCGACACAATGCAATGGCTGCTCGCCGTCGAGATTGCGGCTACAGCACGTTTCGCCAGCAGCAGTGCACGATCGTCAAAGCCGCACAGAAATCAGGCGCTGCGCCAGTCCAAGAGATCTGCTTGCCGTTTCAATTGGATGGTTTGCGCTTCGAGGGTTCAGACCTTGATCTGCAAGCTCTCTACCACAAGTCACTGCGTGACAGTCTACGAGAGAAACCTTCGAGATCGATTGCAAACGAGCACCACGAAGTTGTCAGCCTCGCTGTCCTCGACTTCTTTGACCAAGTGGAAAAGGAGTTAAACCGCACGATAAAGCTAGCTGTCCCCTTGGTGCTGCCGGTCCAGGACCTGGTGACCTTAGTGCAGCTCCCTGTAGTGTTCTTGAAGGTAAGGAGCCTTCATACTTTTGAGTTTGCTGTTTTTCAGCAAGCCATCCTGTTATTTGCTCCGTTGCAGCTTATCTGCTGTTACTGCAGGAACAGCAGCATCCTGCATTCCAGACCAAACTCATGCAGACGTGGTTATTTTCCAAATTGCTGCTTTATGTGTCCAATTGCGACACAATGGAGCAACACGCAGCGGTGAGTCAATCGCAGAAAATGTGACTCTCAAGATTCATCGTTTTGCAGCAACAACCTCAATTGCATTGAAGCCTTTTGCCCTTCTGTTGCTGGAGTGCTTCACAGTGTGTGCTTACAGTGCGTTTTTACATGACACACTGCAGTGTGCGCCAGCTCAGAGTGCTTCTGCTTTGCTGGCTGCTGACAAGACCCTCCAAGATCACTTGGCAGTTGGCAGGCGGAGAGTCAGAGAAGATTTGTGCTTGCCCAACTCTCTCAAAATAGAATATGGCACTCTAGGTAAATCCTATTGACCGTGCTCATTGTGACAGAACATCTGTGCTCAAGAGCCCAACTGCGTGCTGACCTTGACACAAAGCTGTACAAGTGCACGCATACTCTGTGGGTGTGAACATTTGGTTTGAGGCAGTAGTGGGGGCTCCTGTGTTCAGTGTTGTTTGCATCTGGCCAGCATGCTTCTCTTGTCAATAACATGTGTTTTCTCAGCTCCTGCATCAGTTGGGCAGAAATGAGTATGATATAATTGCTCAGGGGGTCAAGTACCGTTCTCGCAAGAAGCACCATTGTCTGCGTTTGAGGCAGAAATGTATGCAGCGAGTTGTATTGCTTGGGGCTGTGCCCTTCGAAATAAGCGGAATACACGGCGTGAAGCCATTACTGTCTTCCAACAAGCCCTAGCAGTACTAAGAGCAGCAGGTCTTTCAGATTCTTTGACATTTGCTGAGGCGTCAGAACAGCTACTCTATGTGCAACTGGTCGGGAAGGAACTTGCTGAGAATGGTCTTCCTATGGAAGGCTTTGTTGACGTGCTGGAAAGACGACGCCAGCGATTCAGACAAGCAGGTACAAAGAAGCCAACCATGCCAAATGTGCCGGATGAGCTGATTGATGATGCTAACAAAGCCATGGCAGAGCACAAGCAGTGGCTGGAGGAACTGAAGCAGTCTTTCCATAGGTTTGCGGCAGATCTGGTCATGTCTGCAGAGGATGGAGTATAATGTCATTGCACACTGGATCAAAATACAAATTTGCATGCAATCGCCACTGGCATCCACACTCTGGACGCGCCACATGAGTGATCTTGCACTCAATGCAGATCATGTGTTTTCTTGTCAATGCTAAGAAGTGGTGCAAGTCAAACTGCATTACTCTGCACTAAGACGTGCATAGATTCCTCCGTGGATGCCTGATTTATGTTATTGGTTGAATGTGCTGCTTTTGCACTGGACTGCTGGTTCGTGTTGAGAACCCATGGTGACATCAAGCAGTTGCTTGTAGGTATCAAGGCAAGCTGAAGGGTGAATCAAATACTGTAGATCTCATGAAGCACTCAGGACGCTTCTATCTTGAGCTCCTCGACCTTGCAGAGGTGTGCTGGCCTTATTTGCCTTTGATACTTGTCAATCCTGCCCATTTCACTGATCATTGAAGGCACCCCCAGCATCCTCTGTGGGCTTTGCTGTGCAGCATGTAACTGTTGACCATGTTAGCATCGTGATATATGGTTTTGCAATCAGACCTGCACAAAGATGTGTCCAATTTTAAGGTTCATGTTGCATCTAGACATGTATACAATACCCCTTGAGGTGTCAAACTTGGAGTGTCACACTCTGCATCTACACACCAATTGCTTTACTCATCAATCATTGATTCAGCCAGCCGGATAGCTGGTATACATGACATGCCTGCATACTCAAACGCTTGACAAAACCTGTGGTGCACCAGTGTGCTGCTATGCAACATGCTCCTGCATCAATTGCAGCTGTTTCCATGACAACAAGGGTATTGTTTGGTGACTGATGCAGAGGAAGCCAAACCAGTTCCAGCTCCCTCACGATTTGCCAACATATCTAGGTCTGGCTACAATCTCAGACCGGCACGAGTACCACTGTCTTGAGTTGTTGCTGAGTGCTTGGAGAGCAGACACCGGTGTCAAGAGGGGCGCTCCCAATCTTTCAGCAGTTCATGCCACTTTTACAGAGGCCTTGTTGCTACAGCTACAGCAACAGCAACAAGTAGTCTTGAACTGCAAAAGGAGAATGAGGAGGCGTCTGATACATGGCATGGAGGGCCCATTGGAGTTTGCAGGCATGTATGCTGGCGTTGCAGCCAAGTACGCTCACTACTGCAGTCTCGGCGAACCCAAATTCCTTCTGCAGCACTTTGCCACTCAGAGCTGGTCGCCTGTCTCATTGGAGTTCCCAGCCGCTTTTCACCCCTCCAGGTGGAACAGGTCGGAGGCACTGGAATTTGCTGACAGAGCCTTTCGAGTCATGCAACAGCGCCCAAGCCTGTTGGCGCATGGAGCAAGCGGGTAAGCCATGATGGCGACTGTCATCATCCAGAGGAGTGTGTTCCTTTTGCTGCCTGTGCTTTGTGCTATTTTGCCTGTAGTGAATTTGCTTGCATGAGTGATCGACATCTCAAGTCAACGCACAACGTCAGGACTTCTGCAGCGTTGCAAAATCCTGCTTTCCGTGTCACTCTGTTCACAGAGTAGTGCAGTATGTAAATAGGGCTTGTTTTCCCTTGTGTGACCTTGCACTCATCAGAAACTGGACTGAGGGGACTTTTTATCAGAATCAGGGTGAGCCAATTTGCTTGACAGTTTATTGTGCATTTGCAGGGTCTCAAAGATCATGCGGTTGCTTGTCCATGTCTTCTGGAGGCATGACAACGAAGCAAACACATGCACGCTCTTGCAACATGTCAGGGCAGCTAAAGGCAATGACAGCATGCTTGAGGCAATGTCCCTGGAATGCTGTCTGCTCATGATCATGAGCGCAAGCTTGAAGGTTGATAGCAAGTTGGTTCTTGCTGTGCAAGACTTGCTTCAAGAGGCAAGCCCTTCCTGTTCGTCATCCCTTGAATGGTTCATCATCATCAGCAAGCATAATTGACACAATAGCAGTGCATGGCCTGTTCCTTGAGCATCACCATTGATCACATGCTAGTCACATCATCATGCGTGCCAGGCAGCTCCAAGGGAAAGCGAAGCTCTCAAAACCTTTTTATGCTTGATTAGATGTTCAAAGATATTCAGGGCGTTCCTTTCTATATGAGCTAGGCCCAAGAATAATGGCTCAAGGCTGCCCAAATATCATGTCTGTTTCCTTGCAGTTGCGTAACCACCATGTGGCTCCATCCGTTTGCTTGCAATTGCAGCAGCAGCATTCAAGTTGACTCTGAAGCTACTGTCAGGTGCTGTTGCATTACTATATGGTATGCCACAAGTTCAAGCTCTATCAGTTTGTGGCTTCTGCTGCTATGGAAGTATGCACTCGTGCTTTGCTTGCACTGCCGTTCCTGGCCATTCTTATCAACTCACCATCTCTTCTTGCACATTGTTTGTTGAGTTGTGACTGTGCGCTTGTGCAGGACTTGCTGGCCGGCAATGCAGCTTGCAAGGCAGCTTTTGAGGTGTTAACACTTGATCCTACATTCGACGCAAGAGCTGCACATCAGCTGTTTGCCCTGTGTCAAGGGCACCGAAAAACTGCTGAGGCCTTTGCTCTACTCATCTGTGGACGAGCACCTGTGCAAGAAATCCTGCCAGCTCTGCTTGTTGCCTATCAAGGCATAGCGCCATCAGAGGAGGTGTTGATGGCAGCCGACAACAGGCTTGCAACTGATCCAGGTAGACTCTTCAATTCTGTACTCTGATACTTTGACACTAGCACTGCATGCTGTATGTTTCCCTTGCACCTTCCTTCATGCACTCATAGCTTGAATGTAGTGTGACTGTCAGAAGGATTACAGGCTGACATGTCAATCAGTACTGGGTGGCAAGCGCTTCCAGTGCTAGGCAGGGTTAGTCTTGCAGTGCACACAACATCAGACAGCACCGTGCCCTTGTGTCTTCATGCTGCTCTACTTTGCAAAGTTTTGAATCTTGCATGCTACAGCATGGTTGCATGCAGACTACCCTTAACTGCAAACTCATTGTGCTGCAGAGGTGGTAAGCACATTGCTCAGTGGTGCTCATGGGCAGGGCGTGATTGGTGACAGTCTTGCTTTGCACAGCAGTTGCAACTTGTGGTCTGGTCTTGTCACGGCAGCTTGCACACTGGCCGCACAGCTGTTGGAAGTGGCACCCACTGCCAGGTTGGCCAGCAGTCACTTGCCTCAGCTCAGTTTGGAAGAGAGCAGCTTCCACTTGCAGTCATCAAATGCCGAGCTGTCAGATTTTGATGCTAAATCATCTGCAAAAGCATGGGATGGTCAGCAGCAATGGCAAAGCGACAAAGCTGCAATGCCTTCTGCGGGTGGTGCTCTTCCACATAAGATCGTCATGCATCTGGCTAGCCATGAGCTGGATATTGATCAGAGCGCATGGGCAGCTGTTTGGGAGTTGTACTCAAGCGGACCTGGGATTGCAGGTAAAACTTGGTGTTGCGTACCTTGGGTTGCTGCTCCCTTCAGAAACATTGAGTAGATATACCGTGTAATTGAAGACATCACCGATGACATCGCTCAATGTGCATATTGCTGCAAACACAGCAGTTTCCCATTGCCCACATGCTTGAACATATAGCATGCACTTTTTTTGTGTGCCCAAACTCAGTTCTAAGTTAGCAGTCTGCTACACCCTGTGTTGCAGGGTTTGATGACATGTTGGTTGGAACGTATCAAAGCTGGTGCAGCCACCGCCAAAGGGCAAAGGGACAAGAGCACTATCAGCCCTCCAGCGACCAGCTTGATGCCTTGGTCAACATCCTGTGCGAGAAAGGGCAGCATGCATTGGCACTTAAATCAGTGATGCCTCAAGGCTCCTCAAGTCAACATGCTGCAGCAGCTGCAGCAGCAATCTTCAAGTCAGCTGAAGCAACAAGAGCCACCTTGCAAGCTAGTGTCGTCCGCACATGCTTGCAGCTGTGTGCAGGCAGCGACAGGGAGGACATAGTGTCGACTGGTGTGAAGGTGGTTTATGTGGCCTTGCTTTTTGTTGTGCAGAGCATCGTATAGCCATTCACAGCTGCATCTATGCACTTGTGTTTGGGTGCTTCCTGTGTCTACATTGTGGCATATGTTTCTGCTTTGTTGGTCCGCAAGTTAGCTGTATATATTGTGGTGACTTGTGTTCATGTTGCATCTGCATGACCTTGCTTGTTACTGAGCTGTAGCATATAAAGCTTGCTACCTGCAAGAGTATCCCATCATGTGCCCTAAATCGTGTAGAATTGAGGCTCGCCTATACCAATCATGTGCTCCCCACTGCCATAAGGAAATCTTAGGAAGTGTGTTGATGCTTTTGCAAATTTTCTAAGGTGGTTGTCCTTTGCGTACAGGCCTTTGAGCAGCTGGCAAAGTCACAGATTGTGACAGGACCAGACGTCGCATGGGCTATGCACTGTCATTTGAAGAGAGGGCACTTTCAGTTTGCAATAGGCTTGCTTCAGCAACGTGAAGACAACCAGCTGCATATGGAGCATTCTCAGCAACAAATGCTGGTTGATGATGTGTTGGCAGCTGATACTAGAGGATGTGATGCTCTTGAGATTGCAAAGTGGCTTCTTGGTTTGGGCATGCAGCAAGGCGTCCCCAACATTACCACTCAAGCTGCATGCCTGATCACCAAGTACCTAGGGGATCAGCAATTTCGTGATGCCACTGAGGTCAGCGCCAGCATGATAACCATAAATTAGCATGATTATGATAATATGACCAGCCTTTTACTCCTATGTCATTGTGATGACCATCGACCCATCATTTGTTCTTACGCATGATTTGAAACTGCAGTTCAGTTCTTGTTGCAAACTGCCAAAGCTGCGTAGCTTGCAACAAAAGTTTGATCTTGCAGCCGTACTGGCCGCACATTGTAGTAGAGCATGAGAGCCCATTGCAAGCTATACAATTGCAATCATGCAAGCCCTGTCCTTGTGCTTTGTGGCACACGCACTGCTATCTTTGGATTGGTGCTCGTCTGGAGAGTCCTTGCTTGCATCAGTGTTTGCCTGAGTTGCATCAACGTCACAGTTGTGTAACAGTGGTTGTCCGTCTCAATGTTGGACTTATGTAATGCAGGTTTGTGGGATGATACATCAGCATAGGCTGCAGCTGCCAACTGACGTATATATAAATCTGCTCGTCTATGCTGTTCAGCATGGCAGCAACAGCGCTGAGAACTTTGAAAAGTCACAAGTGCTTCACTTTCTCAGCATTCTGCAGCAGAACACAGTCAACTGGTCTGCTCTGCTCAGCAGCACTGACAAGAGCAGACTGTGTGCAATCTTACTGGAGCAGAAGGCATGGCATGAGCTTTTGAATATAGTCACTGATTGGCTGGACCAGCCAAAGGTATATGCTTGTGCCCATGCACAAACTTGTCAACATACTCAATAGCAGCTCTCAAACTGGCTTTAGAATCTGTCTGCATGCAAGTGTGCCAGCCTTGCTCTTGGCACCAACTAAATGCTAAGAAGTCACCTTGCACATGCTAAGTAATCACCTTGCACATGAGTTGGCAACAATAGTCATGCATGCAGCTGATGACAGAAGCCATGTGGCAAGCTGCAGTCTGCGCTGCATCAGCCTTGTCTGATCAGGACAGGCTGAGCAGCCTTTGGGTATGGATGCTAAGATTTCATAGTGGGTGGCATGCCTCCACAGGAGAGGCTCAAGTGTCCTTTGCCATTGTTGATTCCAGGCCTAGCAAAGGTGCGCTTGCACAAAATTCAGATCCTTAAAGTCCAGAAAGGCAGAATTTGTTGACAAAATAAAGCTGTTGAAGAACTTGATCACTGGGAAGCCTTGCTAACGGCTCTTCGCGCACACAGTAGCCTGCGTTCAAGAATGCACTCATGCATGTTGGATACCATGTGTTGACATGATGCATGCTGTCCATCTTCCCTTTGAAAGGCTGTTGCACTACACACAAACTGCTCAATGTAGGAGTGCAAGGTCTTACCCTCACAATGTAGGTGATACTTGAGTACGTATGACACGGTTGCATCTCGGTGCAGGGGCTTTCTTGCTAAGTAGCTATGGAGACCACGATTTTGACAGCCTCTTGACGACTGAGCAATGCAACGCCTTCCTTGAACTCTGCAAGGCTGAGATTGTCAACCAGTGCAACACTAAGGATGCACTTGCAGCAGTGTTCACTTTGCTGAAGCACATGGAGTCAACTTGTCAGCCACCTGTCAACATTGCCACCTATGTCCTGGTGACACAGAGCTTAGCAGAGCAGGTGCAGTATGGGGATCTGTCTGACCAAGTGCTTCTTCAGCTCTATGTAGACATTCTTCCACAGATGCACAAAGCTTTGGGGACAAGCAAGGAGACATCCGCAGTGTATGCAGCCGCCATAGCGGCGTTCATGTCAGCCGGCAGAACTAGAGACGCCTTTCTGGTCTTCCTCCTGCTGTTCCAGAACCATGTTGAAGGGCTGACACAAGATTGTTGTGACCAGATCCTTGACACGTTGACCGCAGACCAAAGCACTGCCATGTGGGACTATGCCAGCAAGCAGGTTGGTGAAGCTTTCTTGGAAGCATTGGCTGGAGGGGACAGTCACAAAGGTGTCACACTTCCTCTTCACAGCTCTGTACCAAGACTCACATTACAGACAACAGCTGGTGGGATGAAGCAAGTGGTCAGTGTTGAAGGTCCAGCCCTTTCATGGATGAACTTGGAATGGCAAGGGGACTTCAGCTATGCTGCCGGTGAGTATCAGATGCACGCCGGCACAAGTGACAGCACAGACGCAAGCCAGGTTTGAGATGTCATGAACACTGCGGTCATGAACCACAGTGATGAAACGATGGCAGATGCTGACGTGCGGCTGCTCAAAGCAGACCCAGATGCAGCCTTGCAGCACCTACTGGCCATGCCAAAAGCAAGGGTGAGGTTGCATGTTGAATCGCATAACAGCTTGTAACATTACGACATGTTTTGTGTGCACAAAGTCAGCACTTATATTGCTCAGTGGAATTGAGCAGTGGACACATGACTGGACCTCAGCGCGCCACTCTGCTTGAAGCATCTTTGACACACATTGCATGTGCTTCCTCACAGTGAATGCACTGAGATGTAGGGCCTGTGCTCAAGCAAGGCTGGACTATGGCATGCTTGTGATGGTATCCTGTCATGTGGGATGTCGTGATGCTAAGTCGCAAGAAGAAATTTGTTTGGTGCAGGTGAGGGGGATAGCCAGTAGCATGGGTTTGATGGTGCATGGCAAGGCAGACCTGGCAGCAATGATAAACAATGTGCTCTCTGCACTTCGTACACAGTAGCAGGCACATCCCATTGTCAAACTTGTTTCTGGTCTAATCACCTCATGCTGCATAAACAGTCTGCCTCCAGGATTTTTATGTGTCCAGCAAGCTCACGCTGCATTTGCATTGAAGCTGCTTGTCAAGTACAGATTGCATGCTTTGAGTATGTCTTGACAGTGCACATGTCTTTTTGAGCCATCTTGCATAGCCCTTCAATATCTTGGATGTGAGGCTGTTGCAGCCTGCAGATCTGTCTAGACTTGGCATCAAGAGAGCAGTTTCTTCCAAATAGTCAGTCTAATATTATACAATAATTGCAGCACAGTGTCCTATCAATGGTATACCTATCAATGGTTACAATGCAGCTTGAGGTCAAAGGATGCCGCACGATGTGTCATATGGGAGGTGATGTTGCTGCAATGCAACGGCTGCCACCTACTGTCAACTATCAAACTGCCCCTGTAGAAACTTTTGGGCCATCTGAGTCATTGGCAGCTGATGCTTTGAACCCAACGTGGTCGCATAGTGTTTGCTTGCAGTTCAAGATCCCTTTTTGTACAATGAAATGTATGATTAGCTGTAGACTCGGACACACCTGCTGTACAGAGGCCTGCTGCTGTGACAACATGAGAATATGTGTTGGATGGAAAGATGTGACATCATGAGAAGTTGAATACTGAGCATGTTCATTACATATGATGCATCAGCACTAACTCATTGTCTGAAGGAAGGAAAGATACAAAACACAATATTGCTTAAACGCCATTTGAGCTTCAGCCTAGACATCTGTATGTTTGGTCGTGGCATGCTGACATTTGGCACCCCTCGGCACTCAAAGGCAAAGTCTCTCTCCTTCTTGATTTCTAAAGACACTACTGGCTTTTTGTGACCAACAAGTCTCAACGTGGAGACGGAGCTTGCCCTTGGGACAACTACCACTATAAAAGGTAGTGGTCCATCAAGAATGCAAAGATTCAGGTACGTCAAATGACTCAAATCAAAAAAGCCTTGAACAAGTCTGGCGCCATGTGGATCTCCCAAAACAAGCACATACAGCTGACATATGCTGGGAAGACAAAGATGCAAGTTGACCTGCGGAGTCTCTGTACAGCAGAATGGAGTGGACATGAACAGCTCTCTAAGACTTGGCATAGTGCCATCTATTTCAAACATAACCAAAGGCTGGTCTTCTCCTGGGTAGTCAGGCAGGCCCGAGATATATAGAAGCTGCAGACCAACGAAGCGCTCAAACCCGGACAGGTATGATACCTCTGGTGGCTCATATACTGTTAAGTTGAGCTGCTGCAGAGTCGTCGGCAAAAGTGAAGCAGCTGTTTCCAGACAGAATGGGCCCTCCAGGGTGCAAGTGCGTAGATTCCAGACGCCGGCCGACATGATAGATGCCTCAAAGAGAGCAGAATGCGTTTTCGGCTCGTCAACGTATTCTGACAAGAAAAGCGTCTCCCCATCCAGGCAGAAGTTCTGAAGATTTTGCAGGTGGCCCCGCCTCTGCTTGGTCTGGAGCCATCGCAACACGCCGGTCACCCCATCGTAGTCTAGCATGGGGAAATAAGACCCTCCGACGACCAAAGACAATGGTCGAGCCTGCTCAACAATAGCACGCCAGGATTTGCTGACACATGTACAGCGTATGAAGTCGTCCAACCCCTCGAGGTGGTTAAATATGTTCAGCAACAACCCTTGGCTCTCAAGATAATGGATGCGGTTTTCAGCCGCGCTGACAGTATCTATGCGCATCGGGTACGCCATTGCAAGGATGCAGTGAAGCGCACAGTCAGAATGGAGACACAAACATCTCCTCACGACGTTTGGTATAGCAAGCAAGCAAAAGGAACGCCATTTTTGGTCTTGTTTCTTGTATTTCTATATTCGGATTCCTTTCATACAGAATCCGTTTTCCTTCGTAGGGCCGTGGGGCGATTACGGTGATCAATCGTAACGGACCGTAACATACCGTAACAACCCTAACAACCGTTACTATAGATTAGGGTCAATTATAACGACCGTAACGACCATCACAACCGTAACATACTATAACACACAGTAACTATCACGGCCCCATCGTAACTATATACGGCTTATCGCCGCTTGGGCGTATCAGTGCTGCAGCCTGCGTTGGTGACACTGCAAGTACTTCGTTGAATGTGAATGTGGCGGTCAGCTCTCTGTCAAAGAACTCTCTCTTGCTTTCAGACGAAAGCGGCTATGCTGATCATGTGCACCAGAGATCAGTCACGTCCTTGTTGCGTCTGCGGCTGACAACACTTACTGTGCGCATGGTACATCCACTGAACAAGCTTGTGGGACCAGCAGCTGTCATTCGTTCATTCGCTGTGGCTTGTGATACAGCGACTACCGCTGGATAAGTCTGCATACATATGCCATGAGCCAGCAATCTTCCCAAGCAAGTGGGGAGGGGCTGTCCCTGCCTGGGAATTTGGGAAACCTCTCACTGTGCCGGGAAGCTCCTCGATCAGATAGTGCCGGCAGCACTGGTGTGCCAGGTACGGATACTTGCCCATCAACCCTGAAGGTCCTGCTTTTCTACACTGACCTTTGTGGTGTAGCTGCAGGCTGGACAAATGGAAGACTACAAACCATCTAATGAACCTTTAGCTGGTGAGATGTTTTGTATTTGGTGTGTTCTTTATCATGGTCCTGTGATGCAGACTGGATGGACTTCAGCCTGTTTGACAAGACAGCCAATGCAAAGTGTGCTGCTTGGTGCAGCTTGGTATGATGAGACAGATGATCTTCATGTCCAAGATCAGCTTGGTATTGGAGACCATGTCAATAGCCCAGGTGTGCTTGATTATTGTATGTTATCTCTTCGGTCAATCTCCTTCCTGAGGGCTGTAGGGTGCTTTGATTGACTGCATTATGTTTGACATCCATGCAATGTTGCGTTATGAATATGTGGAAGCCAGAAAGCTATAAACTAACTGTTTTTTGGTTGCAGTTGGACTTTTCTACATATCTGGTTGCTCTCAAAAAGACCACTCAGCAGCTGCCTTGCTTCGTCTCGACTTCATGAGGAAGATGACAGGTTATGAGAAGTATCGGGAAAATGTACATGCTGTGAATTGGGGTGCTGAGGGTCATCAGAATCTCAGAGTGCTGTTACGCCAGATGCAACGCTGGAGTTTGCTACCAGCAAAGTACTCTCCGGCCGTTCTTCACTCTAGACCTCTTGAGAAGGACTGTCCAAAGGTCTTTGACTTGCAGAAATCCAAGTACAAGCCTAGGACAGGTGTGCATGCTGTCACAACATTGGTAACATCAGCAATGCAGCATAGTCTGACTTTGCAGCCTTTGTTTGCCTATGTGCTGCAGCCGGCCTTGTTGCATATGCATGTTTGCTTGTCGACATTAGATACATGTGGTATGCATGTGTGACAATTGTTTGCCAACTGTGGCCTGGTAATCAGGTGTTTAGCAAAGGTGCGACAAATCTCTAGCTGAGTGGCGACATTGCATTGTGCAGGGCAATGTATTCCTCGTGAGCAGGACATTTTTGTGGATTATTACATAGACAGCTACTGCTCAAGTTCTTGCTTGCTTCTCGTGTGTCAAAGTTGGTGGTCAAGCGGATGTCACATCTGCCTTGTGAGGTGAGCCGGCACTTACTTGTGTACCCCGATTTCTTGATTCAAATTCATGCACCTGACAAGCGCGAAGTGCTTTGTACGTCCATCAAACTGCATCTGCAAGCTTGCTTGAGATTGCACTTTGCCTCATGCTTGCTGTCCAGCCAAATATTATGTCTTCAGCACCCAGTGAGCTGCAGTTTCACCCAACATGCTTGGGAATCACAGATGAGCTGCTCACAAATAGTCAGTGACACTCAGATTGTGTCCTTTTGCCGTGACACTACTGCTTTGTCATAGGCAGCATGCCCAATCCACCAAGAGCCAAGAAATGCACTGGAGAGGCTGTGGGCTACGCTTGTATGATTGGCTGCAAGGATACATTTCCACTTCAAGCCAAGGTACTGCCTCCCAAACTTGCTGCATTTGCCTGCAGATTGCAGTCTGGTATGTCTTGCATTCATGTCCGAGATTGCATGGCAGCAGCAGCAACTCTGCCTCAACCCAGCTGCGCAGGCAAGGACCCTGATGCCTCACAAACTTCGTGTTTTTTCTGGAAACTGAATCTTGCATGCTAGGGTGACCATATGGGGGCTTGCAGCATGGTGGTGATGTCAGTATGTTTAGCTGATCATGGGCTATGCGTCGCCCAACTGACTTGCTGCCTTGGCACAATGGTCACTGGCTTGCAATGATTGCTCAGCTCTGCTCCCTAAGAGTGAAAACCCTAAGCCCAGATCAAAATGTCAATATTTAATTTCCTGGTCCCCAGACTCACTTCCAGGGTCCTCAGATTTGCTGGGATGCTGACTGGGACCCCTGGACTCATCAAACATGTGTAGAAAAGCTTCATGCTACCAGGATGTGAAAACTTGCACTAGTATTGGGACTGTTGAGTACTTGGGAATTGCATTGTATGGCTTGGCAGCTTCATCATCTGGATCAGCACAAAGTCATCCCACAGGCTGCAAAGTTGACTTCACTGCGAAAGAGCATGTATGCATACCAGTGCACAAGAATGACTGAACCGTCATTATGAAGTCTTGGCTTTGTGTCTTGCGCCCAGGTGGAGTACCCTTTGACCCCCTTGGGAACCCCAAGCTTGCTCCTCTGCACATGAGGCATTGTGCATAATGTTGTTTGCAATCATTGCAATGCATCAACACAGCCACACTGATGATTTGCTGCGACTGTAGGCAGTTGGCAGCCATTGCTGCAAGTCTCAACTGACATCTGTAGCAGGACGATGGGTCTTCTTGACAGCCTTGCAGCCCATGACATGTCAGAAGCACAAGCATGCTTGTGTTGACAATCACATGCTAGCCTTGCTCAGCAGCTGCAGCAAAATGTATCAGCAATCCCCCAGATTCACTTCATGCTCTATGCTCACACAGATCTCCTGATAAATGCATGCAAGCCTCCAGCTAGAGTGCTACTGTGCCATTGTGGGCTGACAGCTGATAGTGGGACCTCTATATAGCAAGGCTTTGATTCTGATATGCTTGTCAGCATGCATGCATCAGCTGCAGCTTCCGTTGCGCTTGCCTTACATGTGTGCGATGCACATTGTATAGTAGCCTATGCCTACTTGCAGAGTGATTGTCAATTTGATGGGTCAGGATTGAATAGTACATTCTACATGTAGCTCAGTGTGACGCTAAGTCATGGCCCCATGCTGCATGGCTGTGTATACATACACAAGCATTGTCAGGTTAGCATATGTGTGTCATGCCTCCAGGTAAGACTATAGGTAGTACTTAGCTTATAACACACCATTCATACATTATATACATGCAAGAAGGCACACGACTGTGCTTGCCAGCATTGACAACGTCAATCAACCTACATGAGCACTGTGCCCACAGACAAATTCTGACCAGTCACACTGGGCTGTCTGGTGCCCATCATCACAGAACTGTGCAGACATGTCATGTACCATGTTCTGCATGTCCCTGAGCACTTTGTGAATGGCTGTAATCCAAGTGTGCTTGCAGCATGATGCATACCATGTGTGAGCTTGCACAGAGTGACATCAACAGCAGTAATCTTGCATGCTATATTGCATGCTTATAGGTGTTACGCATCAGCTGAACATGGCTACTGGGAACCTTATTGGGATGTTGACCAGAGGTCGATTTGTTGATGGCTTTAAAGATTGGTGGGCTGCCATGCTGTGGCATGATGCCAAGAACATGGTGCAAGCTGCAGCAATGAAGAGTCAATGCAGATTGGCCTGCATAATTGGCCGCTTGCAGTGCTGCCCAAGAGGCTGTTTCACTTTCAAGAGTTCAATATGACACAGTGTTCCAATCCTGTGGCAGAGTACGTGCTGCTAGCTTGGGCTGGCCTGGAACAAGCATAGCTGACTGCGTAGCACAAATGTGCAGGGCAGCGGGCTGGGGTGTAGTGAGTCTGTATGGGTATGGGTAGGAATGCCCCATCTGAGGCTTGTGAGAGATTCTGCCAGGATGCTGTAACCATGGTGGGCGGTCCAGAGAGGCAGGTTTGGGGTGAGCGGTGTGCAGGCCAAAAAAGTTGGATTTTGATCAGGTAGCTCGTATTGAGAAGAAGATATTTGCACAGCTGACTGCTTGCGGCTGCCTGTCTGCACAGCTGCCTGCGGCCGGCTGTGCATCTCTCATCTGTCTCCTGCGCGCTGCACGCGTAAGAGAAGGCAGCAGTCAGCGAGAGGTCAGTGGTGTTTGTTCCAACACAACGAGCTGCGGTCATGCTCGGAAGAGCGGCTGGCGCCTGCTTTGTGCAGGGTTACGGAGATAGTTGCAGATAAGCCCGGCGCGAACTTTCCAGATTGCAGACGCAAATTGCGTCACGCAATAACGTGGTGCCTGTGTGCGCGTGTGATTCACCGTAACAAGGATTGCCAACCGCCCCTGGCCCTTCGAAGGAAAACGGATTCTGTATGAAAGGAATCCGAATATTGTATTTCTGTGCTTCGGTCAACCTGGCTGGAATCTGGTCAAAACGGCTGTGGGAAGCCCAAGCCCAGGCACTTGGATGGATGCCTCATGCTAGTGGCAGCGTCTGTCACTTGTATTGCCTGTAACAATGCAATGAACTGCCGAGATGTGCACCTGGCGATGCGCGTCGGACGTCGAGTTGACTTCTATGTCGACTCTACATCGCATGACACGTTCACTGCAGCGCAGCTGTTCGCCAATTACCCTTTATCACTAGCAGAGCAGGCATGCGAATGAAGTCTCAGGCACGTGTGCAAGCGACCAAACTGACAAGCTGACGGGAGTCCGTTGGGCATGCACAGTAAGCTTCAAAGGCTTGCAACTTCCATCTGTCTGAAAACTGCAAAAACTGCGACACTAAACAATGTTGCTTTTGTTCATTCAGAGTATCGACTGGTTGCTAAGAAGGGTGAGGGAACTTTTTCTGAGGTGCTCAAGGCACAGTGCATCAAGAACAGCAAATATGTAGCCATAAAATGCATGAAAAATCACTTCGATAGCCTGGAACAGGTAGGTGCTTCGACCACACGTCGAGATGGAGCCACACTCTGTTCAGTCCTTGCTGACACTGTTCAGCGCTTCTGCGCAGGTTAACAACCTGCGTGAGATCCAGGCGCTTCGCAGGCTCTCACCTCACCCCAACATCATCAAGCTTTTAGAGGTTCTATAGTAAGTAGCACACCACAGCATATTGTAACAGTAATGCTGACCATTTGCATCACAAATACAGGCCCCCCAAGAAAGGCCTGAACAGTGTGCTGTTTGCAGTGACCAGCCTACAGGGCGGCTGGCATTGGTGTTTGAGCTCATGGACATGAACATCTATGAGCTCATACGCGGTCGCAGTCATTATGTGGCAGAGGAACGGATCAGGCGGTACATGTATCAGCTCATCAAGGCAATGGATCACATGCACAAGGCTGGTATCTTTCACAGGTAAAATGCATACCACATTCTTCAACCCAGTGACTATGAGGACCACTGTGATGGCTGGGAGACTACAGCTTCCCCAAATTTGATGACTCAAAGTTGCTCCATGCTCTTAGTGGCTGTGATGTATCTGACCCACCACGCATTATTGCATGAGCTGCTGCAAAATTGTGTGTTTGATGTCAGGCAGAAAATGGCATGCCATGCTTTGTCAATTGCAACACTCTATTGTGGCTCCTATGGGCTCGTTTCTCATAGCAGCACAATGGCAAGGTCCTCAATGCTGAAAGCATTTCTTGCACGCCTTGTGACAATGTGTCCTGCATGAGCATCACATGGTCATGGTCTGCAGAGACATCAAGCCTGAGAACATCCTGATCATAGATGAGTGCCTCAAATTGGCAGACTTTGGCAGCTGTCGAGGGATCTACTCCAAGCAGCCCTACACAGAGTACATCTCCACCAGGTGGTACAGGGCTCCAGAATGCTTGCTCACTGATGGCTACTACACTCACAAAATGGACATGTGGGGTGTCGGATGTGTGTTCTTTGAGGTGTGACTCATGCTAAGCATGTTGTTGTCATATAACCCTGCTGACCGGAAGCGTGCAAAGCATGAGAAGCGCTATGACAATGGCATTCGCTGATTGCTGTTATAAGTATGCCTATCAGTGGTTGAATTTGAAGGCATGTCAACATACTGCGCTGCTTGCAGAGTATACTAGTCTGCATACATCTCATCAAAGCTTTTGCATCAATACACCTGCTTAATTGCAACTAAGAGGGCTGCAAAAGGTTTCTGCTCAGCATTGCATTTGGAAGACAGAAATGCAGACACTGCTTTCTGCTCAGACACCAGGTGAATGAACGCACAACCTGACTCACAGACAAGCAGACACATA
>JAABUO010003618.1_pt1 | contig 18396 bp, 19 predicted proteins | sample 5559291 | NCBI WGS metagenome assembly JAABUO01 (sample SAMN10711878, study PRJNA513372) | rock metagenome | isolation source: Antarctica rocks | place: Antarctica: Victoria Land, Finger Mt sud | reverse complement strand
GGTTTTTGGAGATACCCTGCATGAGGCACCTGTGACTTGCAGATCCAGATTTTCTTCATTGTGGCCTGTCGATAGTTTGTGTGGTTGTATGTTACGCATGCACCACTGCTGGTCTGATGAGCTCGCGTCCTGTGCGATGCACTAGTCTAGCTGCTCTGTTACTGGACCTCAAGTTCCAGATTGTCTAAAGTTTGGTCTGTCGGTAACTTTTGTGGTTATGTTTTTGACTTGCACCACTGCTGGTCTAATGAGCTCATGTCCTGTGCACTCATTCATTCATTCATTAGATTTTAAAGGTCGTTGGGGCCAACCATGACCATTGGACCACTGCACTGGTGTAGCTGCTCTGTCACTGGAAACTTCTTCTTGACCAAGACTTCAGAAACATCTGGCACCAAGGAACAAAGCAAGCAGGAGTGTCAGTGCCATTCAAAATGTGTTGTGGTGTCATGCAATGCCTGGGCTGTCTTGCAATGAGGCTACGAAGTGGTCTCACAGATATGCCGGTGGGGATGCTCTTCCTACCAGAATTTTGCACAGCTCCCTGATCAGAAGGATGCGTGAGAGGATCAGGCACAGCTGTTTGGCACCTAAACAATGCTGGAACACTATTGCAAGAAAATGCATACAGGAATTTACATGCACCATCTGTGGCACTCAGATCACCACACCAAGGTGCATGCAATGGCAGGGATGGGTGAGTCAGCCTGTAAATCGCTGTGTTTGCTCTACTGTCAATCATGCTATTTGCATGGTACTGAGCTGCAGCAGCTGCTGTGTCAAGGTTTGAGCTTAAAGACATTCTGTAAGACGTAAGAGCTCCTACAATTAACATGACATGCTGTGACACAAAACAGTTACACACAATAACAGCTGTTGAGAGGCAGCTTGCACAGTGCTTGCGGTGGTGTTAGTAAGCCTGCAATGAGGCTCAGATGGTGAACAGCAACGTCACTTATCAGAACAGGGCCTCAGACAGGGAGGTACTCAGGACTGTATGTATCTGACCCCAGGCGAAGACAAGCATTGAATAATTTGTTGATTGATTGATTGATTGATTGATTGGTTGGTTGGTTGGTTGGTTGGTTGGTTGGTTGGTTGGTTGGTCGATCGATTGAATGAAAGAATGAATGTTACCTGCAGCGCATCTACAGTCTCTATGGGCTTGAGCGCAAGATGCGAGACCTTGGTTTTGCCAGAAGGGTTGTACCATCTCACAAAAAGGGACACTGATGTTGCAGATGTCTTGCGCCTTCTGACGCTCGGGGCCTACATGCAAACACTCAGTTGGTCATTGATTGAGCTGATTCTTTGCAAACACACAATGGTCATGACTTGAGAGCTTGTCATGTCATGTTACTTTGCAGCTCAGCTAGTCAAGCAACAAAATTGACAAGCAAAAAGCTGGTCAAAAGCACTAAGGTGCTCAGAATGCAGGCTTTGACAATGATTGAGCAGGACTGACCTCTTTGGATGTCACAGCCAGACACTCAGATCCTTCTTCTGCAAGTCTCTTTTGTCGTCTGGTTCTTGGACCTTGTGTGAGTGGACTGCACTCTGGCATGCTGGTGCTAGCTTCTCCGATATGGACGGTCATGCACAGGCTCTGGGAAGCTGAGCAACCTTGTGCTTGTAGGCAGTCCCACAAGTCTACAAGGTTATGCAGCCCGTGACTAAAGTGTGCCACTTTCAGCACAGTTCCTGACAGGCAGCCGAGTTCCCCTCGCCCTGCCCCAGGCTGCCAATTGGCCAAAGGTGCTCCCAGTCCTCCCAGTTAGTACATGCTCGCCGAAGCTAAAATGCTCCAAAGTTGACCAGCAAGTGGACAACTAAGTATTGCATAGTCTACGACCTTTGCATGCTGTCTAGCTGCGAAGTTCCGAGAAATCTGTGCAGCCGAGGGAATCACCGCTAATCCACACAAGCGTGTCCACTGGTGAATGGGATGCCGGAGAGGGCCTCAAGTCCGTTCCCGCAAGCAGAGAGACAACCAAGTCATTGAGTCTGGAATGGGAAGAAGACAAACTAGTTGAAAGGGTAATAATGCACGTGTCTCCATACGAGTAATGGACTGCTGCTTCACTCTTAACTGCAGCACCGCGCCGGGCAAGCAATCCAAATAGCACACGTCACGGGCATTTGGCTTTGAAGTCTATCACGTTTGTTGAGCGGCCTGACTCGATATCACAGCAACACTGTTCTGCCAAATCAATCAGACTTGCAAGCGATCTGCGACTGGCCACGCAGCGCGAGGTCTTGTCCATTTGTGCGTTTGAGAGTCATCAAATCACAAGTGGACAGCGAGGCCCGCACAGACAGCACACAATGGGCAGGCCTTTGGGCGAGGGCCTCAGATCATACTACAAGGCAAAGATAGAGGAACTCGAAATACAGGCTAGAGACAAGCAGCATAATCTCAGACGTCTGGAGGCACAGAGGAACGACTTGAATGGCAAAGGTATTTTTGCTAAAGCATAATGACCCGAGCAAGGCTCTGTAACACCGTCCTGACATCTTGCAAACCTACAGTGCGCCTGCTAAGAGAGGAACTGCAACTGCTGCAAGAGCCTGGCTCATATGTGGGAGAAGTCATCAAGGTAATCAGATGCACGGAACTGCCTCATGACTCCTTTAGACTTGACCAGTGTTCCAGCCTAGACCTAATCTGACATTAACAACTGGCTGAGCAGGTGATGGGCAAAAACAAGATTTTGGTCAAGGTCCATCCTGAGGGCAAGTACGTGGTGGACCTGCACAAGGACATTGACATCAACAAAGTCGCTACTGGTGCTCGAGTTGCCCTGCGTAACGATAGCTACACGCTGCACCTGTTGCTGCCTACCAAGGTGGATCCCTTGGTCAGTCTCATGAAGGTGGAGAAGGTTCCAGATAGCACATATGACATGATCGGTGGTCTCGATCAGCAAATAAAGGAGATCAAAGAGGTATTCAAGCTGCGTCTTTGCTTGTGCTGTTGCGCAGATCATCATCACATCAAGTTGAGCTGATGGTTCACCAACGATTGATTTGCTTGGAGTAAGGTGCAGCACACAAGTCACATGATGATGCGCAACCCTTGTGCAATGCATCACTTCCAACACAGCAGCAACAATTTCAGGTGCTGCACAGGATGATAGGCAAAGCTTGTGCAATGTCTGGCCTTGCTTGGGCACAGCTTATGCATTGCATGAGTTTTGCCTATCATCCTGTGCAGCACCTGCAACTGCTGCTGCTGTGTTAGAGGGTTATGCATTACATATGCTGAGGCATCTCTACAAGGGTCTACCTGAGAGGCTGGTTTGTGCTGCAGGTGATTGAGCTGCCAATCAAGCACCCAGAGCTGTTTGAGAGCTTAGGTGTGGCACAGCCCAAGGTATTTTGCTGCCTCTTGTTTCCAAAAGCAATCTATGTTTGTTAATCATGACCTTCAGCAGTGCCACTGCATGCCCTTATAGGCATTCTCGCTGCAAGATCCTGTTCAGGGTAGTTTGCCAGATGTTAATGTCTCCATTCAATTGGTAATGTCTGTTGGACCCACCTTTTCGCCCATGAAAGCGGCGATGCTGCTTCAGGGTGGCAAAACTTGCATACACACAAATTTGTACAGGGCAACATAGTGCGTGTGCACAGTATTTGCACTGTTACGCGCACAAAAGCTCAGTCTGGTTTATATCATGTCAACACACGTTACTGTTGCCACCCTGACTGCCCAGACAAGAACTCAGATAGGGAGCAATTCAAAGTTGTACATACCTGACCCTCAGGGAAGAAATCAGATAAAAGAATGAATGAGTGAGTGAATGGATGAATGAATGAGTCATGGACGCATGGTTGAAGGGATGCTGAGTGCGTGTCTCCTTCATTCAGGGTGGCTCTAGGGGAAGACATGTGTTTAATGAATGAATGGATGATGAGTGTGTATGTGCATGTTACTTCAGGACTGTGCTGCCGTATGGCCCCCTGGCCCAGGCAAGACACCAGGGCAAGTCAGATGTTGATAAAATTGAATGAGTCAATGAATGAATCCATGCATGAATGAATGCTGAGTGCGTGTGTATGTGTTGCTCCAGGGTGTGCTGCTGTATGGCCCCCCTGGCACGGGTAAGACCCTGCTGGCCCGGGCAGTTGCCCACCACACAGACTGCACCTTCATCAGGGTCTCTGGCAGTGAGCTGGTGCAGAAGTACATTGGGGAGGGCAGTCGCATGGTCAGAGAGCTCTTCGTCATGGCCAGGTGATCCTCATGTCTGTGTTATACATTTCATCCTTTGTGCGTCTCCAGTCACATGGTCAGAGAGCTGTTTGTCATTGCCAGGTGGTCCACATGTCTGTGCTATACTTAGTCCTCCATGCATGACATGTACAACCTATGCACTGGACAGAGCAGACAGCTCTTTGTCGTGGTCAGTCGAACCTTAGATCTGTACTACACTTGGTGTTGCATGCATGTTCGGTCACATGGTCAGGGAGCTCTTTGTCATGGCAAGTCGTTTCTCACGTCTGTGCTACACTTGGTCTTTCATGCGTGACATGTACACAACCCATGCATTGCGCAGAGGAGACAGCCGCACGGTCAGAGAGTTCTTTGTCATGGCCAGATGATCCTCATGTCTGGGCTGTCTATAGTCATCCATGTATGATATGCACATTCTGTGTGCATTGACACCAAACTCAACTTGGGACCCTGGAAATGTGTCATCTGAAAAAAAGCTTCACAGTCCATGGCCATGCATCATTGCATGTCTTCTGTGTTGATGGCAACAACAGTGTAACGTCGCAAGATGATAGCAGAATACCAGTGCAAAGGTTGGGTGGACAATGCTGTAAAGCATGATAGTCATGCTGTGTTGTTTGGTAGGAAGCATGCACTTGCCATCATTACAAGGATGGGGTAGAGCGTATCAGCAGTGGCAAGAGTGACCGTGGTGGTTGCAGTTGACAACAGAAGGCTTCTCACATCATGCAGCCGGTCTTCACATTGACGCTGTCTGCATGTACTCAGGGAGTACGCACTGAGCATCGTCTCACAAACAAGGTAGACAGCGTCAAATACGGCAGGAGTGACAATAGGACTTACGGTTCACAACACTCTGTCTTGTCTGTTGTCAACTGTGTATACAGAGTTCATGTGTGTCCAGGGAGTATGCACCTAGGCTGGGTGACCCAGCAGCATCTTTGGGGATGAGGCAGACGGCATCAGCAACAGTGGCATGATTGACCGCAGCGGTCACAGTCAACAACAAAACATGCCTATACACTGTGCAGCCCCCGGACAACAGTACTTACGTGTATACTTATCTGTACGTCTGCATTCACATGTATGCAGGGAGCATGCACCCAGCACAATCTTCATGGACGAGGTGGACAGCGTCAGCAGTGCCAGGATTGATGGCGGTGGTAGCGGTGGCAATGACATTCGAATCGAAAACATGTCTACGTCGTGCATTCTTTTGCCCGACAACAGTAAACACATGTGTACCACAGTAACTATATGTGTACACCAGTAGTTTCATGCATACAATCAGCATTTGTATGTATGCAGGGAGCATGCACCCAGCATCATTTTCATGGATGAGGTGGACAGCATCGGCAGTGCCAGGAGTGACAGCGGTGGCGGCGGCGGTGGCGACTCAGAGGTGCAGAGGACCATGCTGGAGCTGCTCAACCAGCTGGATGGCTTTGAGGCCACCAACAAAATCAAGGTGAGTCATGCCAGTGGTCGCTGTTCACTCATGTGGATGATGCCACCAAAAGATAGAAGGTGAGTCATGCCAGTGGTCGCTGTTTACTCACGTGGGTGATGCCACCAAAAGATAGAAGGTGAGTCATGCCAGTGATTTTTGTTTACTCATGTGGATGATGTTTCCTGGACCACTTGCTCATGCCTTATAGACATTGCCTTACAGGTGAACAAACAGTTAGAACAGTAACCCCAGTTATCTGACTAGGCGTCCATGGTGTGCATGTCTAGCGTGAAACTTCAAGGCCAAAGACAGCATCTATGTTACCAGTGCAGAACAGCACCTGATCCACCTTGCTCATCATCATGGCTTGTGCGTTCTAGCTAGCGCTGGCATAGGTTCTGCCACTGTTCTTGTACTTACGGCTTGCCCTGTTGCCGTCGATACATTCAGCTGGTTTCAAAGCCTCGTCTGCTACTGCTACCTCTTCCAACGAAAACAACAACAGTAACAAAAACAGTAATACCAAAAATGATAATAAATAATAAATGCTGATACCAACACTAATAATAATGTTAATAATAAGCCTACCAATTGATGCTGACTTAAGCGCCACAGCATCAATGCTGCAGGGCGTTCAGCAATGCTATGTGGCTTTGCCTGGCATCAGCCAGCATCGCATGACTGTCCAGCTTCTGATAGCTACAAACAGAGTAGACACGCTGGGCCCTGCATTGTTTTGCAAACAAACATATCATGTTGCAGCTCTTGGGCTGTCATTCAACAAAAATCCTATACAGTCATTGCATTGCTGCGCAGGTTCTGATGGCAACAAACAGAATCGACATCCTAGATGTTGCGCTGTTGCGGCCCGGCAGGATCGACCGAAAGATCGAGTTCCCCAACCCCAATGAGGGCTCCCGGTTCGACATCTTGAAGATCCACAGCAGAAAGATGAACTTGATGAGAGGCATCGACCTCAAGAAGGTCGCTGACAAGATGCCGGTGAGCCGCTTCTGACTACACCTAGGGCTCCTGTTGTGCCTCAGGGAGGAGTGCTGCATGTACCTAGCTCCTCATGAGCTGGAAAGCGTTAAATCATGATTAGTATTAGTTTTAGGGAGGAGAGTTTGGTCGACTACACCTGGGGTTCCTGTTGTGAATTAGGGAGGAGATCTTGGTTGGTGTAAAAAGGATTGTTTAAGGTTTGACCTCAAGAAGAAGATTGCTGCTGAAAGATGCCAGTAAGCCAGTTTTGCAGTGTTGCACCCGGCTCGGTCAAGCTCATCATTCATGCACACATTGTTTAAGCAAGATAATTAGTAGGGTTGGCTAGCAATTGTCTAACAGTAACAGCAAGTGTAAGGTCAGCCAATTTGCAGACCTAACTGCCATTTTGACATTTCTCAAGCAAGCATGCTCTGATCCGCTCTCAAGCAACAGCAACAAGTAAAGATGCATCTTCTACACGTAGACTGTTTACCATCATACAAAGAAACCAATCATGGCCGTTCACAACAATAAGCTGGCTGCTATGTTACTCTAGCTGCTGACTGTGCATGCTGCTGACTGTGCATGCTGCTGACTGTGCATGCAGGGTGCATCAGGGGCAGAGCTGAAGGCCAGCTGCACAGAGGCAGGCATGTTTGCCCTGAGGGAAAGGAGGATACATGTGACCCAGGAAGACTTTGAAATGGCAGTCGCCAAGGTCATGAAGAAGGACAGCGACAAGAACATGTCCCTCAAGAAGCTTTGGAAGTAGAAGTGTGCATGGAGGCCTTGTCTGTTGCTTCATTCTGTCTGTTAGCAATGGGGCAGTATTCTTGCACCTGGACCCCTAGCCCTGCTTTCATCATCAGTGTCAAGAAGGCGGTGCCAGCCTCATTTTAAGCTCTTTACACTTCCCGAGGCAATGCATCATTTCATCACAAGTGACAGTACTGCTGCTGCATGTCTATGTCATGGCGCCTTGCTGGTATGTAGAATGCTGAGTATGAGTACAAGTCAACATGTTTGCTGTGTGAGCAATGGCTAGTGTTGGTCGAAGGGATGTCTGCAATTGTTACAAAGCGCACATGCTTGCCTAATTTGTGGAGGCACAATTGTCTGCAAGGACAAATCTGAGGCACGTTTGATGGCATGACATGACCACCAACAGAGGTGTTTTATTTGCATATCAACTCGTCACTACGCTTGAGGGCTCTTGTTGTCCAGCTGCCTTGTCTCACAGCTGCAAAGAAATGATTACTGAACATTAGTCTCAAACACAGGCTGATCAGCTAAATTGGAACGCTCACCATATGTTTGACAGCAGAGCTAAATGTACACCGTAAAGACCCATCAATAGAAGCTTACAAGGCATGTTGTTCAATAAAGCAAGCAAGCAAAATCCTACACGAGCAAATGGTTCCTGGTGTTACTGTTCCTCATAGAGATCGATCAGCAAGCGCTGGACCAGTAGAGCCATCATCTATGTCAGTCTGTGTGCTGCAGAATTCACAGGCAAAAAATGAAGTCCCAATTTGAGCCAGGACGCATAAGTCTAAGCGGCCTGGACTCCAAAGCCTTAGCCAGCAACTCAAGATTTTCTATGTCTGAGGCTGGGCATCCATTCCCAGTGTCATCATCACTTTCCTCTTCATAACGCTGGCCCAGTTCTAAATAGGACAAATGAGGCAGCTGTGTGAGACCTATCGCATCTGACGTGTACCTGACAGATAATCCAGAGATGGCTAGATGCTCCAGTTTCTGTAGCTGTGACAAACACTTCGGAAATGCTGGGAAAGATGCCATGGAGAATTCCAGGTGCGTCAGCTGCTGCAGTTTAGAAAACCAGGATGACAAACCTGATGCACAAATTGGAGGCAACACGAGCTTGCAGACTTGTATAGTTTTGCCATTCGTTGGGCAAGTCAATAAAGTCATCCTCCATGTACATCACACTGTCCAAGCAGCGACTCTTCGGGCTAGGCAAAGAAGAAGGCCAAGCGATGGCGGAAATGCCATAAACTCTCAGTACATTGAGTGCACGTAGGCTTAGAGTCTCTCAGATGTCATTTGCGTCAGAGCTTGCAGGCTGGATAGTAAGCATGACGATGACAGATGCAGATGTTGAAGTGATACATCCTTCCCCTCTGGTGCAAGAAGCTCTACCCACTCTTTGGGCAAATCTCCTTGGCAGAAGGACAATGCAGTAAGCTGGGTGCACCTCCTGAAGTCTTGCATGGTGGTGGTGGCTTGAACGACAGACAGGACTCTGAGGGATGTGAGGCTTCCAAACAAGGTTGCTGAGTCTGCTGTTGATGCGACTATGTTTATCAGAGTGAGATCATGTAGCTGCGGCAGCTTTGCTAAGCCTGCAAGTGATGCTGCATGACTGAAGGATGAATCTGCATCCAGCTTGAGCGAAAGAGTTGTGAGTGTGGTGTAGCCTGAAATCATCTCTAAGCTTTTTGCGGTGAGGCCTGGTCCCATAGACAGGGATGTGCAGATAGAGGCCACAGCTGTGTTGAGCCAGTGGAGCATTGCGTCGGGGACATGCTTGCCGAATTCCACTGCACCAGAGTAGTTACCTGCAGACAAGTAAGGTGCGTCAGGAGAAGGAGTGGCAAAGGTGGCAGACTTCAGAAATACTTGTGCGCCAAAAATCCAACATCAGCACCTTCAATATGGATCCCCAGCGTAGGTGTTCTAGGTACAGTAAACACTGCCTTTATTGTTGCCATCCTGCATTTCGAAATTTGAGGCCAGACAAAAGACCCTCTCAAGAACAGCGCTGTCTGACGGTAACTGTCATTCTTGGACGTACCAGACTTTCAATTTTGCGACACTTACATCCTGGTCACCTCTTGTGCAGCCTTGGATCGCAATATGTTCTGCAGCTCTGCCTGGGCCTTGTTGAGTCCAGAGATTCTGAGTGGTGTTTTCAAGCTAATTCCTTTCGACAGCAAGTTTGCTTGTGAGGCAACATGCACCGGCTGGCGACAAGTCTTAGAATGTATTTTCAAGAGATGTGGAGCACGTCTTTGTTCCTGATAGACAAGATCGAACCTCGCACAGTCTGTCACGATCCTAATTTCCAGGGCTCGGTCATCATCTTGCCCGCTGATCCAGGGTGCCTATTGTCCTTTGCGTGTTGGCTGCACCTACGTGCCTCCGCCATGAATACTGTCAGCTTTGGCTCACCCGGTCAGCATGTACCTTTTCCTGAATATAGCCTCAACAGGGTTCTCTTGGGCAGTACTAGTCCTACGATTCAAGCTTGACACATCCCTGAAATCGATATCAAGGCTGGAGATCGGGACAGTATGATCTTTTCGTCGTTTCGTGTTCAGCTTCGCTTCCTCTCTTGAAGACGCAGAGCTGGCACGATTCTGTGCGCGTCCTGACGTTTCCAGCGCTGCTTGCCTGCAACCTTCTGTTGTGTAGTGCCGGCCCAGCACCGAGGTCTTTGCTTGCTGAGTGAAGGCAACTTATGGAAGGCAACTTATGGATCTTGTGAAGATTCGGGAAGACATCCTGGGACAAAACGTCACACCACTGGAGAAAGCTAAGATGTTCTGGGTTCGGAGGAGAGCTTTGAGGTTAGATAGATCACAGCGGCAATATTTCACCTTCCCTGGTCTGCCTAAGGAGGTTGAGGACGCGATTGCCTTCCTTGAACTGCCACCAGGTACTACAAGCTGTATATGTGTTTTTCCAGATGGTCTGCCTATCTTTCCTTGAGCTTACATCAGGACTGTGCAGGCCAACAGCAACAGCAACTCAAAGCCATGCAAAAAAACTTGGAGAGATATGTTGAAGACAAGTTGGCTGAGAGACAACTACTGGGAACAGGTTGGATTGCTAGACTGCAGCTTTTCTGGCAAGGCAGCACTTTGAGTCAACAAAGCATGTATGTGCAGGCCATGTCAAGGCAAGCTGAGACGAATTTCTGGATATATGCCTCTTAATTCGGTTTGCATGTGGGATGTGAAAAACACAAGTGGATCAAGTGGTGAAAGACAAATTTTAGCAAGTGCTGGGAAGTCGTTGTTGTCAGATGGAACTGGAACATGTATTCTCGGTGTTGTTACAATAACAGTATTATTGTTGCTAGGCAAACGTACCACGGCCAGCAAATACAGTCATGTGCCCGTCATGAATAGCTTTTAGGTCATGTTCAATGTCTAAACAACTGAGGGACTCTGATGTTGGCAAAGGGTTCCTCATGTGCGCTGCAAGAAATACGTTGCTCACTAAGACTGTTCAATGGATCGTCGGCCTGGTCAAGCATGAACACCATTGCATGTAACACCTGAAACACGTCTTGTTGCTTAGGCTTGCACCGTCTATAAACCATGCATCTGGCTTGACAGCAGTCGTGTGACTCTCCATTCAAGGGGCACGGTGCTACAGATGTAAGGTACCCTCTGTCAGCTGCATCAAATGTTGTTCTATACCTAACTGCAGTCTGATGTCGGATGCTGGCATGCAACCTCACAAAAGATTTTGAAAGCATCGTTGTGGGCTTTTGCATCTAGTGCTCACTCATCGAATCATCAAGCAACTGGTCAAACGTCACAACATCAAGCTGGACAGTGCTTTGTGGACTCGCTGAGAAACTTGTAGATAACGGAGGACCTAGTGTCAAAGCTCACTCGGGGGTTTATGGCATGTAAGTATTAGGCCAAGAGGTGCAGACTACACGGCCGTAAGAGCTTACCGTCATATTGCAAGTGTTATTGCTTGATTTAGACTAAACTCTTGACAACAGTTCAATGTTGACACTGTTTTTCTGTTGCAACGTATACCTCATATGTAGTGTATGTGCATGTTGCCTGCTGCTACAACTAGAAGAGCAGAAGAAAGCAGCTTTGTAACTGCTTTTGTGCTTTGTTGTGTACAACATGCGCTGAATAGTGTGTTGTGCAGATTCAATGATGAGCTGAGCATGAAGGTCTTTGTGTGGATTGATGAGGGACTGTGAACTATCATAATCACATGGTCTGATTTTGCTATCAAACTCAATCAAACCCTAACTGACATTTTTTTGGCAACAAGTGAGCAAACTTCTTTATAAAAACTGCTATTCTTGGAATATTGTCTAGACTACTGTCACGAGCAGGAAAATGCTCTGCGCAATGCCGTGTCTCTGAGCATTTCCAACGCGTTTTCATAAAGAGAGGCAGGGCTGCAGTTCCGTACAACTTACTTGCACCAAGCTTGAGCTGTGTGACTCTGAAAGATAAAAGATGAACACTAGGCCATTGATGATGTACTTTTGAATGCTTTGTGCAGAAACGCTCCTATGTTCTGGTACGTGGTCTTGGCGTCAAACCCTGAGTCCCCAGTCCCATCAAACAGGTCCAACCTCAGCATGGAGTTGTGGCAGTGGCCCTTCATTCTCACAAGCTCAACATAGGTGCCACTCTCTTTTAGCTTCTCCGCATACTGCTCAGCTTCATCTCGCAAAACGTCCACCTGCATCACCACAAGCTCAATATTGTTTCCCCCTGTTCAGCTCCTCTGCATGTGGCTCAGCTCCATCTTGCAGAAAGGCACCCTAGCAGTCATGTAACCTCAACATAGGTGTTCAACTTTAGCTTCTCTGCATACTCTTCAGCTACATTGCCAAACATATCCACCTGTACCAACATAAGCAAACAGGCAGGTCCAGAAACAATCTTTCAGTATCGAGTAAAACAGAGTGTGGACATATGTTGCAGGGGGTCCAGAAACAAACAAAACCTTGACTCTGCACAAATCCACTTCTGTATTGCTGCAAAATTTGTGACAGTCGACAATAGTTTGAACAGCAGCATGTGGCAGTTGAACAGGTGTTCATTCAGGCATCCTACCAAAGCCCTCATTCTTGACAGCAACGCAGCGCAATGCAATCAAGCATGCAAACGGATGCATGATTGTGGCTGTGCTGTGCTGTGCTGTGCTGTGCTGTGCTGTGCTGTGCTGTGACAGATGTGCTGTAACACATGATGGGCCTCTCAGCATTTGGTGCAGTGCAAGCAGCATTCACTGGAGAGGGGCTTCTCTCAATCATGACCAATCAGCTTCAGTAGAAGCAGTCAATAAGGTTAAGGGTTTTATGAAACATTTGTGATTGAACTTTTGAATATTGTTAAAAACGCATATGCACACTGCATGAACTTATCAGCATGGGCAAACAGCATCAACTTCACAGCACCAATTCTGAAGAATCAACTCAGCAATTTGGCTCTCAGCAACTTCTGTCTCTGAGTCAGCAAGTCGACACTCAGCGACTCAGATCACACCAGCCCAACTCAGCTTCCATAAGGTGGAGCCTGAGAGGCTTGACCCACCTCAGCTGTGATTATCAGGGATGGAGGCAATCCTGAGAAATCCTCTGCAAAAAGCGGGGATGCCAGGGGGTCCTTGGGATTGCTCTTGGGACCAGACAGGTACTGCTTGTCAAACCAGAGTATGTCATCCTTGCCCTATGACGCACAACAGGTATGAGTCCGCCATGAGTGCACAGCGTAGAATGCCAGTATGTCTATGTCAGTCATGTAAACAGCCAGAAAATGCATTGCAACAGTGAGCAGAATCTTCATCAAGCACAGTCATTCGTTTTACCAGCTCCGTTGGCAACAGGCAATGCTATATCAAATAAGTACACATATACTACAAACCCCAGTTTCAGTTGGAGTCCACTACAAGCGATTGCATGACACAGACACTTGGCAGACACTCCAGGCACAGATTTAGGTCCTCAGTGGGCTCATGTAAGGAACCCACTACAGCTTAGGTTGCACATTCAAAACCCTGGACAAAAGCAATTCATGCATGCACTCAAGTGATTTGTGTTCCCAAATTACCTGACGTTTTGGTTTACGAACTCATTTCAGCACATGTGAACTGTCTGTCTTGCGCATGCCTTCATGGGACTAAAGGCAATGCAATACATTGCAGTCTGATTGTATGATATGCAGCAACTGCTGTAGGGGGGGTAGACACATGACCTGTCCAGTGTTACCCCACAAGTAATATGCACATGCAATACGCACTACGCAGCATAACTATATGGCTCTCAGTATCAGGTGACCTGTCCTGGTCACAACTTCGACTGCATCCCAATTGTCTGTATGCAAAGTGTATGTATGCAAAGTGTCTGTGATGAACTGCAGCCCAAAGTGTTCTGCCTTTGAGGACACCCTTTTATTGTAGATGGCTCACAACCTGCAATCTTGAGCATCATGACACAAAGAAGCTTGTGTTACTGGCATTCTGCCACCTCTAAACTGCAGCTCATGCTTTGACATACGCAACAGTGTTTGTGCCCATCACCCCATTGTGATAAGCTAGCTTAAGCCTTAGGACTTTTGTACTTAGACCCTAACTGTACCTAGACTTCAACTGTACTCAGACCCTAATTGTAGGCCTGACTTGTGCCTCGTGGAAGCCATTGAGCAAGGCAAGGTGTACATTGAAATCAACTCACCTCAAACTCATCATCTGCAAACTCCTCATAGCTAGGGCTGTTAAAATTGAACAGGTCAGTTGCAGGGCACAGGGGCACTTGTGCCTTGATCAAGGAGGGCTGTTGGTGCTGTTTGGCCAGCATGGACATGACTAAGCACATGGTGCCTCCAGCACTCTCCCCACAAACAGCCAATCTGTTTGCATCGCCTTTCATGCTCTCTGCAGCCCACTATCATGCTCCACATGATGTACATGTATATGATATGTTTAATATAACATGTAATAAACACTTGTATGTTGGCCTGGCAATACAGATCATGCTTCACATATGTAATTTAACAAGTGCTATATGTCTGTATGTATTATGGTATGCATTATAGTATATTACATTATACAATGTTACATTATATGCAATACAGTATGTAGTATATACTTGTATGTCGGCAGTGCAAGCTGACCAGCATTGCTCAACACTCAGCAGCCCAATGCATAGTCACATAGCTATGCACAACAACAGCATGCAATTGACAGTGGGCGACAGAAAGCACAAGATTTGATGCCCAGCACAGATGCTCAAAGATCTTGGGGAGTGGGGGGCATGGGGGAGGGGCAAACAAAAGGTAAAGGTCATAAGCTAGCAGCTCAAGCGTACCTGCATTCTGGGCAGCCCACTGTACAGCAGCCCAGCTATCTTCAACACCAGCAGGGAAGGGGTGTTCGGGCGCCAAAGCATAGTCAACAGCCACGACTGTTGCTTTGCATTCTGATGCCAGAGTGGCAGCTACAGCTCGATGAGAAACATTCCCTCCTAGAACCCACCCACCCCCATGGAAGTACCTGCAGAAGTTGATATTTGAGTGAGCAGGCCCTTGTAAAGCACTGTGTGTCTGAAGCCTTGCATGTCAGTGCCAAAGTATTAGCAATGTCCACCATGTACTGTGACTGCTGAATGAGGAACTCTGCATCCTGACACCCATCTGTGCCAAAATCAGAAATACACATGGGTTTGTCTGCAATGCAGATGATGTCATGGGTCATGAAAGTGATTTCTAAAGACATGAATTATGAGATGGCAGCTACTGCATGATAGAAGATGTTTTTTGCTGGCACCTGTGTGATGCAAACAGACAGATCAATACCAAACGAGCAATGTAAATGGGGCCCACCAAAGTCTGAAAGGCATTGCATCTATACAGCCTAGCATTATCAGCTGTGTCAAAGTTTTGTAAATGTGCCATGCATACACTCTGGGTTGACCTGGCTTGTCTGTTGTTGCATGTAATGTTGCTGCTGCTTTATTTTTCAGCTAACCACACAGGTAAATTGTTGCTGGTGCAAGCAAGCTGCACTTACATTGATACTGGGTTTAGAGCATGTATGCTATGCAACAATATCAATCCAATGCCAATGATGAAGATGACGCCAAAGGCGCTGACAAGGACATAGTTGATGACTGAATGAGCATGATGAAGAAGACATTGGGAAGAGGCAGAAGGTAGTCATAGCAAGGGTTTTGATGAACAAGACAACTTACACAATGATAGGAAAGGCTCCTGAGCCCTGGGGCTCATATACCTTGAGGGGCACTGGCCCCCTTGGCCCTTCGGCTGACATGTCATACACCTAACAAACATACAAAGCACTGCTGACAGCAACGCTAAATGCTGACTACTGCCGGGCAAGCCAAGCTATGGTTTGATGTGTTCATTGTTGTGCACGTATCTGCGAAGCTTGTCAGCTTGCAGCGAGCCCATTGTTGCCAGAAACGCACCCTGCTCAGGTCTGTCGGCATCGGACCATAGCCCGACTTATCGCTGCCTGGGGGCGCAAGGAAGGCTCTGACGTCTTGTGCAGTGTTGAAGTCGTTCCAGGTTATGGAGGGCAAAGTGTCATACCACTTTTTAAGCTCAGGCAGCAGCAAGTGCTTGCCGCTGCGTTTTGCTGCTGGCATGCCTGCGATCAATATTCCAGCGGTGCTGCAGCCGGGTCGCCCTACATTCCTGGTGGAAGCGCTTTGAAGCAGTTGGCTGCACTTTTGTTGTCGCTTTACGCGCTGTTTGATAAGGGGCAAGCTGGCACGGTGACCATGCTTTCTGCGCCTTTGATGTTTTACGTCATGTTTCTGAACTCCGTGAGTCTGGCGTTGACTCACTGCATTGCAAAGTATGCAGTGCAGACAGAGGTGAAATGGATGCACCGTTGCTGCCACAACTGTAGATGTCAATCATTACTTCGGAAGCATGTGGCCCTTTGCTGAACAGGAAAAGAATCCAAAAGTCAACAGGTTTGCATCACCGGCAGACATTACACCAGAGTATGCAGGCCTAGAAACAAACTGCAGGCTTGCTACATTGTCAATTCACACATGACTTGGCTGGGTTAAATGAGCCATCCTGAAATTTGTTTGATTGCTTTGGCCTGAACTGTGGCTATACTATGCCTCCTTGTTGCTCTGCACACAAATCTGAAAGACTTTTCAAAAGAGTTTCAATCCTCACTTTGTCTCTTGATGTCATGTACTGTACTGGCACTGCCTCAAAATCCCAGTTGCCCTCATCCCCTTGCTGCAACAGGGGTGTTCCGGATGGTTGAGCACAGCAGAGCAACTCAAGCAGCTTCAAATGCAAAACCTCTTCATTGTCAAGCCGCCTCCCAATAGCAGAGTGATTGCCAAAGCTCAGAGTCGTCAAGTGCAGCAGAAGAGCAAGACTCAGTACGTCTTGAGACAAGTACGTGTCCAGATAATTCAGTTCAAGGTGTTCCAAACCAGACATAACTTGCAGACAGGTTGGGAAATGTGCAAACTTGGCATGACGCATTTCTAGACTCTTGAGATGCTGCAAGCTGGAAAACCACACTGGCAGGTCATTGGCCTCAAAAGTATTTAGGCAGATATGTGTCAGGTTGCTGTATCCTATCCACTCCTGTGGCAAGTCATGGATGGGATGGTCAAACTCTGAAATGCAATCCTCAAATCTCTCTAACTTGGGTAGCAAAATTGGCCAGTCCACATCGCTGTCTGTAAAACTTACAGGCGCCATGCCAATCAACCTCAGCTCAGTGGCAAATGCTAGATTACGCGCTACACAGGGAGCTGTCAGCTTGAATATCTCCAGAGAGACTCTGTTGCTGTTGGCTAATTCTCCCTGGGGAAGTAGCAGCACGTTGCTGCCTTCATGCTTTGCTGAGAAGTCAAGAGATGTTCGCTGGGTACAAAGCTGAAAGTCAAATGGGCCTTCAATGCTAGACTTGATCCACAGATCCCTCAGATTTGACAGCTTGGACAAAGCTGGAATGCCACCCAAAGGGGCGGCCAAGTTGTCGAGCTGCAAATAATATAGATGAGGCAGCTGTGCAATCTCTGCCAGGAGTCTGCCATGATCTGTCAGAGGCTGAGTGGAGACTGGATGCCATCTTGGACCCAGGTCAAGGATGAAATATACTGAGGCTTGAGAAAGCTTTGATATTGTGCAGCTGCTCTGAGGACACGTTTGGTGCAAACCTCATCACCTGACAGTTAGTTGCCACAAGCTCAGGGAATTGAGCAAGTTGCAGCATTGTGGGACCTGCATCATGCGCAAGTTTATGCTGTGTCATGTAATCATGAGTTAACAACCAGCTTGAATGGAAGCCCCACCTTGCACGTAAACATGTACTGCTGGGAGTCCAAGTGCCTGACCAAGGGTAGTCAGCAAATGGTAAATCCAATCTGAGGGTTGTCAAGCTGAAGACCGTGGAATTCACGTCCAAGACCGACTGAATGAAAACCTGATGCTCGTTGGCTCAGCCAGTTGCCCACAGCTGTGATCCGCTCTGCGAGTTAGCCAGGGCCAGGTCCAAGAACACAGAATGAGGTCCTTCTAAACCAAAATGCTGTTGGTTGTCCGTGAGAAGCATGCCGTTATCCCAGACCCCAGCTGCTGGGCGGCTGACGCAGAGCCTGGCGCCAGCTCACACACACAGACTCACAGGCAAGCTTGACGTCGAAGGGCAGCATACCAAAGACTTTGTTGAGTGTCACTTACAAGTTCAATAGGTGTTTCCTTTAGATAGTTGGTGATTAAAGTGGCTCTGAAACTATGACTTCGTAGATGCTTTCCAAGTTTATCAGAGGCTTTCTTTAAAACAGCATTTATTTCATTGTCAAAGGAAGTTTTTGGTAACAAACTATATACTATAAGTACTGTCTTTTTTATTTCGCAATATTTTTATGGCTTTGTGCCCTTTTTATATTTGTACTTGAATTCCGTGACTGAGTATCAATGTCAATGACTGA
>JAABUO010003617.1_pt1 | contig 18400 bp, 18 predicted proteins | sample 5559291 | NCBI WGS metagenome assembly JAABUO01 (sample SAMN10711878, study PRJNA513372) | rock metagenome | isolation source: Antarctica rocks | place: Antarctica: Victoria Land, Finger Mt sud | reverse complement strand
GCAAGATGACCATCGTTGCTGCCGCGATGCGCAAGCTCCTCACCCTTGCCTACGGCGTTCTCAAATCCGAACGCGCCTTTGATCCCCTCTACGGAAACGCTTGACAAGTAACACCGTATCTTTCGGGATGATCCGTCGGCCCAGGCGCGAAGCGTGTTTGCGTGTCCCGAAAGTCCGTCCCAAAACGTAAGGCCGGAATTCCGCTCGACGAGCTGCTCGCCGCGCAGGACGGCGGAGACGACCGGCTCGAGACGCTCATGGGCCGCTACCGCGGCTCGGTGGTTCCGGCATCCGCGCTGGGCGCCAAGGCCGCCAACGAGCCGAAACCGATCAAAACGGCCCAAAAGAAAGCCCCAGGAGCGCGTTTGGCTCGGCCGGACGGGTCCAAAGGTCGTCCCGATTGCCGAACCGCGCCTGGTAGGCTACGCGCGAGTCTCCACGGACGAGCAGACGACGGCGTTGCAGCTCGACGCGCTGCGAGTCGCAGGGTGCGCGCTGATTCACGAAGATCGGCCTCCGGCGCGTCGCGATCGCGGCCGGGCCTTAGTCGCGCGCTCGAAGATCTCGGCGCCGGCGACACCCTCGGCGTTTGGCGACTCGACCGCCTCGGCCGCTCGCTGCGCGACCTGCTCGATATTTCCGAAATGTTACGAGAGCGCGACGTCGGGCTGCGTTCACTGACGGACCACATCGACACGGGAACCGCCGCCGGCCGAATGCTGTACGCGGTGCTCGGTGCGGTCGCGCAGCTTGAGCGCGACGTCCTGCGTGAGCGCACCGTTGCTGGGATGCGAGCTGCGAAGAGCCGTGGCGAGCACATCGGTCGACCGTCGGCCCTTTCGGCGGTGCAGATTCGTGAAGCAAAGAAAATGCTCGCTCGCGGCGAGAGCCCGAACCACGTCGCGCGCATCTTGCGCGTCGGGCGCTCGACGCTGTACCGTGCCATCGCGTGAGTCAAATTGCACGCAACGCCTGCCCGCGTTCTTAACAGCGACAGGTAGGCTCTCTGATTGTCTGACGAATGTCGTTGCTGTCGCTGCCCGGTGAGGAGCACGCTGAAGACGAAGAGGTGTTTTTGGACTCGTTCGACTTTTCACGTCGTAGCTTCGTCGCCTCCGTCGTCTCTGCTGCGGCGGTCGTTAGTGCAACCGATCCTGCCCCCGCGCAGTCGCGGCAAGAGCCATCAGAACGGGCGCAGCTCCGCGCAGTGTCGGCTACGGTGCCCCTTCACTTTGATCGCACCGCGTTTCAGGCTGTCATCGAACGGCCGTATCCTCATCGCCAGTTTGTTGCCCCTGCGTCCTATTTAGCGGCGACGGTGGCTATGTCTCACTTCCAAAATTCGCTTGCGGCGTACGCCGACCCAAACGGTTTCGCGGCAGGACCGAAGAGTCTGCACTGTGCCGCAGTCCTGTACAGCGGATTCTCCTACAATATGGTCCTCGATGATGCGATGTATGCGAAATACCCAATCGGGCTTCTGAGCGAGGAGGAGATGCGTCCAAACGATCTTAGCGCCCGCGGTTACTGGAAGGCGTTACGCCGGAATCCGATGGCGGATTTTCTGGGTCCGCTTATAGATCAAGGCGTGTCATTCTTCGTTTGCAATCATGCGATTAGCGCCTTAGCGGTCGAGATCGCAAGACGAATCGCCCCAAAGGACGTCGCCGTGAGGCGCGAACAGGTCGTCGCGCTTCACGACGAGTTGGTCAAGCATTTCATACCGGGAACGATGCTGGTTCCCGCCGGCGTCGCCGCAGTCAACGCCGCCCAAGAAGCGCGTTTTACGTTCTTACCTTAATCATAAATAACGCTACGCGTTTTCATCGAACTCGGTCATGAAAACGCGGGCAAGAAATTCGGGCTTGTAGCCGTGATTCCAAATGCCGAGCGGCGTCGCCGCATCGCACTCGGTACACCGGTAGTATTTTGGCTCGTCAAGCATAAGGACGACGTTTTTGGTGAAGTGCGAGCCCTCGTACTTGTCGCGATCGCGATAGGGGACGGGATCTCCAATCCAAGAAACACCGCAATGCGGGCAGCTTTCCGGGTCTAATCCCACGCTCAAATCTCCATTTCAAAGCCGCGACAAGGTCGGCTTACGTTCCATACATCCTGGAACGGGCTTACGCGCAAGACTACGCGCCTCTCGCCAACCTCATCGAGACCGAAGCGCGTGCGACGTATCTCGATAACGGGATGGGACTTAATCTGTCCGTAACGTGTTCCGAGGACGCTCCCTTTATTACGAAATCACAGACTGCACGCACGAGCGCCGGCTCATTCGAGGGTGACAACGCGTGCGAGCTCAACAGCGAGCGTGCCGAATCTGGGATGTGCGTCGGGTTCCGGCGTCGTTTCTGACGCCGGTCCGCAGCACGGCACCCGTGTTGATGATATCAGGGCAGGACGACCCAGCAACGCCCCCTGCCTTCGGACGCGCCGCACTGAAGTATCTGCCGAACGGTCGCCAAATCGTCGTTCCTCACGCGGGCCACTCGATCGAGTCCGAATGTATCGACAGGCTCATCGTCGCCTTTGTCGACACTCGTGACTCAAAACATCTCAAGCCGGCAGTGTGCGTCGACTCGTCGAAGCGTCCCGCATTCGCACTCTCGATGAAAGGCTTTCGCTGAGCTGCTTCAGATCATGGCCGTAAAAGCTTGCCATGGAAGACAGTATCTTATAAGCTCGCGGTTCCGGGTTCGAGTCCCGGCGCCGCTACATTTACGAAGCGTGGAGGCGTCCGCCAAATGATATCCCGGAAAACTTTCATTGCAGCCTCATCAGCCACTGCAGTTGCAGTTACAGGAGGTGGAGAAGCTGCACTTCCCGATACGTCGACTCCTCTTCCGCTTGCCTTTGATGCCGCGCGTTTTGCTCAGACGCTGAACACGCCAGCGAAACACAAGATGTGTTTCGGAAGCACGTATTCCGGCGGCGGCGAAGTGTTCGCTCTTATGAGCAATTTGCTCGACGCATACGAAAAACGGCTCGGGGAAGGACGCGGCTCGGCGCATGCGATTGCAGTATTATATGCTGGCTCATCCTTCGTCATGTGCCTCGACAACACGTTTTGGACGGAAGTCCTCACCCCTTATGTCCGAAAAGGGGGCGCAGAACGCGCTCGTCTCTGGGGCGATGTAAGCCATAACCCGTACTTGCACGATCCCGACCGAGGCACAAGAACCGTCGAGGCGCTAGCGTCGCGGGGATCCACCTTCTTTCTTTGCTATAACGCCATTGTCGACAGCGTATCGGATTTTGCGGCCGCTCTAGGCGAATCCAAAGCGACGATCTATCGTAAATTGCTTGCAGCAGTTGTTCCTTCAGCAATGATCGTTCCCGCTGGCGTGATGGCGATCAACGCCGCGCAGGAGGCGAGATACAGCTACCTGCAGGCGACTTTATAACGATGGCCCAAACTGCGACCGCCAAACTCATGCCGCAGAAGGACCTCATGTGTTCAAGCCGGCGCAGAGGATGCGCTCGTGGCATCTCAAGCGCAGGGCGCGTTATCGCATGGGAACGATATAAGCCGGGACCATCCCTCGAACATCGGGGGGCAACGATTGAGCCTGCGATGGCGGGACGAATCGCAATGCCACTGCGGTGCTGCTAGGTCGCACTATGGCGTCGAGCGGGTACTTATCGACGTGGCCCCAATGATTTATTACGAGCGTCGAAGTTGGCGTCCGCACCACCCGTTCCTCATAGAGGGCGCGCGTTTTTGTGAACTCGGCTCCATTCAAATTGTCCTGGTACTCAAGGTAGCGGACGTGAAAAGCGAAAACCATGGTGCCAGGCAGTAGATGGGACGTCTGCCCAAGAGGGTTGATAACGCGCGGTAAAACCACCGCAACGGAGTTCCGCGGCGCTGTATGTATCTGATTCGTGAACGGATGGCTTGGAGCTGCGACGGCTGGAGTCATCGCGAATGCTGCGATCGCCAGAGGGGATAGCAAGAGCTGCCAAGGGGTGCGTCGCGCCATATTTCTCCCACGGTCCGAGGCGGATGCTGGTGCTCGACATTACCATGGCGCTTCGGCGAGGACCTTGATGGTGTCAGTTAAGTGGGCGTTGCTTCTGACACCGCCGTCCGTCGGTTCGTTTAGCATCGATGCCATCGTCGTTCGTGTGCGAAGCGAGAACGCTACGCATTTTCATCGAACTCGCTCATGAAGACGCTGGCTGGCGTTTGGTCTACCGGGCGACTTTAAAACGACAAGGACAAGGCGTCGTCATGGTGTCGAGAAGCAAACATTCTCGACACCAAACACAGGTTCGTTCAGGGCTGAATGCGGCTCGGACGCTCGCTGCGAGACCTTCTCGAATTTGTCGAAGTGTTACGGAGATGCGACATTGCGCTGCGTTCGCTCACGGACCACAATCGATACCGGCGTGACCTCGAGCGTCGTCGTCATTTTCGAGTTGAACACGATTCGAGGATCTGAGAGTTCGTTACGGGTGGTGAGCTCCGGACTACGCATCACCTTCGGTAAATATTCTGACAAGGTAACGCTCTGGACGCAAGATGGTGGAAAGCGCCTTCGACGCATTGTTCAGAAGTACGCAACCGAGGTATTTCCCAACGCTTGACGGAGCTTGCGTGTCACTTCGCGTCTGCGTCGCCGTTTGCACCGGCGGGAGATGCAAGTAACGCATACGCTCCGTGGGTGACAACAACGTCCCCGGCATGGAGATCTCCCGTCGCGATCCACGTACGCCCAGATGTCTCGTTCGCGATGTTGACTTCGACTGGTGCGAAGCGATCGCCGTTCTTGCGAAGAACTTGGGTGATGCCGGTGGTCGGATCGGCTACAATGGCGCTGCTCGGTACATACAAACCCCCACCTGAACCGATTTGGATCGACGCTTTGCCGTAGGCGCCTGGTCCGAGTGCCACGCCCGCCGGTTCCAAATTGATGAGCACGGGGATGGTGCGCCCATCGGCGCTCTGGGCCGGATTGATCGCGACGACGCGGCCGCGGGTCGGCTGAAGCCCGCTGACGTTTACGCTAGCCACATCGCCGGCGTGCACGCGTTGCGCGTCGCTCGGTGCGAACTGCGCTGTGAATATGGCACTTCCCGAGCGTGAGAGACTGATAACCGGACTCGTCGTGTCCACGCTCTCGCCATCTTGGTGGAGACGTGCCGTCACGACGCCATCGAAGGGGGCACGTAGCGTCGCCGACTGCAGTTTTTGCCGCGAAGCCGAAACCTGGGCTGCCGCCTGCGCGACGGCCGCTCGGGCTGCCGCAAGGTCGGGGGCCCATGGTGTTCGCTGCGCAGATTGTTGCTGCTCAAGAACGCGCAGTGCCGCCGACGCCGCGGCGACTTCCGCCTGCGCCGAATCGACGTCCGCTTGCGCGGCGATCCCGAGGTGTAGCAGCTGCTGCTGGCGCCCGAGCTTCGCCTTTGCAACGGAAAGCTGTGTACGGGCGCCGCTGATCTGGGCGTCGGTCTGTGCGAGCTGCTGCGGACGCGAGCCCGCGGCGACTCTGGAGTAGTTTGCTTGCGCTGCTGCAAGCCCGGCTTCCGCTTGACCAAGCTCAGCCTCGAACGGACCGGGATCGAGGCGCGCGAGCATGGAGCCGGCGGCAACCTGTTGTCCGATCGTCACGTCGACGGACGCGATGCGGCCGGGTTGCGGAAATGCGAGGGACGCTTGAGCATTCGCGCCACCGCTGACGGTCCCGAACCCGGACACGGTAATCGCAACGCTTCCCTGACGGGCGATGCCGGTCGTAATTGGCGGCCCCTTCGGCGACGGCGATGGCGCCGCTGCCGGCGCAGGCCGTGAACACCCGTTTATTGCGACGGCGCCGACAAATGCGACAAGTGCGATACATCTCACGATGGAAGGTCTCCAATCTCGACTTGAAGTGCCGCGTACGCCTGCGAAGCCTGTAACGTGGCGGAATTGAGCGCTGTACGTGCGGAGACGAGTTGCGTCTGCGCCGCGATGAGGTCGGCGCTGCTGACCGCGCCAAGGCGGTATCCACCGAGCGTCGACTCGGCGACCCGCTGTGCGCTGTCGACTGCGTCGCGCAGCGGCGCTAAGCGCGCGGCCGCGGACACGGCTTGCGCTCTCAGCCGCAGCGCAGTTTGAACAGCATCCCGGCGCGCCTGAATCAAGGCGACGTTGGCAGCCGCGACGCGCGCCTGCGCCGCGCCACGCGCGGCCCGCGCCGCATTCGTTGAAATCGGCAACGTGAGAGTAGCCGACACGACCGGCCCGAGCGTCTTCTGGACGCTATCACCGGTAATTGCCGCGCCGGCGCCAACACTCAGTCCGAGTCCCGTATCGCTCTGGACTATGAGCAGAGCCGCCTGGGCGTTACGGAGCTCCGCGCTCGCCGATGCGACCAGCGGGTTCCTCTGTAACGCTTTATCGCGCACCAGATCAGACGTCGCGATCGTTCGGACGTCCGGTAAGGTCACGTTGCCGCTAACTGTTGCTGAAAGCAGCTCGCCCAGTGCGGCACGATCGGCACCGAGCGCGGCTGCCGCCGCGGCAAGATCCGCTTCACTCGAGCGAAGCGCTGCACGTGCCCGGTCCGCATCCACCCGCGGGGCGACGCCGACGCGTCGTCGCTGCGTCGTTGCGCGAAGAGTACGCTGCCCTAGCGTTACGTTTTGCGAGGCCGAAGCAAACTGTACTTGATCGGCTGCGACCGCAAAGAATGCCGCCACGGCATTTTGTGCGGCGCTCCGGCGCGATGTCGCAAACGACGCTAAGACTTGCGCTGCAGCCGCCTGCGCGGAGCGAGCCCGTCCGAGACGACCCGCACGCGAACCGACATCGAAGCTGAGCTGTTGTGAGAGCGTGTATTTCGCCGGCACGCCAACGTCCGGCGCGACCGATAGGCCGGTTTGCAACGATGGCACGGCTCCGGGCCGCGCCGACGCCGCAGCCGCAAGACCAGGTGTCAGCACATCGGCCGCCGCCGGCGTCGTGACTGCCCGGAGCGCTGCGTCCAACGTCAACGGCGTTTGCGCCGACACCCGCGTGACGGACAGCATGGCGCCAAGAAGGCCGACAATGAATCGTCGTTTATGCACGGGCGGTCTCTCGCGCGCCGTGCTGGATTGGCGCCCGACGCCTCGGTTCACCGCGCGCACGGTGGATCGTTGCGTACACGACCGGGATCACGACGAGCGTGAAGATCGTCGAGAAAGCAAGGCCGCCGATGACTGCAATCGCGAGCGGTTGGAGCAACTCGCTGCCGCTGCCGAATGCGAACGCGATCGGAACCATGCCGAGCAACGCCGTCAGCGTCGTCATCAAGATCGGACGGAAGCGCAGGCCACCCGCATACAAGAGCGACTCGTTGACGGTCGCGCCACCTGCTTCATGCCGCTTGGCAAACTCGAGCAAGGTGATGCCGTTTTTTGCAACCAAGCCGACGAGCAAGATAATGCCCATCAGCGACGCCACGTTCAGCGTCGTCCCAGTGAGTAAGAGGGCGAGGACCGCGCCGAATGCGGCGAGCGGAACCGTTACGAGTATCGCGATCGGAGCGACGAACGATCGGAAATGGATCAGCAGAACCAAGAACACGAGCGCGAGCGACAACAAGAGTGCGGCGGCAAACTGACTGAACGATTCTTGCTGCAGCGCGTAGGAGCCGGCGATCTCATACGAATAGCCGCTTGGGAGCGTGACGCTCTGCATGCGACGCTTGATCTCGCCGATAACGTTTCCAAGGCTCGCTCCGCTGAGTTGCGCGGTCACCGCTAGATACTGGCGAGCATTGAGTTCGTTGATCTCGCTTTGGGGTGGGCCGCTTTGCGCCGTGGCCACACGGGAGAGTGGCTGAACGCCAGCGTTCGCCGTCACGATCGGTGTCGCGAGCACGTCCTCTAGTCGCGGTCCAAGAGGCGCATCGTAGCGCACCCGCACGGGAATCGTGAGCGGCGACGCGATGACCGTTGAGGCGACGTCGCCGTCAAAGGCGACGGTCGCGGCCGCGTCGAGCTGAGGTTGTGTGACGCCGAACGCTCCGGCGTCGGGATTCGCCCGCAACACGATGTTGGGATTGTGGAAGATCGCGCCGCTGAACGTGCCCGCGATGCCGGGCACGTCGGAGATGCGGCTTGCGATATTCGTTGCAGCCGACACGAGCGTTGTCTGATCCCTGCCGAAGACACGAATCTCGATCGGCGCCGGCGCATTCGAGAGATCGTTGAGCATGTCCGCGAGCAGTTGCTTCGAGCTGACCTGGACGTTCGGTGCGGTGTCGTGGATCCGGTCCTCGATGCGCTGCATAACCTGTACGATCGGCGTTCGCGAGCCTCGCGGTCTGAGCGTAACTTGAATCTTGCCGGAGTTCACGCCGCTCGGGACGTCGGAGTTCTGAAAGGTGAGCGCAACGAGAGTTGCATCGTGCGCGACCGTCGGGTCCGAGCGAATGATGCGCTCCATTTGCGCGGCCGCGCGCTTGGTTTCGGACAAGGTCGTGCCCGGCGGCAACATGTACGTGAGTTCGAAGGCGCCTTCGTCGAGCAAAGGCAGAAAGTCCGTGCTCAAGCGGCTGCCGACGAAGACCGTCAGCGCGAGGACGGCGACGGACGCCCCAAGCACGAGCGCACGCCGTCCGAGCGACCAGCGCAGCAGAGGCCCATAGCGTTGCTCGGCCCAAACGACGACCGGATTGTGACGCTCCGTCTTGACGCGTAGAAACTGCATGACGATGTTCGGCGTGAAAATGAGCGCGAGGATCAATGACATGACGAGCGCGATCGTCAACGTCGTCGCTAGGGCCCGAAAAAACGCGCCGGTCACGCCCGACAGCAGGGCCAGCGGTGCGAACACGACGATCGTTGTCGCCGTCGACGCGATCATCGGCACGGCGATCTCTTCGACCGCCGCGGCAATGGCGTCGCGATCGCTGCGTCTTCCGACTATGTGCCGGAAGACGTTCTCGACGACGACGATCGCGTCGTCGATCACCAGTCCCACGCCGATCGCCAGGCCACCCAGCGTCATGAGATTGAGGCCTTGCGAGAACAACGCCATGAAGGCGAACGTCATGGCGATCGTGAGCGGGATGACCAGCGCCGCAACCAGCGTCGATGACCAATTCCGCAGGAAGAAATAGAGGACGAGGGTCGAGAACGCGAGCCCGATCAGAATCGCTTCCCGCAGGCTCGCGATCGCCGCAGCGACGAGTTCTCCTTGATTCCAGAAGCGCGTGAAGACGATGTCCGGGTTCGCTTTGGTTACCACGTCCACCGCGCTTTGCACGACGTTCGCCACGTCGACGAAACCTGCGCCCTTTTGCGCGAACACGTTGACGATGACGCCCGTCTTGCCGTCGATCAAGCCGGCCGACGTCGCCGGCGCCGACGTCTCGACGACCGCAGCCAACGCGCCCACCGTGATCGGCGTACCGCCTTGCGTACTGACGACGATCCGGGCGATATCGGCGGCGCTATGCGCTTGCCCCGATGCAAGCAAGGTCGAGCGCACGTAGTGATTGTCGGAGTGGCCGACCGACGTCACGGTGTTCGTCGAGGCGATCGCCGACGTTAGTTGATCGACGGTGATGCCGTGCGCGGCAAGTCGGCGTGGGTCGACCGACACCAGATATTCTCGCACGTCGCCCGCAAGGACATTCACCGCGGCCACTCCGCGCAATCCGAGCAGCTGTGGGCGCAGCGTGTAAAGACCGAACTCGCGCAGTGCCATCTGATCGCGGCGGCTCGAGGTCAGGCCGTATCCCACCACGGGAAAGAGGCTGGGATCGACCTGTTGGGTCGTAAGCTGCGTGTCCTTGGGCAACTGCCCTGCAGCGCTGGCGACGATTGCGGACACCCGCTGTAAGGCGGTATTGGCATCGGCGACCTTCGGATCGAAGGTGACGGAAATCGCCGCCGCGCCCTGCGTCGAATTCGTCACGATTTGCTTGACCCCGAGCGCCGCCGCAAGCTGCTCTTCAAGTGGCTTCGCGATGCTCGACTGGACGAGCGACGGAGCTAAATCGCCGTTCTCCGCAACGACCAGGACGCGAGAGAATGAGAGCGTTGGGAAGACTTGTTGCGGAAGCCCACCGACCGCGACGATGCCCCAGATGCAAAGCAGCACGACGATTGCATAGAGCGCTCGCCACTGCGAGAGCAGCGCTCGAATAGGCGAACGATGGGGCTGGCCATTACGGGGTGGCGATAAGTCAGGCACGCGCGAAAACCGTCGCGCGCCGGCAAATTTCGATGAAAAACATTGTGGCTCCGCACGTGCTTACGTCTCGAGCGACAGCGAGCTCGAGACGACGTGCGCGCCACTATCGCAGGCGCGCTACGCGTGCAACGGGTGCGGCGGTGGTCGCTTGAACATGATGCGCGGCCAACTATCACAACCTGCAATTGGACGCGAGCGCAAGACAGCATCGGAGCGCGTCGGGGGGCGCGGGCGCGATATTCCGATAAAGAACTCTGCGATCAGCGGCGCCAGGCGCGGCATCAGGCGCAGAAGACAGCGCACGACAATGGTCCCAACGAGCACGAGCAGTAACGAGGTTCCCCACCCGATGAGGTCTTCACGGGCGTTCGGCGCGGGATCGCCAAGCTGAACCAACGCCATGCAGATCGATTGCAGCAGCGCCACGATCGCCGTGAATCGAAGCCCCATTCCGTCAAACGGTAGCCGATCGAAAAGCTCACGCTGCAAATACGTTCGGTAGCGTCCATTGTCGCATCGCGAGCAGCTCCTGGCCACGAGAGCCATCACGATCGCCGCACAGCCCAGAGTCACGCCGCCTAACAGAAAAGCCCGGCTTAGGTCAACGGGGTCGCCATCGAGGCCGAAGCATTCATAGCACGACTCGATAAGCGCGGCGGTTCCAAGGGAAGCGGCGACTAGCAGAACGCTCGGCAAAAGGCGCTTTCCGGCCACGATCACGATCCTCCCATACCCAAAGGCCGCCTCGAGGTTGCAGAACTGTCTCAAACGACGGCACCAATTCGCGCATGAATGTATCGCGAGCGGACCGACTTCCAGAAAGCGGCCTCCGCGTCAACCGGCACACATCACTCAAGAGCAGAACGCGACCCGACCGCGACGAGTGCCTCGACGATTAGCCAAATTCCAAGGGCTGAAAAGGCGACGCCGGCTGCGGCGCCGGAGATTCGTGAGGCGCTCCTTCCAAGCGACTCGCCGACGCGGCGGCCAATAAGAATGCCACAAAAGGTAACGGCGAACGCCTGGGCCGCGATCGCGGTGAGCAAAATCCCTACCGGTAAGCGAGCGGTTCCGAGCGGAAAGCCCGCGGCAAGTTCATCCATCGAGATGCCTATGCCGGCCACCGCCGCACTTCGCAGTGAGCTGAATGAGAGGCCTTCGGTTTCGTCTTCGTTTTCAAGAACTTCACGGAACGCATGAATCCCGACGCCAAGTAAGACCAGGCCGCCAATGACTTCGGCTGGCACGGCAAATCGATCGCCCGCAAATCGCCCGACGACGATCCCCACAATGGGCATGACCGTCTCGAAAGCAGCGAAGGTCAATGCTGGACGAAGCGGTTATATCCCGCCCAAACCTAAGGCGATCGCAACCGCGAGGCTGTCGAAACTGAGCGGAATGACAAAGGCGATGACGCGTGCCAGCATGGCGGCTGCTTTTAGGCCGAGCCGAAAGAATCATTATATGTTCGCAAACGACCGGTTTCGAGACGAACGCCCCAGTACAAAGACCATGCGCGCAGTTTGGTCATCGACGTGCCGTCGGCATGAAGGAGTGATACGGTACCTGCCGTAAAGAATGGCGAACGGTGGTGGGGTCCGCCGGCGGCTTTACCGCGAACCGCTCTCACGAGCCAATGACTCCTGCGTCTTTTTTGCGCAGGAGGTATTCCGATTCAAGATCAGACCTCGGCATTCCGACTTCGGATATATATCGGCGAACGGGATCATTTCGGTCACCAGCCGCTATTTACGGCGCTTGTTGAAGCCGGACGTCGGGCAAAACTTGCCGGCGCCACTGTCTTTAAGGGCATCGAAGGTTTCGGGGCGCGCTCGATCGTGCACGCAGCCAGAGTCATCGACTTGTCTAACGACTTACCGATCATTCTTGAGTTCGTCGACTCACAGGACAAGCTTACGGCGTTTCTTGACACGGTACGCGACATGCTCGCCGACGGAATGGCGACCATGGAGCCGGTAACGATCGTTTACCGTAGTGAAGGGCAGTCAGGCGCTTGATCGACCTGCGCGCAGTTTCGGTCGTGACCATGGGCGCCGGTGTTGGGGGCGCTCTTAGGTTTCTTGTTACGCAGTTTTTCGTGGGTCGCTTTGGCGTCGGTGACGCGTTTTACGCAACGCTGTTCATCAATATCAGCGGATCGTTCGCGATAGGACTCCTGCTGGAAATCGCGCAGACGCGAGCGAATTTCGACCCGCTCTGGCGCTCCTTTTTTTCAACCGGCCTGCTCGGCGGCTATACGACTTTCTCGACGTTTTCATATGAAGCACTGAACTTGTTCTCGGAAACGTTGACAATGACGGCAATTTTCTACGTGGTTGCGAGCGTTGCTCTCGGCATCATCGGTTGCCTCGCAGGTATCTCAGCGGCGAGAAGTCTCGGTCACTAACGGAGGTCATGTGAAAGTTTCCCTTACCTTGCAGCACTCATATTTCTGCTCGCCAGCAATGCCTGGCCCAGCCGTGCGGTTCCGCCCGATCCACCGGCAAGAAAAACGTCCGTACCGGCATTGCCGCCTTCGCCCGAATCTGTCCCCCCCGCCGCAGAATCAGATCGTGCAGCCATCGAACGCGCCCACATCAAGCACGTCGTCATCATCATTCAAGAGAATCGCAGCGTCGACAATCTTTTCAATGGTTTTCCCCGAGCGGATACGGTGCAGTACGGAGCCAGCATGAAGCACGGTTTGGTTCGGCTACGGCCAGTCGACCTCAACTATCCGCACGACGTCGACCATCAGCATCGCGCCTTCATGCGTGAGTACGACGGCGGTCGCATGGATGGATTCGACGAAGTCAGGACGTATCCGCAGCGCGATCCTTACCTCGCGTACTCGTACATTCCACGCCAAGAGGTCGAGCCGTATTGGCAAATGGCGCTAGACTGGACGTTCGGAGACCGGATGTTTCAGTCGAACACCGGCCCGAGCTTTCCCGCGCACCTTTACTTGATTGCGGGACAGTCAGCAGACACGGCTGACAACCCCAATCACATCGAGACCGGGCACTTTGCGTGGGGATGCGATTCGCCGTCGAACGCGACGGTTTCCGTTCTCGCGCCAAACGGTAACGAGGAGCCGGGCCCGTTTCCGTGCTTAAACTTTCCGACCCTTGCCGACGAGCTCGACGTCGCTGGCTTACCGTGGCGCTACTACGCACCGTCGATCCACAGCCTGGGCGACATCTGGTCGGCGTTCGATGCGATCCGGCACATTCGGTACGGGCCAGATTGGAATAATGTCGTCTCGCCCGAAACGCGCATTCTCGCTGACCTTGGAGCGGGTTTTCTGCCGTCGGTCACGTGGGTCGTTCCGACGGCTCGCAATTCGGATCACCCTTTCCCGCGCCATTCGATTGGCGCCGATCTCGGCATCGAAGGCCAGTACGGTCCCGAATGGGTGGCCTCGGTCGTCAACGAGATCGGCGAAAGCAAATTTTGGGACGACACCGCGATCTTCGTGGTTTGGGACGACTGGGGTGGCTTCTACGATCACGTCGCTCCGCCGCAACTCGATACGATGGGCCTGGGGCCGCGCGTTCCCTTCATCGTAATCTCGCCGTACGCGCGCCAGCACTACGTCTCTCACGTGCAACACGAGTTCGGGAGCATACTAAAATTCAGCGAGAATGTCTTCAGCTTGCCCCGCCTTGGCACAACTGACATACGCGCCGACGGCCTGTGGGATTGTTTCAATTTCAATGCTCCGCCGCGTTCCTTTATACCGGTACGTATCCCGCGTGAGCGTCAGGCAGAATTCGGAAACGTTCGCAGGCACCCCGTCGACGAAGTCCCTCCAGATACCGACGAATAACCGTTGTAGTCTTAGAGACATCGCGCTCAATCGACAGCGTATCACTGTATTGTCGCGAAAGTGAAGTATTCGCAAGGAGGTGTCCCGTGCCGACCCCAAAGCCGCAGCCGGCCACGAACCGAAGATCGAACGATGGAATCGCCAAGCGCAAGCAGCAAACAGTGTCCCCGCGCGCCTCGCAAGGTCTGTTCATCAGCCATTTATCTCGCTGCAACATATTTGCCAAGTGATGCATATATTCCAGGCATTCAAACGTTGCGCGGTGGCCGCCGTCCTCATTACACTGTGTGCCAACGTTCGGTCTACGGGTGCTTCCGCAGCCGCGACCGTGGGCGCGGATCCCAACGACGAGCTTAAAATGGTTCTCATTTTGACTCGGCACGGAGTTCGGTAGCCGACCCATCCCGCCGAACTGTGTTGGCATCGTTGCCGTCCGCGTGATCGTCCGCAGCCTGCCTAAGCTCGCACGAGCGCTCATGTCATGGCTGCTCGCGATCGTTAAGCCTGTCCTTTCTGCGCGCGTTTTCCGGACAATCTCCCATCATGCGCTCGCCTTCGGTGACGCATGGCCGCCGACTCTCGCGAGTCGGCCCCCACCGACACTTCTCGCGTAACCCGCTAATTGCTTGAGCCTCGATTCCTTCGTGGATCGAAGGCCGCTTTACGTTGGAGTGTCCTCATGCCATGTCTCATTCGTGCGGACGTCGGTTCGCGACGATCGATAGCCTACTACCTCGCAAGCATTGTCGTCATCGCGCTGCTTGTCGTCGCACGTGCGGTCTCCGCAACACCTTCGCCAAATGGGTCGGTCTCCGGTCGCATCACCGACGATGGGCGCCCGGTGGCCGGTGCAACAGTTACGCTTAAGAACGATGCGGCCGAGCTCACAACCATGACCGACGGGAAAGGGGCGTTTCGCTTTCCGCACGTCCCGATGGGGCGGTATACTCTTCGCGCCCGGAAAGACAATCTCGCCGCGGAGAAGCAGCTGGACGTACTCGCTACCGGCCTCATCAATGTCGAGCTTGAGGTTGAGCCTACCGTCGGCCCGACATCCTCGTCGGCTGAGCGAGAGGCACCGCGCGAGATCGGTCGCGTGCAAACGGCGCCGACCGGCAGCGGAACGACGGTCACCTTGACCGGAAAAGAACTCTCGCGGAATACCGTCGGCGAAAGCTTCACGAACCTCTTGCTCCAAGTTCCGGCGTCCACCCGCGGCGCCAACGGGCAAATCGACATCAACGGGCAGCGAAACGGCGTCGGCTTTGTGGTCGACGGCGTACCGGTGCCGCCGTCGTTATCGCGGAATCTCGGCGCCGACGTCGACGCTGATGATCTCGCCGGTTTCAGCATCTCGGAAGGCGCCTATTCCGCATCCGTCGGCGATACGTTCGGTGCCGTCGTCAACGTCCAAACCACGCCGCCGATCGGTCCGCCTCGTTTGAGTGCCGAGATGAACGTCGGCGACTATGGCTATCTTCAACCCGAGGCATCGTATCACTTTCCACTCGGCACCCGGGGCGGTGTGGCACTCAGTGCCCACGCCTCGCACGATGATTGGGCTCTCGACCCGCCGACGTTGCGCGCGATTCATGACGCAGGTAGTGTCTCCAATCAATTCCTCCGCGCGAGCGTGCCCGTTGATGCGACTGATCTCGTCGACGTTACGGCGAGCCACTCGCGAGAAACGTACCAAATCCCCGGCTTCGTCGGATCGTTCGGCGTTCCCGACGACACCGAGACACAAGCGGATTCGCTCGTTACGGTGCGCTACCGTCACCCGCTCGGGAACGATGGCGCCCTCTCGTTTGGGCCAAGCTACGATCGTGCGACGACCGTCGACGGCAACGACCTCGCTGCCGATCTGTCCGCAAGCGCAAATTCGCTGGAGCAGTCCGACTGTGGACCGGCGGGGTGTATCGGCTCTGCCGCGGCCACGCGCGGTACGACGACCGTCGGGTGGGCGGCGGACTACGCGAATCGATTTGGCCACCATCGTTTCGCAAGCGGCCTGTCGTATCAAGCGACGGCCGTTCAGAACTCCTCCAATGTGACGCTCGTGCCCCAGATTTCTTCACTTGCGACAACGATCAACCGCATCGGCCATCGCAATGCGTACTACGCGCAAGACACCTGGCAAGTCGGAGTGTACGCGCTCGACTACGGGGTCCGACAGGACACCTTTCTGCTCTCGGGTTCGGATGCAAACGCCGGTTTCGCGCAGACCAGTCCGCGCATCAAGGTGACCCGCACGTTCTCCCCACGCATGAACCTCTATGTCTACTACGGCCGGCTCTTCGCAGCACCACCCTCCGACGATCTGATGTTTCGCGGCGTACCGCAGGCTCGCTTCGATCTTCGGCCGCAGCGCGATTCGTTGTACGAAGCGGGGGCCCACGTACCCCTCGGCTCGCTCGATCTCGGAATCCGCATCGCGCACAGGACGTCGGACGACGTGCTGGACGACGTGCAGCTCGGCAGCACGAACATCCGCGAGGACGTAAACTACACGCGCGGCATCACGGACGTGCAAGCGCTTTTTCTACAGCGCAACGCGCCGTCGGGTCGAAATTTGCTGTTCTCAATCGCGCGAACTCGAGCGGTCCTACGAGGTTGCCCTCGGGTTGATTTTCTCCCGTGCCCCGCCACGAATGATTGGTTTACGGCGGATTACGCCGAGCCGTGGAGCGCGGCGTTGACCCAGCAACTGCCAACGCCGGGTGGATATGTTGCGGGGACCTTGCTTTACGGAAGCGGCCGCAGCGGCGAATCGTGTGCCGGCTGCGCGACGGCAGCGCACATAACATTCGACGCTCTTGCCGCAAAGCGCGTCGCAGCTGCGCTCGTCTCACTAAGGATTCAAAACGTCTTCAACGACCGCTACCTACTCTCGGCAGGCGAGAGCGATGGCATTCACTACAGCCATCCACGATCGATACAGCTCGTCGTCAGCTTCGGAGAATAACAAGGCAAATGGCGTCATCCCAAGCTCTCCGAACTGCGCAGCGCCCGCGCCGATACCACGCACGTATGCACAAACCGCTCCGATGACCTCCCGTCGCAGATCGATCACTCTTAATCTCGAACCCGGCAAGCGTATCGTCTAGGCTGCCCACGTCGTCGGCCGTTGCGGGTCTGTTATCGGTGAGGGTACCGCCTGGTTGGCTCGAAATAACAAGCGTTGCGCTCCCGATGGTGTATGTCGTTCCGGACTGGATGCTCGCCAAGCCGGGGCTAGTGCCATTTACAAGGTGGCCTCCCGCTGCATACCGATAGGGGAAAGACGTGCCGTTCATCGGTCCGTCCAGATAGTGCTGCGAAAAAAGGTTCCCGTTGACATAAGTTTCCCGATAATTTCCCGCCTTATATCCGTAGGTCTTCTCGTACTTCGTGACCACAACAATATCTGGACCGGGAGGCGGAGTCGGGGCCGGAGTAGCGCCCCCACACGGAGGGTCACCACAGGGTTGTATAACCTGCGGGACCTTCTGCCGCGGGTTTGCACCCGCGAGGAGAATAGTTCGTTGTGCGGGCCGCAGAAAATCCTCATGCAACGCTGGGATTGAGCCATCCGGCCGCGGAAGCGGCCCTCTGATTTGAGAAATCGTGTAGTTTGGTCGGAGAATCTCATGAGTACCGCGTCGCAAAGCGTTCCTTGATGACTGCATTGCTCGCGAGGGTGGAGCCAGCAAACCGCTGGCGCTTGCCGAGCCCAATAATAGCGGCGCGCCTCCAAGGGACGCAGCGCCGAGTGTCCTTAGGAAGTTGGAGCGACTATCGCCCCTTCCGAGCGCCCTATCGGCGGGTTAACGTCATCTGTGTTGCGAGAACTCATGATGTCGTACGAACCAATCTACGCGCCGCTTTCGAATAATGGTCTTGACCCGCTCTCGTGGACACTTTCCGTTTTACGGAGAAGGAGTTCGCAATGGGCAAGCATCCTGGAAGCTACGCGCCGGAGTTCCGGCATAAGATCATGGAACTCGTCCGATCGGGACGCAGCACGAACGAAGTTTCTCGCGAGTTCGATCTTTCGCGACAGACGATCATCAACTGGCTCAAGCAGGACGATCTCAACGCCGGTCGCCGCGACGACGGCCTGACGACCATCGAGCGTGACGAACTGACACGTTTGCGTCGCGAAAATAAACGGCTGAAGATGGACACGGAGATCCTGTCAAAAGCCACGGTGAGTTCAACCGGTCAGCGCAACGAACCAAATTCTTGTTGAAAGGGTGTTCATGGCGCATCGAGGACGACTCGGCTTATCGTATGGACAGAAGCAGGAGTTGTGGGCACGCTGGCAACGTGGCGAGTCCACCAGCGATATCAGTAGGGCCCTTAACACCTATCCCGCGTCGATTCACACGATTCTGCGTAAGCACGGC
>JAABUO010003616.1_pt1 | contig 18400 bp, 16 predicted proteins | sample 5559291 | NCBI WGS metagenome assembly JAABUO01 (sample SAMN10711878, study PRJNA513372) | rock metagenome | isolation source: Antarctica rocks | place: Antarctica: Victoria Land, Finger Mt sud | reverse complement strand
CGATGTCGGTGGGGACCCCGAGGTGGTTGACGGCGCGCCCGTCCGCTCGTTGAAGGCGCATCGGCAGGGGCGACAGCGGAACAGCCGGTTGCCCGACGCCGTCGTCCGCTCCAGGTCCTGTGTTGCGTCCCCCTGGCGGTATGGGCAGGCCATTGTTCCCTCCTCAGCGCACGTCCATCACGCCTATACCTGGGGTGAAAATAGTCCCCCCGGTTGCGGCGGTTCTCTTGTTAGGATCGTCGGAACCCTCGTGGGTCGCGTAGATACGCATCCAAGTCAGGGTCTTCGCGCAGTTCGCTGTGTTCGTCGATGACGCTGAACCCTCGCCCTAACTCCTGCCGGATCGCATCGACCAAGGTCCGCGCCGTTTCGTTGAAGCGATCGCACTCCTCCTGACGCCAGGGGCCAGGATCGGGCGGATACTCCCAATTCAGCGCCCCTTGATACCAGGCGCACACGCGCTCAATCTCCGCGATGGTCCCGCCTAACAGCGGCAATTGTCGTGGGTCGATCGGATAGCCGAAGGCGTCCTGGGTGCGCTCGCCGCCGCTCCACAGGCACGTTTCGGTCCCCCAATCAAAGAAGTAGCGCACGCGATATGCGAGTTCTACCGTCGGCACTGTCAGGCCCGCATCGACGGGCTCACCCCTGCCCGTCATGCTGCCGTCAACGGACGCAACGACACATCATAGCCCAGCGACTGCAAGCGTTTGACGAGGCGCCGCTCGACGGCCTGCCGGTCGCGCTCATCGAAGTAGGTCACGCCTAAGGACCCGCTCCACAATAAGTTCACCAGATTCGCTGGCCTCCTCACCGTGGATGTACCCGATGGATGTATAGGTTATTCAGGAGAGGGGCCTAAGTCGTGGTAGGGTTCGTGCCGCGTCAGGATATGATAGACGATCACCAGAATAGAATGGGCGACGGCCACCGCCGCCCGTTTGGCCCCGCGTCGCGCTTTCAAGCGGCGGTACTGCGCGCCCAGGTAGGTCTTCTTGCTGCGTCCCGCCGCTTTGGCCGCCTCGACGAGCGCCGCGCGTAACCAGGGTGAGCCCTTGCGCGTCTTGCCGCCGTGCCGCTTGCCCGCGCTCTCGTTATTGCCCGGACACAAACCTGCCCACGAGGCGAGGTGGTGCGGCGTGGGGAACCGCGCGAGGTCCGTGCCCACCTCGGCCACAAGCACCTCGGCCGTGCGCCGGCCGATACCCGTGACCGTGTCTACCTGCGCGATCGCCTCCTCAAAAGGGCACACGCGCTCCGTGATCTCGGCGCTCACCCGCTCGATGATGTCGTCCAAGCCATCGATGTGCGCGAGTTGCTGCGCGACCAGGAAACGCTGATGGGCAGCGAATTGTCCACGCAGCGCCTTCTCCAACTGTGGCAGCTTCTCGCGCATCTTGCCACGCGCCAACTGTGCCAGCGCCGCCGCGTCGGTCCGCCCCGCCACCAGCGCGGCGAGCATGTCCCGCCCGCTCTTGCCCATGATGTCGGTCGCCACGCCGGCGAGTTTGATGTTGGCCCCTTCGAGCGTCTTCTGCAGCCGATTGACCTCGGCGCTACGCTCCTGCAGCAAGGAGGTGCGGTAGCGCGCGAGCTCGCGCAGTTCGCGCTGGGGCCGGTCGGGGATAAAGCTCGGCCGGAGCAAGCCATGGCGCAGCAGGTCGGCGATCCACTCCGCGTCTTTGACGTCGGTTTTCCGGCCCGGGACGGTCTTGATGTGCGCCGCGTTGACGACGTACACCTCCAGCGCACCCTCCAGCAGGTTGTACGGGGCCTTCCAGAACACGCCCGTCGACTCCATCGCTACGTGCGTGCAGCTGGCGTCGAGCAGCCAGTCCATCAACTCAAGCAAATCCGCCGTCATCGTGCCGTAGGTGCGCGTTTCCTTGATCGGCGCGCCGTTCGCGCCAGGCGTGATCAGGCACGCCACCACGGCCTTCCTATGCACGTCGATGCCGCAGCACTGCTCATACAGGACATCCATCGCGCTCTCCCCCTCCGATGTCGCGCGGCGTGTCCCCTCCTCAGAGAAACTGGTGTGCGTGCTCCGCACACGGCGGGCAACAGACGGGGGTGCCTCGGGACACGCGGGTCAGACTACTTGACGGGCTCGCGGCGCCAAGCGAAGCTCGACCTCCACGTCGCGATCATCCACCCTCAGCATAACGCGGAGCGCGCCCCGCTTTTCATGGGCGGGGGTGGGCGGCACGCCCATGAGGGACTACTTGCTTGAGAAGGACATCCGACTGACCGGCTCTCGCCCACCACTAATGCTGAATTCTGACGCATCCTGCACCGGCTACTCTCCTTGGTCGGCCACTACAGTCATTCGGTCACGACGCCATCCGCATCGAGCCTGGCGACGCTACCCACTCCCTCATAGAGGACACCGCGCATACACGATTCGACGACGCGGCCGGGTTCGAGGACGCGCGCTTGTCCCGCCGCGACGGCGTCGGCGAGGGCAGGTCGCCCCGCGATCCATGGTTCAACGATGACGTGGTACCACCCGCGGAAGCCACCGTAGACCATCCACTGCCAGACGAAGCGATGGAACGACATATCGAAGACGATGCCGAAGCCTCGACGCCGCGCGACGTCCGTCGCCGCGACCCAGCCCCCGTTCAGGTTACTGAGGATGTGCAACGCGTAGGCGCCCGTGTCCGGGGGCGCGACGTGTCGCACATCGAACGGCTCTCCCTTGGTGCGATGGAGATATGGATAGGTATAGTGGTCGCCCACGTCCCCGAGCATGTGCCCCCTGGCGTCGAGCACCTCGCCATCCGACGCGGGGACATCGATGCGCATGTTCTTGTCGACGGCAAGAGCCGCGTGGCTGCCCCATACAAAGTCAAACGGCAGGTACCCGACGTTCTCGATGCGGGTGTGCAGCGTGATAATGGGGGCGTCATGCGTGATGGTGATCGTTCGCGTCCAGCGCGCGGGCGTGATGGGTGTCATACCGTCAAGCACGAGGCTGGCCCGGTACGGCCCCGACTCCGCAACGCGCACGGATAGCGGCAAGTTCCATATTTCCCCTAGATAGGGGAGGTGGTCACCCCACCGGTTGACCGACGCGTCACCGGTCGGGAACGCATCGTCCCAGCCGCCCGCAAAGTGGTCGTCCACGTTGCTCTGCAAAGGGGCTGCGTGCGGGAGGATACGGGGGTGACGCCACAGGACGTTGCGATCTCCTCCCTTGTCGATGAGATGCAGGATCTTACCCCCGAGCGCCGGCAGCACGTCGAGCGCGAGCCAGCGATTTTCGAGCCGTATGACCTGCAGGCCCGCATAGCTCCACCGGTCGTCGACACGCACGTCCATCGCTCGTTCCCCTTCCCAATCCACCGCGTATCGCATGCTCCTTGTCCGATCCAAGCCCCGCTCAGGGCGCACTGCTCCGGATGAGGCGCTCGCGCTATCGCGACATCCTCTGCCCCGAATAGCGTTCCACCGCCTCGGGGTCGAGGCGGATGCCGAGACCGGGACCGTCCGGGATGCCCAGCAGACCATCGGTGTCAAGGCCCCACGGTTGGACGACGAGCTTGTCAATGTACGGAGAGCCGGTGAGATATTCGACCCAACGGGTCTGCGGCAGAGCCGAGGAGAGATGCAGGTCGGCCGCCAGCCCAATCGCCGTGTTCCAGCCGTGCGGGACGTACTGGATGTTGTGGTCGGCTGCTGCCCATGCGATGCGCCGCGCCTCGGAGAGGCCGCCCACCTTCGTCACGTCTGGCTGCACGATGTCCAATGCTCCCTGGTTGAGCCATGGGTAGAAGGACTGGCGGCGCGTGAGCACCTCGCCGCCCGCGATCGGCACCGGGGACAGCTGTCGCAGCCGCACGAAGCCCTCCAGGTCGTCGGGGGGGAGCGGCTCCTCGAACCAGCGCACGCCGTAGTGGGCAAGCATGTGCGCCGTGCGCGCGGCCCACTTCAGCGTGCCGGGGAAGTAGGCGTCGCTGCCTCCAGCGTCGACCATCAAATCACACTCAGCCCCAATAGCCTCGCGCGCGGCGCGCACGATGGCCTCGTCGAGGGCGTCAGCGACACGACCGAACGGCCCCCATCCAATCTTGAACGCCCGGAAGCCATCCGCACGGGCGGCGCGCAGGCGCTCCGCGAGCGGCTCCGGTTCGTCCATCAACAACGACGCGTAGGGCTTGACGCGGTCCCGGTACCGGCCGCCCAGCAGGCGGCCGACCGGCTGGCCCGTGACCTGGCCGAAGATATCCCAGAGCGCGATGTCGATCCCGCTGATGGTGTGCGTCATACTTCCGCCGCGGCCTTGCCAGAACGTGTGCTGGTGCAGCTTCTCGCCGACGCGTTCAGGCTCGATCGCGCTCTCGCCCACGTAGAGCGGACGCGGCGTCCGCAGGGACGCCTCGACCAGCGCTTCGCTCGTGAACACGCTGCCGTACCCCACGAGTCCCTCGTCCGTGCTGACCTCGATGAGCGTATGCACACAGTCGTCCGCCCGCAACTCGGCCGACCAGCCACCGGCCGGCGTCGCCCCGCGCAAACCGAAGGCCTGCACGTCCCTGATCTTCACTCCACCCTCCTCATGTCCTGCGCGGACAGCGCGCCGTCCTCCTCCGCGCCGCCGTCGTCCGGGCGCACGCGATCCCGGCGCGCGATCTGCCCCGGCTGCGGCGTCTGTGATCCGCTGTCATCGGCTCGCTTTGCGATCTCCAGTTGGACGTTGATATGCACGATGTGATGATCCAACACAGTCAGGACCTGCTCCGCGTCTCGCGTCCGCAGCGCGACGAGCAAGTCCTGGTGCTCCTGCGCGATCTCGATTAGGTCCCGATGCCAGGGACCCATGCGGTAAAAATAGGCGCGGATGCGCGGGGAGATCGTGTGCCACATCTGGACGGTGTGGTGCTGGCCGGAACGCGCGATCACCAGGCCGTGGAACTGTACGTCGGACTCGACAAGGCACGGCAGGTCGTCGCGCTCGACGGCGTCTCGCATCATGCGCACCAGCCGGTCCAGGGCGACAAGGTCCTCGTCCGTGAGGTGGGCGAGCGCGTGCCGAAACGCGAATCGCTCGAGCGTGAGGCGGATCGGGACCAGGACGTGCTCGAACTCTTCATTGGACACCCCGATCACCACCGTGCCGCGGTAGGGGAAGGATTGGACGAGTCCCTCCTGCTCCAGTTGGCGCAACGCCTCCCGCACGGGTCCCCGGCTGATCTGCATCTGCCGCGCGATGTCCTCCTCGATCATGCGGTCTCCGGGCTGCATACGGCCGCGGATCACGGCTTGTCGCAGCGCCTCCGTGACCTGCAACCGGAGCGAGCGGGACTCGGACGGCCAGGTGGTGAACGACACTGTCCCCTCCCCTTTGATCGTTAAATATTGACAATCACGTGACGTGCCCCTATGATAGCACTAATAATGCGACCCGGAAGATAACGATCCATCAATGGACAGCCGCAGACGGCGTGTCCATAGCCGTCATATGGGGACGTTGTAGTCCGCGTTAATCCTGGCTGGGAGGGAAGGAGAGGTATGCGCGATCGAACGGTACTCGTCACCGGCGGCGCCTCGGGCATCGGGAAGGCGACCGCTTTGCTGCTCGCCGAACGCGGGGCGCGCGTGGGCATCCTCGACCGCGACAGCGAGGGCGCGGCGGGCGTGGCGCGGGAGGCGCGGGACCACGGCGCGCCCGCCGCCGTCGGCATTGGATGCGATGTCGGCCGCGAGCACGATGTGCGACAGGCGTTCCACCAAGCAGAGGAACAATTGGGTCCCGTCTTCGGCCTCTTCGCCAATGCGGGCATCGCGGACGGCGGTGGATTGCTGCATGAGTTGGAGTATGACGCGTGGAAGCGTGTCATTGACGTTAACCTATCTGGGGTCTATCTGGCCTGCAAGTACGCGCTCCGTTCGCTGGTCGCGTCCGATTCGCGTGGCTCCATCGTCTGCACCTCATCGCCCACCGCCTTCGTGGCGCAGGCGGCGGGGGGCGTGCCGGCTTATAGCGCCTCGAAAGCCGGCATTTCCGCGCTCGTGCGCTGCCTGGCGATCGACTATGCCCCGCGCGGTATCCGCGTCAACGCCGTCGTCCCCGGCGCGACCGAGACGCCCCTGATGTGGGGGAACGTGCCGCCAGACGAGGTGGCGCGCATGCGGGAGATTACCAATGCCGAGGTGCCGGCCGGTCGGTTGGCACAGCCCGAGGAACCGGCCCGGGCGGTCGTCTGGCTCCTGTCCGACGATGCCTCCTACGTCACCGGCTCGCATCTCATCTGTGACGGCGGTATCCTCGCCAAGGCCTCGATCAGCGTGTGACGCTAGCGGCGTATGACTCCAGCGCGGGGAAGGAGGTCCGCGGGCGCGAAGAGGGTAGACCACGGATATGGATAAGTGCGCCCGGTGCTCTTGGCAGGCGCAATCGATGCGTCGCACAGCAATGGACGCCTGAGGACATCGAGGAGGAGCAATGACGATGCAGCAGGGGAAGGGTGGGAAGCCGGTCGCGGTCCCGGTAGCAGGGGACGCCCACAGCGATACCACCATGGACACCGAATTGAAATCCGGGGCGCTCGGCCTCGGATCGGTCCTGATGCAGGGTGTGACCCACATCGCGCCTGCGGTCGGACTGGTCCTCAGCATCCAGTTCATCGCCTCGAATGCGGGCGTCACGACGCCCCTCGCCTTCGGCGCCGCTTTCCTGATCGTCATGACCCTCGGTATCTCCCTGACGCAATTGGCCCGGCACCTGCCCGCCGCCGGCGGGTACTACACGTACGTCAGCCGCACCGTGCATCCCCGCGCCGGCTTCCTCACTGCCTGGTTGTACTTCCTGTACGATCCCACGGGCGCCGCGATCAACATCGCGTTCATGGGGTATTTCTTCAACAGCACGCTCAAGTCGGAGTACGGGGTGACCTTTCCCTGGTGGGCGTTCTTCCTTATCGCCACGGCGCTGGTCACGGTCCTCATATACCGCGGGATCGAGATTTCGGCGCGGACGGTCGTGACGCTCGGGGCGGTCGAGGTCGCCATCGTGGTCGCCCTGTCTATCGCCGGCATCATCCACGCGGGCCCTGGCGGCATCACCGCCGCGCCGTACAACCCGGTCAGGGCGCCGAGCTCGAACGGGCTCTTCCTGGGCGTCGTCTTCTCCATCTTCGCGTTCACGGGCTTCGAGTCGGTGGCCCCGTTGGCAGAGGAGACGCGCGAGCCCCGGCGCACGCTGCCCCGCGCCATTATCCTGTCCCTCCTCATCATGGGAGCCTTCTACCTGTTCTGCTCCTACGGCTCCCTGGTGGGGTGGGGCACGCACAACATGAAGAGCTTCGTCGGCTCCGCGGAAAACCCCGTGTTCGTGCTCGCCAAGCGCCTATGGGGCGGCCTGTGGATCGTCGTCTTCCTGGCCGTCATCAACTCCATCATAGCCGTGTCGATCGCCTGCACCAACGCGGCCACACGCGTCTTCTATGGGATGGCGCGCTCTGGCGTCTTACCGCAGAGTCTCGCGACGGTGCATCCGGTGTACAAGACGCCGCGCAACGCCATCCTGTTGCAGACGGCGATCACCCTCGTGATCGGCCTGGGCCTAGGGTTCTGGTTGGGACCGGACCAGGAGTACTTCATGATGGGGACCGCGATCACCCTCGGCCTGATCTTCGTGTACGGGGCCGGTAACCTGGGCGTGTTCCGCCTGTATCGCGGTGAGCATGCGCGCGAGTTCAACCCGCTGTTGCATCTGGTGTTCCCGTTGTTCTCCACCCTAGCGCTGCTCTACGTCGGCTACGCGTCGATCTCGCCCCTCCCCGCCTACCCGGTCAGCATTGCGCCGTTTCTGGTCGCGGTATGGCTCATTGCCGGCGTGTTCCTGGCATGGTACTTGAGCCGGACCGGGAAGGAGGAGTGGCTGCGCAAGGCAGGCCAGACGGCGTACGAGCAGGACATCACCCCGCCGATGTAAGGGGACGAGCCGCCGCTAAGATGATTCGGATCCACCACCTGTCTATTCTGAGACAACAGGGGCAATTATGCAGAGGGGATGTCGTCATGAAGATTACGCGCATCGAGTGCCACGTTCTGCTCGTGCCCGACGTCGACATCGGGGCGACGAGCTCGGCGCAGGACGATATCGTGGTGGAGGTCCACACCGACGAGGGCATGACCGGTATCGGCGAGACGGACCTCAACCCCTGGATCGCGCGGGCCTGCATCGAGGCGCCTAGCACCCATACCATGGGCCTGGGCCTCGCCGACATGCTTATCGGCCGGGACCCGCTCGACGTGGAAGGTCTGTGGGAGCGGATGTACGTCGGCTCGGCCATGAACGGCCGGCGCGGCGCGGTGATCAACGCCATGGGCGCGATCGACATGGCCCTGCACGACCTGCGGGGCAAGATCCTCGGCAAGCCGTGCTACGAACTCCTGGGAGGGGCGGTTAAGGATGCCGTCATCCCCTACGCCTCGCTCCAACCGGAAGTCTCCAGCTTCGAGGCCTATCGTGATTCAATGGTGGAGTGGGCCGTGCGGGCAACGGAGCGCGGATTCCGCGCGGTCAAGGCCGAATGCACCCTCTCTGGCCCGTACGCGCACATGGGACTGCACGAGCCGAACGGGCGCATGGCCGAGGTCATCGGGGCGGTGCGCGGGGTGGTGGGGCCGGACATCGCGCTGATGGTCGACGTCCAGTACGCCTTCCCGGATGCCGATGCGTGCATCGAGACGCTGCGCGCATGGCGGGACTTCGACTTGTTCTTCGTGGAGACGCCCCTGTGGCCCGACGACCTGGAGGGCTACGCCCGAGTCGCATCGGAGCAGCCGATCCCCATCGCGGCGGGCGAGTGGCTGACCACCCGCTTCGAGTTCGTCGACCTGATCGACCGCGGCAAGGTGCGGGTGGCGCAGCCGGACATCGGCCGCGTGGGTGGCCTGACGGAAGCGCGGCGCGTCGCCGCGCTGGCCCGCGCCCGCGGCCTACAGGTCGTGCCCCACCTCTGGAAGACGGGGATCTCTATCGCGGCCGCCGTCCATTTTGCCGCCGCCACGCCCGATTGCCCGTTCATCGAGTTCCTGCCGGCGGATCTCTCCGCGTCCGCGCTGCGCAAAGAACTCGTCGCCGATCCGGTGCGGATGGTCAACGGCGTCATCCCGTTGCCGACGGGACCCGGCCTCGGCGTCGAGCTCGACCGCGACGCGCTGCGACGCTTCGAGGAGGCGGCCAGCCGCCTGACCGTGTCCCAGGGCGGTTGAGGGTGCCTCACCTGGACGATCGCCCTGACCGACTCGGTTGATGACGCGATCCTAAAACCGAGCGTGTGAGAGAGGAGACGACATATGTCGAAGCGCATCATCGCGACAGAGCGCGCCCCCCGACCAGGAGGGCAGTATTCCCAAGGCGTGCGGTGGGACCGGATCGCTTTCACCGCCGGCCAAGTCGCCATCGACCCCATGACTGGGCAACCCGTGGCAGGGGGTGTGCGGGAGCAAACTCGCCAGGCGCTGCGGAACGTGAGGGCTGTCGTCGAGGCGGCTGGCTCCGACCTCGCGTCCGTCGTCAAGACGACCTGTTTCCTGGCGAACATCGACGACTTTCCCGTCTTCGACGAGGTGTACCGCGAATTCTTCCCGGCCGACCCGCCGGCGCGCAGCACATTTCAGGTCGGCCTGGTCGCGCCATGGCTCGTGGAGGTCGAGGCAATCGCCGTGCTCCCATAGCCCGTGGCCTCGGTGGTTTCGTTGGGACGTGCTGGGATGGGATATGCTGTAGCCTGACGACGGGACGGAGGGACGCGACATGCAGTGCCAGCGGTGTGCGGGGGAGCAGTTTGTCAAGGCGGGACGTGACCGGACGGGTCTCCAGCTGTACCAATGCGCCGGATGCACCCGCCGGCAGACCGACCGTTCCGCCTCGGCGTTCCGCGGCTATCGCTTCCCCGACGCCATTATTGCCCTGGCCGTGCGCTGGTACCTTCGTTTCCGTTTGCCCTATGCAGTTATGTGGACATTTGCAGAGACGACTAGCCCAAGCCGTGATACAAGACGCGGCAAGGAGGTCATCCTATGCATGTCCACCACGCGCACCATGATGGGGAGAGGGCCGTCGCACTCATCGACGACGCCGGTGAGCCCATCCCCGTCGTTTCCGCCTTTCTGCGCCACCTAGCGGCGCGGGACTGCTCGCCGAATACGCAACTCGCGTACGCCTACGACCTGCTCCATTTCTTCCGCTTCCTCGCCCGGCACGATCTCGCCTATTACGACCTCACGCCGCCGTACACGCTGGCCCTGCTCGACTACCTCCGGGCCGTGCCCAGTCGGCGTCCCGCCCAACGCCTCGGCCTCGCGGCATGCGTGATCGCTGGCGGCCAGCCCGCCCCCCGCCTTGCGGCAGCGACCGTCAACCGCATCTTCGCCGCCGTTTCCTCCTTCTATGAATACCTCATCCTGGCGGGCCAGCTCCCTGATCGCGAGAACCCTGTCCAGAAGGTGGAGGATGTGGCGGCCGCGCGTGTCCCCGCGCGCCACCAGCCCGCCCTGGGGCGCGCCAGTCGCCAACGTCCCATGCGGCGTGTGGTACGTGTCAAGATGGCGCAACGGGTGCCGCGCCCATTGAGCGAGGACCAAGTCGCGCTGCTGCTCGGCTCGTTGCGCCGCCTGAGGGACAAGACCATGATACTGCTCATGCTTCAGGGTGGCCTCCGCCCCGGCGAGGTCCTCACCCTCCACCTGGACGACATCCAGTACGGGCGTCGCCGCATCGTGGTCCGCTACCGCACCACCCATCCCAAGGGCGTGCGCACCAAGTCGCGCCGCGAGCGGGTGGTCGACCTCTACGAGCCGGAGACCTTGGACACCGTGAGCGCGTATGTGATGCGGGAACGCCCCGTCGATGCCGACACCCCCTTCGTGTTCCTCGTCGGCGGCCGGGGCCTGAAGCGGCGCGAGCCCCTGGGCTACGACGCCCTGGTCCGCCTGTTCGCGCGCCACTGTGAGCGCACGGGTATCCGCGCGCCCTGGGTGACGCCCCATGCTCTTCGACACACGCACGCCACACGGCTGTGGGAGGGCGGGATGCGCGAACTCGCCTTGCAGCGCCGGCTGGGGCATGCCTCCCCGGACTCGACGCGTCTGTACACCCGCGTGTCGGATGCGGAGGTGGTCGCGGACTATCGCCGCGCACTGGGGGAGGAGGTACAATGACTATCCTCCCCGTCCCCGCGCCGAATGCCTCCGTCGTCCGGCACGCGAGCGCCGATACGTATGCGGCGTTCGTCCGCGCCCGCGTCGGCAAGGCGAGTTCCGCGCGGCACTTCCTTAGCCTGCGCGAACGCTTCGTCCAGGCCTATCCCGACCTGCGGGACTGGTTCCATCGGCCCCTCGCCGAGCGGGTCGGTCGCTTACCCGGTGAGCCGAGCCATCGCCCGCACAACGACGTCTCCTACCGGGCGCGCCCGTACCTGTACTTCCTGGCGCTGCACGGCGTCGCGCGCTTCGACTGGGACTGGCTCATCGCCGCCCAACAGGTCCACCTGCTCGACGTGCTCGAGCGCACGGGCGCGCACCCGGGCGTCGCAACCCTGATCGAAGAAGCAGTGCGCTTGGGCTACGAGCGCGTGACCGCCACGCAGAGCGTGCGCTGGGCACTCAGTCGCCTCTTCATGCATCTCGGCCATGCTCAGATCGAATGTCTCACCGATCGAGAGTGCGGCGCAGCCATCGAGGCCATCCGCCGCTTCGGTGAGCGGCCGGATGTCGCCCCCTTCTTTGGGGATGCTGAGCGGTATCGCGCCGTGGCCATCGGCTATGGGGCGCATCTGCACCTGCTGCACGTCGTGCTCTACCACCGCGGCCAGGCGTCGGCAGAGCCGTACCGCGCCCTACCAGCGCGCGCCCGACGGCCAGACCTGCCCCCGCGGATGGCAGCGGTCGCCGACCGCTATCTCGCCGTGCGGCGCCTGACCGATCGTCCGGCGACCATCCTGAACCTGGAGCGCGCGCTGCGCCACTTCATGGCGTGGCTCGCCTGGGCGCACCCGGCCCTTGCCACCTTCGCCGCCGTGCAGCGGGAGCATATCCTGGAATACGCCGCGGACTTGGAGGCGCAACGAGCGGCGCGCTCCGGTCGCCCCCTGACGACGCTGACCAGACGGGGCCTCCTCTCCGGGCTCTCCGTCTTCTTCCGCGACACGGCGGCGTGGGGGTGGGCCGACGTGCCCGGCCGCCCCCTCCTCGGCGCGGGCGATCTGCCCCGCATCCCCGAGCGCGTCCCCCGCTACATCCCTGAGGACGAGTTGGCCCGCCTCATGGACGCCATCCGCGCGCTCGAATGCCCGTACGAGCGCGCGGCCCTCCTCGTCGCGCGCTGGAGCGGGGCGCGCCGCGAGGAAATTCGCCGCCTGGAACTGGACTGCCTAGACAGCTATCCCGATGGCACGCCCCGGCTGCGCATCCCAGCCGGCAAGATGAAGCGCGAACGCGTCGTCCCGCTCAACGAGGAGGCGGCCGCCGCGATCCGGGCTCTACGGGCGCGCAACCACGGGGAGCGGGGCTTCCACGACACGCAGACGGGAGCCGTGACCCGCTACCTCTTCGTCCGGCGCGGCAAGCTCTGCTCAATGCATGCCTTGTTCGACCACCCTCTCCGTGTGGCCTGCGCGGCCGCCGGGCTGGTGGCGCCAGACGGTCATCCCACGGTGACGGCGCACCGCTTCCGCCACACGGTGGGCACGCAGCTCGCGGAGCGGGGGGCCAAGCTGCACACGATCATGACGGTGCTGGGGCATACCAGCGCGTCCATGTCGATGGTCTATGCGCGGATTAGCGACCGGGAGGTGCTCAAGGACTACCAAGCCGTGCTCGGGCCCGGGGCGATGATCGCTGGCCCCTGCGCCGAGGCGCTGCGTGCGGGGGCGCTGCCGGCCTCGGATGTCGACTGGTTGCGGTCCAACTTCTTCAAGACCGAACTGGAACTGGGTCACTGCCTGCGGCTGCCGCAGGAGGGTCCCTGCGAGTGCGACCTCTACCTCAGCTGCGCGAAGTTCGTGACGACTCCGGAGTATGCGCCGCGGCTCCGAGAGCGACGGACACGAGAGTTGGCGCTCATCGACGACGCGCTCGCGCGGGGGTGGATGCGCGAGGTGGAACGGCATCGCGGCGCGGGTCGAGCGCCTCCTCGCCGAGTTGGGCGAGCCGCTCACTGAGGAGAACCAGGCCTGATGGCCGCGCAGGAGGATCGGTCGCCCGGGCGTGCCGCGCGCAGCGCGGAATCGTCGGATGCGATACAGTCAAGCAAGACACGTCGCTCCGCCGTCTCACCGCAAAGTGTCCACATAAACGCCGACATGGTGGAGCTTTTGGCCGAGCGTGGCGTCTACGTCGATCCGTCAAGTGCGTTCGATTGGGTGCAGCGCTTCACGCCGCTCTATAAGGACGCGGCCCGCCCGCATCGCCATCGCGTCGGGACCCGCTGGGCGGTCGATGAGACCTATGTCAAGGTCGCGGGGGTCTGGCGCTACGTCTACCGCGCCATCGACGAGCACGGCCAGGTCGTCGACGTCTTCTTGAGCGAGCGGCGGGACACCGAGGCTGCCGTAACCTTCTTCGAGTGTGCCCTGGCCGAGACAGGAGGGCGCCCGGAGGTGGTCACGACTGACAAAGCGGCCTGCTATCCCCCGGCCTTGGAGCGGGTGCTCCCCAAGGCAGCGCACGTGACGGGGAAGATCGTCCAGCAGCGGATCGAGCGGGATCACGGGCACCTGAAGAGTTGGATACGGAGTATGCGTTGGTTCAAGACGGACTGCTCCGCCGGCGTATTCTGTCGGGCGCATGGCTTTATCCGCAATCCGCAAGACGGATTCTATGAGTGGGGCCAAGTGTGGGGCGATCCGCGGATTCCACAGCTGCCTCGCCTGGTCGTGGCTTGGGATGAACTCACCTTAGAGTTGCAAGCGGCATAACTGACCTTGAACGACCGCAGACGAGCACATCCTCTGCCGCACGCGTTCTTTGCAGATCAGCAGAACCCAACAGCACCGCTCAGGACGCCCCCGTGACGGACGCGCCGCCCTAACCCAGATATGATACAGAGGACACGTGAGAAGAAGAGAGGACCGATGACGCGGCCGCACGGAACAGACAAGGAGGAGGAACCACGTGACGACGTTTGACACGGTACGACACCTGGAGCGGCGCGAGATGGACCGCCTGGGCGCGCATCTGGCCCAGCTCGATGACCAGGGCTGGCTGGAACAGTCCTACTGCACGGAGTGGCGCGTCTATCAGGTGATCTCGCACCTGGCCTCGGGCGCGCGCATTCTCGGGGGCTCACTCGCGCAGTGGTTCGACGGTGGGCCGCCGATGACATCAGAAGAGATGCAGCGTATCTGGGCCCGCGCCAACGCGCTGACGCCGGAGCAGATGCACGGCGAGTATCGCGACGCGGTCGAGGAGTACTTTGCGCGCCTGGACGCGCTGCCGTCGGACGCGGGGTCTCACGAGGTCGACATGTTCCTGGGCCGACGTCCGGTGCGGGACATGCTCCTGCTGCGGCTGCACGAAGTGGCGCTGCACACCTGGGACGTGCTGGCCGCGCGCGACCGCACGGCGCGCATCCCCGCCGAGGTCGTGGACGTGCTGCGGCCCATCCAGCTCCAGCTCCGCGCCTTGCGGACACCAGCGTTGCTGGCCGGCAAGCGGGTGCGTTTGCGCACAACCGAGGGGCCGTGGCAAGCGGTACTCGACTTCCGGGGCGAGAAACCAGTAGTGACGGACGCCCCGGCAACGGAGGCCGACCTGACCGTGGAGGGGCCGGACGAAGAGCTGTGCCGCCTGCTGGGCGGGCGGCACTTCCTACCGGGCGCGGCGCCCCACCTGACCTGGCAGGGCGGGTCGTACCGGGAGGTGACCGCCCTCGCGATCTTCGGGACCTGATCTTTCGCACGCCAGGCCGCCATGCCCGATTGCTCCCGTACCCGCGCATCCGCGTGCCCAATGCCAGCAGATGTGGCTGACGCACCACTTGCCACATTTACCGCACGAACTTGCCGCATCGTGCGGTACGTGCGGCGAGCGCCCAGCACCCCGCATCAACACGGAGAACGTAGCGGCGGTCGCTTGTGGTTCCCTGCGCCTGGACATGCCCGCTTGCGACGAGGTCACGCAGGTCGCGCAGGGCTGTATCCGTCGACACATTCTGGGCCGCCGCATACTCACGTATCCCCAGCGGGCCGCGCGTCCGCATGTAGTCAAGCGCCCACGCTTGCCGCGTTCGTCGGGCGTTATGCCGCGTTCGTCGGGCGTACTGTCGCCCGGTCCCTCCCTGCTCACGCTCCGGCGTCGTGTGCCGTCCCTGGTCATCCCGTGACGTCAAAGAGTCGCGCAGCTGCGCCGCCGCCCCATAGGGCGTGACGACGAACGTGTCGCCATGATTGGCGAACACCGGCGCCGGCAGCCCGGCCTCGGCCATCACCGCCACCATGCGGTCGAGCCCGAAGCCCAGTTCCTCGATGATCTCCAGCGCGACGACGCCCTGCACCAGCGTGGCGTTCCGGCTCCAGCGTTTGGCGAGCAGATTATCGAGCCGCATGGGTCCATCCAGGCCACCCGGGCTATGCACCTCCACCCGGTCGGAGAAGGCGTAGATACGCCGCGCTGCCCGTCGTCCCGGTGGGCCAGGGCGTTAAGCACGGCCTCACGCAGGGCCGACCGGGGGTACTCGGCGCGCGCGGTATGAGGAGGTTATGGTGCTGCACCGACAGGGCCTTGGCCAGCGCGCGATCGCGCGGGCCTTGGGCGTGGGCCGCCACACGATCCGCACCTTCCTGCGCACGGGCGCGTTCCCCGAACGCCGCGCGCGCACGACGAGCGGCACGATCCTCACCCCCTTCGATCCGTACCTGCGCGAACGGTGGGACGCCGGGTGCCAGCACGTCCCCACTCTATGGGCGGAACTGCGCGCGCGCGGGTTCACCGGGTCGATACGGACCGTGCGGGGGCATGTGGCGCGCTGGCGCGCAGAACCGGCGCGCCGCAGCCCGCAACCTAAACGCCCGCTGCGGAAACGGGTACCGACGCCGGCCCCACCCGCCATCCGCACGTTCTCCGTGCGCCAAGCGACGTGGCTCATGCTCCGGCAGCCGACGGATCTCGACGCGGAGGAGCAGGTCTATCTGGGAGAGTTGCTGCACCTGTGCGTGCCCGCAGCGACGGCGTGCCGCCTTGCCCAGGTCTTCTTCGCGCTCGTCCGCGACCGTGACGCGGCGGCGCTCGACGGGTGGCTCGATGAGGCGACGCAGAGCGACCTGCCCGAGATGGGCGGGTTCGCAGGGGGGATACGGCGCGACCGTGCGGCGGTGGACGCGGGGCTGACGCTTGACTGGAGCCAGGGGCGGACCGAGGGGTTTGTGAACAAGCTCAAGATGCTCAAGCGCCACATGTTCGGTCGCGCTGGTATCGACTTGCTGCGTGAGCGGATGCTGGACGGGGGGTAAAGCACCATCAAATGTGGGCATGAGCCCGTTTCTCAGTGCCGAATACACATTGTCGCTAAACAAAAGATGAGAGGGGACCATGCGTGACGCGTCAACGTCGAGACACAGCGTTCTCCTGGTGATGGATGTTCAGCGCGGAGTGGTCGAGTGTCCGACGTCAAGGGGGATGGCTGGCAGAATCATGGTCGCGCGGGCCGTGATCGTCACGGTCGGCGTAGAGGTTCCGGCGCGCCGTTAGGAACGGCGCCACTCTACTCCCACGCCTGTCGCGGCATAGCTCCCCCTGCTCTATGCTCCGTCTCGGATGTCCGCGGGCCCACCCCGCTGGTACGTCACCTCCGAGAACGTGGCGGCGCAGCCCTGTCCTGTCGGCGATTGGGCCGCCAGACCCACCTCCACGCTATCCACTAGCCCCAAACTGAAGTGCCGGACGAGATGCCAATAGGCCCCGTCCCGCGAATAATGGAAGGCGAAGGCTCGAGCGGTCCGCGCGATGCGCAGATACACCTCCGTACCGTCGATCGTCGGCCCGTTACTATCATCGGATAGCCCGCGTGTGACGACGGACACGACCATCGGGCACTGCTGCGGCGCATATTCGAAGCACACTTTGGCCCAGAGATCGTCGCGCGCGTACACCTGTACGACGCCAGCGTCGAAGGTCGAGGCGAAGGCCACAGTGACCTTGGCGCTCAGGATAAACGTGTCATCCGGGGGCGTAAAGAGCGCAACGGGCGCATTGTTTTTGGCGTCTGCTCCCGCCGGGTCAATGAACCAATCCATGCACGCGCCCGCGGTGATCGTCAGACTCTGCTCCGGGCTGACGCGCCAATCAACCGGTTGATTGATCCAGCGACACGCGCGCGGCAAGGATGGCAATGTAAAGGTCATCGTGCTGTATGCTCCTTACTACATACGAGGCTCCGACACAGCGTCGGCGCTCGTTCATGGACCTCACCCGCTCTCGTTCAGCGGGCGCCGGAATCGAACACGACATCCAGCGTCGAGCGCGCTCAGACAACGGTCATGATACCGGGGCAATAGGCAAACATCACGTCTAACGCCTGGGCCACCGATCGTGGCGCAGAGCGCACGCGGTTACCTTGTCCCCAATGGTCGTTTTATACGCCGGTGGGGCCATGCTTTCCAGTGGGTCCCCGCTGCCGGTGGGGTCTGGACGGCAATATCGGTCGGGGTATGACCCACCGGCAGCCTACCCGCGTCCTCTCTGGCCCACGCAAATACTCCACGGTGGTTTGTTCACCGAGAACCACTGGTTACGTCCTGCCTGATAGAGCCATTGCTGATTGTAACACGCGATACACCAGGTCAGCACACGCCGTCGATGGCCCTCACCTGGATCAGGACGTGATCCAGACGTTCCCGCGGTACGGAGTGAGTCCAGTGCTCGGCATAGGCCTTCGCCACCAACGGCCAATACGGGGGAAGCCTAGACTTTGGCCAAATCAAGCCGCGTAGCAGAGCAACTCACACAGGTGATCAGCCAACGCACGGGGGACTTTTCGCAGGTCAGCAGGGGATGAGGATGTCTGAAAAGCCAGGTGTGTCCACACGGAGCGGCGCACAACAGCGATGGCGTCGGTGAAGGTCGGGTCCTGCTTATGGTACCAGGCGGCGCCTTTGACGAGTGGTGTGCCGCGCCCCCCGTCGTCGTGGGCAACCAGCGTGACGAACGAGAACAAGCCGAGGAGGGCGGGCGTGGTGCGCCGGATGGTCTGCTCCGACCAGCCGCGCCCGGTCTCGACGCCGAGGTGAGCACGGACCGCGTGAAAGGTGGTTTCCAGTTGCCAGCGCAGGACGAACCAGGACACGATCTGAACGGGGGAGGCGGTGAGGTCGGTGCAGAGGAGGGCCTGGGGCGGGAAGGCGTCGGCGGGATCGCGCACGAGGACCCAGCGGACGGGGACGGCTGGCAG
>JAABUO010003615.1_pt1 | contig 18401 bp, 25 predicted proteins | sample 5559291 | NCBI WGS metagenome assembly JAABUO01 (sample SAMN10711878, study PRJNA513372) | rock metagenome | isolation source: Antarctica rocks | place: Antarctica: Victoria Land, Finger Mt sud | reverse complement strand
AAGCTGCTGCTGTCCTAAATGACCATGCAGAAAATCACCTAGATAATGCTGCCAACTGTCTTTGACTGCTGTCTGATCCAAAGCAAAGCCATCAACCATTGCGAGCTTAACAAGACGCACGTTGTCTCATGCAATTGTCCTATGATGATAACGCAGAACCTGCTGCCAAAAGTGAACTTGCAATGGGAAGCGACCCAACTCAGCTAAGACCATGTGGTTTGCTGTAGACTTCTGACATAAGAAGGAATGCAGACACGTGGCGCACGTGGATAGCCGTAACGCTCGGCCTAACTGCGACATCAACCTAGTTTTTGTTGGTCAGGCACTGCAACGGCGACTGTATACTGATGTAGGCACAGATGAGCTAAGGGTCATGCCGTCGAACAAAAGCGCACGGGCAGATGCTGGCAACACTGTGCAGTGCTCTCGCATCAACCTGTCAGAGGCTTCCAAACTGCCCAGTCAGGATGCAGGCTCGCCTGCATGGCCTTTCAGAAGTAGGAAGCAGCAGCTGGATGGTCTTTTGTTCTCGCCCAGAGGGTTGTGTACAAGCCCAGACGAGTTCACTGATGTGGTATGCTATGCTGAAAACAGGCACTGTTTGGTGCTATAATTTGGTTGTTATTGTGTATCTGAGCAGAATTTCGCAGGTACAAGCATCTTATCCAACAGAGGCCAAGCGAGGCCGTTTGAGCCAGCTGGACCTACAGAGTGACGCTGCTGACCAGTTGCCAGCTGTTCTTACAAAGCCGGTTTATGCCACAGTAAGCTTCCATAAGCAATCAGAGTGTTGCGCTGTTTCCTAGCAAAGACAGAATTGTATTGTGGAAGAATGTGCGGTGACAGCTCCTATGTCATGCAGGTGTCAAACCTAACTCTGCCACAATTTGGACCTACAAAGTCAGCCCATGGTGACGTCTCCTATTGCAGGGATGCTCACCCTGAACACTTCAAGCTGCTTGATTTTTCCAAAGTGCAGAGCTGTGGTCAGGAGCCTGCTACACATAGCAGCAAGCATGCCTCAAGAAGTGCTCGTTTGCCTTTGGTGCCTAACACTACTCCAGTTCCACATGTGCACACAGCGTCTCAGTCTGCAATTACCAGCCGTGTAGACACAGGAATGAGCAAAGCAGCGCTGGCCAGCAGTGCAGCAGCAGCAACTGACTCACAATCTGCACAGCCTGCACAGCAGGCTAGTCTTGATTTGCCCACAACTTCTGTTTTCAAAATGCCTACAGCTTTTGGAGGTCCCAGTCCGCTACAGGCAAGCAGGTTGGAGGGGCAACCGAAGACTTGGCAGGTGTACAGCACAGCAGGCACAGCACAAGAGCCTGTCAGTCCAAATTCAAACAGTTTGGCGGCAAAAGCATGGCAGCAGGCACTTGCTGGTTCCTCTGCACATGAGCAGTGGGTGATGCGAAGGCATTTGACACACGGCAGAATGTCTGAGGCTGGTAGTGAGGACGGCTGGGGTGAGCTCTCCATCAGACTGCCAAAACAGGCAATCAACAGCAGCAATGAGGAGCAGCTGCTGCAGCAGCTGCCAGATGGACTGGGTGGGGCTGCAGAACTGATCAAACTGACCAAGGTAACCACTGCCCAACAAGTGCAGATGCCGAAGAAACACTAAGAAGCAAAGCTTTGCTGTCATGTGTTATGATAAATTCACCACATGCCAGTATGTAAGTTTACATACAGAAGTGCTTTGCTCATGCATTGCTCAACGTTCCAGAATCTGAAGACTAGGGTTGCAGATGCTTTGTTGATGGTTTGTCAGCTGTTAAGCCTGAGCTCATCATGGTAGCATAAGCCATCTTGGCACGCACAGACGACGGCATCCTAGCTTGCATTGATGTGAAGTGCAACAAGACGGCCTCAGTGGGGAACACAATGCAGCATGCACGCAACATGCTGGCCCTAAGCTGTGCAAGCTTGAACAGAGACCATGGTCAAAGTTTGAGCACAATGCTCAATGAACATATACCAGAGTGAAGTGACTACACTTTAGTACCTAGGCCTTCACATGCAGAGGCTACATCTGTGATTTCTCATTTGGCAACCATGCAATAATGCTATAGAAGTGTCTGTTATGTGTGTGCAGGACGATCAGGGCAACGCTCAACTATCAATCCTGATGGGTGGCAAGCCCTCTGGCCGCAGCCAAACCCTGCTGCTTGCTTCATGGCTCCAAGACCAGATTGCAGACTGCAGTAGCTCTGTGCAGATGAATCGTGAAATGCAGCCAAAACCCAGATCGCTTGACCAGACTGTGGAGGCAGCAGCAACGTTACCCGCTGTCAATGGTACTCAGACGCAAGCCTCAGGTGCAGCAGCTGATGCAGCAGCTGATAGAGGCCAGATGAGTCAGGGCAAGAGGCCCAATGCAGATATAACTGCTCTACCAGCGCTTGCCACTCAGCCCTCATTAGGACTGAGTGCAAGACAGGTTTCGCCTAAACAAGCAGCTTTGGGTCCAAATTCACATTCTACTTCAGGGGCTAGACCTCGCAGCCCTGCCCTCAGCAAGCCAGCTTGGGCATCTTCAGCTGGATCCCCACGCCGCTTGGGACTGGCTTTGCAGTCCCTGGGGCTCATCCCCCAGCCTGCATCGCTGCCAGACGCTCCACCCCATGCCAGCATCCCCAACTGGCAGGGACTGCTTGCAGAAGAGGCGGGCAGCCTGGGATTACCCTTCTGGGCTGATGAGATCATCAGACACCATCCAGATAGGGCTAGATCAGTCCTGAGTCTGCTTGGCACTGCTTTTGGGGTGTTGGTGCATCAGGTGTCCATGCATTGCTTTGAGAGAGGCGCCATGATGACGGGGCTCTGGAACCTGTTCACTGCGTTGATGGATGCAGAGGTGCAGTCTTTAGAAGAACATGTGCAGGTGGGTGCAGCATGCATGCTTCCTAGCAGGTCAGCACATAGGAGGCCCTGTCTATGAGAATGCGTCACTGTGTGCCTGGAACAATGCAGTTCAGCGCAACCAACATTGATGACATCCTCTATAATACATTGTGACAGCAAGGCATTGGAGCAGGCGTTGGTGCATATGCACAGCACTGTGCTTTCTTGCTGCAGAGTGCAAAGCATGCAGGCTGTTCACTAGCCATTCTGCTTTAGAGACTGCTGTGCCAATGCTTGGCAATTCATTTTGGTGATCCAGGCCAACATCGGTGACTTCCTCTGGTTATACAGACTGTCTTGACTTTTAGCTTTTGCATGCATGCTAACAGGCGCACAATCTATTTTTTTGCTTCTAGGAGCTACTGGGGGCAAGCTCAAGTCACCTTCTGATTCACCTGTTGTTGACGATGCATAGGAACTTGTTTGTTGACATTGTTTTTCATCAGGACATACAGACATCTTGACTTTGAGCCTTTTGTATATCTGCCAAAAGGTGCAAAATTTAATCGTCTGATTCATTTGTCACAGAAACTGCTGAAGACATACAAGATGTCTGTTGCTGTGGAGAGACAAGACTTGCCCTACATGTAGCTAGCTCATCATGAGCCGGAGACCGTACATATTGTTACTATCATCATGATGTCTCTTGCTTGCAGGAGCTGCTGACGGGGAATGTCCTGTCACCTGGGGGAAGCCTGACCAGCAAGCAGCTTCAGCGCATGGTCACTGCACTGGATCTGGCTTCAGACATGGGCGCAGAGATCAGTGCGCTTGAGGCTGACCTGGTGCAGGCCAAGAGCAAAGCTTTGCTGTATGAGGTACACAGTCCCAGTCATGGTCACATGGCGCTCGCAGCAGCCTTGCATGGCCTCCATGTAGATTGTCAGACAAGCAAGCAGCTGCAACATGGAAACCATGAAAAACTAGCAAAAACGATAAAACAAATCAACATCGTATTTCTGCGCGATACAAAAAGAAAGTCAATGTTGTTATCTCTTGGTGACAGCTCCTGGACCTGGCTTCAGGCAAGAGTGCAGCAATCAATGTGCTTGAGGCTGAACTGGCCTAGAGTAACAGCAAAGCTATGCTGTATGAATAGTCCACTCTGGTACTGCGCAGTCTGCAGCACAGTTTTTTATATGAAAGCAGCATCAGTGTATGGCCACAGAGCGGGAGCTGGCTTCTGACAAGGGTCCAGAGATCACTGTCTTCAAGGCTGAACAGGTCTAGGCCACCATCAAAGTTATGCTGTATGACGAGTGTATGCTGGTGCTTCACAGTCTGCAATACAGTACTGCACTGAGAGCAGCTATAGTGTAGGGATCACTGCGCTTTAGGCTGAAATGGTCTAGGCCCAGAGCCAGGCTATGCTGTATGAGGTGTTTACACCGGTCTCTCAAACAGGACTGTACCGAAAGCAGCTGTACTCCTTGGCCACATCTGCAAAGCTGGCTTCTGACAAGGTGCTGAGATCAGTGAGGCTGATCTGGTCACAGCAATCTTCATGGGGTACCACTTATTTTGCACGTACCTAGCTCATCATGAGCGGGAAAGCGTTAAATTGTCATTATTACTCTTACAACGAATGCCACAAGCCTCCTGTCTCAGGGGCGTCGCGGCATCAGCTTGTGCTTTTCTATGCAGACTGCGTCACATGAGCTGAAAGACACAGATGCAAGTAGCGAACAAGCAGCAGGGCTGCAAGTGACAACCTTGTCAAGGCAGAAGATGCCCATATAAAGCTTCATCCAGTACTTGTTGACCCTTGACCTCCTGACAAGCCCACATGACAAACATTTGCTGTGCAAACTTTGTCATGTGGTCTACAAGAGAGGCTTTACATGGATGGAGACAGCCAGAGCAGCCCATTTGAAAACTTCATTTTTTGATTAGAAACTTTGTACAATTTGGACTTGGCGCTGCCTGCTTATTCAACTGGGTGTGTTTTGCTGCAGACTGTGTCACATGAGCTGGAAGAAGAGGCTTTACGCAGGGAGAGGGAGGCAGAGCAGCACTTGAGGGGCTTGCAAGCAGCTGCTGCTGCAAAAGAAGGCAAGCAGACCGATGAGCTCAAGGCCAAGGAGCAGCAGATTTCTGACTTACAGGTGGCGCAATGTGTATTCCATGTGCTGCAGGAACTCAGGCAGATTCCCGTACAGTCAGCAAACCCCAAGCAGTGCATGTTGTCAGGCTAATCTAATGCTGTCTGCTGAGGAACCTTCATGGACCCTTTGACCTTCAAGTCTAGGAGTACATTTCAAAGTCTACAGGATAGTTAGGTAGTTATTTATCCAGTTATTTAGCTAGTTAAGTGTTGCAACATAGTGATATAGCAGTATTGCTCATATGTGCTACCCTGTGTATGTTTAGATTTACTATGCCTGAGCAGCAGCAGGGCCTTCATTTGCCATGGCACCTCCTCTGGAAGCCCTGTTTGCTGTCTTGTCATTGTGCATATGCTTTGCAAATGGGATACATACCTATATTGGCAGCATGATATAAACATTACCTCTGGGCCATAGGTCTGGGATGTCAAATGTGGGCTCAAACTGTCCTTGTGTTCAGGCAGAACTGTTGGAGCAGTCAAATCTGATATCAGAGCTGGCAAGCAAGCTGGAGATAGTGACCACAGATGTGCATGGCCTTGGCAGGTAAGGGAAGTGTCTTAGGTTTAGGGTTTACCTACAACACTAAGATAGATAGGTCATATTTCAGTGCAAACACGTGTCTTGTGATCATCATGCACAGGTGTCTTTGTGCTGTGTCACCATGTGTGGGAAAGCTGGATGCACATGCAACCACAAAGCATCGTTCTTACAATGATGCCCTTGTGACCGTACTGTTGTGAACAATCATACCTCAAATCTGTATCACACTCTGGTAAGGGCACACACCCTGTGAATCACAAACTCTCTGCAGTGGCCAGATTGAGGTCATATCAAAACATCGGTGTGTATTTGCAACAAATGTATGCATCATGACGTATCTGGGCATGTGCACTGTCAAAAGAGGATAGCAGCATGTCCTTGCCAGACAGTCACATCACATTGCATACAGACAGCATTACTGTCTGTCAAGTGAGCCTGCTGTCTGTACTCACAACTAAGGCTGTCAAATCTACAGCTGATCTGCCCTGCATCATTAGAGCTTCAGCTTACCTTTCAACATGTCTTACTCTGCATCTGTGTGAATCTGAAGGCCCCCATGTTGCTACTAAATCCACAACCATGTTTGCAACACATTCTTCGTCAAGACCAAACACACAGCTGACATACAAGCAATGATGTGCATGTTTGTAGTTTCGTGACAGAGCTCTTGGTTGCTGCATTGCCTGAAGTTGAGCATACTGTTCAAGACAGCTCGCGCTACACCTGTGTGGGTCTAGATGCCCTGAGCCTTGCTCATCAACCCACAATCATGTTAGCAGCACATTGTCTGTCTTGACCATGCATACAGCTTACATAATCATGCTAGCAGCACATTGTCTGTCTTGACCATGCATACAGCTTACATACAAGTGATGATGTGCATGGTTGTAGGTTTGTGACACAGCAGTTGGTCCCGGCATCACCTGAGGTTGAGCATACTGTTCGTGACGGCTCGCGCTACATTTGTGTGGGGTTAGACGCCCTGAGCGCTGCTGATGAGCTGGTGGAGGGAGTGTCTTTGGACCTGCAGCAGGTCATTGGGAAGCTGAGGCAGGCTACACACACAAAGTATGTACCCAGTGTTGACTTTGGAGCCAACAAGGTGGCGGTGCTCCACACACTCATCCAGGTCAGTCGTGCTGTGTGTTCCATGCAACCCTTTTTATGTCATTGGTCAATCATGTTTGGGGAGCTTTCATTTAACACCTTGTACTGCCTCAGTTCAGTGATGTGCGCACACCGAATGCAAATCTTACTGTCGTCTTTACGCTTTCTTTGTGATAGTGAGACATATTGCATCAGCTTGATCATGTGTGCTTCCGCTAGGGTACTCCAGAGCTCTCAACAGTCTGTCGTTGTCTGTCATTGTGTGGGAACAGTAATTGCCCCTTGTTCATCAACATTGTCACATGGATGCCATCTCCCAAATATATACCATAGATTTGCAGGAAGAAAGCAGAAGCAGCTGTTGATTGAAGGACACCTACAACCATGCATGACTGTCCAGAGCACCAAGGCACTATTTCCATGTTTGCATCCCTACTTTCATGAGAGCAACATTTGACTCAGATACTTGGTTGTCTTGCTGCAGCAAGAGAGCATGAAGAAGGCTGAAGTGGCAGCATCCAATGTCATGCAGGATGTGCAAAACTACACAGCTGCTGCTGCTGCTGCATCACTGCAGCCTGCATGGATGCCAAAGCAGCCATCTGCAGATCAAGGTACGCGTGTCATGCTGGGATGCAATGCCATGTGTGATGCTTTTCATTGCCAAGTGTATGCCGAGCCGACGGACGGTGCGGGTCGCTTTCGGCCAAGGAGCTGCAGAGTGCTACAGCATGTTTGTTCATCGGTGTTCACCGGTTGCCATGTTACCGCAAGGCAAGCGTTCCACATCAGCCTGAGATCGTTTCAAACAAAATTGTTGACTGCCACGAATTCAATGTGATACAGCGGCTCAGACGGTAACAATAGTCATCAAGGTTGAGGAGCCCATCTACCTGACCCTGCAAGCGGGTGCGGCCGACGGGTACGAGCAAGAGATCACTGACCTCCGAGCCCAGCTTATCAAAGCCGAGCGGCACTTGGAGGACTCTTACGCGCAACTGGCTGACAAAGGCGGTGCCTTGGAAGCCGCCCAAGCGATGCTTGCTGAGGCACACGATGCGCTGACCATAGAGCGGCAGAAGACTGTGAGTCTCAAAGAGGAGATCAAAATCAATTCAGGCGTGCCATCGCTGCTTCTAACATCAGGCAGCAATGCCATCGCAGCCATGACCGGCGGGGAGGGCGCATCGGTGGCTAGGAAGCTCAGCGGTGCAGTAGATGAGACCAAAGATGGTGCTGTACATGACACCAAAGATGGTGCTGACCCTGCAGCTGCCAATCCCAACGTTGGGCCGAGCTTCAACAGGACGTTCCGCGAGACTCAGTCCACCACACGACTGGTACAGCTTACGCATATAAGCTATCATAGCCGGCATGCTTATGCGCATTTGATGGTCCAGGCAGTGAATATAGCCTGCATGCAGGCCTGACGCACTCAATGGAAACTGCAGTGTGTGTCTCTGCTCACCCCACTGCTGACACTTTGGGTTTCAGAGCACGCGAGCCCATGAAGCATTTACCTCCAAACAGCAAAAGTTGCGTCATGTCAAGTGAGCACTCTGTGTATTGACAAGATGCAAGCAAACACCAGCCTTGCACAATATGCAAACCAACAAAAGGCATCATCTCAGCACTTGCTTTGATCTGTTAAGACTATGTTGACCATACAACACCAATACAACAATGGTCAAGGCAAAACACCTCACAGCGCTGTGCAGCTCAACTTTGAGTGTATTGTAGGCTGCCAGAGGCAACAGCCTATCAAGGCTCAAAAGCATATCCAGTTTCAGCATCCTGCAGTCCGACAAGTCTATAACAGCTACCCTAGCTCAGGTGAGCGTTGTCACATCCTACTCTTGCCTCTGACAGCTGAGGTATGTCTCGTCTTGCAATTTGCCTCCACCTGCTCTCTGGCGCACAGTGAAGGCACTCAGGACACAGTGACACTTGCAATGGCCGTAACACACTTGTATTGGCCTGTAACACAGTTATGTTGGCCTGGAACACACTTGTACTGGCCTATAACACATGCAGCACTGTATCCATGTGCCAGTACCGTTTGTCAGATAGCGTGTGTGTGTTTGCTGATCCTGCACCTGTGTGTCTGTTGCCTGAAGAACTCCCCCCCGTATCAAAGGGAATGCTATGATCTTGCTCCTGCCAAATGCTCAAGCAAGACGATGCATTCAGACTGCATGGCTCTACAGTCGGACTGTGATACAACTGAGCGTGAGGCAAACTAGTTACACTGGCACATCTTGATGTGAAGCCCAGAAGCAGAGACGAGAGTATGCCATCATGCATGTCTCATGTATTCTTCGTATAAAAACACCCTTGGTCTACCGTTATTGTTGGTATGCTGACTGCTCAGGATAGGATGTCACACAGGGAGCTGCTCAGGACTGTATCTACCTGAACGTTGGGTAAGACACACATACATATATGAATGAATGTATGAACGAGCTCTTGGCAGACAATCCTGTCCACACGTGTCCTGCAGGAGATGCGCTCCTCTTCACCACTGCCAGTGGGCAAGGTGAATCAATTGCACGAAGCCATGGCGGCGTATCCCGATGTCAAGCCCAGAAGCATGGAATGGTGCCTTAAGCTGGTGGATGCCCTGTTCAAGAGCAAGCGTGTCAAGGTGTACATTCTGCCCTCCCCCCTGTGCCCTCCACTCAAAGCATATGGGGCTTTTCCTGTAAGATTTGCTACGCAACCAGGATAAGTGAACAGATGGTCTCCACTGACTTGGCTTTGGGCATTGCATAGTGGCAGATCCAGGATGCCTAAAATCAGCATTGAAACTCATTAGTATCGGCTTGTCGCAGCCTGGGCTTGTGTGTACTTTGCATTCAACTGCGCAGCATGAGGCTCCTGCACAATGCATACAGGATCTGTGTTGAACATGCACCAGTTGATGGGTGATGTTAGCAACCATGCATGCCCTTCTTTTAATAGATTTCCCCCCTGTTACCCCCGTATAGTTTATAAGCAAAAACTGAGAATATAGAATGCACAGATCTCTGTCAAACGTTAAGATGATGGGTGGGGTTGGTAATTCTGCATGCAGAATGCAGAGAGTCCACTAGCAGTTTGAAGCACACATGCGGCAATGATGAGGTACTGTTCATGCAGGACGCTGAGTGTGACAGAGCAAATGTGCCGAGAGCTCTCTTCATGGACCATGTGTTTGCTCATCTGCTGATGACCTATGGTGCGAAAAACATGGTCACAGAGTTTGCGGCTTGTCTGATGGTCACTGTGAGGCGCCACAAGGCGTTTGACCTCAGACTTGAGGTGAGTTATACTCTGATATGTCAGCTGCATTACTGTCTGAGCACCAATTGAAAACACCTGCTGCTGATGTGAGCAAAGAGATCTGCCTTCAATGAAGTCGTCAGTCTGTCTGATGGTCACGGCGAGGCGCCGCATGCCCTTTGACCGCAAAAACCAAGGTGAGTCTTGGTTTTGAGTCTGAGACCCCACAAGGCCTGCCATTTCAGGATCAAGGGGGGATTGGGAACCTCCACAAGCACTGCATGCACCATCTGCACACTGCATGTCAGCTTTTTTTGCTGACGTGAGCTGGCAACTCTGTCTGTCCATCCGTCTGTCTGTCCATATGGCCGTCCACCTGCTTGTCAGTCCTTCTGTATGCCTTGCAGCTTTGTGTTTTATAGGGTTGTCTCCTGGCCTTGCACAGGCATGTCATGCATGGGCGTTTTTGGAGACTTGACATCTACATGAAGGTTGCACTCAAGGTTGCACTTGACACTGTGCTGTCGTTGCAGATTGTTGAGAGGGCATGTCATGCATGGAGGGTTTTGGAGACTTTACATCTACATGAAGGTTGCACTCAAGGTTGCACTTGACACTGTGCTGTCGTTGCAGATTGTTGAGAGGGCATGTCATGCATGGAGGGTTTTGGAGACTTGACATCTACAAGAAGCTTGCACTCAAGGTTGCACTTGACACCATGCTTTCATTGCAGATGTTTGAGAGGTTTGCAACATCTGAATGGGACCTGCGCGTCCTGACTGGCTTTCTAGCTGCTGATCAGCTGCTAGGAGAGCCCACCAGGGTGGCCTGCTGCGATTACCCTGCTACACATGCACCAGTGTAAGTCCCCCATGCCAACAGCTTGCTACTTGGCCAATTCCTCCACATTCCGCCAGTTGTTATGGTGTATGTATGTCAGTGAGCGTGACTGCTGGTGCTTGGACAAGGTGCCATTATGTGGTTGGGTGGCCCACGAGACCTGTTCCATCTACTGATTGAATTGAGCAACACATGGAACAAATTGCTGGTGAAATGCCATGGCTACGCAAACCCAGGGCTCAGATGCTACCCACCTTGCTTTATGTTGAAGCAAATTATACCATTTTGTGCAGGAGGTATGGGTCACCTTGGGTGTGCATTCACAAATGCATCTTTGTGGCAGATATAGTCCTGGGCAAGCGCAGCGCAGCAACGACGCATGCCTTTGCTGCCCAACTGGTGGCTAGGGCTGAGCCTGCCGAAGAGCAAGAGGTACAGAAGTACTTTGTGGATCCTCAGAACACATCAGAGAGGTGAGATGCATGCTTGTAAGATCGTAGAATGCTCATGACAGAGACCTGTGCATTGAAGACATAGAAGCAGTCAGCAGTCTTGTGCGCACCTGCGGAAATTTATGATATATATATATATATATATATATATATATATATATATATATATATGTATATATATATATATATGTATAACCTACATGTATATATGTATACTTCTCTCTCTCTCAGACCATGTGATAACATTGTCTGTGCCAGTGGAGTTTCCAGAAGTGCCACTGTGACTCATAAGATCCAGCTATTGCATGCCTGCAGCAGCATCTCATTGACATGGTATGCATTGGCACGGCCTGCATAGTCTCTGCACATGCAATATGTCAATACTGTTGTACACTGTTATGCTAATGAATGTCATCATAGTGTGTGGATGTATATACAGAAAGATAACATGCAACTACAGTGTGCATGCATGCTGAGAATTGCCTAAAGCGTCGCAGGGGGTCTGAGTCTGAGGCCCTTGCTAAGAGCCTGATGAAGTCGGGCATGAAGAAGATGAGCGCCATTCAGTTCAAGCAGGCGCTGTGCATGGAGCTTCTGCGCTGTGAGTCCATTGTGAAGGACACACTGCCCTCCATCATCAAGGTATGGGCCATGCAGGGTTTTATGCATGCTTGCACAATCCTATGAAAAAGCAGTTGAGGCACACATCTTCAACACATATGGCTGAATTCCTGTCCAATTTCACTTGGCAGCAGTTCAGGGACAGACGGTTCTCTCCTAGCTGGATGATCAAGTGTCAGTGACGAGATGAGTTGCATGGCCAGCCGTAACAGACTGTGTGTGGCCACAATGGCTAGCTGCACTGATAGTCACATGGCAAGTCACACGACCACAGGCTCATCACATTGCATGCTTGAGGCTGATAGCACATTCTATTCAGATTGGTTTCATGTCATGTATCTTTGTCCAACATGGCATATGATCGTCCACATGGCGTCACTCAAGTCATGAAGTTGACTGTGCTGGTTTGCATGCAGACTTGTCCTGCACGTACCTAGCTCATCATGAGCTGGAAAGCGTTAAATTGTCATTATACTATTGTGTTATTAATTGCATGCAGGAGTTTGATTTGGATGACAGTGGAGGCATCTCTCAAGTGGAGCTGTCAGATGTGCTGGCCATGTTTGAAGGGTCCAATAGAGACCCTGTCCTGTGAGTCGCTGTACAAACTCCACGTCAGGCAACCATTACACCCTGTCCTGCAAGTTATAACTACTTGCCAGTTTTGGTGTTGAGTTTATGTTGCATCAAAGTCATGCCAGATGCCATGTTTGAGGGGCCCACTGGAGACCCTGTTATGTAAGTCTCCATACTGACTCCATGTTAGGCAAACATAACACCCTGTCATGTGAGACTACGTACCAAATTCATGGCAGGCAATCATAAAATCGTGACATGTGAGCTGCCCTACTGACATCATGTCAGGCAGTCATCACAGTCAGTCTTGAGGTGATGACTGTAACACTATACTGTGCTGCCAAGCGTGATGGCAGAGGCCATTAACCCGGCAGGAATGGTTGTGACAGATTCAGGAAGAGGTGTGACGCAGTGTGTCAGGAGACACAGAGTCTGAAGGCAGATCAACCTGGCCACCATCAGTTATCCAAATGGCCCATGTGACCTGGCTGAATGCTGCAGGTTCAAAATCAAAACTGTAAGTAAGTGCTGAAAGAGGCACAGCAGCAACGCATGACTGGAGCAAAACAACACACCTGTGTATTGATATAGCTGACATGACTAAGTGAAGAAGGAGTGTGAGAAGGTGTGGAAGGAGGCTCAGCAGCTGACCGTGGCTGAAGCTAAAGATTGATAAGATCACAGCAAAGTATACTACTGACATAAATGGCATGACTAAGTGCTGTCTAAATGGCAAGAGGCACACCAGCTGAGCATGGCTGAACCTCGAATAACAATAATAACACACCAGTGTATGCCATTGACATGATCAAGTGCTGCAGGTTCAAGCAGGAGAGCGAGACGATACTGAATGAGGCACAGCAGGAGAGCGAGACGATACTGAATGAGGCACTGAACGAGGCACATGGCTGAGAGAATCCCCACACCAGTCTATACTGCAGACACAGATGGCATGACTAAGTGCTGCAGGTTCAAGAAGGAGTGTGAGAAGGTGTGGAAGGAGGCACAGCAGCTGAGCATGGCTGAGTCTAGCCAAGCGAGTGTGAGTGGTGAGCGCCACTCAGGCGATGCTTTGAGCTCTGAGGTGGACATCAGGGCTGCAGCCAAGGCATGCAGGAACTCTGAAGTCCCCAGGAGGTGAGCAAGCCCATCATTGGTCACTCTGCATGATCATCATTTTCACCATCAGTTCTGTGTTGCATTGTTGTCCCCATCAGTCAGAGTGAGTGACCCCGTCGCTGATCACCCTGCATATTCAGCATTCTTGTGATAAACAAGAGCTCTGGCTTGCATTGTTGTCCCTTTGCTCAGGGGTGATTTCTCTGCTGCTTAGGCCAGCCAAGAGATTTCACCTGCCCACAGAGGTGAGCTGTGTGTTTGATTAGTAATCATAATCACAATCATATTCGTATTCACATTGATATTGATTTTCATGTTCATATTCATACTTACATCAACAATCTAAACGCTTTCCGGCTCATGATCAGCTAGGTGCGTGCAGGACAAGTCTTCCCTCTCCAGAGTAGCCTGTCTTGTGCATCCCTGTAAGGCCTACCAATACAACAGTGTGTTTGATTGTTGGTGTTCTTGTACTTATTGTTGGTGTTCGTTCAATTACTGTGGGTGTTTTTTTACTTGTTTTTGTGCCCATTCAATAGTGCCTTGCTGATGGCTGATGTCAGTGTCTCATGCTCTCTTGAGATCTCAAATTCTTCAGCTGACATGGACACCAAAAGGTCCAGAAGGCGGGAAGCGCCATCATGTGTCACTTTGACTGATCATGGCCAGCATTAGTAGACTTTCAACATTGCCTTACGGTGTCTTCATCCTTGTTCGTTTGGGTTGAACATCTGAACAGCAGCTGCCAAGGCCTGCCTTATTACACAGATGCCCAGATGACTCAACAATGTTGTTAGTCATTGATCTGCTTACTCACCCTTAATATGATCCAAATACTGTCACTCTCTGCATGCCTTGTGTCTTTGCAGAGGTGGACATCAGCATTTCAGTCGGTCACAGTACAGCTTCAGGAGACTGCATCACATAGACAGTTGGCCAGCTCATGCATAAGCCGAAGAAGAAGCAGGCATGGGGCACAAGGCAAATACCTCACATGACACATTACTAAACCTTGAAGTCTGGCAGCTCATAGGATGCTGGCACAGGACCTCACACAAGAATGTACTCATGACTGCATATACCTGACCTAGGGGGAGACACGTGTCCATTGACGAATTGCACTCACATGTTCAATGAAGTAAACAATGACTGATAATGACGCATGCACACCGCGTAGGTTCATCAGGCTGCACTACACGCCTCCTTTGCCAACGGATGAGTCAGCAGAAGAAGAGGCAGACATGGCCAAGATGATGTTCATGATTGTAAAGCGGCAGTGGAGGCAGCACCAGCACTGCCTGACGCGCCTCTTTGCTGTGTGTGGACACAAGGAGAACTACCTCAAAGACCAGGTAAGTCTCAGCATGCTTGAGTTTTGATATGTTCCTCGCTCTGTGTCCTGCATGTAGTGTGTCATGTAGAATGAGATGTGCAGCAGCAGCACGCGTAGTGCCTGACACGCCTCTTTGCCGCTTGTGGACACAAGGGGAACTACCTCAAGGACCAGGTGACACTCAGCATGCTTGTGGTTTGATGTTTTGTAAGCTATAGCGTGAGGTCACATGTGCAGCAGCGTCAGCATTGCCTGACACACCTCTTTGCTGTCTGTGGACCAAAGAAAAACCGAAAAACTCAAGGCCAGCAACCATGCAACACCTCAATGATTAGGCAATCATTCTTTGCACTTATATTGCACAGCCTGTGTGCTGCATCATAAGCATGAGCAGACACATGGTCTCCTTATCATTCACAGTCATACAGACAGACATGCAGTGCTGCACCAGCAGCGCTGAACAGGAGTTTATGCCGTCTGCGGCAATCTCTGACTTGTCTGCCATCAGAAGTGGTTGTTTTTGTTGCTGTTGTTGTTGTTGTTGTTGTTGTTGTTGTTGTTGTTGTTGTTGTTGTTGTTGTTGTTGTTGTTGTTGTTGTTGTTGCTGTTGTTGTTGTTGTTGTTGTTGTCGTCTGCAGCCTTCCGCAATCAGTGCTAGAGTTTCTGCCCCGTTCTGCAATCAGTGCAGGATTTGCCCAGCTCCCTTGCTGACTGCGGAGGGGAATGTGTCACGTTTTGAACAATTGCATTCTTTCAGCTTCTGAAAGCACGATACTAAGATTTTCTGTTTATTTTTTGTACAGAAACAGTTCAGAGAAGAGATAACCATGAGATGCACAAGGTGTTTTTCAAAACCAGAGCTACTAGGTCACATGACTTCTGGGCTACTAGGTCACATGCTTTCAGGGCTACTAGGTCGCAACATTGATGTTGCCCTTCATGCTGTGACGGATTGCAGGCTGGAAAAAGCTGCTGCTTGCACAACATCAATTGAAACCGTTTGTAATAAAGGGGTACAGCCATCGTCATCATGGGAGCGTATATTTTATATATATATATATATATATATAACCCAGATGCTACATCTAAATTGATGCTACATTCAAATTGATGCTACATCTAAATTGATGCTACATTCAAATTGATGCTACATCTAAATTGATGCTACATTCAAATTGATGCTACATCTAAACTGATGCCACCTTGGTTCAGTAGTGACAGCTTCACACGGCTTCTGCAGGCAATTTGCCACTCTCCTGCAAGCTGACAGTGCTGCATGACTGGTTTCCTTGTTTGCATTTTGCTGCTGCATAGGCATGAATGACAAAATCATGAAATTGACAGGCAACTGATTTCCAGCACAAAGTGCAACGACTATCTGTAAGGCTGATGCTGCATAGGGATGAATGACAACTAAAGATGGCATCTGCAGGCAACTAGGTTTGTTGAGGAGGCAAACCACCAGCGCAAGGTGCAACTCTTCTTCACCATAACCCTGACCCTGCTGGAGCATCAGCTACTGAATCTGAAGCAGAAGTGCTCGCCAGCAGCCCTAGCTGCAGACCCTAGGATGGATGTTGAGGCCATGTTCAGCCGTATTGCCAATGCTATCAAGGTAAGCATGCATCAGACAATCCCAGCACTCTTGGTGGTCCATACATGTGTGCACCGCACATTTTGCAGGCATTGTGTCAGGTCCATGCTGTCTGGCCAGTGTATCAAAGCAAGAAGTATGTTTTGCATGCTGCTACAGTGTCTGCAGCTGTGTTGTGTGTTGCATGCTCTTTGGGTGTCCGCAATAGCTGTCATGTTTGACTACTCTGTTGGGTCATGGTGCTTATGTGTTCACTTATAGTGCTGTTATGCAGCTTCTGTATTGTCATGAACAGACCTCTCCTGCAACATGTTGCACTTGCATGATGCAAATGTTGTGCTGGCATGCAGGTTCTGTACGGGCACAAATGCCTTCTGCAAGATGACTTCACTGCCAGTGAATCAAGGGCAGCCAGTCCCAGTGGTGGGGTGGTTATAGGCAAAGCCAGGAGGCTGAAGCAAGACCAGATGTCTGTGTATAATGCTGTTCAGGCAAAGATTGAGCAATATGCTGCTCAACTGATTGGTCAGAAGTATGTCACAGGGATTCAGCGGTGGCGCAGGCAAGCTGAACTGACTCTGTCACGTAAGCATAAGGGTCTAGCCGCAACATGACCTCATAAGTTCCATCTTTCTGCACAGAAGGATTGACTTGGCATGGAACACTTGGCCAGCATTGCTATGGCAAACATGCTAAATTGCAAGACAGGACGCTTTTTGAAACACAGCTGTACTTTTGCTTACATTCAAATGCTTTGCCGTCAGCATGTTTCGTTTGTAATCCTGCAGCTGCGACTAGCATTTGCCAAACATGGTGCCACCATATTGCAAGCAACATTGCCAGTGATGGAAGCGCATGTGTGCCCATTTACACGGTTTCGTAACATTTTGTGTAGTTTGAAGTCGGGCTGAGCGCTCACATTGATCTTGATCAGGTGTTTTGCTGGGTATGCATGTGCACACCTAAGTGGCCTCTAGTACTTCTGCTTTTCAGACACTTAGCACAAATTACCTGAACATTTGTTACATGCAATCTGATTTGCATGTTCCAGGACAATATCAGTGGCAAGAGTATGTTTGTCAACCTAGCGAATTTAATAGCGAACACAGTCAGGGTCTTGCAAAAGGTTTTTCACCAATACATGCCAGAACAGACAGATGCTAATCAGTACATGCTGTATCTAAATTGAGACATTTTCCTATCGACCCATCAAATATGAGAACACTTCTGGAAGACAACATCAACTCCACCGAGCTTTCTACTCGTGTTCTCCGACACCAGCACCCTCAGCAGCCTGGTTGCTGTGACTTTCAGACTTCTTGTCACTACGCTTCTCAGTCTTCTTGGTGACTTGACCGTCCTTGGACTCCTGATGGGACTCTGACCTGTGCTCTTCAACACGAGTCTTGCTGGCAAACTCCTTGGTCAGCAGCTCCTCCTGCCTGGACTCTGCTGCCTGTGCCTTGGCATCAGCTGCATCTCCAATCTGCAGCATACCCATTCATTCATTGAAGATGTGTTTGCAAAAGTCCCAGCTACTGGACTTTTTTTCCACATACTTATTGCACCACACCCATGGCGTCCATAACACCAAGTGCATTATGATGCCAGGTTGTTATGAAAGTATGCAACAAAGAAGGCTTCAGACAAACAAGCAAGGCTTCAGACAACCCACAACACCTTGTGTAGTATGCAGACAGGCCAGCAACTGTTGTGCTTGGACCAGGTACACCCCAACCATACTGCCAGCCATAAACTTGGAATGTTTTGGGTGCAGGTAAGAGGATCAATTTGCAGTAGTGCAATAACACATGAGTACTAATGTGAAACCTCAGAAGAAAAGCACCAGCACACACGTAACCGTAGACATCTCGCAGATTACCACAAGGTATCAACGTCAGCACCACAAGATTAGCTTCAAGATGCTATGCTAAGTGCTA
>JAABUO010003614.1_pt1 | contig 18406 bp, 20 predicted proteins | sample 5559291 | NCBI WGS metagenome assembly JAABUO01 (sample SAMN10711878, study PRJNA513372) | rock metagenome | isolation source: Antarctica rocks | place: Antarctica: Victoria Land, Finger Mt sud | reverse complement strand
AGTATCGTATTCGTAGCCATCGAGCCTCCGAAGTAAGAGTTTGCAACACTCCACTCGTTCGCTCGGTGGTCTTATATTTCAGCTACGAAGCGTTTTCGAATTTACACCCGTCCGCGGACTCTGCCTCGTCCTCGGAGTCACCATACCGAAAACTAAGTGCGACCTTGCGCTCAGAAGCACTTGAGATACGAATCCGATCCGTGCCGGAATCGAATTTATAATTGCTCGCCCAAACGTACGCGGCTTCCAGTTCTGTCTTACCTTTGATCCAGTAAGATTCGACCTGTTGCGGCGTCAGTTCCAACGCTTCTGCGATCTCTGTACGGTTGAAATTGTACCCGACTTGAAAGAACTTGACCATCTCCGCCTTGGTCAGTGTCGGTTCACTTGCAGTCTTCTTCATGCTGCCGCACCGGCTGCTTCGAGCGCTTCGTCGGCATCTAACTCCGCGCGCAGTTCATGCATGTCCGTAGGTATGTTCGCGCCCTTCGCGCGAAGGTCACGGATCGACTTATTGAACTCAAGAGTCTCGAACAGCATTTCCCGAAGCGTGTTTTCGTCCTCCGGTGATGTGTTAGAGCATTTGCCGGTGAAGTAGAGTTCAGCGAAGACCTGAATGCGGTTGGCCGTTTGTTCCTTAGTAAGACCTATCAGCGTAGCGACGTCTTCAATTTCTTTAACGAAGACTGCGAGTTCATCGCTTGCGACCCAGTGGCCGCCTTTTCCGAAGGGCCACGGACGCCGCGTCGGCCGCGTGCGCGACGTTTTCAGATTCGGTAGGTAGCGCCCAATAGTGGCGTGGTCTTGAGTGATGCTCATGCTACCGCACCGGCTGCTTCGCCACGGTTCAGTCTCTGGACGTTCTCCAGGCCCATGAGTACGATGTAGTCTTTGAAGGCGCGCGCTATGCAGCGATACTCTTCGCCCTCGATCTGCAACGTGTGCATGATCTTCCGAACTTCTTTGGCGGTCTCGATGCCCTGTGAGTCTGCGATACCCGCGTAGGTAAGTAGTGCTATGTTCCACATGTCGCCGAAGTGCTGGAGAATCTGCGGAGCAAGTTCAGGGTGTTCGAGAAGCAGGTCGGGCTCGCGCTTCAACATGTCTGCGACTGACTTGGGCTGGGCTTCCGTTTCGGTTGTCTGCGTGTCCCGCTCGCTGGCCGGAGCATGAAAAGCGACACCGTCCACAACGGACGTGCCGCGTTGGTTCGTTCGCTTGGAATTGTTGCCGGGGGAAGGTCCTGACGTTTGTGCCAGGTCGATGGTGTTCAAAACAAAGTCCTTTCGAGAATGTGATGCCAGTAATTCAGCACCACTTCCCTCAGTATAACCCAAAAGAACTCAGGCCGCCTATGACTTTAGTCATACATGCCATCCGCTTCTATGATAGCGCGTGCTCCTAATCTATCGGTAATACTTTTGTCGGAACTTCGGGTGTACACCGTAAATTTGTTTGGGATCGCTGCGTCATGATGTGAGATAAGATGCAGCATGCGTGCCGGCGCACGCGCACGCCACACGCTTTGAAACCGTTTCGCGCGCGCCGGTCGGCAACGGGTACGAGAAGATCGTCGGACGGCTCTGGTTTGCGGACCGGCCGGGAGCTACGGCGAACCGACGCATCATCGATCTCACGCGTGCACCGCACGATGCCCGCAGCGATGTTGTCTCGTCGGCCGACGTCATCATTTTGGCACCGATCCAACCTTCGCGGGCGAACGGCGCGGCGGTGATCGACATTCCCAATCGGGGCGGGGCAACGGCGCTCGTTCTCGATCATGGACGCTTCTCGCACGATCCCGGCGTGCCGGACGACCTCGGCGACGGATTCTTGATGCACCATGGCTTTGTGACGATCTCCGTCGGGTGGCAATTCGACGTTCCGCACGCGCCGGGATCGCTCGCGCTGCGCGCACCGATCGCAAGCGACGACGGCCGCCCGATTACCGGGCTCGTGCGCAGCGACTTTCACGTCGACGTACCGCAGCCCGAGCACGAGATCGGCGACCGAGGTCACGCTCCGTATCCCGTACGCAACGACGCCGACGCGGATAACGTGCTGACCGAGCGCGCTGAGATTCTCGCGGAGCGACGCCTCGTTCCGCGTGCACGCTGGCGCTTTACGCAGGCCGGGACGGACATCGCACTCGACGGCGGGTTCCAGCCGGGGCGCATTTACGAGCTGGTGTATCGCGCCAAGGATCCCGTCGTCGTCGGCCTTGGCCTTGCGGCAGTCCGCGATGCGGTGTCGTACTTCAAGCACGATCCGTCAGCGCCGGTGCATGTTGCCCGCGCCTACGGCTTCGGCATATCGCAGAGCGGGCGATTCCTGCGTACGTTCATCGTGCAAGGCTTCGACGCCGACGAACAAGGACGGCCGGTTTTCGACGCCATCATGCCGATCGTCTCCGGCCCAGCGCTCGGAAGTTTCGATCATCGGTTCGCGCAACCGTCGCGCGATGCTGCGGCGTTCTCGTCCTTCTTCTATCCGACCGACATTCCGCCGTTTCGGGAAGCTGACTGGCCGTTACCGTCGCAACTCAAAGTGATCGATATCGTAACGTCGCACGAATATTGGGGCGCGCCGCGTCACTGATGACGGCGACCGATGACGGAACGCGGGACGTCACCCTTCCTTCCAATGTTCGCTTCTACGCGATTGCGGGCGGTATGCACATCACCGGCGTTCGGCCGACGAGGGTTCCTGGTGCGCGCGCACGCAGCGACCCGCTCGACTATCATTGGATCGAGCGCTCGATGCTCGTGCGGCTCGACGAGTGGGTGCGTTCAGGCGCAGCGCCGCCGCCGAGTCGCTATCCGTCGATCGCCGACGCTACCCTTGTCTCGCCGGAACGATGGACCTTCCCCGCCATCCCGGGGCTCGCCGCGCCGAATCCCGCGATCGCGCTGCACCGCACTTGGCGGTACGACTTCGGGCCGCGCTGGCAAGATGGGATCGTGAACATCGAGCCGCCGCGCATCGGTGCCGCATATGCGAGCTTGATTCCCAAAGTTGACGGCGACGGGATCGATCTCGGCGGAGTGCGTCTGCCCGAAGTGGCCGCTCCCCTGGCGACCTACGTAGGATGGAATCTTCGCGAACCGGCGAGCGGCTTTGGCGATCATCTAGTCGATTTCTACGGCTCGTTCGTTCCGTTCGCACTTACGGATGCTGCACGGCGCACGGCGCACGACCCGCGTCGCTCGATCGCCGGGCGGTACGGTAATCGCAACGGATATCTGCGCGCGTACGATGCGGCGACGGCGATGCTCCTGCGCGACGGGTACGTGCTCCCAGAGGACGCGCTGCCCTTGCACGCCCGGGCGGAGCTACTGTGGCAAACGATTACGATGCCGGCCCAAAGCCGTTGATCGGCTTTGCGTCATGCGAATCACCGAAATCATCGAGCGGTCCGTGCCGGTCTCCCGTTACGCAGAGCCTGCGCTCATGGGGGGCGGTCTCACGACGAGTATCGTCGCGCTGCGAACCGACGTCGTGCGCGATGGCAAAGCCGTCGTTGGATACGGCTTCTCGTCGTTCGGCCGCTTCGCACAGAGTGGTCTGATACGCGAGCGCTTCGCGCCGCGTTTGCTCGCGGCCGATGACAAACAGCTTGCCAACGATGCGGAAACGAACCTCGATCCCTTTCGCGCCTGGCATGTTATGCTGCGCGGTGAAAAACCTGGCGGTCATGGGGAGCGGTGCGTGGCCGTCGGAACGCTCGATATGGCAATCTGGGACGCCGCGGCAAAGATCGCCGAGCTTCCGCTGCATCGCTTCATCGTAACGCTCGTCCCGGCGGCCCGGCACAACGACCGTGTCGCCGTTTATGCCGCGGGTGGTTACCCCTATCCGTACGATGACGTCCGGCGACTCGAAGACGAATTGCGCGCGTTTCTCGACTTCGGTTACATGCGCGCAAAAATCAAGATCGGCTCTTTGCCTCTCGACCAGGACGTACGTCGCGTAGAATTCGCACTGGGTGGCTCGGTTCGGGGGAGTGCCTCGCGGTCGACGCGATGAACCTTTATGGCGCACGGGGAGTTTGGAAGCGGCGGCGCGGCTTGCTTCGTATCGCTTGTGGTGGTTCGAAGACGTTTGCGAGCCGCTCGACTTCGAGACGCAATCGGCGGTGACGCGCGCGTACGATGGACCGGTGGCAGCGGGCGAAGCCCTCTTCTCCGCAGACGAAGCGCTATTGCTGGATATGCACGGCGGCCTGCGGCGCGATCGTGACATCTTGTTGTTCGATCCGGTCCACTGCTACGGGCTGCCGGGATACTTGCAGATTGTGCAGCGGTTGGAGAACAAGGGGTGGTCACGCTCGGCGTTTTGGCCCCACGGCGGTCACCTGTTCTCGCTCCACACGGCTGCGGCACTCGGACTTGGCGGCGCGGAGGTGAACCCGTTTGCGTTTGCGCCTTTCGGCGGACTCACCGACGGAGCCGTCGTTCTTAACGGGTTCGTCACGCCGCCCGAGGCGCCGGGTGTGGGATTCGAGGCGAAGAGCGAACTCGCGCAGCTCATGCAAACACTCGACGCATGAACGTCCCTTAGCAACACCGCATCGGGACGTCGTAACTCTTTCATCGAGGAGTGTTGTCGTATGGCGCGTGATCGGTTCGCTTCTCTGTGGAATGACCGCCGTGGGTCTGGTTGCGTTCGGCGCAGCGGGCACGGCTGCACCCCGTCCGCTCGGCAAGGCGTACGGCATTGAACCCGACGGGCCCGGCGCGATGGCTTACGTCCGTGCGCTTGGCGCACGTGACATCGCCGGCGGCGGAGCGCTTCTTTCAGCGCTCGCGGCGCGGTCACGTCCCGCGCTGCGCGGAACGATCCTGTCGTTGACGGTCATCGCGCTCGGCGATTTCACGATCGTCGCAACGTTGCGCGGGCGAGCGGCGGCGAAGAATCTTGCAGTCCATGCCACGGGCGCCGCTCTCATGCTCGGAATCTGGGTGATCCTGGGCTCAGAGACGCACGACTAAGCGCGGCGCTTCTTAAAGGGACCGCGGAGCTTGCCGATCGTGCATGTGCGGGTAACCATCACGCCGTCATCCTTGACGTGCAGCAGATAGCCCGGCGGTTCGAGCACGAAGCCCAGTGGTTGATGTGCGCGCAGCGCGAGCACGAACTGGTGCGACGTACTGGGTGCCGTGCAGACGATCGTTCCGTTCCAGCGGACCTGCGTCGGGCGGTGGATGTGCCCGCATACGATCCGCTCGATCTGTGAATGACGGGCAACGACTGCTCCGAGCGCTTCGGCGCCGCGGAAGCCGCGCGCGTCCATGGCTCGGATGCCCGTGCGATACGGGGGATGATGCATGAAGAGAAGTGTCGGCGTGTGCGGTCGCTCGGCGAGGCACTGCTCCAGCCACGCGAGCCGCGCTTCATCGAGTTCGCCCCCGGCCCCCTTTGCGGCGAGACTATCGAGTCCGATCAAGCGGACGGGGTACGTGTCGATGCAATACTGCACGAACCCACGGTGCTGCATCGCGTAGGGCGCGTCGGCGAAAGCCTCCAAAAATCGCTTACGGCGATCGTGATTACCGACGATCGGGTAAAGCGGGATCTCGAGACTCGCGAGTATGCGGCGCAGGCGGCGGTACTCTTTAGGCTTTCCCGATTCGCTGAGATCGCCTGTCGCAAGAACGACGTCGGGGCGGGGGTCGAGTGCGTTGAGCTGCGCGACGCAGCGGCGCAGCGCCTTCGCCGTGTCGATCATATGGTGCAACAAGTGGCCCTTACGCCGGATGTGAGGGTCGGATATGTGGGCGATGATCACGCAGCCGCGCCTTTCGCAACACGTGCGTCCGGGCCATCTTCAGGCGGAAACGCAGAGCTAAGCGCGAAGTTCGCGTCCGCAAGAACAACGTTTCGCAAGGAGTGCAGGATGAGGCTCAATCTCGTTCGATTGCTGGCTATTGTCGCAGTCGGATTTGCATTGCCGATGCAATCGGCGAGGGCCGCCGAATCGGCGCACGATCTCGTCGCGAAGAATCTTGCGGCACGCGGCGGCGCGGCGAAGCTCGCTGCCATCTCGACGCTTCGCCTGCGCGGCAAGTTCGTGGCGCCGGGAGACTTCGAGCTTACGTATCTCGAGACGCGGGACCGCGATCGCGGCAAGGCGCGCTACGAGCAAGGTATTCAAGGACTGACGCTCGTGCAAGGCTACGACGGGAAGACCGGCTGGCGCATCAATCCCTTCGAAGGACGCCGCGACGCGGAACGGATGTCGCAAGACGATACGCAAGCGCTTGCAGACGATGCGACGATCGAAGGACCGTTGCTTGCGGCGAAAACGGCGGGCAGCACGGTCAGCTACCTCGGTCGCGAAGATTTCGAAGGCACGAACGCCTACAAGCTGCGCGTTACCGAGCGCAGCGGCGCAGAGTACGTGTATTATCTCGATCCCGACAGTTATCTCGAAATCAAAGTCGTCGAGACGCGTAAGCTACGTGGCGCCGAGCAGGTGACGCTTACGGAATACGGCGACTACGAGTTGGTCAACGGCGTGTACTTTCCGTTTGCGATCGAGAGCGGCGCGATCGACAGCTCGTCGGCCGAGCGCCAGAAGATCACGATCGATAGCGCCCAGGCCAACTTTCCCGTCAACGACGCACTCTTCGCCATGCCCGGAGCTCCTGTAAAATGAAGACCTTACGAATGGTCACCGTAGCCGCTTTGGGTGCCATCGGTGCAACCGCTGCAACATTCGCCCTCGCGGGTACGGCCCCGGCCGCAACGTTCGATTCGGCCGCAGTCTCGGGTTTAGGGATTCGCAATATCGGGTCGGCTCGAATGTCGGGACGCATTTCGGCGATCACGGGACGCCAAGAGAAAGACGGGAAAGTCACGTTGTTCATCGGCGCGGCCTCGGGCGGCGTCTGGAAATCGACCGACGGCGGCACGTCGTTCCGGCCAGTCTTCGATAAGCAACCGGTGCAATCGATCGGCGCGATCGCGCTCGATCCCTCGCATCCGAATGTCGTGTGGGTCGGCACCGGCGAAAGCTGGACGCGCAACAGCGTGTCGATCGGCGACGGCATCTACAAATCGACCGACGGCGGCGAAAACTGGACCAAGGTCGGTTTGCCGAACAGCGAACGCGTCGCGCGGATCGTCGTCGACCCCAAGAACGGCAACATCGTCTACGCGTGCGTGCCGGGGAAATTGTGGAGCGACAGCGCCGACCGCGGGCTGTATCGCACGAGTGACGGCGGGGCACATTGGACGCTGATTCTTCCCGGACGCAATCTGTCGACGGGCTGCTCGTCGGTGACGATGGACCCGACCAATCCGCGCGTCTTGATGGCCGGCATGTGGGATTTCCGCCGTAAAGGGTGGACGTTTCGTTCGGGCGGTGACGGACCGAACGCGCCGTCGGGCAGCGCGCTCTACCGTTCGGCCGACGGCGGCAATCACTGGACGCGCATGACGCCGTCGACCAACCGAGGTCTGCCGAAAGGACCCTGGGGGCGCGTCGAAGTTGCGATTGCACCCTCGAACGCTAAGACGGTGTATGCCTTCATCGAAGGCGTGCGTTCCGCGCTCTTCATCTCGCAGGACCGCGGCCGCACGTGGGAAGAGGGCGACCGCAGTCAGCGGATGGTGTGGCGACCGTTTTATTTCAGTCGCATCGTGATCGATCCGAGCGACGAAAAGCGCCTCTTCAAGATGAACTTGAGCGTGATCGTCTCCGACGACGGCGGCCACAGCTTCACCAATTCTTCGGGCGGCAGTCACGGCGACTGGCACGATGTCTGGATCAATCCGAGCAACTCCAAGTACATCGTCGGCGGTGACGACGGCGGTTTATGGATCAGTTACGACGGCGGCACCAAGTGGTGGAAGGGCGCCAATTTGCCGATCAGCCAGTTTTACCACGTCAGCCTCGACAACAAAGATCCGTATCAGGTCTACGGCGGGTTACAAGATAATTCGACGTGGGTCGGCGACAGCGCGTATCCGGGCGGCATCACGAACGACCGTTGGGAAAATTTGTATGGCGGCGACGGCTTTTGGGCGTTCCCTGATCCAAAAGACCCGAACTATGCGTATGCTGAAGCACAAGGCGGAACGATCGGCCGCGTCAACCGGCAGACGCACGAGAGTCACGACATCCAACCAAAAGCCGGGTACCACGAGAAGCTCCGCTTTAATTGGAACACGCCGATTGCGTTAAGCCCGAACGACCCGGGCACGGTCTACATCGGTTCGCAGTTTCTCTTTCGCAGCCGCGATCAAGGCAATACGTGGGAGCGCATCTCTCCCGACTTGTCGACCAACGATCCGCAGAAGCAGCGCCAGGAAGAATCCGGCGGCATCACCGTCGATAATTCAGCCGCCGAGACGCACACGACCATCTATTCCATTTCCGAGAGTCCCAAGAACGGCAACGTCATCTGGGTCGGCACCGACGACGGCAACATCCAGCTCACGCAAGACGGCGGCAAGACGTGGAACAACGTCGTCGGCAACATCGCGGAGATACCCAAAGCGAGTTGGGTCAGCTGGGTTGAAGCGAGCCGCTACGATCCCGCCACCGCCTACGTCGCGATCGATCGCCACACCTTCGGCGATATGGGACCCTACGCGTACCGCACGACGGATTACGGACACACGTGGCAACCGCTCGTTTCTCCGCAGACGGCGGCCGTGCGCGGTTATGCGCACGTCATCAAGGAAGACGCCGTCAATCGCAACCTGCTCTTTTTAGGAACCGAGTTCGGTCTGTGGACCTCGGTCGACGGCGGCGCATCATGGGCGAGCTTCAAACCCGATAACTTCCCGGCCGTTCCGGTGCGGGACCTCATGCTGCAGACGCGCGATCACGACTTGGTGATTGCCACACACGGGCGCGGCATGTGGATCGTCGACGACATTTCGCCGCTCCGTGCGATGTCGGCGCGGATGCTCGATTCGAGTGCGGCGTTTTTGCCGGGTCGTCCCGTGCAGCAGCGCATCGAAGTCAACGGCGGTTGGGCCGATGGCGACGCTTCGTACGCGGGCGAGAACCCGCCCCAAGGCGCGCTCATCAATTACCTCCTGCGCACGCGTCAAGTAATCGGTAAGCTGACGCTCGACATCCTCGATTCATCGGGGGCCGTCGTCGATACCGTCTCACCCGGCATACGCAAGGGACTCAACCGCGTGGAGTGGAGCATGCGCACGAAGCCGCCGCGCGTGCCGCCGGCCGCGCAACTCGCCGGGTCTTCGACGCAAGGTCCACGTTTTTTGCCCGGAGCGTATACCGTCCGCCTGACGCGCGCGGGTGAAGCGATCACGATGCCGCTAACGGTGGAGCTCGACCGGCGCGCATCATATACGGTCGCCGATCGCAAAGCGCAGTTCGATGCCGCCAATCGCGTCAAGGCGCTTTTCGGGCGCATGTCCGACCTCGTCGATCAGATCGTGGCGCTGCGTGCGCAGGCCGCAGCCACGGGCGCGAAGCTTCGTGCCAGCGATCCGCTGCGCGCGCAACTTGCACAGTTTTCCGACCGCGCCGACGCGTTGCGCAAGCAAGTCGTCGCAACCAAAGAGGGCGGCGCGATCACCGGCGAAGAGCGCTTGCGCGAGCAGGCGGATTATGATTACGGAGCGATCATGTCGACGGAAGGTGCGCCTACCGCGTACGCCGTCGCGCGCATCGACACGCTCGGCCGCGAACTCTCCGACGTCGAAGCAAGCTTTTCCGCGCTGACGAAGGACGATCTCGCGCCGCTCAACGATAAGTTGCGCGCGAAGTCGCTGCCCGCTCTGACGGTTGCGGCAGCGCACAGCGACCCCGATGAGGCCCGCGCTGGACCCGTCGAGGCGTTGTTTCGCGGCATCGTCGGGTCGCACTTCCGTGGTGCGTTGGAGTCGCCCAACGTGCGTACCGACCGGTGATCATCACAATTCGGACTGCGTGGCGTTCCGTCCGTTTTGCATCCGTCGCGGGTGTGCTGCTGCTCGCCCTCGCCCTCGCCCTCGGCGGCGGCCGGACGTTCGCCGCACCAGAACGCTGGTCGGATGTCACGACGTGAGGCGGGACGCTGCCCCGGCCGGGCGCAGACGTGTACATCGGCCGGGGACGCACGGTGCTCCTCGACGTCGATCCACCGCCGTTCGCGCGGCTGGTTATCGACGGGCGGCTGGTCGTCGGCGATCGCGATCTGCGTCTGCAAGCCGGCGGCATCAGCGTGCAGGGATCGCTCGAAGCGGGCAGTGCATCGCTTCCGTTCAAGCACCGCCTGCGCATCGTGCACCGATCCGACGAACTACGCAAGCGCGTTGACGTTTAGGAATGCAGAGCTGGTCTTTTTCGGCAAGCATCCCGGAGAGAAAGACAAGCTCGGGGCCGACGGCTATCGCGGAACGGTGTTTCGCGACCTCGACGGCTCGGTAACGGCAAAGGCAGGCGCAGCCGTAGTTCTCGATACGCCGCTGCTCGCCGACGCTGATTGCCGGCGGCACGCAGCCTGGAACGCGCTCGTCTGCGACGCCGGGTACGCGAGCATTTTTATTATCGGTGTCGACGCCGGCCGACATTCGCCGGGACCAGTGCGCATCGCAAGCGCGCTCCGTCCAGCCTATCTGACGCTGTACGGAAACGCACAGCCCGGTAAGGATGCGATGTTTCAAACCACGTGCGCGAAGGCCGACGCTACGTCGTGACCTTCGCGCACGGTTTTCCCGCGCACCTGCGCATCGGGGTTCACGCGCTTTCCGCGCACCGCGACCTCACGCTCGTGTTTCCCCGGGCACCGCCCGGCGTCGTGGTGCGCGACGATCGTGAACCGGCGCAAGCGGTGCCGGCTCGACGCGAAGGCAGCGCCCTCGTCGTTGAGGTTAGCCGCGCCCCTCTCGACTTCACGAAACCCGCATTGGCCCGGGTTAGTGCTTCCGTGCGATGCGCGGGTGACGCGGGAGCGTAATCGACGGACGATGCAACGCGCGGTCGGCGATCTGGTGCCCACGTCTTCCATGGTCGGTTCGCTCTCGTGCGGGGCTTTGAGGCCGCGGAAGCATACGCTGGGCCGCAGGCCCATCGCAGGCTCCAAGCGGTTCAACGATCGTGTTGCGCGCGCTTATTGCGGCGCTCGGTTGGGCTTCCGGGAGACAGTTCAGCGGGCTCGTCCGCTTCGAAGAGGACATCGTAGCGCAGTGTGCCCGCTTCGGTCACGCGAACGCCCGCGGTCGGAATGTGCGGGCGTAGTTTGCCGTCGTGCATGAGATGGCGTACGTCGACGCCATGCAACAGAGAGGCAGCGTCGGCGATCAAGCGACGGTGACAGCGCCACCAAACCGTTTCCGAACAGAGAACCGCGGTCCGCGCGGTTGCGGCCTCACGCAGCAGTTGCGCAAGTGCATCGGCGAAGGCGCCCGTTTCCATGTAATCGGCGTAAGCGCGGAAGGCCGGATGGCGCAGCGCGACGTTGCTGCTCTTCGGGTCGGGTTTGCGGAAACCGCCAAGCGCGGGGCACCACGTGTACCGGCTCGCGCTGCGCTCCGGAATCCAGCACTCCATCGCTTCGCGCCAGAATTGGGGATGACGGCGACTCTTGGGAACGGTGCGGACGTCGACGGTCGAGTCGATAGCGGCCCCGCGGATCAATGCGGCAAGTTCTTCTTCGCTTGCGGTTCCGTGTCCGAGGGTGAGCAGGCACTGCGCCATTGCGCAGACTTCGCGTCATGCGGGGCGCAGTGCCTGGAGCTTCGCGCGTCGCTGCTTTCGCCATTGCCGAGGAGATCTCGGCCGCGCAAACTCGACGGTGGAGTACCGTGCTCGTTAGCCCGGTTGGGCGAAGTACTGGTCGACTTTGCGGTCCTTCGTGACGGCGAGGTGTACGTTGAACGCAAGACCGCTCGGGAAGCTTACGTGGTAGTCGTATGCGGTTTCCCCGCTTTCAGCAACCACCTCCGGTGTCAGCGCGCGAGCCATGCTCGGTGCGAGATCGGAGCGGTCGACGGTGCCGGAGGTAAGGTGCTTCCATACCCGTTGCGCTAACGCCGTGACCTTAGCGTTCTCACTAGGAGCGGACCGCGTCGAACATGTAAGCCCCGGTAACCGGCTTGCAGTTCTGCACTTCCGGAGCATACGTGCCTTTCTGCGCCGCAACGACCACCGCTCGATCGAAACCGGCGTTGCCGCTGAACTTGGAGACCGTGGTGCCCACAACTTTGCCCGACGGCGAAACACGGACGAGAACCTGCGCCTTAAATCCCGGCGGCAAGGATGTTTCAGGAGGCGGTCCCCCGAGGTAACGCGCGAGGTGTGAACAGGCGTTCGTTGGGACGACGGCAGGCGTGACCAATGTTTGCGGTGTGTTCGATGTTTGCGGTCCGAACGCGATTGCTGGGGCGAACGACGCGAGGGTAAGCGCCATGATGGCAAGCATGAGTGTAAATCCTCCAAGAGCGTAGTGTGAGAGGGAGATAGCGCCGTTGCGGCGCGCGTCTTCGAGTCGTTGGATGCGGTTGACCGTTGCACGGCCGAACCCCGGCGCACCGCATGCGGCTAAGGAGCCGGCGCCTGAGCGCCTGACGGCGAACGAAGCGAGGGTTCGGGTGTATGTGTCGAGATCGCGCGATTGCGCGACCGCCCAATCGTCGCAAGCGGCTTCCCGCTCCAAGGCGATCGAGCGCAGCACCAGCAACACAGCCGGATTGAAGAACAGGAATGCGTCCAACACGCGCTCGCATGCATTCAGCCACGCATCACCGCGTCGCAGGTGCGCGAGCTCGTGCAACATGATACATTCGAACTCTTCGCCGGCCTCGGCGGCTAAGGCCGTGGGGACAATGACCGACGGCGTGGCAAAGCCGATTGCAAGCGGCACGCCGATATCCGGGGAGGCATAGACGCGCGCGCCGCCGCGATCGGCGAGCCGTTCCGTGCGGCGCATGAGGCGCACGAGCTGCAGCGAGCCCGCACCGATGCGCACCGTGAACGTTAGAACGCCGATGATCCACGCCCCGGTAAGCATAAGTATCGCTCGATCGTTCAACGGAACATCGATTCGACGGGCTGCTGCGTCCAAGGCGCCGACCGACCCCACGTTCTTCGCGGCGGAAGGCCCCGCAATGGCGCGGCCTTGGACCGCCGCATGCGCCAAGATGTTCGGGAGCGTCGTCACGAGCGGAACGATCGTGATGGCAACGAGCGCGCCTTGCAAAACGATGTAGCGCGTGGCCGCATTGAGGCGGCGTCCGGTGAAGGCAAGAACTGCAGCGACGACAAGCGCGATGCACGCGCCTTGCCATAAACTCGCAAAGAGTACGTCGAGTATTTCTCGGGCAACGGCGATCATCGCGACTTCCTTCTGCGCTCGATCACCCGCTTGAGATTTCCGATGTCCTTATCGGACAGGCGCTCATCTTCTAACAGTGTGAGCGCCAGAACTCCGGGCGAACTCCCGAAAAAACGCTCGAGTAGAGTATCCAAAAGCGACGTTGCCGCATCAGATCGCTTGACGAGGGGGCGATAGACAAACGCGCGCCCGGCTTTGTCGTGAGCGACATAACCCTTGTTTTCCAAAGTAGCGAGCGTCGTTAACACGGTCGTGTACGCAAGCGGCGGCGGTTCGAGGACGCCGACAATGTCAGCTACGGTCGCGCACCGTCGATCCCACAGTACGTTCATGAGCCTAAGCTCATGATTGGTCAGCGTCACGGCCCGCGTACGCGGCATCGACAGCCCTCCCCGGGAGATTGCCTGAATTACTAGTGTTATAGTATTTGAGGCCGATGCTACGCCCTTAAGGCGATCTTGTCAATGGGAATAAAGAAAAACCCCAGGTGCCGCACGAGCAACGATCCGCCCGCGTCGACCCAGGCAACGCGAACGATCTTGAGTGCGAGCAACGCGTATAGGGTCGCCATGCCGAAAACGAAGCCCGGAACCGGCAGATGCCAAGTCGCGACAAACCTGTTACAGAGGAAACCAACGGCCCATAAGGCTCCGATCTGTACGGACATCAGCAGTATTTGTGCGATCATAGGATTCGAGCGGAACGGGTTGGTCCCGGCGATGCAGATCATAGGGGCTCCTTCCGAACACGAGCGTTGATGTTCACAAGATAAGCCCCGGCCGTCCGCAGAACGTCCCAGCACCATGCAGATGCCCGCGCTGCCGCCCCGAGGCGCTCCCGTTCTCACGACCGAGAGGCTCGTACTGCGCGCGCATCGAGCCGAGGACATCGACGCCTGCGCGTCGATGTGGGCCGATCCGTTAGTGACCCGTTACATCGGCGGAAAGCCGTCGACGCTGCAACAGACGTGGTTGCGTATGCTGCGATACCCCGGGCTCTGGGCGCTGCTCGGCTTCGGTTACTGGGCCGCCGAGGAAAAAGCAACGGGCGGATTTGTCGGGGACGTCGGCTTTGCCGATTTTAAACGCGACTTCGTTCCTTCGATCGCAGGGATTCCCGAGCTCGGCTGGGTGCTCGCGGGACACGCGCACGGTAAAGGCTTTGCTACCGAAGCCGTTCGTGCCGCGCTCCTCTGGGGTGACGAGCATCTCGAGCCGCCTCGGACGGTGTGCATCATCGCCGCCGACAACGCCGCCTCGATCCGCGTCGCCGGAAAATGCGGTTATCGCGAAATGCAGCGCACTACCTATCTCGACGAGCCGACCATCCTTTACTCGAGGCTGCGGCCGGAACGGTTAATTGCTTCTCGAGGGTGACGATGTCGTCGAGCAGGCTCGTTCCGTCGGCAAGCCGTTCCTTATCGTAGATCACGAAGCTGCGCGCATTGCGCTTCAAGATCGTCGTCGTGCGCGCGTACGGTTGACCCTCCGCAAACGCCGCTACGCTCGTGAACGTGATACGGCCCGCACGCCAGTCGTCACTCGACACGAAGGTTCCGTACGAAGGGTTCGCTTCCAGCCGCACGAGCGTCCAGTGGTTCCCTAGTTGATCGTAGGTGATGTAGATGTAGTCGCCCGCGTGGCGGTCGGCGCCGAAAAGCCAGCGACCGTGCATCAGTGGTGCGAAGACGTACGTCGCGGCATCGCTCGTTTCCCGATGGGGACCGATGTGCCGAATGACGCGTGCGTTCCAGGTGCCGGTCATCCATGCGATTCGTGCAAGCTGCACGATTGGGCGCGCGAAACTCGCGCGGATGGCCGGATCGGTCAACGCTCGCCGGATACTCGAGATCGCTCGAGGTTGGACCGTCGCCGTGGGCGCAGCCGTGGCGATCAGTGAGCCCAACGCCGCAGCCACAACGAAAACCCCGAGCCTGAAGGCCAGGGAAAGAGCGCCTCGCACGTGCGGGCCATTCCGCGGACAACACCACGATTTCTTCCCGGAGCCGCCTCAAGACGGCGTCGGCACGAAATGGTTTCCTTCGGTCTGGCGGGGTGCGGCTGCCATAGGAAGTAAAGGACGCGCGATGCTTGCACCTCGCGTGGCTTATTTTTCGATGGAGATTGCGCTTGAGTCGGGAATTCCGACGTACAGCGGCGGACTGGGAGTGCTGGCGGGCGACATGCTGCGTTCGGCTGCGGATCTCGCGATGCCCGTGATCGGCATCACCATGGTGCATCGGCACGGTTATTTCGCACAGCGGCTCGACGAGCACGGGCAGCAGCACGAACGACCCGACTCGTGGGATCCGAGTGCGACGCTCGAACGCGTCGAAGCGTTCGTTACCGTCGAAATCGATGGGCGCCCGGTACGCATCGGAGCGTGGCGCTACCCGCTCGTGGGACGGGGCGGCGCATGCGTGCCGGTGCTCTTGCTCGACACCGACTTTGCGGAGAACGACGCGGCAGCGCGCGCACTCGTCGGATCGCTGTATGGCGGCGATGAACGCTACCGTCTCGGGCAAGAGATGGTACTCGGCTACGGCGGCTATGCGCTGCTTGAAGCACTCGGACTCGAAGGCGGCATCGCGACCTTTCACATGAACGAAGGCCATGCCGCGCTCTCGGTTGCCGCCGCACTCGAACGACGGCAGCGCGAACACAACGCGCAGGACTGGTCGGAGGATGATCTGGCGGCGGTCCGACGCCGCTTCGTTTTTACCACGCATACACCCGTGCCGGCCGGACACGATCGCTTCGATCCAGCGCTCGCACAGGCAGTCCTTGGCGAGCGCCGCGCGCGGCTGGTCGCGTCGCTCGGCGCCGTGCACGACGGTCTCGTCAACATGACATATCTTGCGCTACGCGGCTCGCACTATACGAACGGCGTCGCGATGCGCCACGGCGAGGTCTCGCGGGTACTCTTTCCCGGCGACACGATCGGGGCGATCACCAACGGCGTCCACGCCGGCCGGTGGACGGCCCCGGCATTCGCAGCACTCTTCGACCGTCGGATTCCCGGCTGGCACGATGACAATGCGTATCTGCGTCATGCAGTCGGCATCGCACCCACGGAAATCGCTGCCGCGCATGCGCAATCGAAGATGGAGTTGTGCGCGATGGTCCGCGCGAGTAACGGGATTGAACTCGATGCGGCGCACCTCACGATCGGTTTCGCGCGGCGCGCCGCTGCGTATAAGCGCGGCGCGCTCGTCTTCTCCGATCTCGAGCGGCTGCGCACGATCGCGCAGCGCGTAGGGCCGTTGCAGTTCGTGTTCGGCGGCAAATCGCATCCGCGCGACGAAGATGGCAAAGCGGTCATCCGCCGCATCTTCGAGGCGGCGCGTGCTCTCGAGGGCAGCGTACGCGTCGTGTATATCGAGAACTACGAAATGTCGACCGCTGCACGCATCGTCGCGGGGGTCGATGTGTGGCTCAATACGCCCCGCGCACCGCTCGAAGCCTCGGGCACGAGCGGCATGAAGGCAGCGCTGAACGGTGTGCCGAGCTTGAGCACCGTTGACGGTTGGTGGGTCGAAGGTTGCATCGAGGGAGTGACGGGTTGGGCGATCGGCGACGGCCACGCAGATGCGAGCGACGCGGCCGATGCGGTGGCGCTGTACGACAAGCTGGAAAGGGTCGTCGTTCCGCTTTACTACCGCGATCCCGATGCGTACGCGCTCCTGCGCCGCAACGCGATCGCGCTCAACGGCTCGTACTTCAACACGCAGCGGATGGCCGAACAGTACGCACTTGGCGCGTACGGTCTCTTCAGCACCGCCGCGCAGCGGCATCCCCTCCGCGAAGCTGCGTTCCCTGAACCGGGGTTTGCCGCGCATAACGCCGCCCTGTGAACAACCGGCCGCTCATTGGAGCGGCTACGCGAGTGCGCTACGCCACACGCCGCCCAATAAGCGTCGCGAGATAATGTGTGTTTTCGCAAACATACGAGTGGCGCAGCGTACGCGATCGTTACTCGGCCGGCAAGCGACTCTCACGGAAGCCCTCCGGCTTACCGAAAATAGAACCAGTCTGGAGTGCTGGGAGTGCGATTGCTCGCTCGAAGTCATAGATCCGTTTCGCCCAGCGCGGTGCTTGTCTCGCGCTCCTTCTTGGGGCGTCTCGCACTCGTCATCATCATTTTGGGTGTACCGATCCTCGGTACGAGCTTCGTCATGGTCTCACAGCTCAGCGCCGATATCAAGACGGCGAGGAGCGAACGTGCTGCCCTCATCACATTCGGCCGCGTCGCTTCACTTCAGCCGGTCGTCGAGTCGCTACACCGCAGCCTTGGGAGCGGAAACCCGGCTACGGCCTCGCAGGCGCGCGCAGGGCTTGATCGCGCTGTGGTCCTCGTAGATGATGCCGGACTAATCGACGAACTACCGCCTGCGGGCCGAACCCATTGGAATGAATGGCGCAGGCTGTGGACCCGCGAACGTTCGGCACCGACCGCCGCAGGTCTTGATAATCTGCTTGACCGCTTAGTCGAAATCTGCGCGAATATCGCAGATGATGCTCCGCTCGATTACGACCCGAGCGACGCGGTACAGAACTTGGTCGCCATGCTGTTGCGCTGGGAGCCGCAATCTCTGGCGGCGCTAAGGCGAACGGCCGATACCGCAAGCGGGACGCCGAGCCCGCGGCTCGGCCCGCATGCGGTTGCCATGCTCGCCACGGACCGCGCCGTGGAGGGGCAACCGCTTGCGCAAATCGCTGGCGCGTTTCCCATCGTTATGGCTCTTGAACCGTCTGCGGCTCCCCGCCTCGCTCCGCTCTTTCGCACGGCGACAAGCCGCACCACCGCCTTCGAAACACGCGTAAAAACGATTCTCGATTCGGACACGCGACCGCCGAGCGATTCGGCTCACGTTGAGTCACTCGTGCAACACGCGATCGATGCACGCGAACGCCTCTGGTTCCGCGATATAACGGTGTCCGATGGTTTAATCCTGCAGCGTTTGAACGCACGCCTGGTCCAACGTAGAATCAGGCAGAGTCCGCGGACGGGTGTAAATTCGAAAACGCTTCGTAGCTGAAATATAAGACCACCGAGCGAACGAGTGGAGTGTTGCAAACTCTTACTTCGGAGGCTCGATGGCTACGAAT
>JAABUO010003613.1_pt1 | contig 18406 bp, 16 predicted proteins | sample 5559291 | NCBI WGS metagenome assembly JAABUO01 (sample SAMN10711878, study PRJNA513372) | rock metagenome | isolation source: Antarctica rocks | place: Antarctica: Victoria Land, Finger Mt sud | reverse complement strand
CCACCACGCCCTCCCCGGTCGGCCGCCAGTACAGTGACGGCGCGCGTTCGTCGCTGGACCAGCGGTAGCAGCGAAGCACGGCGCCGTCGCTGTGGATGGCCGCGAACCGGAGCGGCTTGGTGATCCCTGCATCCAGCATGATGCGGCGCACGGCGCGCAACGTGGCTGTCACCGCGCCTTGCGGGTCAGCCTCCAGGCCAGCGCCGAGGGCAGCCAGGAACATCGCCTCGCTGTCGCCATTGCCGCGCCGCTTCGAATAGAGCGCGTCCGGAATCAGCGCGTCCACCCGCCGGCGCACCCGCTCGTAATCCCCAATCTGGCCGTTGTGCATGAATAGATGCCGTCCCGCCGCGAACGGGTGGCAGTTCGCGGCTGACACCTCGCCGGTCGTGGCCGAGCGAATGTGGGCAAGGAACATGCGGCTGCGGAGCTGACGGCAGAGCGAGGCCAGGTTGGTGTCCGACCAGGCCGGCAGCACGCCGTGGTAAAGGCCGGGGTCGTCGCGCTCTCCATACCAGCCGATGCCGGACCCGTCCGCGTTTACGATGGTCTTGGCTTCGCGCGCCGCGAGGGACTGCGCGATCAGCGAAGCCGCCGGCTCTACCAGCAGCGACTCCAGCAGCACTGGGCGGCCGGCGTAGGCGACGAAGCGGCACACGGTTCAGGCGGCCCGTGCCTGGGCGGCCCCATCCCGCAGCGCGTCGTCCACCGCAGCCCGGACATGGATAGCGGTGGAATCGAAGCCGGGACAGCCGAGCGCGTCCGGGTCAAGCAACAGACAGATCTCCGTGCAGCCCAGGATCACACCGTCCGCCCCGGCACGAAGCCCGTTCGCGACGACCTCCATCAGAAGCGTGCGGGACTCAGGGCGGACGACGCCTTGGCACAGCTCGTCAAAGATCACCTCATGCACTGCGGCCCGGCCCGCGGCATCCGGCACCTGGACCTGCACGCCATGCGCGGCCATGCGGTCGGCGTAGAAACCATGCTCCATCGTATAGGCGGTGGCGAGCAGCAGCGGCCGGCGGCAGCCGGCGGCGCACACGACGACCGCGGTCTCGTCGATGATGTGGATGAGCCGAACGCCTGGCCGGGATGCGACACAATCCGCAACCAGGTGCATGGTATTGGTGCAGATCAGCACGCTGTCCGCGCCGGCACGCACCAGGTCGTCAGCGACGTCGCCGAGCAGCACGCCGGCGCTGGTCCAGTCGCCTGCCCGCTGCAAGGCGACGACGCGCTCAAAGTCGATGGAGCGCAGCACGATCTCGGCCGAGCGCAGCCCACCCAGCCGCTCGCGCACCAGCGTGTTGATGAGCCGGTAGTACACCGCCGTGCTTTCCCAACTCATGCCGCCGATCAGCCCAACCTTCCTCACCGCCTGCTCCCTCGTTTGACAAGCGCCAAAGTGCGCGCGGGAAGGCAGAAAGGGGATGCATTTTCAGCGGCAATTATGGCCAAGATGACAAGGCGCGCGCGCCATTGCAGCCCATGACGCTGAATTGTTGCATGGGCAGCACATTGGCGTCACAGTCGCCCCATGCTTGACCACCGCGACCGGCGTATCCTCGCACTGCTCCAGGCCGACTCCGAGACGCCCGTCACCGTCATTGCTGAGCGGGTGGGGCTGTCGGTGTCGGCATGTTCGCGGCGCATCCAGAGGCTCAGGGACGACGGCGCCATCCTCCGCACCGTCGCCCTGCTGGACCGCCGTTGGATGGGCGTGCCCACGACCGTGTTCGTGCTGGTCCGCAGCGGCAAGCACGCGGCGGACTGGGTGGATGCCTTCCGCGCCGCCATCGCCGACGTGCCGGAAGTGGTCGAGGCGCACCGGCTGACCGGGAACTTCGATTATCTGCTCAAGCTGGTGCTTCCTAACGTCGAGCACTACGACGTGGTGTACAAGCACTTGACGCGGCGGTTGGAGCTGCGCGACCTCGCCGCCTACATCTCGATGGAAACGCTCAAAGTGGAAACGGCGCTGCCCACCCACCACGCACCTTGAATGGGTTCCAGACGTTCGTCGTTGCCATGAATACGCTGTGTCCGGCGTGTGCAGGCTTCGAAATGCTCTCACGAGATCGCAGCTCCGAACGCGGCCGGGTTTACGTCCGCCCCGGTCAGCGCGACCGCGACGCACCGTCCCTCAATCGGCACCTTGCCCGGGGGTCCGGTAGCAGCGGAACCGAAAGTTCGATTGGGCGTGCCAGTCACTCCAGTCACTCAGGCCGGGATTGGCCGCAGTCGGCAAGGTGATATCGTAAAAGCCATGACTGCACCGCGCCTGCGTCCCGCCATCCACACTGATCTGCCGCGCATTCATGAGGTGCCGCACGGAACGGCCGAGAACCGGCTGACGGGCTATGTATGGGCATTGTTCGTGATCGACGAGGCGCAAGGGCGCGGTCACGGCACCGCGCTACTCGATGCCGCGATGGAGCGGCTGAGAGAGGCGGGGTACCGGCAGGCATTTTTGTCGACGGGCAGAGGCACGAACGCGGAAAAATTCTATCGGTTTAAGGGTTGGCAGCCGATGGGCGTCAATATGAACGAGGAGACAATGTTTCGGCTCTGGCTATGATTCCCGCACAGAAAGCCACCGGAGACCCTTGGGTTTAAGGGCGTACGTGACCGGAACGCAGCCCACGTTTGAGTTCATTCGCTAAAATAGGCCGGCTGGGCGAGGTCGGCGAGCAGGGTCGGCCCGGTAGGCTTCCAGCCGGTAAGCGCGCGCGTGCGGGCGCTCGACACGGGTGCGTCGGCCCCGACGAAACCGGCGAGCCAGCCGAAATGCTCGCGCGGGCGCGGCTCGACGGGCAGGTCGAGCGCGCGTCCGATCGCCTCGGCGATCGCGCGGAAGGCGATCCCCTCCTCCGCGCTCGCATGATGGAGAGCATGAGGAGTTGTGGGGCGGCGCTCACGCGGCGTGGGCCATTTCTGGCTCGTCGTGATTGTCGTTCGCCATGCCGGGATACCAGTCTTGGAACGTCGAGCGGAGCGAGCCGTCGAGCGCCTGGGTCCTGGTTTGCAGCAGGAGGTGTGCGCCTGTGCGGCTCCACTGCATCTGCTGCTTTTTGGCGAAGCGCTTGGAGATCACGGCATTGACGGTCGCCTCCACGAAGGCCGAGGAGATCCGCTCGCCCGACCGGTAGCGCTCGCCATAGTTGATCAGGCTCGCGCCGTTCGCGGCGATGTAGGTCTGGAACTCGCCGAGCGTCACCGCCAGCTTGCGCATGTTCGGGTAGTCCGTCTCGATGCCCTCCACGATCATGGCCAGATCGTCGATCGCCTCACGCGCGCGATAGCCGTTGCCGTGCCAAAGATGCCATTTGATGCCGTGGAGCGCCTCGATCATGTCGCGCCCGGCCTGCGCGTCATGGTTCTCGAGCCCTTGGGCGAACTGGCGCAGCACCGTGATTCGCATGGTGATGTGGAACCAGTCGAGCACATGCTCGCTCGCCGGCGCGATCCTCTCGGCCAGCGCACGGACCTCGTCGCCGCCATCCGTGATGAAGGTGATGTCCTGGTTGGCTTGGACGCCCTGCTTCAGGAGAAGATCGAGGATGCGTCGCTGCGGTTTGCGGTCGTAGCCATGCACGAAGCCGATATAGCGCGGCTCGCCCTCCTCCGGCAGGGAGCGGCCGACGATCAGTTCGAAGTTCTTTCGCCGATCAGCCCGGTCCCGGACATAGCCGCCGTCCAGGCCCATGACGATGCGGCCGTCGGGAACCGGCAGGTCCATCCAATCCCGCGGACACGCATCCTGCATGAAGGACGTGCGCTCCTCGGTCAGCTCCGCCTCGATGCGCTGCGCGGCCCGCAAGGTATGTTGCCGGATCGTGGTGGCGTTCGTGCCGCGTCCTATCGGCAGCACATCGCTCATGAGCGTGGCCGCAGCCCCATAGGGCACGAGCGAGGCCCAGCGCGTCTCAAGGTAGAGGCGCTCGGGGGCGACATGGTCGGGGATCAACTCCCGCAGCGGCGAGATCGTGGCCGGACCGCCGTCCTCGACCGGGCACGGTCGATGATAGCGGGGGCTCTTCAGGCGCACGTCGCCGAACAGGGTATGGAAGGTGACGGGGTAGCTGCCCTTGCTGCGCAAGCGGCGGCCTTCCCGGACGCGGCGCTCCTCGAGCCAGAGTTCCACCTGCGCCGTCACCATCGCCTGCTGCACGCGCGCGAGCAGAGCCTTCCCGTCCGCGAGCGACAGGCCGAGATCCTCGGCGCCGTTGGTCACCTTCATGAGGTCGGCGACGGTCTCGGTCCCGATCACCGCACCGTCGTCGTCGATCATCCGCAGCACCAGTTGCGCCCGCATGCCGTGATCCTCATCATGAGTTTTCCACAAGGACCGGAGCGGAAAACCGACACGGTCCCGCAAAGCCCGTTCGCCGCTCCAGCCTGGATCAGACAATGGTGTCGAAGCTCGACATGGCAATCCGAAAGCTGTCTGGTAAACCGCCGTGACCGCGATCGAGCGCGCCGCGAAGGCCATCGCCACCATCCTGATCCGCGAAGGCATCGACTACGGGCAAAGCAAGGCCGTCATCAAACGCGCCCGGACCCAGGCCGGACTGGTCGCGCCGGCGGAGCGACGCGCTTCCATCAATCGCCTGACGATCGAGGAGGAACTGGCCTTCATCGATCAAGCCTTCGAGGCCGGCGGCACGACCGGCCTGTTGCTGCAGACGCTGCTCGAGACCGGCCTGCGGGTGTCCGAGTTCACGCGGGTGCGCATCGAGGACGTCAGCCTGGCCGAGCGGGTCATCACCGTCGTCCGTGGCAAGGGCTCGAAACGCCGGGAGATCCCCATCCGTCGCGATCTGGCGCAGATGCTCCGGCTTCACATCGGCACCCGTCGTGCCGGGCCGCTCTTCCAGAGCCGGTAGCGGGGGTCGGGAAGCCTCCCTTACACCTACAGCCGCCAGCGCATCGGCCAGGTCGTCCGGCAGGTCGCCAAGCAAGCCGGCATCGCCAAGCGGGTCTATCCGCACCTGCTGCGCCACACAGTGGCAACGAAGCTCTTGTGGCTGGGCATGGACATCACCGACGTCCAGCGCTTTCTCGGCCACGAGAGCATCGAGACGACGCGCCATTACGCCGACACGACGGCAGCGACCCTGCGCCGGAAATTCGACCGGGTCACCGATCCGACCGCACGGGCGTTGCTCGCGCGCATCCGGCACGACCGCGGTGACGATGCGGCCTTCCTGGCCGCCGACCTGCTCGTGAAGGAAGACGGTGCCGCGACCGTCACATCTGCTGGTGCATGAGGGCGAGGTGTTCGTCCCGCCGCAGCCGCGCATTCACGGTCCGGCGTTCGAACGGGCTGCCCAGCCACTTCGAGCGGGCCTCGATCCGATCCAGGGCGTCCCGGAGATCCTCGATCCGTTCGGGATCGTCGAAAGCGTCGAACGACGTCTTGTCATGGGCCTCTTTGAGGATGCCGATGGCGGTCAGCATATCCTCCCTCATCTCGGCGCCGAGGGCATTGTCCTGTCGCCACATCCACCCTTTCGGTCCGCCGCAATTCTCCTGGGGGCAGCGGCCGTCACCGCCGGTGCAGACGGGAAGGCGTGTGCCAGGATCGAACGGCTGGCAATCCTCGAGTCGAACCTCGTGCTCCCATGGAATGTTCAGGTCGTACTCGTAGAGGAACCGCCTTCCCTTGCGCAGCTTCAGTTCCGCGAGCTGGACACTGAATGAGCGGGCGCCCGTTTCCCATGAGCCATACCGCGCCGTTTGGATCACGAACATAAAGAGGTGGATGCTCTCCCAGCCCATGACGACCTGGAGAACACCGTGGAGTTCCTGCAGCGTCAGGGTCGAGGGGACCTCGAAGCGGCGCCACACCATGGGGCTGACGTCCTTCAACCAAACGCGAAACCGTAGCACGCCCACCTTGTCATCGACGACGGCCGAGCTTCCCGCCACCTTCGTCATGCTGGTCTCTCGAGCCTTCTTCAATCGACCCAGCCCTGCCGAAATCACCCCTGACCCAGCGCTATCCTAGACCACGCCCCACAACTCCTCATGCTCCCCGGGCGGGGTGCCGGGACTGCCCGGGGACTGTGCCGCGACTGCGCCCGTCTTTCCATAATGAACATTCTGCGTTGCTGCGGTGCAGCATAATTCAGGGTGGCGCATCCACCTGCACACTGCCTCGCCCACCTCATCAAACGGTTGGTCGTTTGACAAAGTGGTACCGCCTCACCCTTCCTTGTCTGAACGCCCAAGGAAGGCAGTTGGCGTCATCCCTGTGACCTGCCGGACGGCGTGGCCAAACGCGGCAACGCTGGAAAAGCCGAGCCGGGCCGACATCTGCTTGATCGACGCTTGTCCGGTGCCGAGTGCAGCTATGGCCGCCATGACACGCGCGCGTTGCCGCCATCCCTTGAACGTCAGGTTAGTCTCGCTCGGGAATAGGCGGGTGATTGTGCGCGCCGACGTGCCCGCCGCATGGGCCAGTTCGTCCAGCTCGTGCCCTCTGGCCGGGTCGGCGAGCACGAGTTCGGCAACCCGCCTCGCGCGCGGGTCGGCCGGCATCGGCATGAACGTTGCGGCGTCTTCGGTCTCGGCCAGCTCGAACAGGGCAAGCTCGGCCAACAGCCCGGCGCGCCCGGGTCCGGTGCCGTCCCTGAACAGGGCCAGGATCGCCTCGCGCAGCAGCGGCCCGACCGCAGCCACGAACTCCCGCTCTAACCGGTGCGCCTCGGCGTGCCGTGCGAGCCAGCCCGGCTCGACGTAGAGCGTGCGCATCTCGATGTCGGCCAGCACATCGACCGCGTGCTCAATCCGGGGCGGCAGCCACACGGCCCGCTGCGGCGGCACGAGCCAGCGGCCCTTGGGCGTTGCCACCTGCATCACTCCGCGGGAGGCGAACAGGAGCTGGGCTTCGTGATGCGCGTGCAGGCCAAGCTGGACGCCACGCGGGTAGGACCGGGCCAGGACACTCAATGGCCCCCCAGAAAGAAGGGGGCTGGACGATGCCCCGGAGCGGATTGGCGCTTGAGCGATGTGCATTGGCCACACCTCGATAAGCGGCCACGGTAGGCTCTGCTTAATCCTTGCGGAAGAGCGATTGCCCATGAACCGCCCCGGTACCGTGATCGGCTTTGTCAACGCCGCCCACTTCATCGACCACTACGCCATGCTGGTCTTCGCGGCGGCCGTGGTCGTCATGGGGCCGGTGTTCGGTATGAGCTATTCCGACTTGCTGCCCTACGCCACGCCGGGCTTCGTCGCCTTCGGCGCGGGGTCCTTGCTCACCGGCTGGCTCGGCGACCGTTGGAGCCGTCGGCACATGATGGTCGTGTTCTTCCTGGGCATCGGTGCCGCCACCGCCGCGGTGGGCCTGGTGCAGACCCCTTTGCAGCTCGGGGCCGCCCTGCTCGGGGTGGGGTCGTTCGCCGCCATCTATCACCCGGTCGGTACGGCCATGCTCGTCTCGTATGCCGACAAGCTCGGCCGCGAGGTCGGCATCAACGGGGTGTGGGGCAATCTGGGCGTCGCGTCTTCCGCACTCGTCACCGGCGTGGTCTGCCAATACCTCGGCTGGCGTTGGGCCTTCATCCTGCCCGGCCTTGTGACGGTCGCGGTCGGGCTGGTCTTCATGGGCCGTGTTCGCCACGAGGTCCGCACCGGCCACAAGCAGGCCGGCCCCGCCGCGCGGGTGTCCAAGGGGGCGATGCGGCGCGTGGTGATCGCCCTCGTCGTGACCGTGATCGCCAGCTCGACCACGTTCAACGCCGTCACGGTCGCGCTGCCCAAGCTGTTCGCGGAGCGCCTGTCGGATCTGACGACCAACCCGGCGCTGATCGGCCTGATCGCCGCGGGCACCTACGTGTTCGGGGCGCTCGCCCAATACACGATTGGCCACCTGCTCGACCGCCACTCGCTGAAAGCGGTGTTCCTGCCCCTTTCCCTGGTGCTTGCGCCGCTGCTCCTGCTCGGCGCGGGGCTGTCCGGCATCCCGCTCGTGCTCGTCTTCATCGGCATCATCGTTGGCATCTTCGGGCAGGTGACGGTCAACGACGCCATGGTGGGCAAGTACACGAGCGAGGAATGGCGGGGACGGGCCTATGCCGCGCGCTACTTCCTGGGCTTCACCGCCGCGGGCGCCTCGGTGGGCCTAGTCGCCTGGCTGCACGAACGCGGCGGGTTCACCCTCATGCTGCAGGCGTTCGGGGCATTATGCGTGCTGGTCATCCTCGGCGCGCTCGCCTTTCCCGGTGAGGACCGGGCGCCCGCGCGGGTCACGCAACCGGCGGAGTAGGCCCAGTGACCGCAAAGCCGCGAGCTGCGTGGGGACACTTTGAACAAAATGCGCCTTCTGTGAAGAGTCTGCCCTGTTCACGCGGCCTACGCGATGAATGCGGAACACATCACCCTAGATGGCCAAAACGCACAGCTTCGCGGTCACTGGGCCTACCAGCGCCACAGCCCCTCGAAGCGCCAGCCTGCCGTGCGGATACAGTGGATGGTGTGCTTGGGTTTGAAGTTCATACAGCCGCATGTGTCTTTGACCCGTACACCTTGGCCTTGCTGCTGGGAGCGTGTCCGCGCATCCTCGAAAGCTGAGCGGGACGAGGCACGATGGCGAAGTGGGTTGCGAGCCACATAAGCAGGCATGTTGGTTGGGCTGTGCTGGCCGGGGTCGTCCTAGCTGGGAGCGTTGCAGCGAATGCCGACCAGGGCGACCTTGTTCCCAATACGAGCATCAACGGCCCTGCTCTGACATTCGACTGGCCTGCCATCGAGGTCGGGATTGGCTCCTATGAGGACGGACCCACAGGTCTCACCGTCATCCGGTTCCCGAAGAAGGCGAGCATGGTTGTGGACTCGCGCGGGGGTGCGCCCGGGACGGTGAACACCGACGCGCTGCGGCTGGGCTACAGCCGTCCCTTCGCCGATGCCGTCGTGTTCTCGGGCGGCTCGTCCTACGGCGAGGAGGCGATCACCGCTGTTGCCACCGGGCTGAAGGAAACTGGTGTCCGGTCCGGCGACTGGCTCAACGTCGCCTTCGTACCAGGGGCCATCATCTACGACTTCGGCGGCCGCCGGCTGAACGAGATTTACCCGGACAAGCGCCTGGCCCAGGCCGCCCTGCAGGCGGTGCGGCCGGGATTGTTCCCACTCGGCGCCCAAGGGGCTGGGCGCATGGCGATGCAGGGCGGCTTCTTCGGTTGCGATGCCCACTCCGGGCAGGGCGCGGCGTTCCGGCAGGTGGGCTCGGTCAAGGTGGCGGCATTCGTGGTCGTGAACGCTTCCGGCGCCGTGACCGACCGGGACGGCCGCCTGGTGAGCTGCCACAAGGCGGCATCCTGGGGCAGCCTGACCAGGACATCGGAGCTGATGCTGAACGTTCCCGCAAGCCTGGAAAGGGATTGGGCCGCCCCCGCTACGACGCAGGCTGAGCGGGAGATGCCGGGGACAAGGAACACCACGGTCAGCTTGGTCATCACCAACCAGAAGCTCGACTATGCCGGGCTGCAGCGCCTGGCGGTCCAAGTCCACACCTCCATGGCGCGCGGCATCCAGCCGTTCTCCACGGCGTCGGACGGCGACACCCTGTATGCAGCCTCGACGCAGGAAGTGGACGGCAGGGAGATCAGCCCCGAGGCGCTGGCGACGCTCGGAGGCGAGGTCATGTGGGATGCTGTGCTTGCGAGCGTTCCCGGTGAGGACACGCCGGTTCCGCCGGCCACTCCCCCAGTGGTGAGTGCCGATGTGCTTGCTGCTTACGCGGGAACGTACGAGTTCGCTGCCGCGCCAGCGCAAGCGGTCGGCCCACTCAGCGGGCTCGGCGTGGAGGTCTCCATCGAGAGTGGTTTGCCCAAGGTCGTGCCCGTCGCTGGCGGACCGGCGGCAGCGGCCGGGGTGCTGGCCGGCGACGTCGTGAGCGAACTGGATGGCTCGCCCTTGCAAGGTCTCACGCTGCTCCAGGTGGTTGCCAAGATGCGCGGACCAACTGGCAGCAGGGCGGAGCTGACCATCAACCGCACGGGCCGGGATGGGCCTGCCCATGTCGCAGCGGTCCGCGGACCCGTCCAGTTACGGTCGCTGCTGCGGGTTCGCGTCCAGGGTAGCGACCTCACAGTTGAAGCCGTCGGCGGGCGGCAAGTGTTCGAGTTCCGAAGCGCAAAGCCGACCGCTATCGCCCCTGTGTCGGACGCGGAGTTCGTCGTAGCGGGCCGCTATCTGTAGCGACCTGAGATCATCCGCACTTCGGCGCGAGATCATCGGCGTTTCGCGCCCGTAATCCGTGAGACTGTAGCGCCTACCCTGCCCGCATTGTCTGAGATTCAACCCATGCTCGATGAGACTGGCGCGAGATCATCCGCGCCAGCGCATAATCTATGAGACGGACGACGGGCCGTCCCGCGGCTCTCGACCAGGAAAGGCGCAGTCCAGGGGGCAACCTTGTCTTGATTTCCGGAACAGCTTTTCTGGCGCTTTCAGGTCCTCAAAGGGTCCTGCTAGCGACCGTAAGATTACCGGCCGTTTTCTTGGTGCTTGGACCGTAGGTACATGGTGGAGGCGCCGCACACTTTTCCGAAGGCGACAGCTAATCATGAATACGCGACAGCGATCGATTCAGCCTCAACGCCGAGATGGCGCTTCAATTCCGCCCACCCCTCTGGTGTGACACGAACCGCGCGCGAATCCTTTGCCCGCCGCAACCAACCTTTGGCGCACATCACGGCCATAAACCCTACACCGAGAGGACCGGCCAAATGATGGGTGCGCTCTGTCCAGTCGAGACATTGCCGCGCAAGCCCCCGGCGCGTTGGCTTGAGCGTATCCATATCCAGACCGATCGTCTCGAACCATTCGATGCCAGCTCCCGGCACGGCGAACTGCTTGTCCGCCGCCTCCACGATGAAGCCGCGTTCCTGCAAACCGTGAGTGACGGCGACACCGACCTGGCCGGCGAGGTGGTCGTAACAGCACCGGCAAAAGCGTAGTTCCCGCGCCTTTGGGCTTAACGCCTTGCGCTTGGCAGGCTCCGCCGGACCTATCGTGGCCAGGTGCTCAAGCGCGTGTGCGACATGGGAGCCGGCCAGACGATAGTAGCGATGACGCCCTTCCGTTTCGAGAGCGATCAGCCCGCCCGCAAGAAGCTGGGAAAGATGCGAACTCGCCGTCTGCGGGGTGATGCCCGAGGCATATGCCAGTTCGCCGGCCGGCAACGCCCGACCATCCAACAAGGCCGTCAGCATGATGGCGCGTGTCGGATCAGCGATCAGCGCCGCGGTGATCGAGAAGCTCGGCACATCGGACATGCAAGCATCCTCTCCATGAAAGCCACCCTATACCGATGATGGTACATCATGCTTCGGTCCAGGTCGAAGCATCGCGGCGTAGCGCAGCCCTAGACTGTTCCATCCTCGTTTAAGAAAGCCGAATCACCGTGGATGGAAGCCCTCCGCCTCTTACGACCGCTCGGGCGACGGGGCGCCGGACGCTAACCCTGGTGACCCTTTGCCTCGCGGTGCTAGTCGCTCAGGTCGATACGGCCATTGTTAACCTCGCTGTCCGCCCGATCGGCGCCTATTTCGGGGCCCGTGTTGGCGCTCTCCAATGGGTCGTGGACAGCTACAACTTGGTTTATGCCGTGCTGCTGCTCACGGGCGGACTGCTGGCTGACCTCAAGGGCCGCCGTCTCATTTTCATGATCGGCGCGGCTACCTTCACGGCCGCCTCCCTTGCCTGTGCCTTCGCGCCTTCCATCGGCGTCCTAATCGCCGGCCGAGCGGTTGCCGGCGTTGGAGCCGCCCTCCTGATTCCGGCGTCGCTGGCGATCATTCGCGTGGTGTGGCCAGATCCCGCGGAGCGCGGGCGTGCCTTGGGCATCTGGGCAGCCTGCAACGGTCTGGCGCTGGCGATTGGCCCGACCCTCGGCGGAATACTGATCCATCAATACGGCTGGAGAAGCATTTTTGTCGTGGTGGTGCCGTTCGGCTTGGCCGCCTTGATCTTGGCGCTGCGGGCGGTTCCGGAATCCGCCGATCCGCAGGACCGCCATTTCGACGCTTCGGCCCAAATCCTCGGAGCGGTCGCGCTCGGAAGCGTGGCATTTGCTGCGATTCAGTTCCATGCTGCGCCAAGTGTTGCGGCCGGTGCAATCATCGTTTCCTTTGTCGCGCTCGGATGGTTTATCAAGGTTGAAGACCGGCGGGGCGCGGCGGCCTTGGTGCCGTTGGACATATTCCAGGTCAGCGCTTTTCGGGGGGCGATCACGGCAACGGCCGGCATGACCTTCGGCATGTACGGAACGTTGTTTCTGCTGCCGCTGACGTGGCAGAGCACAGGCCGTTTCGGCGCGACCAATGCCGGTCTTGCGCTCATGCCGATGGCGCTGGTGTTCGTCTTGGTGTCACCATTCTCCGGGGAGCTGACCAGGAAGCTCGGCGTGCGCTTCATGACCAGCGGCGGCGTTTCCATAATTGGCTTCGGCTTGTTGTTAATTGGCGTGAGCGCCTACCGGACTTCAATCTTACCGACCGAGATCGGCCTGGCGCTGACGGGTCTCGGCATGGGTCTGGCGACCGGTCCGCTCACGGGTGCGGCGGTCGGCGCGGTCATTGCCGCCCGAGCTGGAACCGCGGCCGCGCTCATCAACGTGGCCCGCATGGCCGGGGCAACGGTCGGGGTGGCTGTATTGGGTGCAGTGTTTGCGTTACTGCGCGGCGGCCTTGGTGGCTTACAGACCGCGATGATTTTCGGCGGACTTGTCCAGATCGCATGCGCCGCAATAGCGTGGCGTCAAGGTGGCTTCCGCATCAGGGCATAACAGTTCCTGTGTGAGGATTTGACGCGAATCGTCGCCATGGTCCAGATCGGTCAGCCCTGCCCTTCATCCAACGTGGAACGCTCGTCACCGTGCTGGATGACTGGTGCCCGCCGATCCCCGGGCTGTTCCTCTACTACCCCGGCCGCCGTCACGTGCCGCCCGGGTTGCGGGTGTTCATAGACGTGCTGAGGGAAGTTGCCTGAAGGTAGCGGCGGCCAGAGCGCCCGATGCTTCTCCGCCCTGTATGACATTCTGACGCGAGTCGTTGCCATGATCCAAGCCGGTCATGTTGGGCTGGGAGCGAGCTGGGCGGCCAAAACGACCGAGCAGATGCTGGCAGCCAGCCTGCCGGTCTGATCCGTCTCACCTAATGTGGGCAGAGACGGATGATCTTGCGCCCGTTTCACCCGAGCGTGGGTTCAGTCTCGCGCAGTGTGGGTTGGGCGCGTGCTACAGTCTCACGAAATATGGGCGCGGAATGCCGATGATCTCGCGCCGAAGCGCGGATGATCTCAGGTCGCTACAGCTATCGCACTCGCATTGCGTTCACCACGAACGCGGCCGGCAGAGTCTCCGGCGCGGTTCTGAACCCTGGACGTTGGGAACAGAAGGGCACCAAAATTGAGTAGCTGGCGGATGCTGGCGGAGGAACCTGCCTTCCGCTGGACCGAACCCCAAGAGGTCCTGGCGATGCGAAGCGCCTTCGGGTGTTCCACGTCATCTGTCGGACGTTTGACGAGGTGGGACAGCGAGAGGTTGCTTCTGTGCTGCTGAGACACAGCGACGTGCGAGAACGGCGCTGACGACGGGAATAGCTTGGTGCTGAACAGCCGGTGCGGATCAGCCATCTACTCTCTTCCGGCGAAGGTGTGCGACTCAGATGTCCTGGCCCTGGAAGAGTCCTGCGTCTGGGTTGTTGACTGTCAATGCCGGCCCTGGTTCCTGCGGTCGCCGCACCGTGCCGCGGGCGAGCTTAAGCAGCCGGCCGTCTATTGCGGCCAAGCCCATCCCGATCAGGGCCATGCCGGCAAAATGCTCGGGCCTCAGCCGTTCGCCAAGAGCCAGGGAGCCAAGCAGGATCGCGCTGACCGGGATCAAGAATGTCACCAGCATGAGGTTGGTCGCGCCGGCCGTGGCCAGGATGCGGAAATACAGGATGTAGGCGAGTGCCGTGGACAGGGCGGCGATGCCGAGGAGCGCCAACCAGGTCGCCGTCCCGGGGGCAGCGAGGGTCCAGGGCTGATCCACCAGTAGAGCCACCGGGATCAAGAGCAGCGTCGAGGCTGTCACCTGCCCGGTGGCCGTCGCAATAGGTGTTACCCCCATCGCCTTGAAGCGTCGCCCATAGATGCCGGCAAGCGAGTAGGAGAACGCGGCGCCGAGCACCGCGAGCTGCGCCACGAGGCCACCACCGCCCAGGCCCGTGAGGGCCGCAGGCCCGATCATCACGACCACTCCGACAAGTCCAATGAGCACGCCTGCGAGGCGGTTGCCGGTCATTCTCTCGTCCGCAGTCAGGATGTGGGCCACGATCACCGCGAACAGGGGCGTCGTGGCATTCAAGATTGAAGCCAGCCCACTCGCGATGTGGGTCTGGCCCCATACGATGAGCGAGAACGGTACGACATTGTTGAGCAGGCCCATGCCGAAGAAGGCGGCCCAGAGCCGAACTCCACGCGGCATATGCTGTCCCGTCGCGCGCATGACGACGTGGAGGATCAAGGCAGCGAAGCCGACCCGCAGCACGACGATGGTGAACGGTGGCAGCTCCTTCACAGCTATTCCAGTGAAGAAGAACGACCCGCCCCAAAGCACGGAGAGGGCGAGCAGCAAGGCCCATTCAAGGGCTGTCATGCTCCTGTTGATCGAGGCTGCCATTGGAGTTCTCCAAGCCGATAAGCGCCCTGCAACGGTCGCCCGTTTGGCCGACGGGCAGCAAACGAGATTCCTTGCAGCTCGGTTTAGCTTGGCTAAACTGATGCCATGCTGGGTCCCCTGCCCTTGGCCGGACTGCGCGCCTTCTCCGAGGTTGGCCGGAGGGGAAGCGTGAAGCAGGCGGCAGCGGCGCTCGGTGTGACGCCTGGCGCGGTGAGCCAGCACGTAAAGCTGCTGGAAGTGCGTCTTGGTGCCGTGCTTCTTGAGCGGCGCAACCGGGAGGTGCGCCTGACGGCGGCGGGCCGGCGCCTCCTCGGTCCGCTTGTTGGTGCGTTCCAGACCATCGAGGACGCGGTTAGCACCTTTGAAAGCCGGCGAGGGGCACCGCGAGGCCGGCAGAGGCTTACGGTCACGACGGGCACCTCACTTGCGGCGACCTGGCTCGTGCCGCGGCTAGGCCGCTTCGCGGAGCAACACCGCAGCATCGAACTGCGGGTAGAGACGACGCCGCGGCTCGTGGACTTGCGGCGCGAAATGGGGGTGGACGTGGCGCTCCGCCACGGGTTGGGCGACTATCCCGGTCTGATCGCCACCCTGTTCCTCACGCCGCGTCTCGTACCCGTGTGCAGCCCCGCGCTGCTTGCGCGTGGACCCCCAATCCGCCGGCCTGTGGACTGCTTGCGTTTTCCGTTGCTGCAAGACGCGGACCGGGCGGACTGGGCGCTCTGGTTAAGCGCCCACGGTACGCACGGACACGACGGGCAGTCCACGCAAGGGCCGAGCTTCGCCGATGACCTGCTGGCCGTGCGGGCGGCCGTGGCAGGCCAGGGGATCGCGCTCATACGCGACATCTATGCCGAAGAGGAAATTGCCGCCGGCCGTCTCGTTCTGGCCCTGGACCGGCCCTGGCCGACGCCGTTCGCCTACTACGTCGTGACCCGGCCCGAGAGCGCAAATCTGCCGAGCGTGGCAGCCTTCAAGGCTTGGGTCCTGGAGGAAGCGGGGCAGGCTCAGTAACCGCATAGCTGTGCCGATTGGCCATCTGACGCCGTAGCACGTCGATCAGGAGCTAGGGCCAGAGGTGTCCGTCAAACGAACCCCAGCCAGCCAGCTCCGCTCTGTCCGTCAACCTTAAATCCAATGACGGCAAGGCGGACACTTTGATTGCCGGACGCCAGAACGGACAGCTTCGCCCGCCGCTAGTTGTAGGCGCTCGCAATCATCGGCGCTCGTGCTCGCAAACAGAGCCGGATCCTGCTCGGATTAGGTGACAGCGGGTTTGCGTTCGCGCTCACATTAGCTGCCTCCATGCTCGCCATTATCGCGCCGTGCTCGCCAACAGAGGTTTGTGCTCACGATCGGTGACAATGGGCTGTCGTGCCCGCGGGTGGCGGCTTCTCGCAAACCAACATTTCTGACGAAGCCTGGCACGGGCTGCCCCGAACGCAAGTGTAGGCACATTTTCTTTCTCAAAACCGTTCTTGATTGCTCATTCTGAAAAGGCTACGGATTCGACGGCTTCTGAGAACGTGGGGCAGGCATGCGGGTCGGCTACGCCAGGGTGAGCACGACCGACCAGTCACCCGAGCTTCAGCTCGACGCACTTCGCTATGCCGGCTGCGAGAGGATGTTCACCGAGACGGCGTCCGGCGCAAAGGCGGACCGGCCTGAGCTTGCTCGTGTCCTTGATGACGTGCTGCGCAAGGGCGACGTGCTGGTGGTGTGGAAACTCGACCGGCTTGCCCGATCACTGAAGAAGCTGATCACGACGGCAGAGAACCTCGAGGAGCGCGGCATTGGCTTGGTGTCGCTGACCGAAAGCATCGACACCACGACACCCGGCGGCGTGCTGGTGTTTCACGTGTTCGGGGCGATCGCGCAGTTCGAGCGCGCGCTGATCCGCGAACGCACCGCCGCCGGTCTTGCCGAGGCCCGTCGCCGCGGCCGCAAAGGCGGCCGTCCTCCTGCTTTCAAGGCAGGCGACGTCACCGCGGCGCGTGCCCTGATGAAGGAAGGCACGCTGCCGGTGCGCGACGTGGCCAAGCGCATGGGCGTGTCCGTCGCCACCCTCTATCGCCATGTCGGCAAGCGCGGCGCTGGGGATGACATTGTGGACGGCTCCGTGGCGCATGGCTGATCGTTCGAAGCGACCGCCAGGCGAGGCGCTGGTGGACCTGCGCCGGCGCCTGGCACTGCTGGCGCCGCGCGACCCCGCCCGGTCCGAGGTGATCGCGCGGGCGGCCGAGGCGTATGGGGTCTCGGTCTGGACGATCTACCGGGCGTTGCGCGAACTGACCCGGCCGAAGTCGGTGCGGCGCTCCGACCATGGCTCGACCCGTGCGGCGCCCGCGGCCACGATGGAGCGATACGCCGAGATTGTCGCCGCGCTCAAGATCCGGACCACGAACAAGAAGGGGCGCCATCTCTCGACGGCGCGCGCGATCCGTCTGCTGGAGGAGGACGGCGTCGAAACACCGGACGGTCTGGTCCAGGCGCCCGTGGGCTTGCTCAAGCGCGCGACGGTCGACCGCGTGCTGCGCGCCTCGGGTCTGGACCATGCGCGCGTAAGCCACCCGGTGGCCGCGGTCCGCTTCCAGGCCAAGCGCGCCAACGAACTCTGGCATTTCGACATGAGCCCGTCCGACCTCAAGCAGGTCGAGGCCCCGCTCTGGATCGAGCAAGGCCGTGGCAAGCCGACATTGATGCTGTTCTCGGCGGTCGATGACCGCTCCGGCGCCGTCTACGACGAATACCGCTGCGTCTATGGCGAGGACGCCGAGGCCGCGCTGCGTTTCCTGTTCAACGCAATGGCCCCGAAACCCGAGGCCGAGTTGCCGTTCCAGGGCATCCCGACAGCGATCTACATGGACAACGGCCCGGTCAGCCGCTCGAAGGTGTTCCAATCCGTGATGGGCAGCCTTGGCGTGCGAATGCTGACCCACATGCCGCCGTCGCAGGCCGAGCGCCGGACGCCCGCCCGGTCGAAGGGCAAGGTCGAGCGCCCGTTCCGCACCATCAAGGAGGTGCACGAGACGCTGTTCCACTTCCACAAGCCGGCGCTGGGCTTGCCGCCCGTCGTCGTGGGTGTCGCGCTTTACGTGCTGCTGTCGCACTCTGGGCCGCTTGGGCGCTTGGGAATGTTGTTCACCCCTGGCGCCATGGTGCTCGCGCAGAGCCTGCTGGCGCTGCCAATCGTCACTGCCATCACCCATCGGGCAGTGGCCGCGATCTGGGCCCGGTATGGCTGGGACTTCCTGGCGCTCGGCCTGAAGCGCCACCAAGTCCTGCACCATCTCCTGGCCATCGGCCGGGCCGAGGTGTTGACCGCCATCCTGGCTGGTTTCGGCCGTACGGTGTCCGAGGTGGGTGCGATCCTGCTCGTGGGCGGCAACATCGCCGGCTACACCCGCACCATGACTACCGCCATCACGCTCGAGACCAGCGAAGGCAATTTGGCGACCTCGCTCGCACTCGGACTCGTGCTGATCCTGATCAGCGTGGCCGTGAGCGGTGCGGCCTTCATGCTGTCTCACACCCGCAAACAGGCAGGCCGATGAACACCTCCCGACTTCCGCATCTCCTTCTGGCAAGCACGCTTTCCACGGCCACCGCGCCGATCGCGTCGGCGCAGCCCACGCAACAGCACTCGACGATCGTGCTCGCTTCGACCACCTCGGTCGAGAATAGTGGTCTCCTGGCCTACATCCTGCCGATCTTCACCCGCGACACAGGGAT
>JAABUO010003612.1_pt1 | contig 18411 bp, 23 predicted proteins | sample 5559291 | NCBI WGS metagenome assembly JAABUO01 (sample SAMN10711878, study PRJNA513372) | rock metagenome | isolation source: Antarctica rocks | place: Antarctica: Victoria Land, Finger Mt sud | reverse complement strand
AGGGCAGGGCAGGGCAGGGCAGGGCAGGGCAGGGCAGGGCAGGGCAGGGCAGGGCAGGGCAGGGCAGGGCAGGGCAGGGCAGGGCAGGGCAGGGCAGGACAGGGCAGGGCAAATACAGGACGCACCCGTACACAGTCTGCCCCAATTTCAGCTTGCTCACCCTCAACCTGAGAGAGGTAACGTTTGAATTGTTGGCAGCTGCTGTCAGCACAGCAGCCCTCACACTCAAATCCAGGAGCCCCATTTTGCGCCCCTCAAACCCTTCCATCTGCCCCAAGCAAACTGCCTCCACGTTTTGCCCCTGAGAAAAGCCCTCAAAAGGCTTGCCACCCTGGGTCAGTGCCAGCTCAGCATCTTGCACTTCACACAGACAGACTCTGCCCTTCTGTCCAGACTGCAGTGTGACATCCATGTGGGCGGAATGGATTGCCGTGATTTTGCCTTTCAGCAGTTGACCTGGATGGGCAGCTGGCCCCTTTGCCGAGCCCTTCTTGGCTGCTTGAGCATCTGTCAGCAGTGGCAGATGCATCACCAGCCGTCCACCTACAGCACCCATGAAAATCACCCTTTTAAGCTTTTCTTGTGAGACTTTAAAAAAATGTTTACAATTTTCAAGGGAGCTTATTGCCATCATGAAAGTAAGCCACTGGAGTAAAAGAATGCTGCCCTCAGAATCTCTATTGTATTTGCCGTACAGACGCCTTGCTATGCATGCGCGTGGGGGGAAAGGGTTGAAGTTGGCCATTATGTCCAATCATGCAAATGGAAAATAAAGAAGTCAGCATCGCTCCTGCTTTGCACAGGCTATTGTGCGTGTGTGCGTGCGTGCGTGCATGCGTGCGTGCATGCGTTTGTGCCTGTACCTGTCTCAGCGCTTGGCAGAGCAGCAATCCTGGCTTGAACTTGTTGCCCCAGCTTGAAGGGTGAGCGACCCTCCTGGTTCTGCAGGTTGAAGTCGGTCACAGCAGCAAAGCCGACAGCCTGGTTGTGCTTTGGAAGCGACAGCACCAGGTAGTCATCTTTCACCAGCTCCACTACTGCAGTGACAAGCTCCCTGCTGACCTGCACACACGCTCAGACAGCTAAGTGCCTGGGGTTCGGTTGCCCTGAAGAAATTGATCAGCTCATTGCTTGGGTCCTTGCAACCCTTGAAAATTTAGACAGCTAATGGCTCAGGGCCTTGAAACCCTGTGGCATTTGGACAGCTCACTACTGGGGATTTTGCAGCCCTGAAGAAAGTAGACAGCTAAATGCTTGGAACCTTGCAGCCCTGAAGCAATTGAACAGCTGACTACTTGGGGTATTGCAAACCTATGTTGGACAGCCACACTGCTGCAGACATAGGTTTGTGCAGTTTACCTAACCTCTAAATGTTATGCGACTGCTACCTTGGGAGTCATGTCTGCAGCATGAGCAGCATCTAAAGCTTCCTCTGCCTTCCTCTTCTTGCTACCCTTCTTCACCTTCTTTGCCACCTTGTCCCCTTCTTCTCCTTCTGTTTTCTGACTCATGCTGCTGGGCGTGGCATTCACAGCCACATCAACCAAGGAAGGCTTCACACTTACATCCACGATGCCGGTATCCTTGCTGACATCCAGAATCCTGGCCTGAAGGGCAGTCCCTGGGACTGCTGGCGGCCCCAAAATCTGCATGAACAGAACTCTTCTTGTGCACTGTCTTGCAGACTCTAGGTGATTAACCTGCTCTGTGATTTGCGGCAGGGTTGTACATTACTGTTGTGGGCTTGTTCACTATCACTGATATTCAACATGATTGTCATCCTGTCATCTTATTAAGCATCTGGCATGGCTTTCAGGTGCTTTTGGAATTGCATGCCGAACGAGTCGTCACCAGACCTGACAGTCAACAGCAAAGGAGGGTAACATCACAACCACGAGATGATGGAAAAGCATCTACCAAAAGTACTGGCATGGTGTGCAGATTATGCCGGCTGCAAGACCCATGGGCAAATATGGGGCTGTACAAGACCTAATAATAAGGGGCTGTGCAAACCCAAATGGCTGATGGCGAAGGCTGTGCAAGACCTAGGATAAGGGGCTGTGCAAACCCTAATCGCTAATGGCGAGGGCTGTGCAAGACCTGATGATGAGGGGCTGTGCAAACCCTAACGATAAGGGGCTATGCAAGACCTAGCAACAATGACCATGTTCCATTTGAGCTGCTGCAGGGCGCATACACGTGTCTCTCAGGAGAAACACGCTGACAGTTGTGTGCCTGCTGCAGGGTTGAGGATTACTAAAAAACTCTCTTGCCTGATGAGATGCTGACAGTGCTTTGCCTGCTGAGCGGCTGCAGGATTAAGGAGTACCAAGAAAACGACTTGCCTGATGAGATGCTGCCAGGCCCAGGACGTCAGCGTGTGCAGCAAAGTCAAAGACCACCCCGTAGTCCTTGAGCTCGTGCACAGAGGCCTCAGCCAAGCTTCCAATGGCAAAGTCCCTGTCCCACTGAACCTGGTTTGCTACATCTGGATCAGCTGCCACCCTGCAATGGAAGTCAGGAGTATAGAGTGTAATGAAAAAGAAATCACGCAGTCATGCTTTGTCCTCAAGGCCTCAGATAGGAAGTCTCACAAAAAAATCTCATCAGATTTGAAACGTGACACAATGAAGCTTTTGCAGGAAAGGGGGGAAGGAACATGTGAGCTGCAAGCAAGTTGCAGTTGCTTCCCATCGCGAAGATGACTCAACATTCCAATGCAACACTGCAACAATGCAAAGACGCAAAAATGCAACATATAGCCATCATTGCATTGCTGCTCGGCTGTGACAAAAGGCCTCACAACATCAGTACTTCGCCAGAGCCTGCCAAAACAGGATCTCACACAAGGACCTACTCAGGGCTGTGCATGCCTGATACATGTTGAATGAATAAATGGATGATTGAGTCATTCAATGGACAGATGAATGATTGAATGCGGCTGAGAGCCTACCTCAGCATTTCTGCATACTCCAGGTCCTGCAAGAGAGATTGCAGATAGGCTGCATCAGAGGCTCTGACCAAACTCTGCTTCAGGGTCACTGTGAACCTCTCCTTCCCAGTGTCCACCTGCATACACCATGCAAGCAGTCTGTATTGCTGCCCCTTGTTGTGGGTTGAACCTGCACAAGCCCTGCAAATCGTAGCAACAACAGCAGATGACAGGGCAGCAGAACAATGGGCAGAATGTGGAAGAGCAGCAGAACAATGGGCAGAATGTGGAAGAGCAGCAGAACAATGGGCAGCAAGGGCTGCAGAAAGGGCAGCAGAACAATGGGCAATGACACTCTGCCATTTGCTTTGCTACCCTTCCATTTGCTGTTGTTGCTAAAGCTTGCAGGGCTGTACACACAAAAAGGGCACTCCTACAACAGGCATGATGAGTGACTTGGGTATGTAGGAAGACAAGGCATGAGCCACAAGCAGGCAAGCTCGTCACCTTTTGAAGGCTTGCAGGGTGCATGCTCCTGTGGGGGACGCTGGTTGAATGCAGCACAGAAGAGATGCTGTAGTGAAGCGCATCAGCAAAGCAAAGCTTGCCACATGTGATTGAGCAGAGAAGCATCATGTGAGGTGGTCTTTGAAACTTATCAACTCCAACATGAGCACTCAGGCCCATTGACCAATCGATCACTGCACAGGCTTGATGCAAGATGACGTTCAGACTCTCTCACCTTTATGAAATGAGCTCTGACAGCCATAGAAACAATGGCTAGGGTCAGAACAATTGGTCACTGCACATGCTTGATCAGCCTTGGGCTGACATTTACATTGTCTCACCTGTACAACTTGAGCTCTGACAGACTGCCCAACATGGAAGTGACGGCTGGGATCAGAAACAAACAAGTCTGCCAGCTGTGCCAGGCCTGCTCTGCCAGTCAACTGCCCCAGGAAGCGCACGTAACAAGCATCGTTAGTGACGTTGGTAATGTACCCCGGCACCAGCATAGCTTCCTTCACATCTGAGATGGCCTTCGGAAGGGCTGCTGCCGCTGTGATGAGTGATGACTTTCTAGACAGCTTCACAATGCCAGAGCCCTGCAGCCAAAGCATGAACACGGATCAGGGTTGAGAGCCTATTGACACGCCTGCAATCAGACCAGCGCATCATGTCTGAGGTTGCGGTCACAAGCGCTGCTGCCGCTGTTGGGGAAAGCAAGGACTGTCATCTTGGCTGCAAAGTTTTTAGGCCCTCTGGTCAAGCCAAAGCTTGGCGTGTCATGTTATGCTTGCCATCTTTGCAAAAAGATTAGGATGCTAATCCTTTCTGTATCATTTTGACAGATGGAAACAGAGTCACTTGGTTGGGCACACATGATGCACATGATCTACAACCTGGGGTGTAACCAGCTTGTGACCAGTTTGGGGTTGAGACCCAGAAGTGCCTGTGTCAAACGTGGACAAAGCCTAGCCTGTGCTGAAGGGCCTGAATCAGGGTTCAAGTCCTACCTCAACTCTGTCCAGGACTAGTAGAGGCCCCAGGGGGGACCCCACCCGGAGAGCCCCCTGTAGGGCTGTTACAGCACTGGGGTGGTCTGCCAAATGCTCTGCCCCTAGCTGCCCATGTGCACCCCCTTTGATGTCAACAATATATTGGGAAGGTACAGACTCACCCTCCTCCTGTTCGCAGCAAAACATTCCCAATGGGCATGCTTAACATTAAAATATGAAAGGCATTCTGTGTCTTTCAGACCATGGTGCAAGGGCTGACTCATCATGACAAAGGGCAAGTTTGAGTGCCTGCCATGCAAACGGCTCAGTCTCAGGTCACACCTCGGCACTTTCAACCTCTCTGACGCTTCCTTCTACTATGTCCCCAGGTTGCAGACCCTTGAGGGGGTCCCCAGCCCCGGCCCCCTCCTCAGCCCCGCCCGCTGCTCCCTCCGCACCACTTTTCTTACCCATCAGACTCAGCTTGAGTCGCTGGTGAGAGAAGTCAGTACTCAAGACTCGGCACTTGACGACTTGTCCAACTTGATATGCGTCTTTGGGGGCTTGGTTAGGGGCTAAGGGCAGTTCCGCGGTGTGGGCCAGCCCTTTCATACCACCAAAGAAGGACACAAAGATGCCAAAGGGCTTGATACCTGTGATGTAGCCGTGGCTCTGTACACCTGTTTCAGCATCCTGCAGCAATCAGGTCAGACAGTAAGCACATCAGATGCTTTTGTCAGGAACGTGAAGCTGTACCAATACAACATGCTGATCATGCGGCCCAAGTTCTTGTTTTTGTTACCCCACACACTGTCCAGAAATGTCACAGCTGAGAAAGAGATCAGTGCAACGCCGACAGCAGCACAAGGAATGGGATTTAGAACAGTAGTTTGTCTCTTCGCTCTTTTCTGGAATGCTCATTTTCCCCTGGTTTTTGCTCATCTCTGGAATGGGCAATTCCTCCTGACAGTGCGACTGTGATGACCAAAGCTTTACACACAGGCTAGCAACATGATGGTCTGACTGATGATGACCAGAACTTCAACTATGTTGACTAATGCACGACAACGCACAACAGCCGCAGAAGCTGACCTGGAAGGTGGTGATGACAGGCAGCTTGTCGCTGCACAGCAGCTTCTTGAGTGTCATGCTGACTCGCTTCTTGGCTGCATCCACATCCAGAATACGTCCAGTCACCTCCTGTCCCACCTTGTACTTGCTGCTGCTGCGCTTGCCCACTGTGTTTGCAGTGTGCAGGGTCGGAACCATTGCCCTGATGCACAACACAAGCACTTCAGATGCCTGATTTGTGATCACATTACTGGCAATTTGTGTGATCAGTGTTAAGAGCTTCAAGCATGCAGCTGCTTTGCGCAAGTCCATGGAAGATGAGACTGCTTGCCATTGAGCATGCAGCCAAATAAGTTGATCTGCATGTAAGGGGGGTGACGTGCGTCTATGACAGGGCAGCTTGAGCCAAATCAGTGACTGTCGCTTGGCATAAGACTTGTACATAGCTGTGTCCATTCCTGATGACCACCTCCCCGATTCATCAAGCAAGATGGTGTGTTTCATATGGCCTGTCACGTATGAGGCATTCTGATCCAACAATACTGCTGCTAGTCCCTGCCATCAGATCAACAGCTCCTCATGTGCGCTGCACTCCACAGCTCATGTGCACTGCATGAAGCTTCTGAAGTTGCAGCAATTGTAGCAACTTAGGTGCTCTACCTGACTCTAGGAGCGCTGAGACGCAAGTGTGGCCATACTCAGCTGGGCGCCAGTTGTATTGACCTACATTGCCTTTTATGTTGCTGGCAAGCAGGGGCAAAGATGACACTTGAAGTTTAGATGGCTGCACTTGATTACCTGATGCCCGGCGCAAGAGAGACAAGCATGCCGTAGTCAGCAATGCTGCTGATGGTGCCGCTCATCAGGCTGCCAGCCTTCACTTCACTGATGGATGCAACCTGCTGCTCTACCACTGTGGGCTTCAGACTGAGCACAGACAGACCGTCCAGGTGGCGGGCCCCTATCACCCGCCCCTTCACCTTCTGACCCACCCTGTATGCCTGCACCCACTGGTACGTTAAAACATGTTTTATCACTGTGACAGCACATTCTAGCATGGCATGCACTATGTGCCCTGGCTAGTGCATTTGATGCCATGCATCAACAGGCATGTTTTTGACAAAATGCACATGCGTATTGTATGCTATGAGATTTTTAGCAGCAAATCAGCACAGAGTATGAGACCCACCTGCTGTAGCTTGTCGACTTTAGTATCACCAACATTGGAGATGTGTACAAAGCCAGGAGTGACAGCTGGCTCTGAGGGCACTTCCAGGATCAGCCCTAGGCCCTCGTCTATCCGTTTTACCACCAGATCCTGCATGATCGATGTGCAGGGCTGACTTGTTGCGACTGCATGATGCATTTGTATGCAGCAATCATGACTGACAGCTTAGCTGATTCACTGAGTCATGCAGAGACTGTGCCAATCTTCCTGGATTACATGCGATTGTGCAGCAGATTGAAAAAGGGCTTGAACCAAATTAGAGAACTGCGCAAGGCGGCAACAGCTTATCATAATGCAGAGACTTTGTAACACACCCTAGCCACCTGCCAAAACATGATCTTCCATTACTAAAAAAAGAGTCAACAGATGTTTGTATGCTTAACCGGGCAGATTGCGGGCTTTGAAAGACAATTCATGGGCTTGAGACTTTACCTCAAAGACTTGGCCAACCGAAGGAAGCTTGCGCACAATCAAGTCGACCAGCTCAGGCTGCAGTGATAGCTTGATCTGCTTGGAGCTGGGATCCGCATATAGAATGCGCGCCCTCACCTTCTGATCTTTGCTATACTGCTTCTTCCACTCACCTCCTGGACAAACCTGAAATGCAGCAGAGACGAATGAAAGAAGTGTCATTCGTCTCTTTTTCAGCAAGAAAAAGTCACATACTTTTTGCCTGGCATGTTAGGTGTGCTGTGACTTTGCGGTGCCAGCCATGCTACACTCCACCCAATCACTCTTGGCGCAAACCTAGATGTGATCATGCCTACATGGCCCACTGGTGCAAGGGATGGCCTCTCGAGATACATGTTCTCCATGCAATGTTGGCATCATGCATTCCAAATCCAATGATTCATTCTGATTGCCCTCAGGGGGGGCAAAGGCAGTCGGCGCAGCTGCAGATGATCTAACGAACTATTATTTCAAAAATGATAACAAATAAAATGCGGGCTTAGCCAAAAGGCATTAGGAGCATGCAATGCAAGTCAGCTCCCTCCTTTGAGTGTCATGCATGTTATGGTTGACTACTCTACTGTACAGCATGTACACATGGTCTGCGCAACTGCTGTGGTCCCTGAGCGGATGCTTGTTCTGGTGCTGTCCACACACATTGGTGCTGTCCACACACATGAAAGCAAGACAATCAAGCTGCTACTATATTTATGATGTAGATGGGAAAACCTGAACCCTGAGCTATGTATACCCTGAAGCTTTTGTATTGTCAGCCGATGTTGTCATGCAGCAAAGTTCACTGCAGACCCTTATGATATCTTCTAGCCAAGTGGTTGATGCAGGAGCACTGTGCACAATGAGTGCAAACAGGCAAATGCTTGACAGAGACACAATGAGGCTGTCAGCAGTCTCTTCAACAACGTGACCTTTGACCCCTGGGATCTAATGCGACCCAAGACACAACATTCAAGATCACATGGCAATTTGCTGAGTCAAGAGTTGTTGTGTACCTGGGCAAGGTGGAATTGGTCAACAGTGCCGGTGAAGAAGGTGAAGAAGGACAGGACAAGGCCGTCTGACACCACATGCTGGATTTGAGCCTCTACCAACGCTCCAGGCATCAATGCACCTACACACAGAGACTGGCTTTAACATCAAGCACACAAAAGTCTGGCTTCATGCAGCCATACTGAGAGGCCTGCTCAAGGTAGCGGGCAACACACAAATGTACATTAGCACTAGTGACGGTGTTGCATTGCATACATACAGAGGACAGTGTTAGCAGTGATCCAGTCATGCTGATGGCTAGCTTGCATAGGCTGACTGAAGTGTGGTGTGGTCATTGTGCACATTGGGGGCTTGCTCCTGATCATTGACTTACCAATGCTGAGACCTTCAAAATCAACAGTCACAGCCTCAGCAACTACATTAGGGGCTGCTGAGACTTTGATGGTTCTGCTTGGTTTTCCTTTGCTGCTGGGCGCAACACACTCCACCAGCATGCCTGGCTTCAGCCCCTTTGCACCCTCCCCTTGACCCCCATTTGGCTGGGTGCGCTTGGACAGAAACCCCTTCATACCCTTACCAAAGCTTACGGTGTACCCATGGTCTTCCACGCTTGTTACGCATGCTGTTGTTGGTGTGCCGTTCTGTATGGTTTCTATGGTCAAAGCTGAGTTGAGCTTGCTGACTGTCAGAGATATGTTGATGGATTTCTTGCCAGATTTGCTGTTGGATGCGCCTGCTTTGGGCTGATTTTCAAGGCTGAGAATTGTGCCTCTGACTAGCTGACCAGCTTGGAATAGCTCTGTCAATGCTGGTGGACGCTGTGTTGTTTCTTTCAGACCACTGAGCACATCTGAGGCCTGCAACACAAAATGCTTTGATAAAAACCATATGGCTGCTCACGATCAATCAAGTGTGTTGAATGCAGATTCTTATGCCGCCACTGACTTTGAGCAGCCAGTCAATGGAAGGCAGCAGGACAAGTATTAGTGTCAGTGCCTACAGTGCAGATGTCCATAAACAGATTCTCCGGTATGACAACCTAAATTCACACCTCATCAGCGCTGACATAGCCCTTCAAACCATCAGGCAAGCTGATAATGAGGCCATGATGCATCACATCTGAGATCACACCCCAGATCTTGGCTCCAACGCTGCAGCTCTGCACATACAGAGATTAATATGGATTTACAGCCTCATAACAACTGCCTTGCTGTTGTGCTCTGAAACCAGCTACATGACATGCTTCCTACCTTGAATTTGAGAAGCTCGACAAAGGCTGGCACCTTACCACCAGCAAGGAAGGTGTGCTCGTCACTCTGCAAGGTTTTCGTATTGCTTAGCGCTCCGGCAAGGACGTGCTGACTTTCAATTTCAAAGCAAGACGTGCACAGGCTTCCGAAGCCGGAAGCTGAAACGTGACAACAACACGACTTACATGCACTCCCGTGTCGTGCGAACCCTTCTTACGACGCTTGTTGCCCGCAGGAGCTCCTGCACTTGCGCCTGCAAAAAAGTCTCTCTCTGCGTCTGCTTGCGCCTCGGCCCTGATCTGCCTGCGTTTCAGTGGGGTGATAGTGCTGGCACCGCCACGCGGAAAAGATTGTTCCCCGTCCGCCACCGGTGCTGGTTGCTGCGCAAGCTTTGCCATCGTTGTTGTTGTATATGTCACACGTATGCACAGGCTATTGGTCTAGGCCTATAAGCTTGATCACTGTCGATGAGTTCAGTTAGCTACCAACTCACCGCGAATGTGGTCCTGACGAATGGACGACATGCGCACGAGCTAAGCAGACCTCTACAAGAGCAATGCAGACCTAACCCGGCCGCACGGCAAGAAGAGGATCGGATTAGTCAACAGCCTTCCGTGATTTGTGGAATCGGGAAAATTCAAATTCGGCTTGCACGAGCTGCACGAGTACGCTGTATCTCCTTGCTGGTGAAGGCGAATGTGTAAGTGCAGCTAGCCGGTCCCAGGTGCCTGAAAGAAGCAAAGCTGAGCCGGTTCGGACACAGGTCCGCTGAGAATATTATTTCGGCGGTAACTGATTGAGCCAAGAGCACGTTTGCAGGTGCATACTGCTGCCACGCGACTTTACCCTGCTAGGAGGGAATTGCATCTCCTGACTGATGTTGCATAAAAAGGTCTCGTCCTTTGCAATTGCTGCTTTTGCTTGCAGTGCTGGCAAGCGGCTCTGCACGACCACAACAACGTACTCGCTGCGTGACGGCAAGATGCGTATCTACGTAAGAGCAGAAAACAACGCATGTTTGACAGCGGTTGATGTCGAGGCGGCAAACTCCATCGGCTTCCTGAAAAGGAGAGTCTGGGAGCAGACGCGAATGCCTCCTTGTGAGCTGTACTTGTACTGTGGTGATACTGTATTAGAGGACCATCACATTTTGGCTCAACACGAAATACAAGCAGAGCACACAGTCTACTATGGCATGAGCCGTGCTGTCGTGGGTGCTCCTTCTGTGCCAAAAACTTCTGCTCATCATGTGGCCTGTATCCAGTGGTCCACAGTCCTGCTGACTTAAGTCTGGCAGTTTCGCGTCCCTTCTGTCCTACCTGCGGTCAAGGCCAGATGTCTTTGTCACACAGTCCCTCAGAGGTGTTGGAGGAACCACATACTAGACCCTCTCCAGAATCATGGCCAATTGTCCTGGAACCAGCAGAAAGCAATGGGGGAGAGTCAGATGAGTCACCACAAGCAGCAAGTGAAGAGGCCTCAGAGGCATCAACTGGCTCAGACTCACAGCCTACGAGCAGTCTCAACGTGGATCAGCTCATGGCACAGCCTCCTTTGAGCGTGTTCAGGCAAGAGATTGCACCAGCAGACCCAAGCATATGGGACCACTTTGCAGAACCTGAAGTGAGCGCTGAACAGTCACTTGTCCAGTCCCGCGAGCCTGCTTCATAACCGCAACAGAGTACCACATTTGCACAGACTTCAAGGATAGAGCAACTGGCCGCACAGCTGGCTGAGGTGCAAGTCACTGCAGGCAACATGCAAGCTGACTTTGCTGCACTGATCGACAAATTTGGCAGGCTTTCCACAGAGCTTCAGAACATCGCTCAAGGGAGCAGATGCTGCATATGCCTGCATGCAACACATGATGCTCAGCTGCTGCCATGCATGCACAACAAGTTCTGCAAGGCATGCTTGGAAAGGCACTTGCAAAGGGAGAAGAATTGCCCTGTCTGCCGCTCAGCAGTACAGGGCATGCTCACCACCTTTGGTTGACAGTATTTCACCAGTTTTATAGTATCTAAGGTCCCAGCAGTACTTGCATGACAATAGGATGTGAGCCCTGGAAACAACTTGTGCTTGCCTTGCTGTAGAGAGTGACACGTGCTTGACATGAATTCCTCGTGCAACACCTGCAGTCTTGGCCTTCTCCAGATGACATTGCCAACACAACCCAAGGTTATCAAAAGCTTGCATGTTGTCATTGTGGTACATGTTACTGCTGTAAAGAGTTTATCAATGACAAGCCTAGAAGCAAAGCGTGCACGTTTTGTATGCGGGCGCATACATTGCACATTATTCGTTTCTCCTTGCGCTGTTCAAAAACTGTATTATCACAGCTTTTCGTGCCTTGACATCAGCACCCACTGTCTGTATGTGGCTCAGTCAGGCTCAATGGCTGCACAACACTATGCCTTCATTGGCTGGTCTTGTAAACATTGCCAGTGACGACTTGTGTTTGCTAATGAACTCTGACCTAGCATCACACACCAACAAGGAGCATGGCTGCCGTATGCTTACATCTTGGGGCTTTTCATAATTTGTTGCAAAATACACCTTGTTTGCCCCGATATTTGTATATGGGCTCGGACTGCCTGTTCATCTGTTGCATGCCAAGTCAAACAGGGCAAAGCAGTTGCGGCAATCATGTACATACAGCACAGACAACGTCACATCCTCACAAGTTCAGCCTGTCACAGTGTGCAACGAGCGCTGAATGAAATCACAATTAGTCACGTAGGATCAGCACTCAAGTGATGTGACAGAAAATACCAGTAAGGCTGTATGCGCTTGACTATGTCATGTTATTCAGACCACAGGTTGTGCACAACTGCTGCAGATAGCATTTGTCTACAACGACAGTCTGCAACAGAGGTTATCTTGCATGGAGGCACGTGCACCCAACAGTATGATGCCATGCCAGTCAGTTTTGAATGTTGCACCTAGGTCAGGCTGGCGCGCCGGTCATTCTATCAATATTTGGAAATATCACAGTACTAATCCACAACACAAGGAGCATGGGGACGCTGTTGTTCAAGCTTGCATGTCAGCCGTTTTGCTGTTTGCACTGCAGAGCCATCATATACCGCATCAACAAACACCCAGTATCAGAAATGTGCTGCGTGTGAGACTCTTCTAAAGCCTCACTTGCTGTCAGCCAGCAGTTTCTCTATCAACGGAGAATACTCGGTCGCTGACGACTTGGGTCCATACCTGCACAATACAGGACAAGCTGAACTCGTACAGTTCACCACATAAGACTGGGTATCACTAGTCAGAGGTCATGGCATCAGTGTCATTGCCAGAGAAAGTTACTACACCTAGATGATCCATCATCCAGCCTTTGCATCAGCAGGGGTCCTGAGACTGCAAAATTTGAACAGACAAGCAGCGCATTGTGGCACTCATATGCTGATGCATCAGAGATGACTGATCACCTGCCAAACACGGTTCCATCCTTCTTGACAAGGAACTTGGCAAAGTTCCATGGGATGGGACTGGTATCCCCACTGGCCTCCTGCACACATGTATAGCGCAAGCTTTTTAGCTGTCTACCCCATTGGTCACTGAAAACAGGTCACACTTGCTAAGCAAACAAGCTCTTGGTAATGATGATGGTGCAAGCAGCAGGCTTCTATACAATGTGCTCATGCTTAATGCTTGCAGACGCACTCAGACAAGCATAGCCTTGATGGTCTGACGACAGTAGACACAAGGGATGATGGAAGAATGTGCAAAGCAAGCAGCACAATAATGCAGCTGCTACGTCAAGAGTGAAGGTTTAGACAGCTGCAAGCAAAGCCTTGTTCAGCCCCACCTTCAGGAATGTGTAGACAGGTGATGCCTCAGAGCCGTTGACATCAATCTTGTCCATCAGAAACCCCTTGAAACCTTTGTTCTGGGCAAATTGCTTGATGACATCGTTGCTGCCAGGCTCCTGGTTCAGAAACTGATTACTGCAGGCAAGCGTATGTTTATGTGCACAAGCAAAGGTAAGCATCATTGTATGTGCAGCTGTAAATCCTGACGCTCTACATAAATTTTCACGAGCATACATCACACAGCTGATACCCAGGTCTGTTTTTCATGCACCATTGTGCATGTACCACGGTATGAAAGTTCTGACAGCAGCATATTTTGGCTGAATTGCAAAAGACAGTTGAATGCTTGTCCGCGCAAGTGACACAAGCTGCTCACGCACAGACGCAAGTGAGCATGTGTATGATGCAATCACAGGGAATGCCCTGACCAGGGAAAAGCAACAATGACAACATCCTTCCCAGCGAAGGTCTGCTGCAGCGTCGCAAAATCCTGCAGAGCAAGACAGGACAAGCAGGTTAATCAGACTGAAGGAAAGCATCCCAGCCAGTGCATGCTGATGTGTGACAGCCTGACTCCATACAGCATGTACTTAGGCTTTCTCAGTGTGGTTCATGCTGCTCTGGTGCTGCAGTGGTGCCATGCGGCTGTTGAGCCACAGCAATGATACCTGATCAAGGTAAAATATGCTGCACAGAGATAAACAGGAGTCTGAGTGCAACCCTGTGGGACAACCCTGTGGGTGCCCGGACTGCATCGCCCAACAAGTGTACCAAACCGTTTCTGTTAGAACACGTTTTTGATGCATATGCAGTGACGTACAAAGATGCTCCCAAAATCGTGTGCAACATAGACATTTGCGTAACGCATTGCGACATCAGTACTGGTGCCATGTTGCTTCCAGCAAAAGCTGACCTTGTAATTAGCTTCTGTCCGCCCTCACTTGGAAGCAACGTTCACAACCAGCACCACCTGCAGGAGGGAGGTGATGTGAATGTTGGACATGGATGTAGTGCACTGTAGGCTTTGCATCGCATAGCGTTGCATGGCAGCATTGCATTGCAGAGGTGAGAGTTTCCCTCTTGTCCCTGCTTGGCATGATGTTTGACCACTTGTCATCGTGTATAGGACAGGTCGATCAGTCAAAGCTCATCTGCTTCTGCAGCCTCAGGGGAGGCTCACCTTTCCCTCAAAATCAGCAAAGTTGACTTCTTTACCATCAATGTCATTTGCTTTCAGCTGGTGAAAGTTGCTGTATTCACTGTGAACATCGCTGTCTGACTCCAGCGGCTTGAACAGCAGGCCTGCTGGCAGTTTTGATGTGATGCTCTGTGACAAGTCCTGTACAGGACACACACTGTTGCAGGGGTTGGCATAATTATGTTGCGTTGGCAAGCACTAGGGCAAACTCACCGAAATGAGATCCTTGTCTTGGGCAAAGCTGGGACCTGCAGTGGCAAGTGTAGCGCTCAGTATAGACTTCTGCTGCCCATGCCAAACACCAGTTTTTGCAGACCTGCTGTTGATAGGCCTGAAGCAAGCAGAGCAGCCGCGCTGAAAAGCGCTGTGACTTGCTGTCGCAGAGGACGCGAGTTCTGCTCTTTTACAGCAGCATACATAACGAGTCCATGGTGCGGGTGACGAGGCTGCCTATGGATGCTGGAATTCAGCCGTGTAGCGGGAGGAAGCACTGCGGCAAACGCCCCTTTCCTTGTGCTGCATCCAGAAATCTGCATTTGAAACATGCGTTTAACGGTTTCGCGCATGTCTTATGATGCATCGAGCATACAGTGTAACGATCATCAGGTCAACATGGCATATTGCAAGCAGGACGAGTCCAGCTTGACCCTGGTCTGGTCTAATCAGCAACTGACACAAAACGCACCCTCACGCTCGCCATTCACAGTGAGAAAGTACTTTTGACCGTCGCACCTAGACGGTAACTTCGGCTCACGACGGGCAAGGTCACGCCAAAATGTGGCAAGCAAAGGATAGGTCAAAGCCTAAAACGTATGCACGCGCTCCGTCAATTTTGTTTGCATAGCAGATTTTGCTATGGCAAATATACATTTCACCACAGCATTCAGCAATTCAAAGCTGCTTCAATGAGGTAATGCAACAGCTGAGGTCTCAACAAACAGCGTATACGCTAGCCTGGGAACGCTTCACAAAACGCAATGCGTATGTAATGCTTCACATACACAACTGTACACATGTGACTTGCCTTTTACGACATATCTGCCTTAGGTGAAGGATTTAGCACTACCTCTGACCAGCATGTGGCTTCCAGTGGGGTCACAAGGGCAAGAGCACAGTGCAATTCATATGGTAAATCTAAAAGTGAAATTGTAGGGTACTAAGGTGAAGGCATTGAGCTGCATAGCCAGCAACTAAGATAAACGCTGCACCTGAGTCTCCAAGGAATGCATTTCAGAAGCATTCGGAGTTCCGAAGACCGACACACCAGACACAATGGTAGACAGTCTTCTTGGCACTGGCTCAGATGCTGCAGCGTCATCTCTTATGCTTGAAGCTGAAGCACCACTGATTCTGTGTAACCTTGAGGGGGCTGAGCCATAACTTTGTCTGAGCCCTTGCTCATCAATTGCTTGCATGATGACTGCTGAATCTGGTTGACTTGACCAGCTCTCTTCAGTATGCTGAATAGACTTGCTGTCCACATGGTCTGATCCCATACCTTCACCTGTGACGTTAGCACAGCGGTCTTTTGTGGCTAAATGGAGTTGCCAGATAGTGACCACAGAGGAGTGTGTTGCAGCTGAAAGGCAGCAATGCTGTCCTGTGGGACATGCATGTGTGTGCCAGCAGTGTGGGTAGAGCAATGCATTGTGCAGTGATGAGAGGCATGCCCCAGCGTAAATCTGGGGGTGAACAGAAGACGCTGAGAACACTGACCCGTGATGCGTTGTGCTGAGTCAGCTTCTGACGTGCAGGCAAGGCGCCCAGAAGCAACCAGCTGAGTCTCTGGCGCACTCATCTCCTTGTTGCCCTTCATCTTCTTGACCTTGCCTTGTATCTCAGGGGGTGGGATGTATAAACCCACAGGCCGCCCCTGCATTGCCAGACAACATGTGGTGCAGTGACACAAGCAACTTCGCCGGGGAAACCATGCGGGTTTGCATGTGGAGCCTGTGAGTAACAAACAGGCAGCATTCCGACTTTACATCAGAATGTGCATGCGGGCTCAACTGTTGTCAGACACGATCAGCACCCAAGACACAGTGATCAGCACTGCTGCTAAGTACTGCACCATGTGCAGCAATGACCGCAAAGCGGCTGCATTTCAGAAAGTATTTGGCTTCACCAACAGCCAAGATGCTGAGGCGCCCCAATCTGCAGAGCCTGGCAAGATGCAAGCCAGCAGAGCACTGACCTGCATCTCCTTGGCTTCTTGACACCAGCCACATGGACAGCAGATGGTGTGCACCATCCAGTCTGGGATGAGGCCCCGCCTGATGTCATACTTGTGGCGGATCTCTGTGCGCAAGGCTCCAGCATTCCCTGCACGTGGCACTAGCATTCATCTTACAACAACAGCAGGTGTACCACTCATGAGATGTATTGCAGGCGGCAATGTGAAGCAGCAGTGGCTGGACCTCACTTGTGGGTACATCGGCTCAACTGAGCAGGAAGACAAGCAGTTTGCAAAACTGCAGACACAATGTACAGGGAGCTGTGTCCAGCTGTTCAGTGTTGGTAGCAGCTGGCATCTGCTTGATGCGCTTGGCATGGCAATCAGCTGTGCTGTGTCAGTGCCACTTACATGGTAGGGTGCACGGACAGCAGACAAAACCACAGCAGCATGGACCGCAACACCCTTGCTGGCGAAAGACGTGGTTGTTGTCCCCGTATAACCAACAGGGGCAGAAGCAGCCTTGCAAGCCTGCATTCAATGAGCTGTGGGCATGCCGGACGGAGCAATTTTGGCAAGGTGCAGCCAGTGCACTGGACGTTTGTTCATACTGTCCAGCTGCTTGGCTACAGCTACTCACAGATCAGGGGACTATCAAATCCAGTAAAGCAGTTGAATAGGCCGTTCTTCCAAGTATTCTCCCTAGGCATCGGCAACGCAAGATCTGCAACCAAGGATTCGCTCTACACGGAAGTCAAGTCTCGGTGCTGCTGACCCCTTCTCATGAACCGGCAGACCGTCACGGAAAGGTGCACAGCCAACGTAAGGCAACTGATCTGAGGAGTCTTGTCTGGTAGACACTAATGTGCTCGATGTCGTTTCTATCGGACTGCCCTTGCCCCGCAGCGAGGTCAGCTGTTGATGTCACCATAGCTTTTGCAGCTGAGTATGACTCACATGCCTCAAAATGCACCTTGCTCCGAAACCACCGGCAAGCAAGCACCCAAAATTGACCACGTCGTTGACAGCGTCCGCTGTTGCACTCAGATCAAACTTGGACCGATTGTTCTGTTGCATACCATAAGAACATTGCTCACGTAAAATAGTGTCAAACTTGGTCAAGCGATCCGATCTTTGTTGTAGATCGCGTCCTTAGTGTAAGTGCACTGATCGAGTATGGCTGGCAAACACCTGCGGTCTGTGATTAAGAAGGGGCTGCAAACATACGCCGGCGTGAACGCACAAGCCGAGCAGAGAGTCGCAACATCGATTGCGCATCAGGTGCTCCATTTTATAGGACGCTTTGCAGGCATGCACTTTAGATGCACCGATGCCCGTGCGAGTCGAGACGCCTGGATTCTGAGTCTCAAGTAATGATAGTTGATTTTGTGACGGCATGCATCAGCACAATTGCTGCAGGTCAAACAGCCAGGAAGGCTTTTCAGCAGGACGTTTGCTACTCATGCTGATAACTCAGCCAGTGCAGCAGGCAGCTCTGCCAAACTCGCCAAGGAGGTAGAAATACATCATCTGCTTCGTCTGTTCTACCTGCACTATTAGTCATGTGTGCAGCTTGGTCACGTGCAGCAAGCTAGATTTTGCAAACATGCCCCCTGTGGGTTTGCCAACCCACTGCGCGCATCTGCCCTTGATGTTGCAGAGCATGATGGGTCCATATACCATGTATGGGCTGGCAGGCGCTGGAGCAGGCCTCCTTTTCTATTTGGTGGCTGGCAGAACTGGTGGACCTGTTTCTATCCCTGGAGTAGCAAGTAAGCACT
>JAABUO010003611.1_pt1 | contig 18415 bp, 17 predicted proteins | sample 5559291 | NCBI WGS metagenome assembly JAABUO01 (sample SAMN10711878, study PRJNA513372) | rock metagenome | isolation source: Antarctica rocks | place: Antarctica: Victoria Land, Finger Mt sud | reverse complement strand
GGCGCCGGGCGGGCGCGGCCTCGTCCCGAAAGGCCGCCGCAGCGCTCAGCAGCGCCGCCACCTCCGTCATGCACGGCCTGCACGGCCGGGCGGGGCTCTGCCTCTGTGGGCCGAACACGCCTCTCAGGCTTGCAGGCTCACAAAAAGAGAGCCTGTGCGCCCGCCAATGGGCTTCCAAGCGACCATGCCCTGACTCCCTTGCACGTTCGTTGGTGAATAAAGCAAACGAGAAAATAATAAGTCAGATACGTTGCTGTATAATTGTCGTTGTGCATTGCTAGCGTCTGCAATGTGGTGCAGCCAGCGTGCAATGCAGAACCCAAGAAGGCAGGTGCCGCCTCGCCCTGAGAGAGCTCACGGGGGCCTGCGCGCCTGTCAGCGGGGCGCGGCTGCAGGCACGCGCTGGCGGCCTCTGCCAGGGCCGCCAGCTGCGGGGTGGCCACGCCGCCCGCGCGTAGCAGCCGCGGGTCCAGAAAAGCCTGCAGCGCCGCAGCATGCGCAAAGCCTGGTTGCCTGCATGGTGGTGTCACTGCGTCGTGTACGGTCGTTGACGGGATGGGTGCCCAGGCTTCACATGTAATTTGCACAGGCACCTTTCAGGGCAATGAAAGAAGTGACGCCCAGTGTGCGTGCGGCGTGCTCTGCAGGGCGCTGGGCCGCTCTACGCCGCATGTTGCATGCAGTTTGGCCGATGCGCAGGCTGGCTTTAGATATATCTGCGAGCTGAGAGAGCTACCAGGCCGCCTGCGCGGGCGCGCCTGCAGCGCGTCGGTGTCGCCCAGGTGCGGCGCGAGCGCGTCGGCGAGCAGGGTGCGTCCCGGCGCGCGGCCGCCGTCCGCCGCCGGCAGGCCCGTGAGCAGCTCCAGCAACAACACGCCCACCGCATACACGTCGGTCGCCTGGCTCAGCTCGCCTGCGCGCGCGCGCGCGCGTGGCACCGGCGCGCAGCTCCACTTCAGGGCCATGGTGCAGCAGCTCTCCGGGCACGTCTTGGCACCTGTGCTGCTGTACTCGGGAGCGACGTAGCCGTGCGTGCCGACCACGGAGGCGCCATCGGCCGGCGCCAGGCTGGGCAGTGTGTCGCACTTGTGCGTCAGCATGCGAGCCAGGCCAAAGTCCTGCCGCGCCGGACCGCCGTTCACGCGCTCAGCCTCATATACCGCAACGCAAGGCCCAATTCTGCCTGCTGCTGGCGAGTGTTAGGAGGGTAAGGCACGCTGGAGAGGCATGCTCATGCACCTTGCGCAGGCACGCCCAACACCCATATGTGCCCCCATAGTTGCTGTCAGCCCCACAAGAACCAAGAACGCTGGTAGGCTGTTGCGAGTGCCGACTTTTCAAATAAAGTACATGCAGATTGCGAGGTCAGCCAGTTGATGGGTCAAGCAGTATGAGCATAACAAATGAGAAGGGGACGCACAGCGATGCACGCCCGCCCGTCCGCGCCCAGCAGGATGTTGGAGGATGTCAGGTCCCGGTGCACCAGCGGTGCGTGCGCGCCCTGCCGCCAGCGAGCTGTCGGGTCCTGCATGGCAGGCGCGCAGCATGCACCCAGCCCCGCATGTGGTCTTTGTCTGTGAGGGGCTCAGGACAGCAGCTGGACAGGGGTCTGCCGGCTCTCCTGAGCAGGAGGGCGAGCGACCGTCCCGGGCCCGACAGCCCCAGCTGAATGACAGCGTAAGCGTGTCAAGGCAATGCGGTCAGCCGGCAGGCACGCGCTACACCCGTGCACGCCCCGCTGCCGGCTGCCCCACAGCAGCCTGCCCGGCGCGGCCGCGCGCGTCGCAGGGCGGTCGCGCGCGCACCTCGTGCAGGTAGGCGACGCCCGCGGCGATGCCCGCCGCGGCGGCCACGCGGCCCGCCCAGCCCAGCGCGCCCACGTCCAGCGCGCCGCGCAGGCTGCCGCCCGGCGCCAGCGCGGTGACCTGCATGGCGGGCGCGCGCCCCTGTGAGCTTGAGCTGCAGTTTCTGCAGGCGCCCGACGAGAGCAGGGTTAGAATTGGGGTTAGGTAGGGATAGGGAGGGTAGATTAGGGTGTAGGGTAGGGTAGGGCGCGCTCCTGAGCCGCAGCACACGACAGGGGCCCGGCGAGCGGCCGGCCGCCGGCCCGGCCCCAGCTGGTGGCCTGAACGATGGGGCGGCACTGCCAGGCGCGTGCACTCTGGTGCACTTGGCATGGGCTTGGCAGCATTGCGCGGCGACCACCTAGGTAGGGGGTGGCTGTAGACATGCAGAGCACAGCGTGCATGCTGGTCTGCAGTGCGTGCACGCGTTCACACGCTCACACTCATACCCCCCGACAGCGGGCCGCAAGCAAGGCCGCCCGCTTGCCGCGGGCGCTGCCGGGCTGTGCGCAGCGGGCGCGCGCGCACCGCGATGCGGTGGTCGCCCGTCGCGCAGACGCCCAGCAGCGCGACGACGTGCGGGTGCCGCAGGCGCGCCAGCAGCGCCGCCTCGGTGTTGAACTCCTTGTCGCCCTGCCAGCGCACGAGCCGCGTGTGGGGGGCGAGCCAGGCCATGAGCGCCCCTCTGCAGCGCACCACGGTCCTTGCGCCTGCAGCATCCGCGCGGCTGCATGCCAGGAGCTCGCCACAGCAAGGAGGGGGACACATCAGAGGCCTTCAGCAGGACTCAGCGAACCAGTTTTGCTTAAAGCGCGCGGCGCGCTTCCCACTCGTGTCTCCGGTGGCGCCGAGCCGGGACGAGCGCCCGGCGCGCACCTGAAGCCCGCGGCGGTCGAGCCGCTTCACCGCGACGGCGGCGCCGTCCGCCAGGCGACCCGCGTACACGCTGCCAAAGCCCCCGCAGCCAATGACGTTCCGCGCGCTCCAGCCGCCCGTTGCCTCCTCCAGCTCCTCGAAGCTGAAGTGCCGGCAGCCCGGGAAGAGGGCGCGCTGCAGCGGCGGCGCCTCGCCTGCGCGGCCCAGCTGCGCGGCTGGCTAAACGCGCCGCGGCCAGTGCAGCGACCAGAGCGGCTCGCGGCCCTGCATGCGGCGGCCGCGGTCCCGGCGCGTGCTCCGGCAGGGCGCGCGCCTCCATGGGGCACGCAGGCGGCTGTGGGTTTGGTGACAGCGCGGCCGCTCCGGGTGCGGAAGGGCAGGCCGCAGATTGGCATCGCGGGCACGCTCGAGTCTGCCCCCCGCCAGACTCCGGCCTAGCAGCTAAGCGCACAGGCGCGACCCAAGAAGCTCGCTGCGAGCCCGCCCCTGGCGAGCATACAAGGAGCACTAATACGTCCACCAGCGTTCTGCGCAAGTGCTCAAGTCTGCAAAAACCTCGGAGGCTCGACACGCTCAGCTGATTGTGCGCTGCAGCGTGCTGTGTGCGGCCAGTGTATTGCAGCGGAGGTAGAGATCAAGATGCACTGTGCCAGGTGTCAGAGCGCAATCAGCGACTAGAGCCCTGGTTTGCTGCGGGGGTGTGCACAACTCTACTGCACGCTACAGAGTGTCATCATAGCATGTTCTTTTTCCGGGCTTGCAAGAAATTTGCAAACGAAACAGTTTCTTTATCAGTAAAGTGTTGAGCAACTGACAAGGAGCTGCGCCCCAGCTACCCGGAGGTCTTCACCGATTTCAGATGCCTGTTGCAAAACATTCACTGAAATGAAACACCTCACTGCAGGCATACAGACAGTGAGGAGGCCTAAGGCTGTATCAGAAAAACATCACCAACTTCATTAATGTCCCGCTCGTCAGGCAACAGACATGCATGGTCACGAGCATTGCCAACCTGTCCTTTAGGCGCCTATTCAAGACCCAGGTCCTTCTTGGCCTGCTTGCGGCTGAGCAGCCGCGCGCCACGTAAGTTCAGCAGATCGATATACAAGTTGCGGTCCACCAGGCGCCTTTTGACCCGGTCGAGCCCAGCGCACCTGTGCGCAAACAGCCTGCCTGGACACGTGCCGCTGACAGTCACTGTGCACTGTTTCAACAGCGCCAGAAGAGCAACCTTCCGGCGAGCCTGTCGGGCGCTGGCAGGCTAAAAATGTTGCAGCGGATTGTGAAGCTGTTATAAGGCCAGTGTCTGCATGGTGTGCAACAGACATAGCTCTTGCGGCAAAGCACGTGCCTCCACGATCGCGCTGTCCGCTTGCGTGACCGCATGAGGTGAGGCAGGGACGCGCCTCCTGCATACCAGGTACATGAGCGCGCCGCCAGTCTTGAAGCTGCTCCACTGCCCGCGCACGCACCCGCTCTGTCACCTCTTCAGCTCTGCTTGGGAACCCAGCGGCGCAGCAGAGCAGTCAAATATGTATCGAAGCACCCGCCCCAGAGGCGCAGGCGCACCTGCCGGACCGGGAAGAGCTCGCCCTGGCCCCCGCACGCGCCACAGGCGTGGCGGCTGCGCGTCCAGGCAAACTGTCAGAACCCGGCCGCCGCGCAGCAGCGCAGCCCTCACGGACGCCGGCGGGCCTCAGGGCGACCGGGCGCGCCTGTACAGCGCGCGCCACGGGAAGTGCTTCGGCTCGGCCGCGGCGCCGCGCGGGCGCCGCGGCGCAGCCCACTTCTGCGCGCGGCAGAACTCCTGGAAGACGGCTTCACTGGCCAGCGCGAGCGCCCTGCTGGCCTGCGGCGCAGCAGGAAGCCGCCTCACGGCCGGCAGGGGGGAGAGCTGGGCGGACTGCGGGTGTCTTGATACTTGCCAGTGCGGGTGTCTTGACGTTTGCCGGAGCTTGATATCAAGCGCCGGCACAGTAGACGTGCTGGCGTCGAGGCTTTGGCCAGGCGCAGAGCGCGCTGACACAGATGCCGCGAACTTCGTGGAGGCCTGGGACACCCAGCGCTGGGGTAGCTGCCGGGCGTGGGGCGCACCGTGGAGACGGCCAGCAGCTGGCCAAGCGGCAGCTTGCCCAGCACGCAGCACAGCGCGCCCTCCGGCAGCTCCGCCAGCGGAAACTGCTGCATTGCTGCGGCGGCGGCGCGCGCGGGCCTGCGCGACCAGCAGAAGGCTCCAGCGTCTGTGTCCACCAAGACAACACTTTGTTCCAAACACGGCAGTGTGTGTGCGGAGCCCCGTGCGGTCCTGTCTCAACGTGCTGGTGGGGCGCACAGTGTGAACTGCGTGACAGGCGGGCTGCGCGTGCCCCCTGCTGAGAGTCTTTGGGTAGTGTGCGTCTGAGCCAGGCAGTGGTGGCCCAGCACAGGCTGCTGTTGAAGCACGCACACTCGGGTCGTACTGTCAACGCGCGTCAAGGCGCCCACACACACAAGTGAAAAGCACCGCGCGGATCAACAAGCTATCCGTCTAGCAGACATCTTAAGCTGGTGCTTGACCGGACTTCGCGGAAGAGCTGTCGGCAACAGGGCTTGAAGGAAGCCCGGCGTGGCTGACTGTTCGTTTTTGGTGTCCCAGCTCAAACTGCCCGTTTGAAGGTGGGAGTGCGCATCAACAGATTGTTGACAATAGCGCACACATACCTGCAAACCACCCACCAAGGCGCACCCGTTTTCAAATCTTTGTGCGCTCGCGCCCGTGGCGCCTTGGCTGCGGGCAGCGCCAGGACTGCGGGCGCCCGCCCGCAGGCAGGTCGGCCGCGCGATGCTCGCCGCGTGCGTGCGCGCGCGGGCCTCGCTCGCGCAGCGCGCGCTGTCGGCGGTCGCCCGGCGCGGGCAGCACGCGGAGGCCGCGGCCGCGCCCGGGTCCCTCGATGACTTGGCCGAGGAGTTCCGTGAAAGCGTGCACGAGTTTGCGCAGCGCGAGATTGCGCCGCACGCCGAGGCGATCGACCGCACCAACGCGTTTCCCAAGGGCGTCAACCTGTGGACCGCCATGGGCGACTTTGGCCTGCACGGTGCGGGACACAAGCAGGCGCGCTCGCGTGAGGCACCGGGCAGCCTGCAGCGCAGCCTGGCTGATCCGCAGCGCGTGGGCGCGTCCCAGGCATCACCGTTCCGGAGCGCTACGGCGGGCTGGACCTGGGCTACCTGCACCACTGCATCGCCATGGAGGTGTGCGCTGCCGCCGCGTGTCAAGCCAGGGCGCCATCTTGTCCCATAGTCAGCTCGGCTCCGGCGCGGCCGCCGGCGGCGCCGGGCACAGAGACGCTGCGTGCGCCGCGCTGCGCAGGAGCTGAGCCGCGCCTCGGGGTCGGTGGCTTTAAGCTACGGCGCGCACAGCAACCTGTGCGTGAACCAGATCGTGCGCAACGGCAGCGAGGCGCAGAAGGCAAAGTACCTGCCGAAGCTTCTGACGGGTGCGCGGCCGCCGCCCACCGGCCGCGCCATGGCGCGCATGCCGAGCAGGCCAGGCCGCGACCTCGGGCCGGACGCCCGCCCAGCCGCGCCCTTGCCCAAGCGCGCCGCATAGTCCTACTCGGTGCCTGCTGTGTCTGGGTGTCCCGGTCTGAATGTCTGATTGCTTGTTCCGGTCGGGGCCGTTTGGGCGTCTGGGTGCGGTCTGCGGTCTGGGCGCCTGGGTGCTGGCTGCGAGCGCCGGCGAGCGCGCAGCGCTGCAACGCGCGCCGGCGCGTGGCGCAGGCGAGCACGTGGGCGCGCTCGCGATGAGCGAGCCGGGCGCGGGGTCAGACGTGGTGGGCATGCGCTGCCGCGCGGACGCGCGCGGCGGCGGCTTTGTCCTCAACGGCACCAAGATGTGGTGCACCAACGGCACGGTCGCCGACACGCTGGTCGTGTACGCCAAGACGCAGGCCGACGGCGGCGCGCACGGCATCACCGCCTTCCTGATCGAGAAGGGCATGCAGGTGGCGCGGCCTACCATCGGCCGCTCCCACGCCGCACACTGGGGCGGGCGCGTGATCTGCCTCCACACAAGCTTCGACTGACAGTGTCAGTTTCCAGGTCGCATGCCAGCTATGTGCCTATGGCCGCGCGAGGTCGCCATGCTGGCAGCCAGCGCGCGCGATGGTCCAGGGCAGCCTGACCAGCGTCCAGCCCTGTCGCACTGGCCTGGCTCAGCAGCCGCCGCCCTGGAGCAGGCGGCCCCGCGTACGCCGCCGCGCGCCCGACGCGCGCGCCGCGCGCGCGCAGGGCTTCTGCGCGGCGCAGAAGCTGGACAAGCTGGGCATGCGCGGCAGCGACACCTGCGAGCTCGTGTTCGAGGACTGCGAGGTGCCGGCGGAGAGCGTGCTCGGCGAGGCGCGCCCCCGCCGCCCGCCGCGCAGCGCCCCGCGGGCGGCACCGGCGCGCCGCCTCACGCGCGGGAATTTGACGCTCAAGAGTGTGGTCTTATGTGTCCAGCGCGAGTGCCAATAATTGCGGCCTTGACGTGTGCAGCAGGGGCTCTGGCTCGCAAGCGCGCCGCGCCGCTGGCGGCGAGGGTCGGGGCCGACGCGGGCGGCGCGCGCGCGCGCGCAGGTCGGCCGCGGCGTGTACGTGCTGATGAGCGGGCTGGACTACGAACGGCTGGTGCTGGCGGCGGGGCCGCTGGGCCTGATGCAGGCGGCGCTGGACGTGGCGCTGCCGTATGCGCGCCAGCGCGAGCAGTTTGGCCGCCCCATCGGCGACTTCCAGGCGCGCGCGGGTCCCCCAGCCCAACCCGGGGCCCCGCCGCGCCGGCGCGCGCGCCGGCGGCGCCCCGTCCTCCGCGCGTGCTGTGCGCTGGCTACCGCTCACCGCCACAGCTATCAGCCGTGCGGGGAGCACGCGAGTGACCTGTCTATGCCAGCACAGCTGCGGCGAGCTGCTGCTCTCCGCATGGCTGCGCACCGGTCAGCATGCCGATGAGGCACGAGGTCAGCCACCCGTAGTGCGTCTGCCTGGACGTGTCGCGTGTGCTGTTCGGCCAGGATTGCAGCCGTCAGATTGAACATGCGCGGGCGCGCTGCAGCTGGTGCAAGGCAAGCTGGCCGACATGTACACGACCGCGGCGGCCGCGCGGTCGCTGGTGCACGCGACGGCGCGCGCGGCCGACGCGCATGCCGCGTCGCCGCGCCGGCTGCGCCGCGACTGCGCAGCCGCGATCCTGTTCGCGGCCGAGGCGGCCACGCGCGTTGCGCTGGACGGCATCCAGGTCCTGGGCGGCAACGGCTACATCAACGAGTGCGCCCCCGCCGCCCCCTCTCATGCCGCTTGTTTGCGTTTTAGACCAAGGTCGGAGCTAGGCAGGCGGCATGGAGACCCCTCAGTGGTACCTTTGTAGGAAATGATTGTCCGGACTGCCCCTGCTCCCTGGCAGCCAAACGTGTGAAAGCAACCTGGAGGCTGATCTTAGGTGCCCTATATTCCAGGCATGGCCTTATGAAAGGCGGCATGCCTATCATGTGGTTCAAAACACCACCCATGCACGCTCCCCACTTTTATGTTGACAGGCGCTTGTTGTGCCACAGGCGTAGTCAGCAACTTGGTAGCTCAGAGGGCTTTGCTTATAGAAGGGTGCACCGCGCGCAGTTACCCGACCGGCCGCCTGCTGCGGGATGCCAAGCTCTACGAGATCGGCGCCGGCACGTGCGCGCCCCCGCCCCTGGCTTTGTTTGTGTGCTTGCGCTGCGGGCCGCGCTGGTGCGCGCGCTGAGCGTGTGTGTGCGCGCAGGTCTGAAATCCGGCGGATGCTGATAGGGCGCGAGCTCGTCAAGGATGACTCTTGATCTCTTGCCTGGAAGAAAGTTGGCGTGTACTGTCTGCGGGTCTGTATCACTAACATTGTAGGCAGGGCATGTGCAGACCGCGTGTACTTTGTATATATGTGGGCTGCCCATGCAAGGCACCTCACCCTGCAGTGCGGCTGGCAGGACTCCTGTGTCGCCAGACTGTAACTTGCTGCCTGTGACTGAGCGGTGCCCGCCCATGAGTACTGTGCCAGTTCTGTGGAGCAGAATTATTGCTGCTTGGGACACATTGTGCTGCGATTTAAACGCTCTGGCTGGCGCCAAGTCGCTGTTTTTTGCAACAAATTGAGTGATAACGCCATATTGCCCTATCTCGAAATGGGTGAGCATCAGCTGGTTAGTATGCACCTTGCGCCCTGTGCAAGCGCCTCACGTTGCACGTGGTAGCAGGCGCAGGCGGCATCTGGTCCGATGAAGTTCCATCGGCTGATGCGCGCGCATGTTGATGAGTTTGTTGGCGCCTCGGGCGGCATCGGCGAGCATTTTCTGCAAGGCGCTGAAGAAGCAGCTCAAAGAGATGCAGCAGATGGAGCCGGGGCGAGGCATGCTCCCCCCCCCACTCTCATGAACAACTTGTAGCAAGGGCTTAGCTTTGTTCAAGGTAGTCCTGACGCCGTGTGAGCATGCTCTGCAGGTGACGAGAGTGAGGCGGCTGCCCCCAGCAGCGCGGCGCCATCATCGGCTGCTCCAGCGTCCATGGTATATTCTCCTAGGGCGTTTGTAGTGCTTTGTCGGAGCAGGTTGAAGGCGCGGGAAGCCACAGCGTTGGGGGCATGGGCGGCGCAGGGCGGCAGTGGCGCCGGCGCGCCGGCGACCCACGGCAGGGTGTGCCTGCAGCCGGGCGAGGCACACTTTGTGGACACGCTCAAGGAGGACGTCAACGGCCTGAACGACTACTTCATCGAGCGCGAAGAGGACTTTGTTATTCGGATGGAAGCCCTGGTCTCGCAGCAGGCGGAGCTCACTGAGAGCGACGCGGAGCGCCAGGCGGCGCTTCGCAGCTCATTCATCGACCTCCATGGTGCGAGACGTGCTGCGCAGTGCTGCTGTTCTCTGTGACCGGCGCTTGAACAAGGACTGACCTGGTCTGTGTGGCGCAGGGGAGATGGTCCTGCTGCTGCACTGGAGCATGCTGAACTATGCCGCGGTGGTTAAGATTCTGAAAAAGCACGGTGCGGCGGCCAGTGCTTTGTCTTGCTGCAAGGCGTCTGCATGTTGTCTGCTTGCACCCCACCGGGAAACGTGTCCAGCGTCGTCTGCTTACAGCCGCGCGGCCGCGATGCAGATAAGCGCTCGGGCGTTCTGCTGCGCACGCCGTTCCTGGCAAACGTGCTCAAGCAGGTGCGACCAGTGGCGCGGTGGCCAAATGTGCGTGTGGGAGACGCACCTGTCAGCTGCGCGCAGGAGCGCTGCGGCAGACAGCCAGGTCTTCTAGGCGCTGCAGCCGCTCCGGCGCGGTGCGCTCACCTGGTCCGCGGCCGCGCAGCCGTTCTACTCGACGGAGCACATCACCGAGCTCGTCCGCGACGCCGAGCAGCGCATCGAGGCGCTGCGCCAGGGCGACGCGGGCGTGACGACGCTGGGCTCTGCCGCCACGGCCGCCAAGGTCGAGCGCCTGCGCGAGACCGAGGCGCTGCTGTTCAGGCGCGCGCGCGCCGGCCTCCGCCGCCTCGCTCGCGCCGCAGGCCTGATCCGTGCAGGGCGCTCCGTGAGGAGTCGCTGGTCTGTGGTGCAAACGGTGCACCATGTGTCTGGATTCGACATCGGATCGGCGTGTGTATTGACGCGGTCAGCCCTGCGCACCTGCTGGGCTGCTGAGCGCGCGTGGGCCGGGCGCTGCTTTTGAAAGCAGGGCCCCTTGACAGAGCAGAGCGCCAATTGCCGCGGGCGGGCGCGCGGTCACGCGGCGCGGGCCGGGCGCGCAGGCGGACGCAGGCGGCGCTGGAGATCTGGCAGGAGATGGCGGACAAGGCGTCCACGCCGTCCACCGTGCTGCTCCCGCCCGCCAAGCGCGCCAGGACAGGCGAGCCCGGCGCGGCTGAGGTGACGCCCGGCGCAGCGGAGCTCGCGGCGCACGGGCCACCGCCAGCGGCCGATGAGTGCGGCCGCGCGCCCGGCTCGGGGTTTCAGGGGGAGGAACAGGCGCCTGCGGACGCGCCGCCGCGCGCCGCGCTGGTTGCGGAGGCGCGCAGTGCTGCCGCGGCCGTGGTGGAGGCCAAAGTCGCGCAGGCGTAGGCGCTCTGCGGCATACGGGTAGGCTGGCGCCGCTAGTCGCTGGCTGGGTGGCGCACTTTGAGAGTGGGCGCCTCCGCGACCAGCAGCCTGAAGCGCATCAGGTGCATCCTGACCCGTGGATGGCCTGACGCGCGCACACAAGCTCCTGCCTGGAGCTGCAGGAGCGCCGGGAAGCTGCGGGGCCAGCGAGTCGGGCGCCGCTTGTGGCGCTCGCCTTGGGGCCCCCGACCTGGGCGGCTCTGCAGTTCCACCGCCCTCATGCGTCTGCCCGCCGCAAGCCTGCCGCTGCGGCGCCGCAGGCTTGTGCGGCACATGCAGCGGCAAGCGCAAGCCCTGTGTCCACTGCGGCCTCGCCGCGGCATGCCAGACCTGCCGTCCCCTGTGTGCCGGTCGGCCCGGCTGTTGGGGACGGCGAGCTCTGACATGCCGGGCAGGCAGGAGTGCACGCACGGCGCAGCTGTCCTTCCGCCCGCCCACCAGCAGTCCGCCTGCTGAGGCCACATACACGCCCCGCTGAGCTGTGGGCCAAGGCCAGCGCGTCGAGCCTGGCAGTGCGCACATGGGTGCAATGCTGCCTGGACTGGCCTCCCCTGGTGTTGCGGAGCGCGCGCAGTCTGTTGCGAGAGGCCCGCTTTCTCGCTGCGCCCTGGGCCAGCAGGGCCTCAAACCCTGGCAACAGCGCGGCGTTCCGTAATTAGTAGGCGGCAGGCGCGCGCGCGCTTTAGCCTCTGCGATCATGGACCCGGGTCTTGGCGGTAATGGAGCACAGCACTGTGCGTATGGCACGGTATAGGAAGAGTGCGCACAGCGCGGCAGGGAGCCCCTGTGCGGGCCCAGCATGCCCGAATGCGCGCCTGCTGGGCGCGCCTGGGCGACGCGGCCGTCGACGCTGCGTGCCTGCAGCCCAACCTGGTCTTAGGCCCCCGCTCTCTAGCCGTCACACCGCGCTTGGTTCCGACCGGGTGTCCGCGCTTTTTTTTAGGGGCTGGCGACCCTTTTGTGTGCATGCGCAGGTCCCCATACGCTCTGTGTGTCGGGGTGGGCTGCGCGCCGCGGCCGGATCATGCTCCGATCAGTGTATTTGCAGTTGCCCTAGACTTTTATGCGCAGACACTGCTCGCGCGTGAAGTGTGCTTTGTGGTTGCTTACTATACTGATGTAGTAGCGCTGAGGCGCGGGGGCATGCATGCCTGTTGCCCGTATGTCCCTCCAGCGCGTCGCGTTGCTGGAGTGCACATCAGGCGCCATACCAGGCGCCACCGGTCTCCAGGGTCTCCGGCCCCCTCATATGTACACATCTGTTCCGGATGCCTGAACTGTGCGCCTGGTTTCGAATGTGGCTGCCTCCTTCTCCTGGGGTGCTTTTTCTAGCCCAGCAACTGTATCATAGACGCGTTGAAGTGCTTTCTGCATGTGTGGATTTGCCGGCTGCCCGTTGCGCTTGTTTTGCGTGTGCTGTAAGTCGGCCGTGTGTGGTAGCGATATAAAACGAGCAAAGAGCGCCACAACACATGTCGTGAGCACCACGACAGTCTATGCCCTGCTTGCTCATGCTAAGCTCTAGCATGCACAAAGGTAGCAGAATATGGCTAAAGAGCCAAGTTGCACCTGTCCTACCCGCCCGGCAGCCTGGTGGACAGCTGACGCTCTGGCAAGCCCGCCGCGCATCGTCTCTCAAAGCTCACGTGCATGCGGCCGATGAAGCAGCTCCACTGACAAACAGGCGACTTTTACACGGAATCGCATGTTCATGGAGCTGCCCCAGCGTGTGATGTGCACAGCGGGTCGGCCTTCCCTGGTACGGGTGATGGCAAGTGGCAATGGTTGGCAATAGTGAGGCGAGGGAGGCTGGAAGCTTGCCGCTAGCCACCACCCACACTGCCACCGCCCAATGGCCGCACAGCACACGCACCACCAGCGCTTGTCACTGCGCCTCCTTTTCTGAGTGCCTCGCCGCGCATGCAGAGGCAGCGCACCCTGGGCGCCCGTCCACCTTGGCCGAGCAGGACGCCCAGTCGCCTTGGCCGAGCAGGCCACCCTGAGTGCCAGCCGCGCGCGCACGCCCGCACCCCACAACCTACACTTCTGCCGCCAGGGCACTGCCAGCGCTGGGGGGCGGTGCGGGCCGCGCCGCGCGCGTCACCGGCGCTTGTGCCGCGCCTTGCTCTTGAACGCCTTGACGCCCTTGCCGTGGCGGCGCACCTTGGCCCGCTCGCCCTTGGACAGGCCCGCCTTCGGCAGCGCGAGCCGCCCCGAGCGCCCGCCGCCGGCGTATACGCGCGCCGTCTCCCCAGGCGCGCCCCTCGGACCCGCGCCGGCCGCCTCGCCCCGCCCCGCGCCGTCGCCCTGGAAGAGCGCGCCCTCCTCGCCGCCGCCGCCCGCGGGCCTGCACGAGGCCGAGCAAACCAGGTTTGTTACGAGGCTCGATTGTGACATGCGTTGAGTGATTAAGCTCTCCTTTTCACAGGCAAGGAGGGCGCAAGCACAGATCGTGTGGATGCCGATCAAGCGTTTTGCATGCAAATGACAGCCGCGGTTGCGTCGCGGTCTGCGTAGCAACCCAGACCAAGCCGCATGATCCCCGTTGCCGCCACATAGTGAGCCCGCGCATGCAATGCATGCATCGAAAACCCTACCCTAACCCTTTGACCTGAGTTGACAGGACGATGAAGAGAGCGCCCAGGGCATGGCGCGGGGAGTGCGCGCACCCTGCGCCGGAGAGCTTGCGCTTCTTGGCTTTGGCGTCCTTCTTCTTGGCCTTGGCGTCCTTGCGCGCGCCGCCGACGGCGGCCGCGGCCGCCGCCGCCTTGGACAGGCCCTGCTGCCGGCCCGCGGCCTCGCGCGCCTTGGCCGCGCGCACGCTGCCCGCGACCGCCTCCGTCTCCTGCCCAGGCGCACGCGCGTGCGCTCGGAACAAGTTTGCAGCATTTCCAGCCTCAGAGCCCACACACTTGTGAGAGCTGTGGCAATGTTGCAAAGGGCACGGGGTCACAGGGGGGCCAGGGTTGCTTGCTGGTGAGCAGCAGCGAGCGGCGGGGTCGGCTGGCGGGCTGGCCGGGCCCGAGCGCAGCGGCCAACGCGCACAACTGCGGCTGGGCACAGGCAGGCAGCAGCACAGCGGCCAGTGGTAGACCACGCGTACCGCTTGCCAGGCCTGGCAAGAAGGGACAGCAAGCAATGCCAATCCCGCAGCAGTATACGGGCGTCTGAGCGCGCACCGCTTGTTGACGACGGCTGGGCCAGGCGACACCCACAGGGTGGTGCAGAGGCCCTGCCTCCCGCCTCCCCGCTGCCAGCAAGCAGCAGGGCCGCTCGGCCGCCGCCCTGCCAAGCCCGCACGGCGGCCGCCGCGACCGGCGTGGCGCACCTCCATCAGGCGGTTGCCCTTGCGCCGCTTGTCGGCGGCGGCCGCCTCGGCGCCGCGCTTGCGCTTGGCCTCCTGCCGCCGGGCCTCCTTGTCGCGCTTGCGCACGTCGGCGGCGCTGCCGCCGCCGCCGCCGGTCCCGGCCTCCGAGCGCGCGCCCTCGCCGGCCGCGCGCGCGGCCTCGCTCAGCGCGGCCTTTTGGCGCGGCGTCTGGAACCAGGTGCGCGCCGGGCGCGCGTAGATCTCCGCCTCGTGCTCCACCAGGTTGCTCGCCTTGGCAGCCTCCATCTCGGCGCGCCGCAGCTCGCGTTCCTCGCGCTCCTCCTGCGCGCGCGCGCCAAGCTCAGTCATGCAACCGTCAGTGCCCGCGGCTCGCCCGAGGGCCCTGCGCGGTGGCCAGGCGATGGCGCCGGCGTCTCACTGACCAGGCTGCTGCTGCTGCCTATCTCTGCTCACGCAGCAAGTGCCGGGCAGGCTCCCCGCCAGCGCGCATGCGCAGTGCGGCGGTGTCCCGCTCGCCCAGGCCTGCCATCGCGTCGCGCTTGCGCAGGGACTTGACGGCGTCGAGGCCGACGGTACCAGTCTGTGCGGCTGTGAGCGGACTGGCCGGGCGCCTGCGGGGGCTGTCGCGGCGCGCGCCTGGTATGCGCGCCTGCTGCCCGCAGCCGCGGAGCTGCCCTCCCCAGGCACAGAGCACCGCACGCGTACTGGGCTCTGCATCTGATGCAAACCCTCTGGGTTGACCCTTAACCCTGGGCCCCTGCGACCCCGCTGTGCGCGCCTGCACCAGGCGGTCCACATCGTCGGCCATGGCCTCGATGCGGCCGCGCCACTCCGCCACAGCCGCGGCCGGGATGACGCGCGTGACCAGCGCCGCCCGCGTTTTCTTAACCACCTGTGCGCGCGCCCGACCTGGGCATGCAACCACGGCACGGAGCGCGCGCAGAGCGGGCCCAGCCTCCGCCTTGGTCCCCGCCCAAGACACCTCACCCTGGTGATTCCGTCGACGTCCTCCGCTGATGCCCCGCGCTTGGAGAAAGTGCATGCACGCTTGCAGAGGCGCAGGGGCATGCCTCCTCACGCACCCCACGAGCAGGTATCCAGAGCCAAGCACCAAGACCACCTCCGAGCGCCAGCCGCACGACAAGACGGAGGGCGAGCGCCAAGAAAAGTAAATGGGCAGGAGGTTCCAGGCGTGCGGGGCGCGCCTCCTTGAGCAGGAAGCGGTCGCCGTCCTCGGCGAACGTGACCGCGCGCCCGGCGGCGCCCGCGCGCGCGGTGCGGCCGATGCGGTGCAGGTACCCGGACAGGCCGCCCGGCGCGTCGTAGTTGATCACGGCGTCCACGCCCAGGATGTCCAACCCGCGCGCCGCAACGTCCGTCGCCAGCAGGAATGCGGCCTCGCCCTGTTGGAGACCGCAGACCGCCTCAAGCGGCATTGATGTAGCGAGGTAGCCGAGGTTTGAGCCGCATTGCGCATGGACGCAGCCTCGCCTACGCAGGGACGCAGCCTCGCCCTGCACGAGCGAGCTGAGACCCAGGCTGGCAGCGGTGTGACAGGCCAGCCCTGCAAGTTGCGCTCGGCGGATGCAGCGGCGGCGGCTGCAGCAGGAGGCCAGCGAGTCTGTACGCTTGCAGGGTATGTCCGCGGCCTGCATCACGCGCTGGCGCTGCAGCACATGCGCAAGGACTCTGTTGTGCGGGGACATCTCGTCAAGTGCTCTTCCGTGGAGCTCGCACAGTTTGGAAAATCAGACCCCTTCACAGTCAAGAAAGGGAAAACACAAATCCCTGAGGGGCGCGGGCGCGCGCCGTGCGGAAGCGCTCCAGCGACTCCAGGCGCGCCGCCTGCGTCATGTTGCCGTGCAGCTCGGTCGCCGGCGGCACGCCGGCGAGGCCGAACAGCATGCGCGCGCGGTGCGCGCGCTGCTTGGTGCGGAAGAACACGATGCAGCGGCCGCCGCGCAGCGCGCGCGCGCACAGCGCCAGCAGCGCGGCCTCCTTGTCCGCCGCCGCCGCCGCGCCCTGCCGGGGACACGCGACGCAGGTCGCGGCGAGCGGGCGGCGACGGCGATGGGCGTGGCGCGCGGGCGCGGCGCGGGTGCGGCGCAAGCGCGCGGCGACGGGCGCGGCGCGGGAGCGGCGCGGCCGCGCGGCAACGGGCATGGGGCGGGCGCAGTGCAGGCGCGCAGCAACCACCATTATGCGGGCGCGGCGCGGGTGCGCGGCAAGCGGGCATGGGCCGGGCGCGGCGCGGGCACGCGCCTTGAGACGCACAACCTCCTGCTGCAGCCGCGCCGGCGCGAGCCCGGCCGCGTCGGCCGCCAGGCGCACGGGGCGCTGCAGCGACAGCGCTGCCAGCGCGCGCACCTCCTCCGTCATCGTCGCGCTGAACAGCAGCGTCTGCCGCTTGCGCGGCGTCAGCCGCAGCACCTCCCGCACCTGCGCGGCCCCTCCATCCCCCTTGGGCCGCGCCCTGTGAGCGCGCGCGCGCATGCAGCAGGAGCTGTCGAGCAGCAAGAGCTTTGAGCAGGCCTAGCGTAAGCGGCATGTCCGATCGCACAGTCGGGCAGCATGGAGGCCGCCCCGGGTCCTGGCCGGGACCGCGGCGAAGCGCGACGCCGCTGACCCGCTGCAGACCGCGGCACAGGGCAGCGCGCATTGAATTAAATCAGTCAATGGAGCTCATTTTTCTTAAAGGGCGCGCGCGGGCGCGCGCGGGCGCGCGCCTCCTCCGAGAAGCCCATCTGGAGCAGGCGGTCCGCCTCGTCCAGCACCAGCGCCTGCAGGTCCTCCAGGCCGACCGACTGCGTGTTGCGCAGGTGGTCGATCAGGCGCCCCTGCGCGCCTGGATGTATTTGTATTCAGGGTCAGCCCAGAGGGTTATTTGCGTCGCACGCAGCGCGCGCGCGCGCGCCGCGCACAGCTGGCCGAGCGCGCGACATGCTCCTGGGGCGCAGGTGATGGCAGCGGGGGCGCGCGCGCGGGAGCCCCTGCCCCGGGGAGCGGCGCCCGCGCAGGCAGTGCACCGGCGGCCAAGCACAACTGTGCGCCCCAGGGGACTCTCTGCACATCAGGGTCTGGGCACGGTGCACGCCCATCCTCCCACGCATGTGAAGCCCTTCCGCGCTTGTTACGTGCCGCGCGCGTGTGCTGGCCAGCGTGCGCACAGGCGTGCAGGCCGGGGGTGGGCAGGCCCGGGGGCGCGCCGGCGTGGCGACCACGACCTCGGGCTGCGTGCGCAGCGTGGCCGCCTGCACCTGCAGCGACAGGCCGCCCACCACGAGCGCCACGCGCACGTCCGTGAACTGCGCCAGCTTGGCCGTCATGCCGTGCACCTGCGCGCGCGCTGACCCGTGAGGCGCCTCCCGCAGCGCCGCTTGCGGCTCGCGGCCGCGCCGCGCGCAGACCGGAAGCCATGGAGCGCCTTGAGGGGCAGGCGGACCTCCACGCTCAGGACCTGCTGTGGCAGGAGCGCCCGCGAGCGCGCATGCTGCTGCGCCGGTGTGCGTCAAAGAGAGCGCCAGGCACCCAGCGCGCAGCGTACATGCAAGAGGTGCACAGCGCCGCGAGCTTTAACATGAATACTTCATGCATGGGCGCAGTGCACTACGTCCGTGCAGCACCAATCCACATGCATTGTGTATAGGGTAAAAACAGACCCACACTGCTTTTTGTCGGCCAGGGTGGGGAGGGGCGTTCACGCGCCTGCACAGCCAGCTCGCGCGTGGGCGTGAGCACGAGCACATACGTCGCGCGCACGCGCCGCGCGCGGAAGAGGAGGCGCTCCAGCAGCGGCAGCGCAAACGCGGCCGTCTTGCCGGAGCCGGTCACCGCGCTGCCGCAGATGTCGCGCCCCGCCAGCGCCAGCGGGATGCAGGCGGCCTGCGCGCGGCTCGGGCGCCAGGGTCAGCGGGGCATTGCCCTATGGCTGGCTCGCGCTGCAAGACATGCACACCGGGGCTCAGAGCCTGCACACGCTAACGTGGAGGCTGCTATGAAGCAAAGGACAGCCAGTGTGCACTGCACATGGCTGTCCATCTGTTTGCCCAGTGCCCATGCGCCCACCACTGCTGTGGTCCAAACGCATTTGGCCGGAAAGCATGGCTGTCTGGGCTGAGCGGCAGCGCTCGGCCCAAAGCTGCCATACGTAAACCCTTGGGGCGTCAGAAAAGGACAAAGCGATGTCGGTCACAGCCAGGAGGCTGCCGAAGGGGAATCGCTACATTCATCACGCGCCGCCACGGAGC
>JAABUO010003610.1_pt1 | contig 18416 bp, 27 predicted proteins | sample 5559291 | NCBI WGS metagenome assembly JAABUO01 (sample SAMN10711878, study PRJNA513372) | rock metagenome | isolation source: Antarctica rocks | place: Antarctica: Victoria Land, Finger Mt sud | reverse complement strand
GAAACCTGCACAAACATCCTGCCATTTGTTGTATGAGGCTTCTTGCCTGCATGAGCAGAGGCATGTGGTGCTCAGCATTGTCAGCATCAGTCACATGACAAACTGTTATGAATGTCAGAAAAGGATTGCCGTCTGCAGGTGAAATGCACCGAGTGTGGTCATGAGTCTAATACATTTGATGTTTTCCTAGACCTGAGTCTTGAGATCAACAAAGCCAGCTCGCTGCTGAAGGCATTGCAACGTTTTACCAGTAGTGAGTACCTGGATGGCGCGAACAAATACATTTGTCCCAAGCAGAAGCAGAAAGTACGAGCTGCCAAGTGCATGACCATTGACAAGGCACCAGCTGTGCTTGTGGTGCAGCTCAAGCGCTTTGAATTCAGCATGTTTGGGCACAAGATCAACAAGAAGGTATACATCATGCGCATGGACCGCCTAATCTACAGATGCTTTTGCTCAAATTCGAATCCCTCTTGTTGCTGTGGCACCACACGCATACTGGGTTCAGTAAGCATCAGGAGAGTTGTACCCGTTAGCAATGCTCCCATGCTGCTTAGCCGCATAATGGTGTGGTGCTTTAACAAATGTTGAACAAGGCTCAGAAGCCACTGAGCAGGGATCCTGGAGAGTACTGCAGTGACCGCAGCCTTCAGGCTTGTTTCTTGTTTGGGCTGTTTTTGATCGAGTCCTTAGCAGACATAATTTGCTGCCAGCAGCACATCAACATTTCTACAACTACAGTTGCTGAACTGCAGGTCGACTTTGATACAGAGCTGGATCTGGGCCCATTCATGTCCAACCGCCGGGGCCCTCCTCAGCCTTACAGCTTATATGGTGTACTTGTACACTCTGGTCACTCAGTGCATTCCGGCCACTACTATGCCTTTGTCAAGGCACCCAATGGTCTCTGGCATCAGCTCGATGATAACCATGTCAGTCAGGTAAGTCCCCCCGTCACTTCAGGATGCTGTGTGCATTTTCAAAGCTCCTCTTGCTTGAGTATGCCTTGTACAAAGCCAGGCAACAGACCGTTCCTCAGTTGTGTTGCTGCATGCCATCTTGGCTAATGCTGTTGCCATGGCCTGATTCAAGGTGCTTGCTAAATCACTTCCTGATCATTCCGACATGCAACAGGTCAGTGAGCGAGTGGTCCTGGCACAGAAAGCGTACATCCTGTTCTACATCAAGAACCCTCCCACCAATGGTCACGCTGCGCCTGCTGAGCCCCAGTCTCCAAGAGCAGCACACCACCAGCCTGCACAGCCACCCGCTGCTGCTCAGAAGCCTCAGCAAGCACCTCAGTCTAATGGACTGAACAAGCTGCAGCCGGCGCCAATGAAGTCTCAAGTAGATGGCAAGACCAGCAAAGCATCTGGTGTGGTGTATGGACCTGCTGAGCGTCCAGAGACAGGCTTGACTGCTGCCCTGCAACTGCGTGATGAGCTTCTAGCACACCCTGTAGATGCCTCTGCGCAGCAGCAGCAGCGTTCAGGCAGACAGTCCAATGCTGCTTTTGCTGATGGGACAGCTGCTCAGACATCCGAGCAAGGCACAGCACAGCACCAAGGCATTGCTGCACAGAGACCAGCTTCTCAGAGTAGTATGCAACAGGCAGCAGCAGCAGCAGCAGGCATGCGAAGTGGTGCTGGTCACATACCCGGTCAGCAAGCAGCCAGTCACGAGGCTGAGGACAAGCGCCAGGTGAAGCAGTTAGCCAAGCGGAAGGCTGCTGAGCTTGGTAGCATCAAAAGACCTGGTATGCTGCAGCGCATGAATCCCTCTGGCTTGGAGGCTGCACCAGATGCTGCTGACATGCCCAAAAGAAAGAAGCAGGCCACTGACAAAGCTGCAGCTGCTTCTGTTGAAGAGTCTATGAGGTCTGCTGCCAGAGGTGATGCGCCAGACAGTGCTACTGAGTCCAGACAGCAGCAAGTAGGCAGTGCTGCTGTTACAAGCGATGATCATGCTGAGGACTGCGTGCCATCTACTAGTGGGCGCTCTGATCACGCACAACCAGCCCCAGCTGCTGACAAGGCTGCAAGGTACGCAGTATACAAACAGCCTTTGCAGCAGTGAATGTCAGTCTTGTGTTGCTGCTTGCAGCATTGTGTGGTTGTCAGCAAGAGGGGTGATGATCTGCACTGGGCACTGATGAAAATGATGCACATGCATAACGGGCCTAGAAAACCCACAGACTGACCTCCTGCTAGGCATTCTAGCAATCATGCCTGTGTCCCTGGCATCCACTTGTTGTTGCACACCGGGGGCTGCATGTCCTGGAGCAGTGTTTTTGGTGTTCTGCTGAGGCTGCTGAAACAGTGTGCCTTGGTCATGCAGGCATTCTGGTGATAAGGGGGTGCAGGGGGGAGCAGGCTTTGCAAGCCCTGCCTCCGCCCATGAGAGCCCTGTGCTGCATGGCTCAACCTCAGCTGTCCGTAGCCCTATGCGGCGACCTGCTCGCAATGTCTTGTTCCCCTCACCTCAGAATGTAAGTACAAACCATGCAGCCATTTGTGTCAGTCTGTCATTCTTTGGTGGGTTCGCAATGGTGCCCTTCTGATGTTTTATGCTTGGTACAATCTGCTGGAAATGGTCTGCTCCTGCACATGGGCAGCTGTTAGCATCTCTGATGATGACTCTCATAGCGCCAATCTATAATTGTGCACAACATCCACACAAAGGGTCTCAAGTCCTTGACCAGCCTTTGCTGCGCTGATTTTGAGCTGGTGGTGCATCCTGCAGAGCTGGCAAGGGCGTAGCTGGAACCGTCTGAGTCTGCACCACCAGATTCACCGATCCCGTCAGCTGTCCTCAGCTGTCATGCTTCCACATGCTGTTGCTGGTCCGCATGCGAGGCGTTCCATTTCAGCATCTCCAGACAGGGCCCCCACAAGCAGCCCTGCCAAGGTCCTTGCAGCTGCTAGGCTAGCAACTGGGGCTCAGCAGCCACTGCCACAAGATCACCACAGCACCTTGGCTACAGCAGTAGCAGCAGACCCTCGGCATACAGATGCTGCTGTCCCTGATGCTGGTGCTGCTGTTGCGAAGGCCCGTGTGAAACGCAAGCTGCTGACAACAGCAAGTGCTATCCCTGACAAGGCGCAGCACATTCAAGCTGTGCAGAAGCAACACCTCACCGGGTCAGATCAGCAGCTACCGAAGCCGCTAGCACAGCAGAATGAAGGCAGTGTTCCCCATGTTCCAGAGCCAGCTGCTGAACCTGCTGAGCGGTTGCGCTCTGCTCTGGCAGCCGACATTAGGCCAGCTGAGAATGGCAGCACAGCTGCAGAGCAGCAGCTGCAGGGCCAGGGGCAGACAGCACTGTCCAATGGCAATGCATCTCACAAGGCTGGACCTGCAAATGTGAAGCAGTTCCTGAATGGCATGCGTCCAAGCCTTGCCGCATGGGAGGATGTGGAGCCTGATCTGGCAAAACAGGCAGCTTTGCTGAACAGGCAAGACTTCTTGAATCTCATTGCAACTCTCATGCATCTTCATTGCTACGTGTACCTGCTGTTGATACAGCTGGACCATACAAAAGGCACATTCAGTGCATTGCTTGGAAGTTGTGAAATGTGTGCATCAAAGGTGTCAAAGCCATTTGTCTGTATGTCCACTGTAGCTGCATGCGTTGCCAAGCAGCATGCGTAACACCATGGCATTTAGAAATAATGAAGGTTGACGTCATGATTAACATCCATGCAGAGGTTGCAAGTCATGCAATCGTGTGCAATTTGTCAACTCACCTGTGCAAAATTCGGCGTGTCTTGAGCTGCAGATATGATCTGTCTTGCAGGCAGCAAGCGCCCAGGAAGAGACAAGGGCCAGATGACTGGGATGCTGAATATGACAAGGGCAAAGTCAAGAAGGTCAAGAGCAATCGAGGTGGTCCTGATGCATGGCAGCAGAGTGTTGATGTCTTTGGGAAGGTTGGCAGGAGTAGGGGTCGTGGAGGCTTCAGAGGACGCTCAAGTGATCGGGGTGGTAGAGGAGGCTTCAGGGGCCAATCTGGGAGTAGGGGACGTCGAGGGACAGATAGGAGTCGATCAGCAGGCAGAGGAGGTGGCCGTGGTAGAGGCAGGAGTGTAGGTGGCCAAAGGGAAAGCCAGTATGGTTGAGACATGAAGCTGTTTCTTATGACATTTTGTTTCTGATGCATTATTTACATGAGTAGACTTTGGATATGAATTAGTGTAGTGTACATGTAGTTCAAGGTCACAGAGACCATATGCGATAGCAGCAGCTGACCCAAATTACAACTTAGGTAGCTGTCATTTGTGCAGCTGACAGCTGAAGAGATCCAGTGAGTCTCGTAACAAGGTTCCGTTCGTGACGTACAGTGCCAGCTGGACATATGTTTTGGCTGAAGCGGTGGCTGAATTGTCATGGACTGATTCTGTCACACGTGCATCTTCATGTATGTGACACGCTCATCATCCTACAATGATAGAGTAGCTGCTGCTGGCCTACCTGTGCAACTTGCTTGACACTGCGGCAGCGTTGTGCATTAAGGCGACAGCGTATAAAATTGCAATCAAAGGAATCAGCAGTCCGTCAGTCAGTCAGGGATTTTACAGTCGTTGGGGGCCAGCTAGCCCTTTTGAATAAATTGCAGCTTCATCCGAAAACGAAACAGACAAAGAAATGACAGACAAACAAAAGCACCATTAGAAAACTGTGAAGTCGTTGTCACTGTGTGCCTTCATGGGCTCCATTCCTCTACTTCTTCCGTTCCTGCAAGCTTGGCATTCCAGACTGTGCGTGTGCATCCTGGCCGGATGGCTGTGCATGACTGGTTATGCACACTGCTCATGCGCTCTCGCCCTGTATTTCATCAGCATGCTTGAGTCACTGTGTGCCCCTCTTGTTTGATCAACTGATTGCATGCAACTCTGCTACAAAGCACGGCGTCAAGCAGTTGACTAGCCAAAACGCATGGCATTCGCGTTTGGCACACCATCTTCAAGTGCGCAGGTAACAACGTAGTCTTCCCATATAGAAACCTTTGTTTTTGCAGATCAACACTTTTGTCAAGTGATGGACCGTCACGCCTGACTCCGGCTTCTGCTTTATACAGAGTTCTGGCTTCAACTTTGGCGCAAGCACGTCTTCGGGACCCAGCTTTGGCTTTGGTGCTTCTGCAAGTCCAACAGCAACTCCAGCTTTTGGCATATCTCCAGGCAAACCCTTGATTGTGGCGCCCGGGGCAGAATGCAACTTTGCATCACCAAAGACTGCACTTAGTTTTGGTGACACATGCAGGTGGTTTTGGTGCCAGCACAGGTGCCAGCTTGTTTGGATCCAATACTTCAAGCACTCTCTTTGGAGGCGCCAGCTCTGCAAGTGGACTGTTTGCCCAAACAGGGACGCCGGCTTTTGGACAAGCAAGCACATCAGCATTTGGAAGGTAACTGTGCAGCTGACAACAACTCAGTCTGACGTTTCCCAGCAGGAGAGTTCCTGCACAGCTTGTTTGTCATCAAAACTTGTCAGTCAACACAAAGCATGTTGGTCAACTGATTTGAGCTGTGTTATAGTTTTGGCCAAAGCCAGCCAAGCTTGTTTGGCATGGCACAGCAGCCGCAACAGCAGAATCAGCAGCAGCTCAGCTTGTTTGGGACATCACAGCAGCCGCAGCAACAGAACCAGCAGCAGTCAAACCTCTTTGGTCAGAGCCAGCAGCCGGCACCTTACAATGCCGCGCAGCTAGCAGCTGGTGTGGCTCCTGCATCTCAGGAAATCGTAGCCATCAGCCGTGCCTTTGACAAACAGAGCAGTGAGTATCGCTTCAGGCACCTGTTCCTGAATGTGGTAGATGACCCTCGCAAGTACCCATGTCCTAAAGGTGTGTCCCTCAGATGCTATTTCTTGCATGTCTTGTTGGCTTGTTGTGCAACTGTGCTCAGTGCTAGTGTTGCTGTGATCAAAGTTGCAGGCATCTTGGTCAGCACGCATATTGCGCATGACTACTGTCAATGCCATGATTGCATTCTGTGCTCTGCTGGGCGTCATGCGATTGTGTGCATTGTGACTCGTGATTGCCCTAGTTGGCATTGTGACTCATCTTAACATCCTGAGCTCCTTGCCCTACATTTACGATCCATTGCATAGCATGGTATGCAATATGCCTGCAGGCATTGGTGATCTGGAATGGCGGGAGGCCACAAACAAAGCTGGAGGAGTGAGCAACCCAAACAGACTGTGGCCTGTTGCTGTCAGTGGCTTCGATGAGCTACTGACCCGCAAGACTGTGCAGGTATCTGTTAGCTGGTGTCAAGCTATGAGTGATGTGTGGCTGCCTTGTATCGTGAGTGTCTGTCCATTCATCCATCCTTCATTGCACAGGTGTTAATGCTATAGCCTTGCCTGATGCACAATGATGCATCGTGCGGCATGCAATTAGAGGCGCATAACAATGCCGCTCTGCTGCAGCCATGGCTGAGCATGAACCGCTGTACAATCCTGTGTGTCAATGCAGGATGGTGCGCTGAAGCAGCATGCTGAGAGGCTTGCGAATGCAGTTGACATGGCTCGCACCCTGCAGCGCAGTGAGGAGACGCTTCTGAAGGACAGGATGGAGACGGTATGCGTCTCCCTGTAAGTTCTGCTGCGAGTGAAAACAGACCTCGTTCCCTACTCATTGGCATCTAGATACATCTTGCAAACCGAATAAATATGGCATTATAGCGTTGACCAAGATCTGTCAGTTGTATGATGTATGGTCATCCTGAAGGGAGTCGCATCATGCTAGTGAGTAGACGATCATGGTTAGATTCTGTTGGTGGACATCTGTGGAGGTAGCACAGCATGCAAAGTACTTGATGCTTGCAGATAAAACGGAATCATGTTGGCCTTAGCGACCAGCTGCTGCGTATCATGCGAGCCTTGGATGCTCTGGAGGGGCGCTTTGCAGAGGCGAGCAATCACCACAGCAGTAAAACGCATCAAGTGCATGAAACCTTATCACACGACCTCAGCCAGCTGGAAGCTGTTTTGGCGCCAAATTCAGCAGGTAAGCCTGTTATGCTTGTGGTGTTTGAGGTGTCTGGACCGCACCACATGAAACTTGACTGCTTTGCAGTAAGTCTGCACCAAGAGACTGCGCCAAGGCAACTCAAATCTGCAAGGCCTCAGCAATCTTGCAGAGTTCTTGCAGAGTGCACAGCAAGGTGCATCTGCTATAACTACCAAATGACTTACTGCTGGTTTGCAAGTCCCAGACATACGCAGTGAAAATGCTGCATGTCAGTTGGCATGCAAGGGCGCTTGCAGTCGTTGCAAATGCAAAAGGTTGCTTTGTGCGCGATGCAGTTGGCTTGTTGAGTCGAGCAGAGGCACTATCAGCAGCGTCAAGTATGCAAGGGGATGCTCCTGTGCAACGAAATTTGCAGTCTCTTTCTCAGAGTGATATAAACGATGTACAGCAGATGTTGATTGACAACACTAAGGTGTTGACCAAATTGCTAGAGGTGCTGCGCAAAGACAACAGAGACATTGCAATCATGGCTGAGGCTCAACATAATAACGGCTTAGCCTTGATGGTCACATGACGTAGTGCTGCAGCTGCACCTTCTACATTGAACTTGTGTTGTTGTCGTTCTGCATTTTCAGTCCAGCATCATGTCATGAGCGTGCTTTCAGTAAACACTGTCTGAATTTCCGTGTAGCGAGCTCAAATTGGCAGCTGATCAACAAAGTGTATATAGTACAATTTCAAGCAGCTGTTCACTTTTACAGCGTGAGACAAAACATGATCAGTGGTCAGCAGGCAGAGCTTGGCAAAAATAGGTCCTTGACATTGTGCATGTACAGCAAATGGTCACTGCAACCTGCATCGCAAAAAGCATGATGCTGCTAATTACATGTTGCTGTATCCACCATTCATCAAAGTGACATTTACTCATAGGTCAGGTCCTGAACATTCTGACTCCACAGACTTGCTGCAACTCCTCCTCAGTGTTGCAGTTGTACCCAGCTGTGTACGCCTGGCCCAACCTCCCTGCAAGGCATCATGTTCTCATAGCGGAAACAGAGCATGCCACACACTGCAAAACTCAGCTAACAGTACAATTGCACAGGTTGTACAGTGCTGAGAGCATAGCATGCTTACAAATGCTTGCGTCAATGTAAGCTGCATTCAACTGACCTGCCAGGCTGGTGCCCTCATCTCCCCACTCTAGTGTGTCATCGGCTTTACCTTCTGAGTCCTCCTGCAATTCCAACGCCAATGAGAATGTGAGGGAGCACCTCAGGCAAAGCAGCTGATAGCACAGCAAAGCCATTTCGCCATGCAGTGAACGGTATTTGCTGGCAGGGACTGTTGCACATCAGCATTTGCTTTGCAGCACAATCTGGGCTGGCATTCAGGTAAAAAGCTAAAGGACAGGCGCCAGCCCTAGGAAAATCAGCAAGCAATGCAATAGCATGTAACCTGTGCACTGTGTCCCGGCGTACGCGCAAATGCACTCATGAGGCTTGAGACTTGTGTACACATGCATTTGTCAGACTGCATACCTCCCAGCCTGCATCCAACTGATCAAAGCACATCCCGCTGATAGGACAGACAGGCATGCCATTGGCGGTATCCAACACGCGCTCTTTGCAGTTCTCATCACAGACATGTTCCTGCCCACAGTTCTCGCAAAGATAGATGTTGTCCACAATGTTGACAAATGCGCATCTTCCTTGGCAAGTGTGGTCTGGATCTGGTGACTCTGGAAAGCCATGCTCCACCCGCCACTGAGCAACAGGGCTATGTCTGCTTCTGGCAACTGCAGATTGTACGCTTTGACCAGCATGCTCTCTGCCCAGAGAAAGAGAGCGCTTCGAGACTGCCATCTGCATTTCACAAATACAATATCAGGAGCTCAGCCATATGCATACTCTCCTGCACATCATTATCTCTAACAGGCATCAACACGCATTGCCGTGTAACACTACATGCATCAACCAACCGACTATGAGCAATAATGCAATGCTGAAGTCTGTTGCACAGCACAGGCTTCACCTCTCTATACAGGGGCTGCAGAGCCTCAGGCACTCCAGTCAAGACCTCTGAAATCTCCATGCCATCTTTGCTCATGTATGTGCTCTGTAGGCCAATCAGCTTAGCATCAGATGTGCCTTGGTTCTTGTCTTTCTTGTGTGGATGAACATTGACTCAGTGTAAGCACAGCAAAAGTGATGGTGTTTGGACATTGCAACTTGAGTCTCACCTTCCAAGACGAGTTTGCACCAGGCGTAGTTGAGGTACCAGACCACCTGCACACAGTGTATATAAGCATGTCATACAGGGGCATGCAATGCACCATCTACATGCAGCACACAGTTACAACAAAAGATACAGAATGCATATGCATGCCATGCAACAATGCTTGTGAGCACTTCAGTGAGGCAGGTCAGCCAACCAAAAGTTGTATTCCTGAGGCATCAGCTGATCAGCCAAGGGCGCCCTGGTACGCCTGCTCTGGCCTCATCTCTGAGAAGTAGAGGATGCATGCCAGAGCCCAGACTGACCGGCAAAGCTGCCGGCACTGTAGCAACAGGTGCAAGCAGAGACTGAGTATCTTTGTTGTGCAAAAGGACTTGTGTCAATGCGGGAAGGATGAAGGATGTGCAGGAGACCTTTACAAGCATCACTTGGGGCAATGCATGTAAGCCAGCTTGAGCAACAGTGATACACTTCCTGAGGCAATATAACAGCTTTCTGCATTTGTGCATACTAGGCTGCAGCTGAAGAAGGTCATCTAAAAAGATATCACAGGCACTACAGCAGCTTACCTAGCACAATACAAACGCTTCCATAGCTCGTCTTGGGAGCTTATGAAAGCTAGGTAGTGGCAAGCTTGTGCAGAGGTAGCCAAATCTTCAGCTGAGAGAAAGCCAAACATCCTCAGCACAACCTCCGGAGGTAACTGTCCTAAAAATCCAGTCTGCCGGCTCCAGCTGGTCTCGGATACGTCCGGGGTGGATGGTGCCTCTTGTTTCTGTCGCTTGAAGCTTGTCTGGAGATCAGTCAAATCCTGCATTAAAAGCTCAAATTTGCCTGAAAATCCGTGATGATAGTCGCAAAAGCTCCATTGCTGGTGAAGGACCTACCTGTCGGCTCTCGCTCTCCAAGTCTGCCAAGAACTCTGCCTCAAAGTCATCCTCTTCTTGTTGCGGGTCCTCAACGCCTGAGGACACGCAAAGACCTTCACTGTGCTGCGTCATCTTCACTCAAATCGCCGCTATTCCACAAAGCTAGGCTAAGCAGCAGACTACACCGTATGAGGCCGTCTACACCTGCTACGATGCACACTCATCGAAAGATCAAAGCGAATGTCAGAAGCTGGTTTCGGAGCTCTGTCATGCTAAATTTCCCTGCAAATTTGGATCCCAATTACATGTTCCCAAGCATGCCTTGATCTGCAGAGCCTGGTCAAATGCCTGGATCATAGGAACTCTGATACAGTATGCAACCGTGTCAGGTTCTGTTAGGCTGCGTTTAGGCGGGAGTCACAACTGCAGCTTCTGTCACGGCAATGCTGGCAACAGGGTCCTCAACACCATGGCAAAAAGATACAACAGCTCAAGATTTTCAACAGTGCATGCCGCCTGTACAAACTGTTTGATTCAGATGAGTGCTGAATTGATGAGTGTGCTACACATGCATGTGTTGCACTGGCTGGCGTTATCATTTTTTGCCCGTGTTGTACACGGCAAGCATTCTTGGGGAGTTTTTGGACATGGCAACGCATAGCATAAGCAAATGAGCCAAGATACGATCGTTCGCAAGCATCAGATGACAACTATGCAGCGCAAAGCAGCGAGATCCGCGAAACGCGGCTCTGTGTGTGGTACGCGCGGAGCTTTTGCGATCACTGCTTAGAAGAATCCCTTGCTGCAGTACTGTCACCTGCGGCAAAGGATTAAATCTGACTAGTTGAAGCCTTTTAGTGTAACAGTTCCCAGTACACGTTCAACACCAATGCACCTTGTTCAGCCGCAAGGAGGCTAGCCGTGTAGATCAATCTCGTCGCTGCTATGCACTCGCGCGGTAGGGGTGGACGTGGTAGAGGTGGACGCGGTCTCGCTCACCCTGGAAGGACAACTCAGGGTGGATCAAGCTCTTTTGCTGCGTCGCATGACGCTGTGCAGCCCCAGGCAAGTGCCGAGGCGCAAAACGCAGTGATCGAACACTCCAAGCTTGGTCCCTAAGGCTTCAAAATGGCGCTCGCGGTGCCAGCGGTCGCTTGCATTTATAGCATGTCAATGTTGCAGGCTAACCAGACGGTGGATAGTTACACCACTTTGCGGACACTCACAGATGGGAGTCGCTCCTACAGTTTCAGAACGCCCTTGCAGATGCGGCGTTTTATCGATGCAGGAATTACACACTGCAGAACTTATCCAAGCGACGTCGCGTTTGTGTTGCGATGCCTCGGCAGTTCAGACACGGCTGGCCTGCAGCGCCTGGGGGAAATATGCCGGTTTCCTCACACAGTCAGTGTATGTGGTTGAGTACCAATTGGCTGTCTAGCTAAGCTGCCTGGCTAGGTTGGAGTATTGGTCCTGTCATTGCTGATCGGATTTTGTATTGCAACACAGGCAGGAGTAAACAAGGAGGCGTGCTCCTTTCAAGGAGTGACATGTGCTCTGTTACATCTGGTCACTCTGCCTGCTTTGATGAACTCGCTACTGACGCAATGCTACAACCCAATCATGGCAACCTTGGCAGACAACCTAGATTTGAGATCCGTCTGTCAATGCGCCAAAACATTGGCTGACCAGGGCAGCATTGCAGATCCCAATTACAGACCATATCATCAGGTCAGTGGCGTCAATACTGTCTAATGCACAAAAGTCCTAGCGCACTATGTCATATATGGCCTTGATTGTGGCTTTCCATGTGACCTTGGCAGTCTGCCTTGCAAAATGCCTTGCAACCATCATCAATCAATTGAACAGTTGAGCCAAGCATGCAGAGACAGGCAGCTTACCTTTTTCACAGTTACAGCACCTCTGCCTGGGGACTGACGCACAGCCAAGGTGGCCTTTGCAGGAGCAGGATGGAGATATGTGGCAGCCTGAGACGTGGGTGCAAATGTTGCAGCCCATTGTCAACTTCCTCAATCAGGTTGTGCAGCGCTTGGGCTGCAATACTGAAGATCAGCTGCAACAGATGCAACAAAGCATTGCAAGCTTGCAACAAACTGCTCAGGCTTTCAAGGAACATGGCGCTTGTGCTGGGGACTACGGTGTTTTGAACAACCTGGGCAACTTAGACAGGCAAGCTGATCTTATTGATTCACTCTGGCAAAGCAAATGGCCATCACGGGCATCCTTCACATCAGTGTTGCTGGCGACCTAGATGCCAGAGCTAGGTGTCCGGCTCGACTATGATGCATCATGCTGTCTTGAGACCTCATGCTCACCAGATGCGGGGAGTTTACATGCATCTTGCACAACAGGAACATATAGTGCACAGTTCTTTGGGAAGGCTTGTACATCTGAACAGCTGCTCTGCTCCTTGGAGACAGTTTGCGGTTATCTTCTGGTGCAGGCTACTTGCAAGCAAGCAAGCTGAACAGCAAAGGGTCCTCAGGAAAGAGACACATGGCCTGCAACAACATGTGCACCAGCAGCGACAGCAGAGAAATGGTCCTGGAAGGCTGCAGGCTGACCAGGATGGTCCTGGAGACACAAGACCAGATGGCCCCAGGTAGGCTTGCTGCATGTATATCATTTACCCCAATACTTGTTTTGCACCACTTCTAGCTTGGTTTGCAACCTTTGTAAGAAGGCTGGATGACAGTAGAGCGTATGGCGTCATGGTACTAGCTCTCCTTTGTTACAGCATCACTACTGCAATTGCTTTGGTGCTCTATTGTTGAAGTCAAACGCCTCTGAGCATTTAGTGTATGCGTAATGTTGAATTCCCAATTGTTGTCTGTTGACTCCTCTGATGAGTTCTGAAGACAGAAGTATAACTGATCGTTTTATGCATTGACACCACATGCCAGGCGTACTCCACTGTGAACAGGCAGATGTTGCAGGTGCTGCTGTTGTGACTAAGACATGATGCACCACATTGCCATGCTTCAAGTCTGACACCCCACGTGCATGTTGTGATATTCAGACCATCGTCTTCATAGGTCTGATGTTTATCCACATGACTGCCTGACCCCCATGTCACCAGAGCACCTACTGGTACTACAAGCATGTGCGTCACGCACAATCCCACAAGCTGTGAAATGTGTCTTGCAGGCACGACAATGACCATACAAACATCAACTCCATCAGCATTGCACCCACCCAGCAAGAGGTTCTATGCCAAGTCTCTCCCTATCTACCAACCAATGTGCCTGGTACAGTCACACATTTGGAAGAAGGATCACCTGAGGCTCATAGAGACTTGCATTTCAGGTCAGCACAGCGCTTTGCTTCCTAGAGCAACCAGTTGTAACTTGGCCATCAGCACAAAGCAGCAATGCTGCATGTGCGTACTCTAAAGAGCGGGGCTTGCTACAAGCTTTTGAGCACATGATGCGGCCATGCTGCAGAATATGCAGCAAGCAGAATGCTGGAGTTTGCTTGCGCAATCGTGTTTGTGTTGCGCAGCCTTTGCTGAGAGTAGACAGTCTCAGCACAGCAGCTATCCTCCCAGCAGAATTTGGATTCTCGTACAGCTTCACTCTGCCTGCATGCTTTCAACCCCACGTTTGCTTGCATTGCACAGCACTTTAGTATGCTAGGTATATAGAGTATTGTGGTGTTGCAATGTCTTGCTATTGCAGGCTTTTGCGGCATGATATGGTAGCAGAGTTGTGTGAGAGTGCGGTGAGATTTCAACAGGCTGGAGGTTCTGACTCGCTAGCCCTGCCCAAAGGCGCCACATCTGGGCGTGCCAACCTGCCAGGCATTGATGATGACATGAGCTTGTTTGTATATGGAAATGTTGAAATCAAGAACCTGATGACAGCCAAGTTTGGTGCTGGAGTGCAATATGAGGTAGTCGTCAACATCCAGGCAGCATTGTGCGCATGTCATGATCATGTAATGTCAGATGTCAGTACAACAGTGGTACTGACACCTGATGCACTTTTCACCACGTAGCTGCAAGCAGTCCAGGAGGTTGCTGTTTGGGTTCATCAAGAGTAAACAATTCCCTGTCAATCTGCCGTGTGGCAAATCTATCTCAGGGATCTCATCAATGTTGTGATGCATATACCAGGCCTGTAAAGGCAATGTATATTTATATTCAATCCCGAACGCAATATACCTGACCGGCAACGCGTGCTCGCTTGATGTGTGATGACACAACAATGATGAAATGAAATTGGATTGGCAGGTAGCATTTGATGATCTGCCATTCAACACTGGCAAGACCAGTGGGCAGAGGAGGGAGTATTGGGAGAAGTCGCGCCGCTTGCAGCATGGGACCCTAGTTGCCCTTTGGTGGGACACCCCGGCTGCCCTTCGCCCAAGGGCCCAGCAGGCTAGTGACCCTTGCATCACCTTTGCCACCATCTCCATGAGGAATGAGCAGCAGCTGGCGCCTAGGGAGCCTGGTCACAGGCCCCAGATTGGTATCAGGTGCGCTCTGATGATTGCATCATCGGTCCTTGCAACCATTCATATTTTGTGGCCTTGCATGCATGCCACGCCAGTGAATGAGCTTCCCGCAAAGACTGAGCCTTGCATCAATACGTGTGTACACGGATGATATACACTTGTAATGACACACAAGTGTAGACATGTGTACACATGTGAAACAAAGCATGACACAAATACAATATCACTATGGTGATATATTGGTAGAGGTCTAGCTCCCCCATTCATGCCTGCAGCAACCTAGCTTTGACATGGCACGTGTAACAGAAGTCTGTTTTGCAGGCTCTGCCAGGGCTGTGGCGCAAATGATGAGATCTTGATGGCTGCACTTGGTGGGAAGTTACCCGGCCATACCGTCATGCTACAGTCCAGTGGCAGCTTCTTTGCCTATGAGCCTATCTTGAAGGCCCTACAGAGCACACAGACCATGCCTCTGGCTGACTACATTGCTGCACCCAAGCTCTCAGCAGATTCATCAGGAGCTGAATCATCCACAGCTGGACGCACTGGTGGTGCATCATTCATCAGGGACTTGCTGAGCCATGGCAATAGACTGCTTGGCAACAGAGGGCCTGTTGGTAGGTGACCTAGATATAAACGGCTTACTGACAATAGTATGTCGTTGTTCTGCCGCAATGAACTCAAGTGCATGTTTGCCTAGACATGTGCATGTACGTGATGGTGGTTGAGGATACCATGAATTGCAGCAGCAGCAGCAGCAGCAGCAGCAGCAGATCAGCATACTGTCAATTTTCATGACAGTACAAGGTTCACGCGCTTTGGGTGTTGTTTATACTAACACTCTTAGATACCTGCATCTTGCATGCAGCAAATACACCTTATCAAAGCAGCATATTCAAAAATTGTTTGAACAGGCATCTTATTTGCAGGGAGGGAGAGCCCCCCACCCACAGTTGCAGCAGCAAGAGTGGCTGCACCTGCTTACCTGACGCAGGATGCTTCCTTCAGACTGGACCTGTCCTGCCTGCTTGATGAGGCTGTGCATGACGATGAGGCCTTGGATGCTGTGAAGGCCATTGACATCCTGGCTGGTCATTGGCCGAGTGACACGCTCCAAGAAGTCACAAGCCTGGACCAGTCGCAGCTGTTGGCTTTGCAGGTGCGTGTGCATTATGTTGATAAACAGTACAGATTGTAGACAAAAAGGGAGCTGCTTCGACTGGTCTATGGATACATGTCAAAGTGCATCGGTGAGCGCCCAGTGTCATGTGACCTGACTGCTAGGTCAACTGCAGCTGTGGTCAGGAGGTTACGAAAGGACTTCTGGATATTGATGTGTAAGTCAAGCTGCAGCAGTTGTAATCCTGGAGGCCTCTGCAAGAGCCCACACTGAAATACAATACATGCTGGGTATGCTGCATATCGCTATATGAATGAATGCCCCACTGTAAGGGGCTGCAGGCTGTCTGCGCTCACAAAATGTTGTTCTGCAGGCAGCCCTGTCCAGGGAGCTTGCCCTCGTCCAAGGGCCACCAGGCACGGGCAAGACCTATGTTGGGATTCAAGCTGTCAAGGCCCTGCTTGCCAACACATCAGGCAATGCCAAGGGCTTGGATCCTGGTACTGGACAAGTGGATGATGTGCCCAACGCTACAGACCCACAGACTCACCCCTGTGTCGGTCCAGTCCTGATAGTCTGTTTCACCAACCATGCATTGGATCAGTTCTTGGAAGGTCTGCTGGCAGCTGGTCTGACGGATATGGTCAGAGTTGGCGGCAGGTATGCGCATTTGTATGCAATGCTTGCTTGTTGCATGCATTGCGGCTGCTCTTTTCTTGGCTGTGCTGCATGCTACCTGACTAGGAATGCCTTCAACAGCAAAGGTTCGTATCTTCACACAAGCTGAGCATGGTGTATGCAAATTTACTAGCACGATGCAGCTGCCAAGTTTGCATCTTGTTGCTGAAGCACTGCCACAAGCTGACAACCAGCACCAGCTTTGCAATGACTGTTGTACTCGCTCCGTGTTAAAAATTTTGATGGTTTTGAAGATTTAAACCTACCTGACTTTCCTAATTTTTGCTTGGTCAGTTACTGAATCTTTCAGCTAAATTATGTATGCGGTGGTGCCATTGCTGTCTCTACAGATCTGTGATCCTGCAGGAGCAAGAACGATAGCTTGGCACAGTACAACATTCATGAGCTAGTGCGAGACAAGGCTACGCCCGCCCAGAAACAGCTGCTGTACGGCTGCTACAACAGGGCTGGTGCCCTGGAACAGCGCATTGAAGAGCTGAAAGCCTCCCTGATGCAAGGGTGAGCGCAGTTTGCTGCTGTCACCATGCACTGCTCTGCCTGTTACGCCTGCCTGCCTGTTCTGCCTTACTGCATAATCCTGAACCTCAAAGCCTAAACACACCCTGTTCAAACCCTACATAACATGGAGCTCCAGGCTTAGGACACAGTGCATGATGATAAAGCATGTCTTTGCCGCGTAAGCAAGTCACAATACATGAAGAGTGTCTAGTGCTGCAAAGAAAAGGAGGAAAATGCAATAGCAGTGCTGACAATAGGGCCACTATTATGCAGGGAGCTGGCCTGGCCTGCTGTCAAGCGTCATGTGGAAATGGTAGCACCTGATCTGCATGAGTCCTTGGTGAGTGGATGCCATGTATGTTTCCACAGCTGTATCCTGTATTCTGTGTTCTGGACTTGTGCTGCAGCTGCCCAAAGCACAGTGTTGGCGGTGCCATCATCTGTACCACATTGCACCTTTACCAGAGCAGCCCATAGTAAAGCAGATAGGCTATTCATCTGATGCGAGTTTGTTGCCAGAGCGACAGGACTGTGATTGCACGCAGCCAGCAGCAGCATTAGTAATGAAGTGTGTAAGTGTTGCAGGGTGATGCGACACAGTGTCGACCCCATCAGTGCATGAACAAATCATGCATGCTTGAAAGGTCATCATGTGTTTGAGCATACCTCCGTGACACATGTTGATTTGTTGACCTTGAAATCTTGATGGGCTACACCTGAGCATCTAGTGCCACAAAGATTGTCACAGATTTGTTACTGCAACTGTAACTGTAAGTGTGCCACGTATTGTAGGTAAGCCGCAAGCGGCCCCTGGATGATGAGTTTGTGGAGGCTGTCTCCAACAAGCGACACTTCTGGTGGCAGTGGCTGCATGGGCACAAGCGCAACAATGCTCAGAACAAAGCAGCTGCAGCAGCTGAAGCCCGAGCTCAGGCCGCTCAGGTTGCCGGGCACAATAGCTTTGAAATGCTTGCAGAGCAACCAAACTCCCAGGTAGTTGTGACCTGCTGTGAATGACTTCTGCAGAAAGCTGCTGAAGTTGTGGCCAGCACATCTTGTCAAACAGCAGATGCTTATGAAGCAGATTTCTCAGCATTGCTAACTCACCGCTTTCACATGTCAGCTCCAAAGTGACTTGCCTGTTCTCACGACGTGAATGGATGCACTCTGAGCACAGATGAGCAGCACTGAAAGCATGTAGCATGAGGCTGATATGCAGTCTCAGCCTAGCCAGACAGCCTACCAGTGGGCTTATCAAGTATGCTGCAAAGCCTCCACCCTGTTCTCCCTCAGCATGTGTTTTAAACAATTGCAAAACGTGAAGCCAGGGCATGGATGCCGCATGCCTTGGTGTGCTGCCTCATATGCTGCTGTTGCATTCTAACCAAATGTGTCTTTTGCCAGACAACTGGTCTACCAGCAACAGAGATGCCCGCAGCTGCAAACAGCCAGCCCGGTGATTGGGGTGAGCAAGGAGTTGCAGCATCAGCAGGACAGCGTCTGCACATGAAGCCTGCACCAAATCGTGATCTGGAAGATCTGA
>JAABUO010003609.1_pt1 | contig 18417 bp, 12 predicted proteins | sample 5559291 | NCBI WGS metagenome assembly JAABUO01 (sample SAMN10711878, study PRJNA513372) | rock metagenome | isolation source: Antarctica rocks | place: Antarctica: Victoria Land, Finger Mt sud | reverse complement strand
ATTTTAAACTTTAAACGTTATCGAGATTAATTATAATATAAGATTAAATGAACAGGCTTAAATTAAGATAACGAATAATATTATGTTAATAAAGAAGAATTTAAAAGCTTCGAGAAAATTCTTATCGAATTTTATAAATTTCATTTAAACAAGTTACATTAAATTAAACAAATACGACGTTTAAAATTTAATTTCTTTTCTTTCATTCACGCGAACATGAATATTCGAAAAAAGAAATAATGTTACGAGTGTGTTAGAATCGATTAAGACTAGATCGAGCTCATCTCGAGCAAAAGCTTTAACATACTTTAACATTTTTTAAACATAGCTTTAACACGAATTAATTAACACTTTTAAGTATTACATCTTCTTTATATTATAACATCTTTCTTTTAAGTTTAACACGAACTTTAAGTCTTTAAATATAAATATCGCTTCAGAAACTTTCTTTCTTCTGTATTCTTAAACTTTTAATTATAATTATTTTTATAAATTAAACATTTTACTTAGCTTATTTATCAGTAATTAAATTTTAAACACGGTCTTAATAAACATTAATAATAGAAAAGTCGCTTTTAAAATTAAATAACTTTAATGCGTAAAACGTTTTTAATAATTATGTTTTTAATCTTCTCGTAACGTTATTTTCATTTAAAAAAAATGTTTTTTAAAGCATTTCATTTAAAATTTCTACGACGTTTAATATCTCGTTACTTAAATATAGCTTTATTATTTAATTAAGCTCATTTAAAACTAATAATTTTATTAACGATGAAGCTATTAAAATAATAATTATAAATTTATTATTATTAGTAACTGCAAATCTTTAATTTAAAGCGTTTTATTAAGATTTAATTAAAGTTATTATAATATTAAACTCGTAAAATCTTTCGTTAATTATTTTAAATACGCTTTCGTAAACGTTTAGAAAGAAAAACGTTAATGAATAAATTTAATGTAAACATTTAATATAACGAACCTTATTAAAGAAAAAATTAAAAGGGTTTTAATTGCGTTATGTAAAGATTTTTCGTTAGCCTTATTTAAATTTAATGAAATTCGAGTCGTGTCTTCGTTATGATCAGGTTTTCGTTATTTAAAATTTCTCTATAGGCAGCTTTAACTGTACATCATAACGTTAGTGGCCGCATGAATGAATATGTCGGCTACGGTAAGATTAGCTCGATGCGCTAGATCATATGTGGTATCGAGCTAGCTTGGTATTGCTAGAAGGGTTCATAGCAGTCGTCCAGCCCTATAGGGCTATCTACCCGGAACTTTTGTTCCTACTCCGGGGGTCTGGCTCTAGGGAATTCTCAGGGGCGAGAGGCGGTAAACAGTCAAACCATCATAAATTGCGAACTATAGCAGTATGAATAAAAGTTTTTGTCTAAGAGTTATAGTACTTAGTGATAGCTAAAACTTTGTATGCAAGATCTTAGCATCAAAATGTACGGTTGTGGAGTTAGAGTAGAATGGACGACTGCTAGGTGAGCCCTTCTAAGTCGCCGATATCTAGGTTTGCTGAGAAAGGGGTAAATACGACTAAGCGCACGTGACGTCCTTTCGTCATCCAGGGCTCATATCTCAGCCTCACCGCCGTCCACCTATTCTTTATCACGACCCCCCATGGCCTCAACATCACCAGTGTCTCCTTCTCGCCTTCTCTGTCTACCCGGGGAGCTTCGCAACCGAATATATACAGAGCTACTTTCAAGTCGGTGTACAAAGCAAGATCTAAATCACGGATACGTGCGTTACGACTTTTGCTTCGCGCTCCTCCGACTGAATCGCCAGATTTACTTCGAGGCCAGGAAAGTATTTCGGCAGAATGTCTTTGTACGCGTCACTACTCCTTGGCGCGAGGCTGAAGAACACGTCGCAACAGAGGGTCGAGTTCCCATGTTGGTCAAAGGAGCAAAGGCCGACAGTTTCACCGCGTGGCATATGACAGCAGTCTTAGGCTCACCGCACCACGTATATCCATTTGGAAATCCCTCTTGTAGCTGGATTATGTGTCGCGAAGACATAGATACGTTCTGCAAGCTCTGGTTTCGGTCCAACCTTGGAAACCCAGGCTTGAACCAACACATTACCCTTGATTTGACCATACAGGATCCTTATCAGTCAGATAGCTATCCCTCGAAGACCCTGCAGCAATTGCTAATGATGCCATTTGGTGTCGTCAAAGGCCTCGATAATCTTACTGTTCGAGGGTTCAAGCGTGACTCTGTCGAAAAGGATCTTCGAGCGGCCATGGCTATACCCGATCCCTCCCCACCCGAATGCATCGAAAATGCCGTGACACATAAGAATGTTGGAAATATGGAACTACACGCCTCAAATTACAAATTAGCTGCTTCCAAGTATCAGGAGGCCCTTGACAGCCTCTACCTTGATCCTGAAATGTACGGCGAAAGTTTGGCTGCACAGATGAGTAATTTCTTCAACGAAAAGTTGGAGAGTGGAACATACAAAGGGCGCAATGCAGACGATGTGCGCAATGTATTGAGCATTCAACTTACGGCCAATACTGTCCTTGCGTACCTTAAATTGCAGGATTGGTCTACGGCTTATCTGTGGGGCAGCAGGGCTATCAATCATCTCCGTATTGCCCAGCTTGACCCACCCCATACTATATCAGCCACCGAAGCAGACCGTGCCAAGCTCTATTTTCGGACTGGTTTGGCACTGAAGGGAATGGGTAGATCGGAGGAGGCATACAGCATGCTTGTAACAGCATCTAAATTGACCCCAAATGATCCCGTTATTGCCAAAGAAATACGTGATTGGAATACTTAGGTGTTTCATATATATTATATTGTGCGCCAAGTTTTGCAAAGATTGCGCTTCTCTTTTCCGCCAGTCTTTTTATTGTCTGCATTTATAGCAAACTTGGTTCTTCGAGGGAAGTATATATATTAACTCGGATATATCAGTCGCGTACATGATGAGGCTTGACAGTCACAGTATAACACACAAGAACAAATGAATCACTCAGCATCTCATGGATTCGGCATTGCTAATAGCGTTGGCGGAATACAAAGTTTATTAGGGAAATTCTTGATCTTCACAACCATAGCAACATGGCTCATTCGTACATACAGCAGCCGAGCTGTTTTTAGTCGTGAACTTGCTCCGTCGTTTCTTGCTGACGGACTCGTTTTCAAATTCCGGAGAGGCATGGTCTAACTCCTCGATGTTTTACTGTTTTCGCGCTGTGAGCTCTAAGTGTACAGGCAGCAACGTATCAATCACTGTCCAGAGTACAGCAATTGATGAACGCCGCATGCAAGTTTGATGAATGTTCGCCGCAGACGACCGAGCTATATCCTTAAAAAACAATGATCATCGTCGCTGTCGGTGTCACTATGAGTTTTTACAAGGTCGTCCTTTCGGCTAGAGAAAGCAACTTGCTCTGCGGCAGCTGCAAGAGCCGTATCATCTTGCTCTTCACCTTCACTCTCACCCTTTTGAGCCCCGTCTAGCAAATCATTGAATTCGTGACCGACTTCTGTCACGAATGCTTTCAGCATGGCGCGCCGCATGTAAGGCCCCGGTGTCCCCCAAAACTTCTTTCCAAGTTCGTCTACTAATACATTCTCCTTATTTGGTGTGCTCCATGCTCGACGAGGCATGGAGCAAACATAATGGAAGTATAAGTATCGGGTGCGCGGTCTGAGGCCGGTTCTGGAAATCTACGGGTTCTCCATCCAATTCTGCCCATGTCTTGTCGGTATCATCAAAATATTCTGTCATTTCGCCTGTGTCTAGTTCTACCTCACGGATTTTGTATGGCTTCGAGGGATTTTCGTGCCATTCTCTGGTTTGATCAGAGGTTGCGTCAGGGAGAGCAGGGACGATGACGAAACGTCCTTTATCGAACCGCTCTTCTGCAGAAGTGGACATGATGATACCAATTAGGGGCGAGAATACTCTGACTGCCCTGACTCTTGGCCGATAATACTGTGCATCATCTCCTCTCCGCCACAGAATCCAAAAATGTGAGCGGCTGTCATATATTCGACCCACCTTTTGATGATTGGGCACCATAACGAATTCCTTTTTGGATTCGGGTGGGCCACGTTATAAAGCTTGATTAGCTCCTTTCTAAAGTTCCTTTAGACGCTCGAATCTCGTTCAGTTCCTAGCACCTTGATGCCCAGTCCCTTTAAACTAGTGACATTCAGTCTTACAAACGCCGCTCCGTTCTGGGCTTCTAGACGGCTAGGATCTTCCGGTCCATGCTCTAAGCGTTGCGATTGCTTTGATATCAAGCGGTGCTGCAAACTGAAGGCCTCTTTCTGCTCATTAAGCTTTATGGCAGCATCCGAGGATTCCCAAGACTCCTCTGTGCTTTTAGGAATGAACAGTTGCAGCGAAATCTTTCTCTGCACTTTCACTTGTTCTAGCCGTAATGCCACAATTTCCTTCCGACCTCTCCAGTATCTGAATTATTATTTGTCGGGACGCATGGTTTACGAACTTTGCATCCGGGAAGGAGACGGAAGGTTTGCAGTGGCTCACCGGGGATCAAAACTCCCACTAGGCTTCAGCTTCTCTATAATAGTCTTTATGAGACCGTTAATAGTGTCTTGCTTTTTCTGCAGCTCAACTAAAGATTCACCTCCAGACCCTTCCCGATCGTGATCACGTTTGGATGAAGATCGAGTTGATATGATAATCTTGTCCGCCATTTCACGTATTGAGAATTTGCTTTAGTAATGTCAGGTTAGCTTTTGATGAAACGCTTTAGACGTGTCCGAAAATATTCTGAGTAGTTTGAGCGTTGACAGCTTATAGTGAAAGGTGCTTATACAGTCAGGACGATCATGAGAAAAAGAAGTTGGGGTGGCATCAATATTTGTATTTTCACTCACTGTTGATTATCACTAGCCGAACTACAAGTTTACTATTGAATGATGGCTAAAGAGCTTAAAATTTGCAAGTTTTCGTTGTTACATTCAGCTTAACTGAGGCCGCCGGGTGAACAGCAGGGGGGCGTGAAGAATACTACCTAAGGTACAATCTTTAGCGCTACCGAGGGCCCCTACTCGACGAATTTGATGTGTAATCGATAGAGCGCGCACCACCGATGATATAAGATGCCCTTAAAGGTAGCGATTTGGGTTCGCCTACTTAACATAGGGGGCCTTCTCGACGTCCTGAAGGCGGCTTTCGAAGCCAGTTTTAGCGTAGGAGTAAACCTAGAGCTCAAATATATATAGCTCCCTCAATGCCTACAGGCGGTGATGCCAATAATCCTCGACGATTATTCTATTCCTGTATTAATATGCCTTAACCCTTTCAACCACTGAAATGAGGCAAGTCTTGAGAGAACTTAATCGCGCACGCTCGGCATCAAAGTTTGAAAATATGTCACCCGTCTAAACCCCTTACTGGAACACTTAAAGTGAAAAGCTTTAATCCGCCGTTAGAAGGGTCCACCTAGCACTCGGCTAAACCTAGCAGTCGGACAGCCCTATAGGGCTGAAAATTCACATTTCATATTCTATTAATATAATTCTTCAACATATCAGCAAAACGATGGCAGCCATCTTCCTTATTCTTTCTATATTCTTCATATCTTCTGAAGATATAAAACTTTTACAGAAAGAGCGTATAACGCTTACTTACGCTCGTTAAAACGAGACTTCAGCAGCTAATAAAAAATTTTCTTAAATAAAAATCGCTCGTTAATATAAAATATTAACTAGTACTTTTTAAGATTAAATTAATAATTAAAAGATTATTGCTGCACGTAATCAGTAATTTTAAAGACTTAATTAAAAAGAAGAAAAAGCTATATGTGATTAAATTTTACGTTTTTAAACTTAAGATTAATCTTTTCGTGTAAAGTAAATACGTTTAATAATTAAAAAATTATTAATAAAAAAGAATGATAATAAGTTAATCGAAATTAATTAATCTTAAAAATTTTTAAAACGTTATTCGTAAATTAAAACAGCATATGTTTCTTCGCTTAATAAAGAGCGTGCTATGACTTAAAATCTTAAAATTTTAATTAATTAATTTAATCTTTTTTAAAGTTTAAAAGAAAAATATAAAATAAAGATAAAAGATATTTATAACATGAATAAAAAAAGTTTCATGCAGAAAGTTATTATTAAGTTTCGAACATCGACAGTTTGTAAAGTGAATTAAATTTTAGGTTTTAGCTTAAGTAATATTCGTCGCTTAAAGTCGAATAAAATCTGAATTTAAGCTAATCTCGCTGAGCTGAGTTCTGCTTTTGTCGATAAAATCTGCGTTCGTTTATATGCCGCTGAACTGAATCTCGCTTTTGTTAATAAAATCTGCGTTCGTTCATATGTAGCTGAACGAAAGTCAGCTTTAGTCGCTTATGTCGCATATATTAATTCTTCTTTTTATGTTATATATATATATTTACAAAGACTTATTTAAAAACAGATTATAATATAAAACGTCGCTATAATAAATGTTATCGTTATACTTAAAAGCATCATTACTAATACATGAACATTCTTTACTTTTAATCGTTCGTCTCTTTAAAATATACATTAACTTAAACTAAAATAACTCAGAAAACGACTTAATTAATTATAATTTTAATGACGATTCGCAGATCGCATCTCGAGTCTTACGCGAAGCACATGAAGATAATATTATTAAAAGTTATCTGCAAGCGCGATTATTAAAATATTAAGCGACATAATTCGAATAATCTCATCGAGCATTCACTGTAAACGGCTTAGAAAACGACTTAATTAATTCTAATTTCATAAAGATCGATAATCTTATTTGCATACAAAATATATATCATGACTAAAGATAACGAATTAATGATTAAGGAAATGAAATGAATGATTTTTATTAATGTAATATTTCTCGATCTTCTTATCTGAACATTAATTATGCGTGCATGTCTGAATAGAATAGCTGCTTCAGTTTTTCAGCGATGACTCGTTCTTTTATTTCTTAACTTTATATAAATAACAGTCTTAATTCTTCTTTTATTAATTTTTTCATTTTCATCGTTATTCTTAACTTCTCGCAGTCTTCATAAAGCTCGAATTATTCGCTATGAATGCATCGCAGTGACTTGTTAAACTTAACGCATTAACATTCTTTAACATGTTTAATAAAAAAACTTTAATTATGTATCATTACATAAACGTCTTTATCATTATGTTTAACGAATTTATTTTTATTTTAAACTCATAATAAGAATTGCTATTAAAGAATAAACATCGTAAACGTGAAGCTAATGTTAAGTTATCTTTAAGAAAAGCTCATTAATTATGTTTTAATTAGCTTGCATCTTTTTACGATCTTTATCATTTCTTAAAGAATCTCGATTACTACAAGAGCATTCTTTTTTAATTATTCTTTAAAGTCTCTGAAAAGAAAATAACTTTTATTAACAGTGTAATGTTAATGAGTTCGAAGATTATTAAAACTTTTCTGAAGAATTATTTCTCGAGTGCTCGTAAGTCTTTTCTTTTTTTATATAACATTAAGTTAATTGCGTTTAATATTCGCGATTAAACTTAGTGTATATGATTAGTGTCAGTAACTCGCTCTGAAGAATCTGAAGATGACATTTTTTAACGCTTAAAATTATTAGTTACACAGCATAATCGAAAACTCTTTAAGAAGATTTAACGAGTTAACATAACAGACATAATAAAGTCTTTAATTATTCATTCTGAAAGAAAGTTTTACAAGATCATTAAATGTAATGTTACAGCTTGCGTATCGCATCTTAAAATTAATTAAAGAGTCTTTTATAAGCTTTTAATTTATTATGAATCACGACTTTTAATCTCGTTTCATGTTAGTTTTATGATAATTAGCGATTAACGAACAATTTCTTAAGAAATTCAGTAAAGAGACGTAACTATCGCTAAGTGAAATTATTAATTGCTTACAAGCTGTATTTCGAATTTTTATCTGAATTTTCTTAAAGATTTAACACTAAATTAAAGCATGAATATATTTAATTTCTGATTCTTTACTTTTAATTCATTCTTTAATTCTCTGTTTAAACTTGTAACGAAATCTTTCTGAGAAAAGATAATGAACGATCAGCATATTACTTATGAACTTTATTTAAAAATTGTTTCAGAATCTTTTCTGCACGACTTTATTTCTATGATAAAAAGAATTAATGAAAAGTTCAGAAAATTACATGCTTAACATAAGTTGTCGCATTATTAATAATCTTGTTCTTAATTATAATGTGCAAGATCTTAAGTAATTATAAATCTATCGTCTGCAGCAGATTTAATAACTCATTTAGCTTTTTCGCGATTTCGTTGTTATTTCTCGAATCATGAATCTGAAATTAATTAATCATATTAATGTACACGAAATTAATCATTTACGAAAGCGTCGTGAATGTCATTTCTTTAACTTGTATCTTCGCTTAATGTGCAAGTAAACGATCTTATTTATTAAAGAACTGAGCTTTATAATAATTTAACACAGCTATTAAAAAGATTCTATGAGCTAACTTTTTACGATCTTTAATCTTAAGTTAAACTAATTATGTATGCTTAACTGATCTTAAAGTAAATACGTTGCTACTTTTTTAGCATTTTAACAAAATGTTAAAGTCTGACTCGATTAATTAAACTGTCATCGTACTCGAATCGCAAAAGCACATTAAACGTAATCTTCGAAATTAAAAATCTTTATTAGCTCGCGAGATCGAAGATTAAGAAACACTCAGTATGTATAAAAAGATTATGAGCATCGCATTTTACAGTGAAAAAAACGAGTCGTATACTTTATACGAAAAGTAGATAAAAAGATTTCGTTCTTATAATCGTATAATGATATTGTTTTACATAATTTTTCTTTTCGTTTAACGTAATTACTGTTAAGAATTTAATATTATAATTTATAATTTCTTAAACAAACGCAGAATATTCAGCGATAAAAAGTTTCTTTCATGTTTATAAGTTCAGTATCTTAAATGTATTACATTTTAAAGACGATATTCGAGTTGTTAAGCATAAATATAAGCGACTAAACTTTCGTCTTAAACGAATTAAAAGTTAAAGTTAATTTATCTTTAAAAATGACGTTCTGCGATTAATTCTCATATGCAGTAACACGATTAAAGATTAATAATGTTAAGCGTAATGCTAAAGTTTATTAATCGAGCTATATATATATAGTATATAAAGAAAGCATTTCATCTTTTAATATGCGACTTTAGCGATTAAGTTCTTATAGCTTTTAATGAGATGATGTTTAAGAATCAGTCTGTTATTTTCGCGAGTTTAAATGATGTATAATTTATTAAACTGCGAAACAGATTCATTAAACTCATAATGTTTACTTTAATGTCATTAATTATTATGTAATCTTCGAAATGTATAAAAGTAATTAAGTTTAGCATTTCTTAATCGCATTTAATATCTTAATAATAATCGCTCGAAGATTATAAAACTCGATTATTATAATCATGATCGAGCGAAGTATATTTATGTCTCATTTAATTAAGTAACTGCATCGTTAATCTTATTAATAATTAGTCGCGATGATTATAATGCGTACGCTCTTTAAGTTATAATCTTCACAAAGAACTTTCGTAAGATTAAACTTTACAGATTATAACTTTTATATTCGCGATGATAAGCTTTAATTAAGTCGTCGTTATTAAACGTGAATTATTTAAGTTAATGTAAAATCGCAAATGAGCGAGCTAACATTTAAGTTTCGAACATTAAAAGTTAAGTTAACGTTTAAGCTAAAGTATGATATATATGAAGTATCACGCGTTCTTTACATGCGTTAACACCGCTTTTTCTCTTTTCTGAGAAAACATTCATATACTTTTATATTTCATATCTTTATTAATTACGTTCATTTTTAAATCATTTATAATGTGTAAACGTTTAATAAGTATGAAAAAACGTTCGAGTACACATTTTTATGTAAATGACTCGAACTTCGAGACTTATAATTTTTAAGAAGAGCGCACTTTTCTTATTTATAGTCTTTCGTTTATCTTTTTTAATAATTCATAATAATGATGTAATAAAAGCGAAATGAATGTTACTCGCTCGTTCAGAGCATCGTAATTTCGAGTTATAAAATCGCTAACGTTTAATAAACATTCTCATTACTTCGATGAGTGAATTTTTTAAACTTTACTGCGTTTCATAAATGCAGAACGATCGTAGCTAAGATTAATACAGAAGAACATAATTATTAATTTATAAAATGATATTACGTTTATTTCTTCGAATCATTATTAATCTGTACACATTCAGACATAATGTTAATTAAATAATCACGATTCTCTTAATGAGCTATTCGAACGAATTTATTTAAAAGAACGAAAATGAGAATCTGTAATTATGCTCGAGCAGTGTTACTTCTGTCGTTAAAGATTTATTAAATCGTTAAAGTAATATCTGTTAAGAATTACAGAGCTTAGTGTTAATTATATAAATTTTTTCATGAACTTAATAAGTTTTAATGAATATATTAATGAATGTTAAAGAAGAAAGAATGAATATAATTATTTATAATACAGATTAATGAACTAGTAACATATCGCGCTTTCTTAATGCACATGAACGAAGCTGTATAATTTAAGCGCAGTCATTATTTCTTAACAAGTCATCGACTTCGATGATGTTATCATTATTTTTAAAATCGTTCTCGATATCTTTAATTAATTCTGTTTCTTAAAATGTTTTAAGCTTTAATGTTAACTTCATTAAACGCGTTTAACGATTTTGCTTATCGTATATTAATATCTCGATCTTAAAATTTACGCAGCGTAAGCTATAAGTAATAATCTTTTCATGTTATTTAAGACGATTAACTCTCTTTTTAATCTGTGCTTAATCTTTCTTCATTCATTTCGAGTCGATCTGAACTAGTTTTTTAATCTTGTATAAATTATAATTAACATTAATTAATTTAATAATGTTAATAATAAAGCGTAATGACTTCTCATTTAAATACTGTTATAGTTTTTTCGAATCTTCTTAAAATAATTAAATTATATTCATTACTTTAAATTTAAACATTAATTCATTTATTAAAGTTATAAAGACTTTAAGAACAAGTCGAAAGTACTACATAATTAAACGTTAGTAATCATGTTAAACATGTTTCTTTCGTTATGCGTGTAATAACTTTTAAGAACGACATTAACGAAAGATAAAGACTCTGTTACTTACTTAATAAAAAATAAGTACATTCGTAAAACTCATGATACAGAATATAATTTTCTCGTTCTTATCTTAAACATTATTATTAAGCTCGTTAATTACTTTAATCTTAATATAATTTTTCTCGAAGATAATAACGCGAATGTGCTTCTCATAAAAAGATTTAACTTTCTTTAAGTCGTAAAGACGATCTGATTAAAAGCGAACATATTTCTTCTTAAGATTTTCTTTTTCAGAGAACGCGAGTAACTTTATTTCTAGAAGTTGTTTAAGAAGCGAAAATGTGCTAAGTACTCTGAGTTAACGAACTTTCATCATTCAGTTATTAATATTAATTTCGAGCTCGTTTTTAACGCAGTTATTTATCTTTCACTCTTTTTAATTTTTAATTTTTAATTTTTAAAATTATTTAATGATTATCATTACTGAGAAATTAACAAGTTCGTTAAATCTTAATGAAAGCTCGTAATTAATATCTTAATGCTTATTTAATATTACATCTGTAAGAAAAGAATTAAAAAACTTTAATTAATTAACGTTACGTCGTAATCATAGTATGTCGCACACGATCTTTAATTATTTAATGTACGTTTTAATGATTCGATTATTTAGCTCTTAATCTTTAACGATTTTCGTATATGTTTTATTTATCTTATTCAGTTTTTTAAAAGTACAGTGCAGAAATTTAGCTTAATGAGCTTCTTTTTTTTTTCATTTTAATATCTGTTCATTTATTATCGAGTTTATTATTAGCGTGTTCATTCATGACGTCATTTATTTAAAAGATGATTCGAAGAATGTATTTGTAATAAATTACTTGCGAGGTTTTTCATTCATGATCTTAAATAAATTTATGATTTTAATCGTTTTAATTATCTTTTTATGCGTCTTATTTACGATTAGTTAATCTCATTTTAAAGTAAAGAACTGTCATGTAAACGATCGTGATCTTGCTTTAAAACTTGCTTTTAAAGAAATGAATTAGTTTTTTATTAATTTTATAACGCGAGTCTTGTACGTGTTTATCGTGATTACACATATGATATTAAAATTAACGTGCTTATGTCTTAATATAAGATTTAAATCTGACAATTTCAGTTTAATGATTAGCGCGTTCATCTTTTTATCATAATACGCATAACGAATCTGTTAATGTAATAAATCATTATTCTCGTCGAGATGAATTCGAATCTTCTTTAATTAGTTAATGATTAAGCCTGTTAAAATGATAATTAAATTAACTCATTTTAACGATATAAGACGTGCAGATGAGCTCGCGTTCACACATGAATATTTAATTCTTAATCTGTTATTAAAAGAGCACTTTGCATTATTAAACTGAAACTTATTAAAAGTGTCTTCTTTTAAATGTGTATTAAACTTTCTTTCGAGACGCGTACGATTAATCTCTTCGTACGCTATATGTAATAAATGATTCAGATAAATTAATTTAAGCATCTTTATTATCTTATTAATAAATTAGCACGATTCATTCTTAATTTACTGATCTTTATGTGTATCTTTTTAAGGCTCATATCATTAACATTGTATTCTTTTCTCATGAACATTTTTATCTTAAACATTATAAAAATCTTAAAAGCTTAATATAAAAAGAGTAACGTTTTTATTCTTTGTAAATGTATGCGTAACTAAGATTTAACTTAATTACGATCATGTAAAAACAGTCGAGCGCAATTCTATCATTTATTTTCTTCATAAAGATGCTTTATAATAATCAGTAATATCTTCGTTATGAGCCTGTTTAATCTTGTTAGTTAAGAAATAATATCGACTTCAATATCTTAATTATCTCGCGTAACGCTTCTTTATACTCTTCTCATTATCTTTAATATCGTTAAGATTCTCGTTTAATCGTGCATAATTTAATTCTTTCGCGAGATTTTCTGTAATTATAAAGCCGAAGATTATCATGTTTTATTAAATGTTCGTCTGCTGAGATAAAAATGATACAGTTTCTTCGTGTTATTCGACTCGACTTGTTAAATCTTAATGTAAGCTGTTAATATTATTACTCTTTAATGAAGAATTATTATTATTCGATTCGAAACTTATAATTATTATCGAATTAATAATTAAAGCTGAAATGTTAAACTCATTCGAAGCTAACGTTAACGTGTCGTTTTCTTAAGTCTGCATCTTGTCGTTAAGCTTTCGTCGCTTTAAATACGATGATTCGAAACTCTTATTATACTCTGTAAAGATTATTTATCGTTAGCTCGCTGTTCATATACATACTTCAGTAACTTATTAAAAAACGATGTTTAATCAGTTAATGATAGATTAATTTTCTTCGTTGCGAATATTCGTGTAATGCCTGTTACGTCTTTCTTTAAATGATTAAATCTTAATCGCTTTCGTGAAAAGCTTAAGAGCGTCTGAGTCTCGTTCGTGAAATCTTTACTTTTATTAGTTTAACGTTACTATTATACATATCTTTTTAACTTATTAACTTTCGATGCAACATTAATTATTAGCGTGTTAATATCGTTCGTTATTAAAGTTACTGTCTCGTTTACTCTGACTTCTTTCGTGTCTTTAAGTTTAAATTACTATTAATTTAGCATATGAACTTCTTAATTCTCATTCGTAAGATCTTCATTCTTATTAGTTTAACGTTGTTACTATATACATCTTTTCGACTTATCGATTTTTAATGTAACATTAATTATTAACGTGTTAATATCGTTCGTTATCGAAGTTATTATCTCGTCTGCTTTAACTTCTTTCGTGTCTTTAAGTTTAAATTGCTGTTAACTTAGCATATGAACTTCTTAATTCTCGTTCGTAAAATCTTTATTCTTATTAGTTTAACGTTGCTACTATATATATCTTTTTAACTTATTAACTTTTAATGTAACATTAATCATTAACGCGTTAATATTATTCGTTGTCGAAGTCACTGTCTCGTCTGCTCTGACTTCTTTCGTGTCTTTAAGTTTAAATTGCTGTTAATTTAACATATGAACTTCTTAATTCTCGTTCGTGAAATCTTTACTCTTATTAGTTTAACGTTACTATTATACATATCTTTTCGACTTATTAACTTTTAATGTAACATTAATCATTAGCGCGTTAATATTATTCGTTATCGAAGTCATTATCTCGTTTGCTTTAATTTCTTTCGTGTCTTTAAGTTTAAATTACTATTAATCTAGCATATGAACTGCTTAATTCTCGTTCGTGAAATCTTCATTCATCGTTAATTCGCTGTGAATGTACACACTTTATAAACCTATTAGATTTCGCTGCAGTGTTAGCTAAGTTAACGTTATTTTTCGTTATAATCAGAATAAATGTATCATTCGCATCGTTCTCTTTCGTGCTATTAACTGCTAATTGCTCTTAAATGATTTTATTACTTCGATTATTTACTTTAATAATCTCTTCGTTTTTATTAACATTAACGAGTCTTATATACTCTTAACGAGAAGCTGAGATTAATGAAGTCTTGTCTGTAAGTTCTGTATTAATCATTAATTCGCTGTTTACATACATGTGTTTTTAATTTATTAAAATATGATGTAACGCGAGTCACATTAAAGCGAGTAGCTCGATTAAATTAATTCGAGACGTCGCGTAAGACAGCTTAAAAAGTTCTGTCTGAATTTATTCTAGAGAACTCGTTATCTGTAAAGTAAATGATAGTGTTCATTTCAGTGTAGCTGATGTTCTTTTTAAAAATTTGAATTCACATTTAAAACGAAACATTATAAAATTAATCTTCGTCTTCGTGTAAATCGTGATTAAGTATATCTTTAATTAAAGTTAAGCTTATTTTCGAGATCTCTTTCGAAGTAATTAGATTCGAGAATAAACTTATCATCGCACGAAGTTTAAAGTTTTTAAATGTTTCGAAAAATGAAATGACTTCTTATAATTATAACTGCGAAAGCTTAAACGTAAATGATACTCGTTAAATCTTTATAATCTTGCGTGTGCTAATGAATAATTAATTATTTAAAGATAATGTAAGACTAGTTTATGTACGAGTAAAAGATGTATTAATCTGTTTAACGCGTCTCAGTTCACAGCGTTTCTTGTTAAAGAGCATTCGTTAAATTATAACGATTAAACTGCTAATAATATGTTTTCTTTTAAAGTCATTAAACATAAATTAATTAATTTAATACAGAAACGATATTAATTACTCGTTAACGATAGCTATCTCTTTGTTAAATCTATTATACTTAAGTGTAAGCGCGTGCTTTTTAATTCATTACTTAGCTTGTTTTTTTAAATTCTTTCGCTGATTCGTATTAATGCTTAAGATTTGTTTAATCTTTATCATGTTTCTGAAAATTAAATACTCGTTATTAAGTTAAAAATTTTAATATTTAATAATAATATTCTTTTTAAAACGTAAGCTAGTCATTATAATAAGTTAATGAAATCAGTTTAATAAGATAAATAATGATGAGATGTATAAGAAATATTAATGCTGCTATCTGATTATGTAAAATGAGTTAACGTGATAAACTATGCGCGTACTTAACTGATGTTAAATATGCAGATTTAATTAATTAAATTAAGTTTAATAAACATATCTCGATCTTAATAATGATGCTCGTTATAAGAGATACACGATGTTAAATCATGATTTTATGTAAATATGAAAATAAATTAAAAGACACAGATCGAGTATAATGAATAAACGAATGAAAGATTAAGTTATGTTACATGCAGCGAATGTAATATTATGAAAGCTGAAATATAAAAAATTTACTTTAGCTCACGTTAAAGATCTGCGCTCACATGATGCGTTTAATAATTTAAAGATTAAGCTAGTTTATTATTAATTAAAGTGTATTATATTTACAAGTTATTATGTCTTTATTTTAATGTATATTATACAGTGATTAATATCTTAATTTATTTAACAGACATGAACTAGTAGTAAATAAATAATTTAAACTTCGAAAAAGAATGTCGTCTTTTATAAAACGTGTTTATTAAACGAAGAGTTTTATTACTTAACCTTCGCTTAAGTCTTAATGATGCTCTTGCTTTTCTGCAAAAATTATTACTTAAACTTCGCTTAAGTCTTAATGATGCTCTTGCTCTTCTGCGAAGATTCTTGCTTAAACTTCGCTCGTGTTCTCGTAATGCTCTTGCTTTTCTTCGAGATTTACTGCATAAGCTTCGATCGTGAGTTATAATGACTCTTACTTTTAAAATTAACGCTCTGTTTTCATGAAATTAATGAATTCTTATTAACTGAAGTATTCTCTGTAAACTCTTTTAATTAAGAACAGATTTTAAACATGTCGTATTATATATAAATTGCGAATATAATCGTGCTAAAGTTCATTAAAGTTACATAACATAATAAACGAGTCGCGAGCACGATTATAAACAGTCAGAAAACGATTAAGAATAAACATGAAGTTAAGTTTTTTAATTTTCATTATACATAAAATAACGATAAAAGCTTCTTTGTCTTAAAAAGAATTAATCGTGTACGCTTTAATATCTTAAACTTTTAAGTTTAAAACTAAACTTTTTTTCAGTAACTAAACTTGTGTAGTATATTTCGTAAGAATGACGATGTTCTTAACAAATATCTTAGCTTTAACATAAACCTTAACTAGCTCAATTATTATAATAACTTTAATCTTATTTTACTTAAACTGAAACGTATTAACTCTTATGTTAATTTCATTAACGTTAAGAAATGTTAATGATCGTTTTATTTCGCAAAAGCTTCTTAATACGATAATTACGATAATTATATTAAGTTAAAGTAAGAAATTAACTAAGAAACGCATTTAATCTTTGTATTAAATAATGAATACGATATTATTTATAATAAGAATTGCGCGATATTATTTAGTAAAAAGAATATAAGAATATTTAAGCGTAATTAGTCGTTTAAATAAGTTTCTGTTTATGTAATGCGCGAAGCAATTATCCTTAATGTTTTTTTTCGTTAATTAAAGTTACTTATCATTATTAAATAAATGTATTAAATCGTTACTGTAAGTTATAATAATAAAAATCTCTGCGTTTTCGACTCTCGCGACTTCTTAAACGACAGTATAATTTTCTTTAAATTTTTTTAACATAATAATGTTAAAGTTAATCAGTGTGCAAATAACAGCGCTTACGTCATGCTTAAGAATATTTACACTTAGCTTAATCTCGATGCGCTGAAAGAATTCTTAATCTTTCTTGTTAAAAGTTTTTCTTATTTTAATTCGTTAAAAGTACGAGCGAAAAGTCTTAATAACAGCGTCGCGCTTAATCTTATTATTTCTTTTATTTAACTTAATATTAATAATTCTCTGAAGTAAACGACGTTCGAATGCGTAATTTCGCTTCGAGAATTAACGTGTAACACGACGATTAAAATTATTATAATTTACATTTATTAAACTTTCGTCGCTTTTAAAATTTTCGTAAGTCTCGTTAACTTCTTCATTATTAATTTATATAACTGAAGAATCTTATGTCTTATGCTGCTTGTTATTCTGATTACTCTGTTCATTCTGTTAATTTTATAATTACGTCTTATTTATAAAACGATCGCTTAAACTCGTAACGTTTAAAAGCAGAGTGTTAAGACTAACATGATATAATTTATATTAACGATCTTTAATGTCATGTAAAGTCTTCTTACTTTAATTAATAATTAAATATATTAACTAATCATAAAAGACATTTAATAACTAATAAAAGACATTTCATCGTCGTTAAGCGAAATCGTCGTTTACTGAATAAAACACGCGACTGTCTTAAGCAATTATTTAACGTTCAGTGAACTGCGAGTAAAAACGAATAATCTTCTTATTCGTTAAATTAATGTCTTTATTTTTTAATCGCTGAAACTGTTCGTTCAGTTTAAGAACGAATGTATTAGCTGTGTTGTTAAACGAGCTTAGAACTTTAACTTTCTTGCTTAGCTTTAAGAGTAGCATTATGATAACGATATTCATTAGTATCTTTTTTGTTTTAAAGAGTTTCTTAATAAGATTAAAATCGTTAAAAAGTTTCTAAAAATATTACAAGATTAACATTTAAGACTTATTCAGTTTAATATCTTATTTAATAAGAGTAGTTAAAAGGTTTAAGTCTTTAAAGAGAACTAATGTAAATTTAATACGAAGATTCTAACTCAGTATAATATTACGAAAGCGATCTTTATGTTTATATTTTTTCTCGTTAATATGAGCAGAATTAAGAATTTTAATTATCGCTAGTTAAAATTTATCGAGCTTAT
>JAABUO010003608.1_pt1 | contig 18419 bp, 26 predicted proteins | sample 5559291 | NCBI WGS metagenome assembly JAABUO01 (sample SAMN10711878, study PRJNA513372) | rock metagenome | isolation source: Antarctica rocks | place: Antarctica: Victoria Land, Finger Mt sud | reverse complement strand
ATCATAATCATGGGCGTCAGGCAGACATCAACCACAAGGCGGCGCCATCTGGGTTTTGTGTGCGATGGCCAACGACAAGATTGCAGCATTTCATACAGCAGCATGCCTAAATTACGGTTCTGAACAGCTTACAATGAGCCCAGACGGACTCCTTCAGCAGTCACAAGAGGTGCTCCAGCGTAAAATCGTATGTTAGGATCATTCAGCACCAATGGGTTGGACTGGAATCTGCAGTATCATGAAAAAGGACGCTGACACAGCTGTAGGCAATCTTGTCGTGCATTGGGATGATGGCCAATTTACACAATGTCACAGGCAGCAACAACAGGCTGTGCGTGACAGCAATGCAACGTGCCAGTACCCCAGTGCAATGCGCAATCATGATGAGCGGCCAGCCATGAAATGATCAGTACATTGTAATCACCTGGCATCCTCAGTGGCATCTGGCACAACTAGCACTTCAGGGTTTTTTGGCACCAAAGTCCAAGCACAAAAGGAAGACTTCCGGTCTGTCTGGCTGCAGTTCAGCCCAACACATGATTTGAACCACTGGCGCTCCTTGTCCACCAGAGAGACAATGGCAATTGGTACTTTGAAGATGGAGCAAACAAGCTGAGTAATGTCATCAAAACGCTGCTCCTGATCACTGTCTAGGACCCCCAGCCGATTCAGCTCTTCCAGACGAGCAACTTCATTTGCCGGCAAAGGAGCAGCATAATGCATGGGCGCAGTGATAGGACGTGGTGAACCAGTGCTATCCTGCAGCTGGCCCAGCAACTCGCTTGGGGAGGTCAGGAAGTGATTGGCATAAGACCCTGCGCGTACTGGCTGCTCGTTCATTTGAACCTGCAGCATGCAACAATTCAGATGACCAGTGCTTGTAACCATGGCAGGGCTGTGCAGTGGGAGACTCTTAGTGAGAGTTGCAGGACTGCGTAGACATAAGCACATAGTCACAGGCAGCCAACAGCCAGAGAGGAGACCTGAGCCAAACTGGACGGATATCAGTATCTGCTGGCGCGACTTCTCAACCTTTGAGCAATAGTTTCGAGCTCCACCCTTCAAGTGCAAAGGGCCCGGCGTTCACTTTTGTTCTATCCATCACTCTCTTGATGGTGCACAGCGGGATTACAGCTATAGTTCACGACGTAGAGTGGTAGATCTCCACAGATCCTGTAAAAGAGCTTAAGTCCTGACCGAGCCGAGAGATGACAGGTGTACGTCACCCACGGCTTGAAGAGAAGCACGGTCTGTACACGCTGACATGAAGACGACAGCGCCGACTGTAGCTTTACCCTGGCAAACAGAATATGCCAATGTACTCTGCTGTTACAGGTCAAATTATCAAGAGAGAGAGAGATGTGTTGCATCCGTCGTCAATCAACACATCGTGCACTAGCTGGATTTGTGAATACGATCCAAGCGCGTGACATCACGTGGCCCAGTACAGCAAAAGATGTGGGTAGACACAGGCCGCTGGGCAGACGGTGTTCACCTAGATAGGACAGACAGGCTGTGTCTAGTGTGCAAGTCATTGGATTGTGTGGAGGACGAGCAGCACTTAATTTTTGATTGCCCAGCGTACAGCCATATCAGGTCACAGCATGTGGACCTCTTGCAGCACTGTGGTACTATTGCAGACTTTATGTCTTTGTGTGAACCAAATGCATGTGGTGGTTTCCTTAGGGAATGCTTTGCATGTAGGAAGCAAATTTTGACTGTATGAATTCACTGAACTGAACTTTTTGTCTGTCTGTAGGGGTCCCAGTTGCCCCCCAGGACATTAAATCAATCAATCAATCAATCAATGTGTCATGGCTTCCAAAATTTGGATGTGAATGAGCATCCCAACGTTTCCCTTGGTGTATGGACGGACGGTTCACACGCTGTGCTGCACATGGACCTTGAAGTTGCATCTCAACCGTAGCCGCCAATGTTATTTTATAAATGGATCAGCACAGCTTTGACCAATTTTAAGACAATGGCAACAGTTGTATGTCCGGTAAGTTACAGAGCAAAAGCCTGACTGAATGGACTGAGTCGAGAAGAGGGTGCCGAGCTCAAAGCAAAGATTGCAACAAAGGCTGAACTTGAACTTCTGCAACTGTCTTTGTCAGACCCAGCAATCCTTTCCCTATCAATGCTTTCCGTCCTGCTTGCACAAAAGCATTAGACGATGGGTTGGAAAGATGAGCAACCAGTTCACCTGCTGCCAGTGCAGCAGCACAACTAGAGTCTGCTGTTGCACAATGGATACTAGTCAAACTTGTATCCTTGTGCACAGTCCACAAGAATATCTCTGCAGGGCACTTGAGATCCCAACTTGATGCATGCCAAAAAGGCACCGCTGAGTTTTCTATGCAGAGAGTAAGCTTCCTCAGGAGGGGCTGTCAGCCTGTGTTTCAGCATGACGCCCCCAAGAGCTGCAATTTTACGTGACAAGGCGCTGTGCGTAGCAAAATCATACAAGCCTTCTGTTGCAAAGGGCTGTCCAACCAGATAGCCAGCATCACAGTGAGCATCCAGCATGACTTTGGACTCGTCACCTGCAGATTCATGGACATACATTAGAGTTGCACTTAACGCAGCACGAGAGTGCTGACATTGACCAAAATGGGCTCTGGTGCAAGGCAATGTAGGTGCAGAACACAGTAAAAAGTGTCCATATCTGCAAGCAATTAAAACATGCTGCTGCAATACACAAATATATTGGCCACATAAGGTACAGTGGAAACAAAGCAACCTAAAGGTCATGTTGAAACTATATGTCATGCATAAACTCCCAGACAGCACATGCTGCATCAAACAAGATATGCGACACATTTACACCATATAAGCAAAGCAGCTTGTATATGGCCTGCATCATCTGACTCACCGGTAAGGAACTTGAGCTTTGTAGAGCGCATGATGACCTCATCCCTGTTCTTGTCAGCACAAGCCAATACCATGCGCAGGTAGTCATCCACAAAGGGCTTGGGGTACTCCTTGGCAGCCCCAAAGTCAATCAGGTGCAACTGGTCAGCATGTTCATCGTATAGGAAGTTACCCCAGTTGGGGTCTGTCTGCATGAAGCGCCAGTCAAACAGCTCCCGGATAGTGAGGCGCAGCAGCAACGAGCCGACATCATTGCGTATGTCCTGCGACATGGTCTTCACCTGCCATAGACAGAGATTGTAAGAAAGAAGGTGTATCCAGGTGGGATGTGTCTGCGTGCACAACCAGACATGGTCTTCACCTGCCACAGACAGATATTGTAAGAAAGAAGGGGTATCCAGCTGGGATATGTCAGTGTGCAGAACTAGACATACCAAATTTAGATGACCAGCTGCTGCGGCAGAAAGGCAGCACCTTTGTGCACAAGGGGCAAATTTTCCGGCACATAGCATCTGTCCATCGACTGATACCATATATGGGTGGGATGATGTTCAAGGTGGTGTCCATGTCCAGACTTGACAGTCAACAAGGGCTGGGAAGATCACACAAGCTACATTCTCGCAGATACAGTTGAGAGAAGTACAGGCGACATTGGCAGTTGCCACCTGCCTGATGTTACTCTGACACAGAATGTTTGCCCAGGGCTTGAGTGGCATCAGGCAAGATTAGTAGCAAGCTTAACTGATATACCTGTGCCAGGTGAAGCTAGGTAGGTGTCAGCTATGCCTCACCCTGACTCTGAGCGGCATACAAGTTGCTCATTTCTAGCTGTGCAGACAATGCGGCAAGCACCATGCTATATATCAACTCAGGAACAACATGTACATGTTTGATCGACACTAAGTTTACAACAGCAGGTTTTGCACTGGTGATTATTACCGTCACAGCCTAGCAAGCCAGCTGCTGATCCATAGTTTGGGGAAAGGGGGTGGGGAGGGGGAGGGATATAGGGAGACTCTCATAACCGCAAGCACAGCGTGTGTCAAGCTTGTACCTTGTCTATGTGGACACCAGGCACCCACTCGCTGGTGATGACAGTCTTGCCAGACAGCTCATCAATGATGTCAGGCACATTGAAGTTGTCCGCCAGGTCAGGGTCGCTGCTGATGAGCTTCTTGAAGCGCTTCTGGCAGCGTGCCTCATACTCATAGTCACACTCCATGGACAGCTCGCGCTTGGCCACCTGCACATAACGCACAGCAACACGTCCACATACACTATACATTGATGATCACATGTGGGGGACTCAACGTCTGCAGTCACAAACCTTCAGCCTCTGTATGCACCGTGAGGCTTTGTGAAGAAGTCACGCTGCCAAACAGATGAAGCATGAATGCAATGGGCACACATTGCCTGCTGGTGCCTTTATACTCCCATGCAGACATGCTCAAAGGCCATGAAGATGACCATAGATACGCGGCCACACAGATCATGCTTTGGGTATTTTCAGCCTTCCAGACATTTGTGGAAACAGTGCACTGCAACGCCCACATGCCATTGCAGCTTCTCACAGCATGAAATGCAGTCGTTGGTTCAGCTGGTGGTCAGCAGCCTGGGTGGTTGCTCCAATTAGTAGTGGACAACACACCCTGGGAACTGCCTGTTGCACAGTGCACCACGACCCAATTGCGCACCTCAGCAGCCTGCTCCACATAGAGACCCTTGGGAAGCAGGTTAGCGATGTTGATGAGGCGCATGAGGTTGTCCACGTCGCTCTCTATGCTGCGTGCCACCCCAGGGTACTGGATCTTCATCGCAAACCGACGCCCATCGTGAAGCTTGCCTCCATGCACCTGTCATGGCACAAGAGCGTCAGGTTGGAACACCCTGAAGGTTAGATGGACCTGGTGAGTAACTCTCCATCAATCAGAAGGCAATCAGCAGGAAGCTTTTTGGAAAGATGAGAATCATGAATGCAAAAAGGGGTTGTCTTCCATGAGAAACTCTTTCCCATCAAGTGTCAGAAAAGCTCAGAGATGTCAACAGTACACAAGACAGAAAAAGAATGCTGCACAGACACGCAAGGCACCCTGACTTGAGTGCTGTTTCAACAACAGCGCCTGTGCAGCTTGTACATAAGGCTGAAGGCAGTGCTTTTTTATCAAGGGTGCATGCTAGGTAGCGCGAGTCTTGCCTCTGCAGAAAAGCTTGCTTTGAACGTCTCACAGGTTACGTGATATTACAAGGGGCTGACCTGGCCAATGGAAGCAGCTGCAAGTGGCTCATCTTCAAAGGTGGCCATCCTGTTGCGCCAGTTCACTCCCAGCTCTGCCTCGATCACCTTGTGCAACTGCCCTTGGGGCATCACATCCGCCCCTGCCCTCACACGCTCGAGGGCCTGCTGGAACTGCACTCGCACAGTAGGCTTCACAACAGGCTGTGAACAGAAATGCTGGGAAGCATGCAACGCGCACATGACGCGGGTACCCAGCGATTTCAAAATGCACACTTGATATTGAGTTGAACAAAATCAAACGCTTTGTGCTGACCCCCAGGTTGTGTTGACCCCCAGGTTGTGCTGACCCCAAGGCATTGAACTTGCTGCCGCTGCCACGTGTGAGAATTCTGTGAGGTGCATTGACAGAGCTTGAGGCAGTCATGACGTGCAAATGAGGATGACATGTCGATGAGCATTACAAGCATCACAAGTGCCCCTGTGCTTACATGTGCTACACCACTTGGTCTCAAATGCAAGCAAGACAGCCATAGCTTGCCAGGGATTGCCAAATTTGATAGACGTGTATTTCATCAGAGAAGTTGATCCCGCAGTGCTTTGCATCATCCATCAGCAGAAGAAGAGCACTGATGGCAGGTACCAAAAGCTCAGCTTGTCAAAATCAAAGATAGTATGTACAGCTTCTGAGGCACGTATTGGTCAGTCACAAAGAGCGCATACTTGCATGGCTACTGGCCCCTGCTTTGCTGCTGTCTCAGGGGCATTACAACACGAAGCCTGTCACCACACCTGGACCACTTGCAAGGACACAACCATGCAGAGGCTTCACAGAAATCGCAGTGCCTGACCTGTGGAGGTAGCACGCCCTCATCCTGAATGGACAACATCTGGCCCAGCTTGAGGGCTGCCCCGCGCATGCGGCACAGCGCTGTCGCAAGCCGCTCTGCATTCTTGTCTGTCAGGTATGCATTGTAGCCCTCCTGCTTGGCCTTATCTGTTGGGGCAAAGTAGTTGCTGACCTGCACATCATCAGCTGTGTGATCACAATGCCTGCTGAGTGACAGGCTGAGATTACGTAGAGCCTGCGTCATCTGCCAACGCATGCGCTGCATGTGCAATTTTGACTGCACTGCCTGCTTGTCAGTGATTGCAGGCTTGTGCCAAATGTACATACTGTGTGATCTATGGGTGTATCCAAAAAATGATTGTTGAAACCTGCATTGAGATGCCATGGGACCAGACAAGTGATTTGCTCCAGGTTGCTGACACACGTAGTTGGCAACATTGACAGCCAGGCATGGCAGTGATGAATTCCGTTGTTCAGTGAGGCTACAAAGTTTCATTACTTTATGCCTGTGATGGGGCCATGCTACAGCTCGCTGCGGCCAGTGATCAAGGGATTGCTGATGGAGCGCTCACATGCGTGAAGGCAGCAGGTCTGGGGCAGAATCTGGTACTGCCTGACTTTTCTCCAGGACAAGGAGCACATGCGTGAAGTCACAGTCAAAAGCAGAAGCAGCAAGAGAGAGGACTGACCGAGTCTCGCATGCTGCCAAAGACTAGGCTGGCGCCCATGCCAGCAAACCCGGCAGCTCTGCCAAAGGCACTGGAGGGCACGCGCCGCTCTCTCAACTTCTTCCTCACTTCCTCCTTTTGCTCACTGATCTGTGCGTATGTGCACTTGTGTCAGCATAAATGCTGATGTACAACAGTCAAAACTGCCTTTGGGTTGTGCTGCCTTATCACCTATCACAGACACTGTGTGCAGCTCCGTCTAGCTGTCTCTGGGGTTCCTCAGAACAAGGCAACGCAAAGCTGACCTGGTCTTTGTGCAGATTCAGCCTGTCTCTATGCCTCTGTTGCATCAGCCTGCGGTACTCGGCATGCGCACTCTGTGGTGCAGTAGCAGGTGGTGGAAGCGGCGCAGCAGCGGCTTGCGCGGTCTTGCTCAAGGTAGATCCAGAATCAGTGGGGTAAGCTGGGGCAGCAGCTGTAGGGGTGGAGTCTGAGCTGGGGGGTGAAGTGGGGTCAGCAGTGAAGGCTAAGGGCGATGGTTCAGCTGTTGAGGTGGCGTCAGCTTCACTCCTGGCTGCACTGCTGGGTTCAGCTGGACTCCTTAGGAACATCAAACCATGTTGCCCTCAATACATTGGGCAATGCCATGCCAATGGACAGTAAGATGGAAGAGGTCATGAGCTGCTGGCATGACAATTGATGAGTCTGAAAACTTGCAACACTGCTGTGCACCCTTGAAGCATGTTTCTACACAAGATAGTCATGTTTGCTGCAGGGCAGACAGTGATTCATGACCTCAAGCAGTGCTGCCCAAAAGTTGGCAGGTACGGCATCTTGCATGCAAGGTTTGGATAAGCAGGCATCCATCACAAGCATGCACACACCCATTTCAGGTCAAAGGATCCATAGACATTCATGAAGTCTACCTGTCAGCTGGGTTTGTCTTAGCAATAATGGTGTCCACCTCATCTTCTGCTACTGAAGTGGGGTTCTGGAGGTCATCAGCAGGAGCTGCTTGCAGGGGTGCCATTGACTGGGGCTGTGCAGGTTCATCAGGATGCAGTGACTGAGATGCTGTAGCAGACTCAAGATGCTCTTTGGCCCCTGCAGGCGCCTGTGCTTCTGTTGACTGGGACCCTGATACTGAAGCAGATGCAGCTGCTGATGCTGCCGCAGGTGGTGCAGCAGCTGCAGGAGCAGCTGCAGGTGATGCCCTGCCAAACCCTGCCGGTGCAGTGCCAGCAGGACTGAGCCCTGCCCTGAGCTGCTCAGCCTGTTGCATCAGATCAGGTGCTCCAGCAGCAGCCGCCTGCTGCTGCAGCTGTTGTTGCAACTGCAGAATCTGCTGCATTGCCTTCTGCACTGACTGCTGCGATGACTGTGCAGCTGATTCTGTGGCCTGGTATACCGCTTGAGGGCCGCGCGGTACTGCGTTGACTATGCTGCCCAGTGCTTGAGCTGCCTCTTGCAGCTGCTGCTGCACCTCTTGCAGGGAGTTAGGAGATGCTGCTGTAGTGGAGGGGGAAGCGTATGATGACTCGGCATATACTGGTTCTGGTATGCCAACAAAGGATGCAGACCGAGACCGTTTGCTGTGCCCTGCACATCTCCACATTAGCAGTCAAACAAGAGCTATTACATCGTCAGGACCAGCATCTGCATACAGTAATCCAGCGCTGTGTATGGTGCTGACATGCTTGAGCATATCATCTTGCTATTGCTGTGCTTGCAACATGTGTTCAGGCCAGAAGGGACGGACAGCAGGACTGTATCGAAGTGTCACCTGATATTGACTCAGAGCCTGTCTGAGCAGTGCTACTGAGTGTGGCTTTGCCACCAGCTGAGACAAAGGTCAGCATTCTGCCCTTTACAACCTTGAACGGCTGCTGAACTGCTTGCAATGGTGCTGCCAGAACACTGTCAGGACTGCTGGAAGCTGTATCTTGAGACAAAGCATTGTTTGCTTGCTGATATGCTTGGCTGCCTGCTTGCTGAGCCCCTGACTGTGTTTGACGGAACAGTGCTTCAGCATTCTGTGCACCGCCTGCAATGTAGTTTAAGGTCAGGAATGAAACATATTTTACAGTTTTTTATGCCTGCAAAGCAGCAATGCGTGCATAGGTTGAGCACCAGCAGCAGCATACCTTGCAAAACATCGGAAATGGAGCTGGCAGATTGTGCACTATCTCTGGTTGCCTGACCTACTGCGTCTGCCACAGGCTGAGCCTGGTATCTAGCCATGTCCGCAGCTGCTTTTGCTGCCCTTCGTACGTCGCCCCGCGTTGCATGCTTCAGCACCTCACTGCGGTCAGTCAGGGACTCATCTGATTGGCTCATGGCGGACAGATGCCGTGTGGTGTGAGGATTGAAAGTGAGGTGTGGTCGCGCGTTACCTGTCAGCGGCGGTCTTGGCAGCCACAAGAGCTAAACCTCGCAAAATCCTCTGCGCATCCTCAAAATGCTTTGGGGTGAACCACGACATGAGCGAAAGCTTGCGGTGCTTAAGTGATCCACAAGCTGTTACCGTAGAAGGCCAGGAATCATGTCAAGGAACGTACGCATGCACATCTAAATTCGAAACAATGCTGCAGCACCTCAGGGAGTATCGAGTATAGCTGCTACTTCAGAAGCCGATGCTCTCCACCATGCGTGGCTACGAAGAATTGTGACTTGGGGTCTGTGCGGAAATCCCTGGGCTTTGACTCGGATCAATGATGAAGCTGCAGTTCACTCATTTGCACGCTCCATGCATGACTGTCTTTCATATGTAAGGGAGTCTTGCTTCATTGTCGCAATCACAGCTGCAGCACCTGTCCATCAGCAGACCTGTTCACTGATCAGAGCAACGGCTGCATGGCTCCCCGCAAAAGAAAGCTGCCCGGCAACAGTTCATCGGTCGAGCACGAGAGCCGGTCAGAAGCGGGTAGCAGGGGAAACGTGAAGAAGGCCCGAAAGCAAGCTGAAGAGACAACAGAAAGTATAGCAGAAAGGGAGTCTCTTTCCACTGAAGAAACACTACAGGTATAGAAACTTGACTGTCTGTCACGTATCAGTTGCACCTCTCAGCATCACACTAGACTCTTTGCAAGTCTACAGCGCTGCACCAGCTGCTGCCAAGCAGGCTCTGAAAGAAATAATCCTGGAGCTGCTACGCAAGCGAAAGCCAGGCTCAAGCTGCTGACCCAGTGAGGCTCCCAGACAGCTTCAGCCCAATGACTGGCGCCCTTTGATGCATACAACTCGTGCAGTGGCCAAGGCAATGGCAGATGCTGGACAAATAGAGGTCACACAAAAGGGCAAAGTGGTAGATATCAAAAATGTCAAAGGCCCCATCAGACTCAGGCTACTTACCAATGCCACAAGACACGATCAGTAGCTGCTCGTCCAGCCATGTTTGAGTACCATGCAGCAGAACATGACCTGAAACATGACATCAGCAGCCAGAAACTCCAGGAATGGAGGTGGTGCTGACTGAACAACCTGGTCCGTGTGCTGCATGGCGAGCTTGGCAGCGCCCTTAACCAAAACGTGGAAACAGAGTTGAGTAGGATCGGCCAAATCTCAGTGACAAACTGCATCACAGATGATGGCCAATACTAACAGATGATTGTGTGCTTTTCTGTTGCAAAGCTACAAGCAAGCTGTGCCTGAGTGCAAGCCAGTAGCTACCAGTATCTTTAAAACCCTGATCAGCACATAAAAGACAACTTATGCATACTGCTCAAGCTAAGCATTGTATCACTCTGGTTATGCATGTGCTCCTCTAGCTGGCTAAGCACTATGTCTGCCTTCTCAACCATGCAAACCAGTTGCTTAGCAGACCTCTTGTGCATGCCTTGGTTAATGTCTTCAGCTAGTGCATTACAAGTGCTGGGAGTGACTGCGCCCCACATGGCTCCAATCAGAAATCTGATATAATCCAAGTATGCCATTTGATAGTGGTGGCCAAGCTGTTGAAAGCTGTAAATGCTGCCATCAATATGATGCTGTTCTTGTAGATGATGCATTAAGCTATTGTAGTAACACCTGCACATGCCATCATTGCTGTGGACAGTCTCCCAAGACAATCAAGGTTTGCCAGCAGGGGCATGGAACTGCCTCAATGCAGGACACAAGAATGCACTGATTGCGTGCAGGCGTGCTTGGTTGTGACTACTTGGCTTTATTATGTATGCCGGGCTTTTATGAAGATACAACATTGTGCATGCACATGATGACGGCCAAAAGTACTACACCAGCGGCAAAAATGACATGCACATTGCAGTGCTTGATGCTCAACTTCTACAAGCACAGTCTCTGCAACTGCACAAAAAGCAGAGTGCCCCAATTGCACAGCAGATAACCCTGACTGTTGTGCAGCACCTACAACGAATGCTCTCACCGTAGGAGTTCCTCTTCTTGATCAAACACAACCTGTGGCTGCACAGAGGTCCAGAGCAGATACATGACATCAGTCACCCCCAAGCCCCCACCACACCACTGGAAGTCGCAGGCGCTCACAACAGCTGCTTTGATGTCATGCCCGCCATCCTGAGGTGCTGACACAGATGCTGCTTCTGCATGAAAAAGGAATTGTGCTTTCAGCTGCTACATGGCCAAGCAGACATCATGTTTAGATTGATGTTTTTATAATGCTGCACCGACAAGGCGGTGGTGCAGTGAGTGCGTACATCATGGGGAAACCCCCAAGTGGGTAATAGCTGTCTGACAAACATGCATAGTGAAAAGCATATGAGCATCTAGCAAAGCGGCAGTGCAGCCAACATGATTCAGCTGAACATTCAAGCAATTGCGTTTGTAGAACGTAGCACACCATCTGCATCACACAGCAACAGCAGGCCAGTAACAGACTGCTCAAATCTCAATGATGGTTTCAGACCTGCAGTTGGCGAAAAGAAGAGATTGGCTGTTTTGAAATCGCCATGTATGATTGTATGCCACTGTGCCGTTGAGCTGTCGGCACTGGCCAAACTCAGCTCCCGATGAATTGCTGTGGCCAATGCCATTAGACGCTCAGCAAGAGCCTGCATGTTGCATCTTGTGAAAACAATTGTTTTGTCACAGCAGGTGTGCAGTGTTGTCAGTGTTTCATGTCACAATCACCTCACTGCGTACTAGTAGTCCAGTCAGACATGGCTGCCAAGCATGTTGCTATTTTGGCACCAGCAAATTCATGGTGAGCTTATGTTGGGCTTTGTGGACAGCATACTTGCCATGAGGTGTTGTGATGGTCTGCTGCATGAACAGCTAGAGACAAGTCAGCCATGTGGCTGACAAGGCAACTCTCACAAGGCAGGGTGAAGGCAGGGTGTGCATTGTATCACCTGCACTGACGCCTTTGCAAAAGTCTCAGGGAAGTCTATGTCAAAGGCTGAACAGGTTTTGGCCCACTGAGTTGGCATGCCAGCTAAGTCATTCTGCCGCTTTTCCAGGGACCAATAGGACCCCTGCACAAGTCAGGGATGCACACTGCATCAAATGTAGGGCTGCAACAAAGCTGCAGGAAGCATGGCATGCTACAACGTCAGCTCTGTACCACATTTGCTCAAATCAAGAGCTCAAAGTAGACCTTGAATCTGTTATGCAAAAGGTACTCAGCTGACTGAGATAGGGATTTGGCTTTAATGTAGCTAGATCCACTCCACTGTGCATGTCAACACAGCAGTAACCTTACAGTGAACAAGCACCAGGCTGCTATGTGCAACAGACTGCAGTGCGGTATTGCATGGTCTCTGCTCATTGCAGCACAATGCAGGTCACAGATGTGTAGTCCTCATGCCTGTTATGTCACTGAAATTGACCCTAACCTGAGGCCAGATGCCTGTTGGCGAGCAGCCCCAGCAGGCCGCATGCATCCTACTCAGCCATTTCAAAGCTAATACCGCCTGCAAGCGTCAAACTCTGTTTTCCAATGCACTGTGATACAATGCAGCAGGAAACGCTCTGCATCCAATGTGGCTGTAGCGCCTGCTCACAGGAGGGTTTTTGCATCAGTGGCAAGGGGTGAGCAGAATGTCACTTTGGCATTACCTGAGCAGAGTCAAGGCCTAATGCTTGGCTTGTAAGGCGTGTTGAGGCAGCTTGCAGACCGGCTCCGGCACGCAGATCCTCCATGACAATGACCACACCATCGCCGTTTGGTTGCCACTGTTCATGCAGCAGATCAGGCACTTTTGCTTGCACCTGCGTGCATCAGACTTAGAGGCCAACGTGCAGTGCCCTGGTAAAAGAACAGACTTTGACGACTGCGGCAGACCTGTTGCAACTTGTCTGCGTACTTGTGAAGGAAGCTTGTCTCAATCTCATACGATTGTCGACTTCTGTCCCGGTGCTCTTGGTCTCGGTAGCTGTTGCTGCATAGGTCGACTACCTTCACAACTACGTGTACTTGCTGTCCATCAACAAGCCTGAAAGCAGCGCTTGCGTCAGCTTCTATAGCTGAATTGAGCAGCTACAAGCTGAGCACCTACCCAAGAACATACGGTAACACGGAACAGTTCTTTTGCTTGATCACACCAGGAGCTGACTGGACGGTTTGCACGCGTGCAGGCAACTTGACGCCGCTATCTCGCCACCATACAGCCGTGTTCAAAAGGTCACATTGCATATGCCCGTATGGTGCCGGCGAACACACTGGAGCTCGGAACATGGGCAGCCCCCATGACATGCAGTGCGATGACTAACATTATCCTCGATTCCGTCCTTGTGCCCTGTCTAAATCGCCCTGCTTTGGCTCTTCTGCATTGCAACTGCCTTTTCCGGAAGTCCACCAACGTCCGAAATCCAGCTGAACAAGGTGATACGACTGCTCACTGACCTTGCGTCAAGTCGTGCACGGTCTAAGGCCGCCGCCGATTGTTGATCCTGAGATCAAGGCGCGGTTCCGTGCGCATATCAGGCGCGATACAGCAAGCTTTCACAGTCTTGGAACGACACTAGACGTGAAAGGCAACGGGGTGTGAGCAAAGGGTTTCCTCCGTAATGAAGACCCAGCTGCAAGGCTGGGTCTATGTCTCTGCACTGCTACTTTACCTATGCTGTTCCGTTCACGGTGCCAGACCTGTCAACGGTGATGAGCTTGCAGCTGGAAACAAAGAGGTAAGCAGATGGTGCAGGTTATTTCAATATTTCCACCCGCACGTAGCCCCGCACCTTGACATCACAACCAACTACAAATTTGGCTCTACTCTTTGTCGAAAGTTATGGACCTGCAAGTCGTTCAACCATGCCTTTCACAGACTGCTGGTGTTGTCAACGACAATGAAGGCATCGGCGAGGTCATGCAGAAGAATGTTGACCTGCTACAAGCCTTTCTCAAGAGTTTACTCATGGTAACGACCTCACTGAGCCACGTCAAAACCTGCTTTGCCAGTCAGAAGCATCACAAGATCTTTGTCTCATGACAGCAGCTGGTTTGCAGATACTTGTCACAGAGCTAGGAGATGAAACATTCATCATTGCTGCAATCATGGCAATGCGGCATCCACGCCTTGTAGTATATGTTGGAGCAATGACTGCGCTGGTGTCCATGACGGTGAGCTAGAATGCTTTCTGCTTGTTTGGGTTTTTATCTGCAGCACGCAGTCTAATGTCTTTACAAAATGTTCAAGTCAGCTTTGGCTCAAGATGCCATCTTCTCCACAGCGAAGTCACGCTAAGCATGGCTTTGCCTCACACACGGCTGATGTGCCTTGACCTGCATGCATCATGCAGGTTACACGCTTGCTTGCAGAGAGTCTTTTGGAGGCCTGAAAAGCGCATCCCTTGTGCATGCAGGTCATTTCAACAGCTCTAGGGTATGTACTTCCAAACTTGATATCTAGGCAAGCCACGCAGCATGCTGCAACTGCGCTTTATACCTTCTTTGGGATGCGGTTGCTGTGGATTGCCTGGCGGTCTAAACCACAAGCCTCCAATCAAGTATGTTTTGCTGCACTCATGACCAATCTTTGCAGGTCTATTGTGTGTTGATCAAGAGTACAATGCAATTGCTGATGCGTGAAACCTGTGACGTATGGTTTGAAACTAGGCTGTGGGAACAAAGGCTACGAGCTGATGACATCATAGCGATACATCAAGCATCATGTTAGAGCTGCAGAAAGTGATCTGCAAAACCAATATTGCAAGAGCAACCAGCACTATACAAGTCAGATGCACTTGACTTTCCCTTCTGCACAAGATTCACCATGTCATTTTACATCATTTGTGCTCGGTGCTGTTGTTGCATCTATTGGATCATGCTCATGAGCTGTATGGCACAACATATCCTCAAGCATAATCAATCGCTGCATCTTGTCGGGCATGCGTCTTACGAGCCAGGAACTCACCTGGCAGTCATGCCAGGCTGACATCATACATGCACAGTGTTGCACAGACAACAGAGGACAGATCTGTGTCAACCCAAGTGGTCAGCCTATGACCTTCCAGCTGTCTGCGAACAAAGTGTGTCCTGTAACACTGTTTAGGATGAGGTAGAAGAGGTAGAGGCCAAGCTAGAGGCATCAGAACAGCAGCCGAGAACAAAGCTGCAGCGCATCCTGAATCGCCTCTGCACCCCTGTCTTTTTGGAAGCTCTCATACTCACTTTCTTAGCAGGTAAGAATCATGATGCATGCCGTTCCTGCCTCGCTCTGTGTTGTCAAAGTGTATTTTCTTGCAAGACACGTGTGCAATATAAGGCTGCTTTGTCCCAGTGGGCTAGAAGCTCTGAGTATAGCCTAGTTCATAGAGTGGCTTTCAGGCATGTGCTTGCTCTTGTGCTTGCAAGCTATCCCTTGAGCAACTTCTTGGCTGAACCTGAATCTGAGAGCTGTGAGACATGGAGATTGCTTCCAAGAACAGCTGTGTGACACATGTTTCTGCTACACATAGTCTTGGACAACAACATGCAGAGTGGGGTGATAGGAGTCAAATAGCAACCATCACATTGGCAGCTGAGTACAACCCCTATGGGGTAACAGTGGGGGCAATTTTGGGGCACAGCATATGCACAGGAACTGCTGTACTTGGAGGTAAGGAAGTACCCATCCTTCTAATCCCTAGATACATTGATAATTTATACAAGAGACATGTGTCTTCCCCTAGGGTCACAGACTTACAGCCCTGAGTAGCTCCCTGTATGAGGGCCTACTTTGGCAGTCAGTATACTAGTAACAATGTATATTGAGGTAGTCTAAGTCAGATGGCATTGACTCTGTGCGCAGCATCTAAACAGCATGTCAGATGCTTGGCGGGTGCATGGGCATAGCTATGTAAGTCTGAACAAATAGCAAGCAGCACCTGCTGCACATGATAGACGCTTCTGCTGTTTGGTCTGCATCTGCACTTCGACAGCAGCACTTGCCGTTGTTGTGCGTTGCCAAAGAGACATTCTGGCTTGTAAGAGTGTGCCACACATGGTGCAGTACGCAGTCTGATTCCTTGACCAACAAGTGTTTTCATCAGCCAGTTTCCTTGGGGCAAGCTGTTCTGCTACAGCAATAGCCCATACTTGGCTTGCTCCCAGCATGCCTTGTCAGTCTGCATGATCTTCAGGCTGATCTCTGATTGTGATGCCATGTTGAGGTTTGTTGTATGCGCAGGTCAGTTGCTAGCAATGAAGATATCACAGCGGACAGTTGCTCTGTCTGGTGGCATGTTGTTCCTGCTCTTTGCTGCGCACAATCTGGTGTATGGCAGTCATGACTGATGTCATCAGCAGTCAGTGCTTCTTAGCGACATGGCCCAGCAGTCTTCTCCCCTGGTCTTTGTGTAGGTTCAGAACAGATGTTGCAGCAGTACAGGAGCATGCTCTGTTTTGTAACTCATATAGGGTCTCTGTTCAGGTCTTTAATTTCGTGACAGCACTGTGCAAGCTAGCTTGTTCGATGCCAGACTCTACAAGCTTGATCAGGCACGTTTTAAGCCACACATGTGACTGAAGGTTGCTTGCAGGCATGTAGCCATACTCAAATCTACAACACCAGTGGTTAAGCTTCTGTGCCTATGCAGCTTTTGCAACATCATCTCATGTGTATGACATGGTTTTGCAAATTGCATCAGCTCTCTGTGGTCTGGCTCCCAGCTGCTAGGATCTGCCTGATGGCCAGTCCTTGTCCTATCTGGAGGAGCTTTTTTCCTCCAGCTCCAATGCAAGCCTGCAAATCCTACGGATTGTACGTAAATGTCGCTTCAGTGTCATCCTTGCAGGCATGGAGCCATACTCAAATGCAATGAAGCAGGTTTCAGCAGCAGCTTGCCTACCTGCAGGTGTGCTGAGCACATACGCGATTAGATAGAGAAAGAGAGACAAATTTACTCACAGGCTACTGCCAGTCTTACACTAGAACTGACAAACCTGGGGCAGGGCTCAGTTGACCTTGCCCAATGCCATTTTGGCTTATCCAAGTAATGATTGTGTAACACAAACGTCAACACTAGAACAAAACATATTTGCTCGCACCACAGGGCATATGGCTGTAGCCACATGCCATGCGCACAGGATGCTTCTTGGTGACAATTTGCTCGGCACTTGTGAATCACACTAGTTGGAATATTCGAATTAATGGGAGAAGAAATTCATCATACCCCTTTACAACTAGGGAATCTAGCTAGCGCCAGGTTAGCTTCCTGCAGAGAACTTCCCTACTGGCAACCACACCGTTTTACCCATGTACACGGACGGGCTCTTCGATTCACTGATCTTGCAGCCGCATTTTACTTGAGGCCCATCGTCTGCCTGACAGGCGTGAGACATTATGATAACGCAAGAGGAGCTTATGACCAGAATAGTTCCGAGCATAGGGGTAGTTATTGGAACCCTTATGTTCCTGTCCCCTCTGAAGGCAGTTCTTGATATGCGACGTACGGGTCGAATCGGGGTAGGTCTCATGAGCACCAAAGTGTTGCGCGTTCATGACCTCGAGCAGCCGTCTCCTTCACTGTACTAATCCAGGATTGTAGAAACCGTTGTCAGCAACGCTATGATTTGGCTGAAACAATGTAACTAATGATTTGTACGCCATACGCAAGCTCATACGAAATGCAGCTAGCAATATGCCAGCAGCGCATGTGATGCAGGACTTGAATCCAATCCCTTTCCCTGTTGTTGTTGCCAACTGCGTAGCTTGGGTAGGCTACTCAATAGTAAACAAAGATCCATACGTCTTCATGGCTAATGACCCTGGCCTACTGCTCGGGCTTTTCTATACTCTGAGTGCATATGGCTATGCTGATGCAAAGGTCAGATCCAGAGCTACTGATTATGCTGCATCGGTCAACTGAGCACTTGAATGTGTAACAGTGCATGCGCTCGCATGCATTGGCAACGCATTAGATTGTTGTCACAATGCATACAGTCATTGTAGGGTATATGTCTGTTTGCACATGATAAGCCATGCACACCTGCATGCAAACCACGTTGATTGCTTTCATCATCAGACATGCTGCTTACAGCAACTTGACAGCTTGCCTTCAGATCCTGCTGTACAATGCTATTGGGATCTGTTGTGATGGGTGCCGCAATGGACACCCAATGGTTGCATAACATTGCGCTGATCCTGTATCTGTGTGGACATGCTGCAGACCCGGAACAGGTTGACTGCTCTCATCATGCTGTTTGGCGTGGCTTTGTCTGGGGTAGCCCTGGCTGTAGCTGCCATGCCCATGAGCAAGAATGAGAAGATGCTGCTCTGGTGAGGCTAGCACTGTCATCTCTGTTTTCTGTTGCTGATCATGTTACCATACACACCTCAGTGCATCCACCCCTTCAGTACATTTTGGTGTGACTTGACTAGTCACAGACCAATGCACGTGA
>JAABUO010003607.1_pt1 | contig 18420 bp, 24 predicted proteins | sample 5559291 | NCBI WGS metagenome assembly JAABUO01 (sample SAMN10711878, study PRJNA513372) | rock metagenome | isolation source: Antarctica rocks | place: Antarctica: Victoria Land, Finger Mt sud | reverse complement strand
GCCTCCTATGCCGTGGTGCATAGACATGCCCTCTGAGCCCTGGCTCGCTCACAGCCAGGGTCATACATGAACGCGGTGCGGCGTGTGCAGGCGCGGAGCAGACGCAGGGCCTGGGCACAGCGTCCCTGTTCCGCCTGAGGCCCGGCGTGGCCGCTGAGCCCATCCTGCGGCCGCTGGAGCAGCCCGTGCGCGCGGTGGTGCTGCCGCTGCGCGACGCGCGCGCCGCCGCGCGGCTGCAGGACGCGGTGCGCGCCCTCTGTCATACGGCAGGCAATGGACGGCGCTGCTTCGAGCACGCTGGCTCCCTTGCTCAAGAGCAGTGCGTGAGAGGAGCAGTGCGTGAGAGGAGCACGCGTTCGGGCTTGCCCTGGAGGTCCCAAGCGCAGCATTCGCTCGGAGACCTTGCAGGCGGAGGCGTGTTCGTGGGCAGGCAGCGCTGCTCATGTTCGGGGGGGCACGCGGCGGTGGCGCCGCGGCCGCCGCTGGCCCCGCGTGCATCCCGCTCCATGCTCCGCCGGGTCACAGCCTTGGTTGGTTGACGGACGTGCGGGGCCGTGACAGGGCCACTCCGCGCGCGCAGGTCAGGCGGCAGCTGGCGCCGCTGCTGCCGCGCGGCGGCCTGTGGCCGCAGGACCCCGCGCTGCTGCACGCCACGCTCTTCCACGCGTCGCCGCACGCCGTGCGCGCCCGGCCGCGCCCGCCCCGGCGCGCGGTGGCCGGCTGCAACGCTGGGCTGTAGCAGCGCTCCTGGGGTTGTGCACGGTGACCCGCAGGCCCCATGGGGCATGGCCAGCTGCGCGCACTGTGTGCACAATGTGCAGAGGCACAGCTGAAAGCCGGACGTGCCCAGCAGGCTGCCGGTCCGTTGGCGATGTGGGCCTTCTAACGCAAGGCGCCGCCCTGACGCTGCTGGCTGCGCGCTGCGCGCAGCACCCCGTGCGCGCGACGGGCACGCAGGTTGCGCTGGAGGTGGCCGCAGTGCGCGCGGCGGCCGCGCCGCTGTGCCCGCCCGCGGTCGTGCTCGAGCGCGTCGTGCTGACGCCGTCCGGCAACCTGCTCGCCTGCTGGCAGGTCGCCGGCGGCGCCGACCCGGCCGCCCTGCGCCGGCGCGCCCCTGTGCCAGACCCTGAGTCAACTCCGGCATGCAGGCGACCCGAGCGGGTCGCCTGGAGGTTGCCAGCGGCGCTAAGCTGGCCTGCGGCACTGCGGCGCCCATAGCCCAGCCCGAGCCTGGTCAGTCTCAGCAGCAGCGCTGAGGGGCGTCGACATGGCGCACCAACCTGCCTGCCTGTCGGGCTCCCCGACGACTTGCACCATCAGCAGCACCCCTTAGGACAGCTCTGCCAGGGCGCGGCGCGCCGGCAGCGCGCATCCGCCCCCTCACCTGACTCGAGCAGGGCACGCCGCGCAGGGCGCTGCGGGCCGCGCTGCCGCGCGCCCCGCCGCCAGAGCAGCAGACCGTGACTGAGCCAGACATCCTCTACACCACGCTCGCGCGCGTCGTGGCGCCGCCGGGTGACGCCGGCTCCCGGGCGCCAAAGGGCGGCAGCAGCAGGGGCCGGGGCCAGGGCCAGGGCGACGGGGCGGGCGGCAGCGACAGCAAGCGCGCGCGCGCGCTGCGCGCGCGCGGCGGCGCCGGCGCCAGCGCTCCCGCCGGCAACGGCAGCGACGCGGCGGTGGCGGTGCGTGCGGCGGTGGACGCCATGTCGGCGTCGCTGTGCGGCCTGCAGGCCACGCTGCCTGAGCTCTGGTGCGCTGCAACTGGGTGTCATGGCCGCACTGTTGACGGACTGCCTCCCCCCTGGGTTCCCGCAGGTCGTGTCGCAAGCTAGAGTGGTGGGGCGCGCGATGCGGCAGCGGTTGCTGTCCTGCTCACGGCCCAGCACCAGCTGGCATGCGGCCGCATGCCGCTCGGGCTCCTGACCCTTGGTGTGCAGCGGCGAGGTGCCACCTCATATGTGCCGTCGCTGGTGTGTCCAGCTTCACCTGTTGCTGTAGACACACTCTTCTTTCCCCAGCATGCCTGGAGGCAGTTCCTGTCTAGCATGCGCTGGTAAGTATGCTGCCGGGTTTTAGGCATGTGGTGGCTCGCAGGTATGTGGAGGAAGAGGACATGCTGGCACTCGCGCTTGGCGGCCGCTTTGTGCAGCACCCGGCGCCGCTGCTCTGCGATGCCAGCCTGGCTCAGCCTGATGCACAGCAGGTGCAACAGGTGTGAAATCTTCCCTGTCACGCCCTCCGTTTATGATTCTTCTGGCTTCAGCCGGTGGCCTGCTCAGCCTGCGGCCGCAGGCTGGAAGAGAAGATAGCGTTTTTGCGGCGCCCCCCCCCAGTGAGGTTGCAAATTGCAGGGTTGATAGGGTGTTCATGCATGTCATGTTGATATCTTCACGCTAGCTGTCCAGTTTGCACAGACCCAGCTTTCAGAAGGAGCGCGAAGCTGTTCATGGGAACCTCGCCTGTTGTGTAGTCGATTTGCGGGTCAATCATCAGTTCAGCATGTGTTCCATGCTTATCCTGTGCCTGTTCTTGATGTTGGGAGTCCCAGAATGCCTGGTAGCTGCATATGATGCTTCTTTCATACAGTGCCAGGAACCTGGCACATGCGCATGCACAAAGTGGTAATGACCTGTCATGCCTTATCTCAATGCCGTGCTGTGTATTAGTATCAAAGGATGCAAAAGATCCTTTGATGTTGATTGCAGATGCGATACGGTACACTCCCTAGAATGCCACGGCATGCACTATCACATGCGTCACAATGGCCCTGTTCCTACACGCCTTCATACGTGTCATGTAGTACTCACTGCATCTCCGCGAACACACTGCATGATGACCACGCAACACCAGTGCGCATAAAGAATGGGCAACGAGAGTAATATAAGAATGGCAAGGGGGACGCTGGAGCAAGGCGCACCAGCTCGAGCGCACGAGCGCTCAGCATGATAACAGGCAGACCTAGACCACATTCAAGACATGGCCTCTGACCCATCAACCAGCACGGCACTGTTACACTGCATACTGCGTTGCATGCATTACATCATAACATGCTGTGCGTGCAATGAGCGCAACTCGCATCACGGTAAAGTGGCTCAGGGACCGGACAAATAGGAGCCTACAACAACTAACCTGTCACCCCTCACGTGCCGTTGCCTGGTGCAGCAGCGGGTGCCGCAGCATGCTGTGCTCTCAACCTGTGCCAGGCCGGGCAGAGTCCGGCCGAGTGAAAGTCGGGCCCATGAAGGTGGGCCGCTCAGAGCGTGCTCGCCTGCCACCCCAGCGTGTACTCCAGCTGCTTCTTCGGGTTGAAGTAAAGCGTGCTGATCAGGAAGTCGCGCAGCCAGATCATCTGCGCGCGCGCAGCAGCACTTCACATCAGCGAGCCGCCAGAGCCAGCCTGAGGAGCGTACACCCGACGGCGCCCAAGCATCGCTCGGACAGCCTGGAGCCCTGAGGCGGTCACCGAGGACAAGCAAGGGGCCGTGCAGGGGCCGCGCAGGACAAGCAAGGGGCCGCGCCGACCGCCGGCCTGTAGCAAGCCACAGCACAGGAGCTGCAGCGTTTGGCGACTGTAAGGCGCCAGCCCAGACTAGGATGCGCCGACTCATCTCAGCGCAAGCAAGACAGTGCATGCGCGGCTTCTGTGGCTGCCAGCGCGCCGCGCACGCCGGCGCGACGCCCGCAGCGCACCGGCAGCGGCTGCGGCATGACGGCCCGCTCGGCGTTGTTGTGCGCGAGGTCCACAAGCGGCGCGCAGCGCGCCGTGCGCCGGCGCTCCATGGCGCGCAGCGCGTCGGCAATCGCCGCCGGGTCCGCGGCCGCGAACGCGGCCGCGGCGTCGGCCGGCGCGCTGCCCGCCGCGCAGCACGCATCGCGCAGCGTTGCGGCCATGTCCACGGCGTCCTCCAGCGCCATGGCGCCGCCCTGGTCCGGACAGTGTCAGGCACCACGGCTCAATCACTGCATGGGGCTGGATGTCCATAGCACCTGGGCTCGGTCTTTTAAGTCGTGTGGAGCTGCACTGTAGAAGTTGGCGCAGTAAGTTGCACGGCGTCACTTCGAATCGCTATTAAAAGGACTTTTGAGGCATGCAGGATGGCATAGGCAAGGATGACCCTCAGGGTGTGAGTCCTTCATGCATGAGTATGTTAGTATGTCATGTAAGTTTGCAGCATACCAAGGCAGTGGCGTGTGCTGTACTTCCCAGAGCGCTCTGTGCCGCCCGCGGAGGAGCGTGGGGCAGGCCGCCCTCACCTGGCCCACCGCCGGCGTCGTCGGGTGCGCGGCATCTCCCAGCGCCGTCACGCATCCGCGGCCAAACGCCTCGCCAGGGGTCAGTTTGCTGCCGCATGACACACAAAGCTCAGACATGGGTTTACATGCATGAACGCCCGTCAGCCAGTGTCTGCAGGAATTATTGGCGCAGTGAGCGGCGCTGATGGTCCCGCCCACGACAAGTTGCTTGCTTCACAAACTTCACGAGCGCTGCAGCATCAAGCGTGCGGTGCCGCCACACGCTGCCTGCAGCACGCAGACAGGCGCGCCATGCCCTCGTGCACGCGCCATGCACTCGCACAGATGAGCACTCGCAGGCCGTGCAGCAAGGCGGCGGCGCACCGGTCGCCCACGATGGACAGGTACAAGTGCTCGTCGGGCGTGTTTGTGACGTAGTCCTGGATGTGCAGCGGCAGGCCGACCACCCACCGCTCCAGCTCCACGCGCATCGCGCCCTTGTCCTTGTGCTTGTGCACAAAGCTCTGCGCGCGCAGAAAGGCGGGACTTGGCTGCGGTGCTTGCCCTGTAGCGAAAAATACCTCGGCTGCGCAGGAACGCAGGCATAGGGAGCGCACGGCTTGCCTGCGCCTGGTCTGGAAACGCACCGGGCAGGCAAGCCTCGGCACGCAGCTCGCAGCGGGCGCAACCACATGGACATGTACATGCAGACTTCAGCTGGCGAGCGTGTCTGCGAGCGTCGCGATGTTGAGCTGGGAGGAGAGCGTGCGCTCCTTTTGCGACTCTCATAGCAGGAGAGCCCTGAACCCTCGTAGGGGAAGAGCCCAGCACCCTCGGAGCAGGCGAGCCCTGGACCTGCGGAGCAGGAGAGCCCGGGAGGGCGGGCGCGCCTCTGGCACCGGTCGGCAGACAAAATAATACGCTCGGTCGGGTGAGACCGGGTATGTGCCCACCATCAGGCCTTCGGGGCCGCCCATGACCACGCGGAAGGCCGGCCGCGGGTCCGGCAGGCCCTGCTCGAAGTCGGCCATGCCCCTGCACGCGGCCCGGCGCAGGCCTGAGTGCCGCGCGCGTGCGCGCTCCAGCCCATGCCGGTCAACTGCATGCAGCGCTCACACAAGTGCCCACACAGCCAGCACTGAGCATCTTGTATGAAGGCAAGGTGTGGGTATGGACGCCGCAGAGCGAAGCACAGCGTACTCTACTTAACGCAGGACACAATTTATGGATTATTGAAACACGACACACACAATCCGCATGCAGCGGCTGCAATCGGATAGCGAACCAAACATTGTGTATGTCTTGCACCACGCACAAGCCAAAAGCTTCTAAAGAGTTGAGCGTAGGCGCATGACACTACCTCAACAACAGCTTGACGCCGCACTTGGTCCTGGTTCAAGCCTTCCCTAGAGCACAAATATGGGAGGCTGACTTCACAGGCTCACAGCCAAGCAGGACCGAGGCGTGGCCGCACCGGAAGCAGGACCAGCCCGCGTACTGCGGCTTGGGCAGCCCGAGCGACGCGCCCACCTGCCGGGCATCGCAGGGCGCCGGTAAGCCCGGCACGAGCACAACGCGCCTGACACGCGCGCAATGCCATGTGCGTCAAATCAACACGCTCGCGGCGGCCCGCTCACCTTGCTCATGACGCCGTCGGCGCCCACGACCACCTTTGCCCTGATGCTCGAGCCATCCTCCAGCTCCACGACGGGCCCTGCATGCCATAGGGACGCGTGACGGAGCCCAAACAGGCACGACCCTGCAGCGCGCAGCAGCGCCTCGCACGCCCTGCACCAGCGCGCGGCGGCCGGCGGGCCGGGCCGCACCCTCATCGAAGTGGGAGACGCCCTTGACGCCCGTGCTGGTGCGAACGACGCCGTCAGCCAGCTGCGCCGCGAGCGTGGACTGCAGCTCGTTGCGCACCAGGCCGCGCAACTCGTGCGGGCCGCCCGCGCAGTCGGCGATGTTCAGCCCGTTCAGCTGCTTGCCGCGCTTGTTGTACGCCTCCATCCTGCGCGCGCGGACTGGGGCTGTGGACGCGCGCGCCACAGTGCCTGCAAGGACTGAAAGCCACTCTGGAAGCTCCCTGTTGAAAGACTGACTGTTTTGTACACTGCATACGAGCCATGACAGTCTGAGCACGGGCCAAGAATATGCACATCATCAGTTATTCCCAGCTAGTAAGACGAAGCTGCTTCCAGTCCTGCTGCAAATGGTATGCAACACCGCTGCTGACTCCCAAGCACAGTGGCCACGCACCGCTCAACCTGCATGGTGTGCTTGGCGCGGAGCTCGTCCGCGACGCCCAGTGCGGTGAGCGCGCGCCAGGCGTTGCTCTGCATCATAATGCACGCGCCGGCCTCACGCAGGTGGGGCGCCCGCTCCAGCACCGTCACGGGGATGCCCACCTGTGAGGCGCACAGCGCGAGCGTTACTCAAAAGCGCACGCGAATCCTGGTAGTAAGCACAGACACAAACATCAAGCACAGAACACGCGAAATCTGGTAGCAAGTACAGACACATATATCAAGCACAGAACACTGCGAGCGAAGCTCCCTTAGGCATATTCACGCTTGGACCAAAGAACGCGCAGGCAGTAAGTATGGTCACAAAGTGCACACCCGTTGCAGGCCGACCGCCGCTGCCAGGCCGCCTATTCCGCCGCCGACAACGACAACGCCGTTCTCCATGTCTGCACAGGTACAGCGCAAGTTCACAACACATCCACTCAGCACAGCAGGAACCAGACAGAGTTCCTGATACTACCAGGGGCACATGAACGTGCCTTTGGTTAGTGTCCAGAGTTTTCAGATACATTCACCACTACTACTTGTAAAGCGCAAGCATACCATGGCTGCCAAGGCCCCCGCTGACAGCGGCAATCATACTGCAAACAAGCCCAGGCTCAAGCAATACACACTGACACCTATACAAGCCACTGTACTTGCATGCGGAAGCAGCCTCAAGTGCAAGCTATCAGGTGATCACTGCTTTTGGGCGCAACAAGGCCCCGCACCCCCAGTTGACGCCCGTGTCTGCAAAATCAGGCCGCGCTGGCCCCTGCTGCTTCTCCTCGTACACACATCTGCCTTGAAGCTAACCGCAGGTGCGGTTGGGAGAAGCAAAAGGTTCATGCTGTCTCACTTAGGTGCGCAGAGCTGCGAGCAGGTTGCAGCGCTCAGTCAAAGTCTACTCTCAAGGCTCGGTGCGGTCTGTACGTAAAATTGACAGGACACAACCTAGCGGGCCATGCTGTGTGCCCAGCATGCCCACGACGTCATCGGTCAGGGTGGCATGCTGGGTGCGCAGCATGTGAGCTGGCTGCAAGTGCCTGCGTGTGTGCGCATGGCGTGCGCATGGGGGTCTGCCATCTAGTTACAATTCAGCACACACCCCATAAAGTCGGGAGGTGAGCATTGCCTACTAACAGGACAAAGCTGACACCGTCTGCTTACTCAGCCGCGCACAGTGCTGATTGGCAGCGGAGAAGACTGCACGTATCACTCTGCCCACATAAACAAGGGTATACTTCGGTGTGTGTGTACCATGCAAGGATATACTTCGGTGTGTGTACTATGCAAGCCGTATACGTATGCATGTAACGCATAGCTGCAACAAAACGAGCCCACTGGTTTCGCTATGTCCTATTCGCCACGGCGGCACATATGCCCGAATTGCACACCACATAGTGCATGTGTATAGTGTGTAGCACATACCATGCCATTTTCCTTTGACCATGCGCAGCTGCCAGGACCTGGCTGGCACTTCAGCCCGCGGCACTGTCAGACCGCCACCATGGCCCGGCCCACAGCCCTCGTGCACGCAGCTTTGTCATGAGCAGCACAGCCGGCCACACAGCAAGCTGGCAATCGGCAACTTTAGCAGCAAACAAGCGCGCACCACACCCGGGACCCTGTCGCAGCAGCTGAGCGCAACGCGCCAGGCCGCACACGGCCGCACGCTCGATGTGCCCGCACGGGCGCTCCCTGCGGTGCTGCCAATGCAGCGCAGTCAGCGCGGCTTGGCCCAGCCGCCGTCATGGTGCGCCGCACCGGACGCCGCGGCCGCGCGTCAGCCCGGCCGTCAGGCTGCCGGGCGTCACCGCGGCAGGCGCTGCAGGTCGTCGGACGACCCGGGCTTGTCCGCGCGTGGCTCTGGCTTGGCGGTCAGCGTGGCGGGCGGGACGTAGTACAGCACGAGCGAGACGGCGGCCGTCAGGATGCCGAGCAGCAGCTGCAGGCTCGGCTCCAGGCCGAAGAAGGCGACCGAGATGGCCATGGTCACCAGCATCGCGGACGAGGTCGCATACACCTGCGGGCGCCCGGGGTGACAGAGGCACAGTGGGGCGCACTGCGGCGACTCGGGGCTGTCCCACCACCAGTAGGTGTCCTCAAATAGGGGGCGCCCACTTGGGACACGAGCCAGAGGCGCTGTCCTCACAAACCTGACCCTGGCCGCCTGCCTGTGCGTGACGGCACGCATAGCGCCCACAAGCTCGACAGGACTCGCAGCGCATTTGCTCCATGCCTGCGCGGCGCAGCCTTTCGGCGCACTGACCGCACGCAAGAGAATACTGGCCCTGACCCTGACAGGGCGCAACACCACTGCAAGAGCATGTCGGGGCGCGGCGGATGCTGCCGGGCGCGCGGGCCGCGCGCCTTCATGATGGAGTCGGCAAACTTCATGACCCACGAAACGAGCAGCCCGCTGAACGCCAGGTTGGCCACCACCAGCACCGTCACCCAGTTGTAGCCGCGCACCAGCGCGGTCAGCCAGGAGCCGTCCACAAAGCCTGCGCGCGTTTCCCGTTGCAAGCGCAGCGACACACCGCGCCAAGGCAACGCAGCACGCGCGACGCCCGCCAGATGCAGGTGCTGTGCACCCAATAGTGTAGGGTACAATACTGTAGGTGAGGGTATGGCTACTCCCCATCACACCGTATGCAGCAGAAAGTGCGCCAGGAGGTGCTGGCAGGCGCAGGGCGCGTGAAGGGCAGCCGCGGCGCGGCGCGCCTGAGCGCGCGTCGGCGATGGTGAGGCCCAGCGCGTTGAACGCGACGCCGAAGGAGTACAGCTGCATGTTCTGCCAGTACAGCGAGTCGCTGGTGCGCTTCATGACCCACTCCGTGTACACCGCGGCCAGCGCGCTCAGCAGCGCGCTCAGCACGCCCAGCGCGTAGCCCTGGCGCGGCGCGCGCGGGCGCGCGTGGGGGCGCGCGGGGCCGGGCGCGCTGCGTGCCGGGCGCCGGGGCGGCGGCAGGTGTCAGCGCGCCAGGACACACGCATACCTGTGTGTTCGTCGCCCAGCCGAGCGGGAGCAGGCCTGACGAGGAAGGAAGATCCGGGTGCGCAGGCACATGCATGAATCGCAAACAGGGTTTGGCGCGCAAACAGGGTGTGGCGCCCACCTGGAAGGGCGCCGTGAAGAGCGACTTGCCCTCGCAGTTGGTGTTCACCTGCCGCGCCGCCGCGCAGCCGTCAGCGGGCTGCCGCCCCTGGCGCGGCGCGTGCGGAGCACTGCACGGCCATGCAGACCCGGCGGCCCCGCCGCACAGAGGCGCGCCCTTGCTTGCATTGCAGACGCAATGCAGCGCGCTTTTAGCATGCGCATTGGCTTCGCGCAAGCGGAGCATGCCAGCCGCGCGACGACCCTGCACGCATCGTGCGTCCAGCCCGAGGCTGAGGGCCTTCTGTGGGCTGCCGAGCCGCCCGGCGCGCCTGGCTGATGGTGGCCCCGATCATGAGCAGCAGCAGCGCGAGCGCCTGCAGCAGGCTCAGCGGCCGGCGCAGGCAAGCCCACAGCAGCAGGCCGGTCGTCACGATCTTCAGGTTGCCCAGGATCTGGTACGTCGCGGCGTCAACATGCCGCAGCGTCCAGAACTGCGCGCGGCGCAGGCCCGCACATCGGCCACCACATGCGCCGGAGCGCGTCCGGGGCATATGAGCGCCGCTCCCCGGCACGACCGCACCTAAACAGGTTCAAGCGAGCCTGTACGCGTGCACGGATGGCGCGATGCAGCATCGCCTCGTAGCCACGTTAGGGGAAGCATGCGCAGGCTGGCGCGCACATCAGCTCCCAGCGTGCATGCGGCACGGCCAGCCATGGCTGCAGCCTAGCAGCGGTTAAAGCAAGCCGGCGCCGTGGAGACCGCAGCACACGCTGTGCACTGCTCGCGGCGGGCAAGGCGAAGCAGCAGCGATGCACGCTGGTATATGAGCATTGGCAATAAGTGCGGGGTAGACACAGGAACGCATGGAGTCGATTCGGGCATGCAGCCTCCATGGATGCTCCATGTCAGGCACTCATCAGTACAGTCGTCCAGCAGAGTGCAGCTGCTACACGCATGGCATGCCTGTGCGGCGCGCTGCGGCCGCCGCCCGTCCCTGAGCCCGGCGCGGGCCGCGGCCGGGCGCGCGCGCCTGCACGTTGTTGTGCAGCCAGTAGATGAGGCTGGGCACGACGAACAGCGCGGCGCCGCGCAGGCTGCGCGTGGTGCGCGCGGCCTCGGGCGCGACGCGGCGCTGCCGCGCGAGCAGGTATGTGCTGACCGCCAGCTTCAGCGCCTCGGCCAGCAGCGGCACGCTGGCCGTGTTGTACGCGTAGCCACCGCCGGGCGCCTTGCTCGCTGTGGTCAGCAGGCCCTGCGCGGCGGGGCGGCGGGCGTGCAGCGCGCCGGCAGCAATACCCTGACGGCGCATACTGCCACCGCTAGGGCTGGCAGCCTGGAGGAGGCGCGCCAGCTGTTCCGGCTCCAAGTGGCACTGCTGCGAGTTGTGCGCGGCCACTGGAGCGACAACGTCGTGGCACAGCTGTGCTATGACTCGCTGTGTGAAACAACAAGCGCGGTGTGTGGGTCGATGCAAGAAGCAGCAGGCTCGACAGCGGAGTAGTGGCAGAGGCAAGCTCGCAGGCTGAAACCACTTAGTCAACAGGCCAGTGCTCCACAAAGTCATCTCTCTGCCTGTGAGTCGGGATCACATCTGACGGTGCTGGGGGAGCCCGCGCCTGCGAGCTGGTTGTCAAGGTCAGGATGGTTGCCATCATAAGCGTCTGGGCTTGCCCGCCTGCCATCAGGGCACTTCGCACTTGGGACTATGCTTTGCTGCGCACTAGCGTACATGTTGCATGCCCACTACGCGCCTAGCACGCTGCCTTACAGATCGCTCGTGTGTTTTTCGTATGAAGAAAGCGCATATGTTGTGGTGCAGTGAACACTGCAGATCACTTGTGCCTTGTCTCGGGCTTGGCGTGTGGCTCTGCCTGAGGGTTCAGTCATCAGGGCCGTACCTCCTGCAAATACGAGGTGGAGCTGTTGCCTGGAGGTCTGCATCGCTGGCCGTGCGATCAAGGTCTTGCCTGTAAAGGACTCTGCCAGTTGCATCAGTGCTTGGCTTCTTGTGGCATAGACAAACGTCTCGCGCGCACGAGGCGCTGTACATCACACCTTTGTTGCTTCATCAACCGCCCGGCTGCGCTGCGCGCCAGCTCGAGCCCCGCCCGGCGATGGCCGCGAGCGCCGCGCTGGCAGGCGTGACAGCGCTGGTCGTTGCGCGGTCCGGCGACGCGGTCGACTACCGGCGCGTGCTGGAGGCGCGACTGGCCAGCCTGGGCGCGCGCGTGGCGCAGCGGCTCGGCCGCGAGGTCACGCACGTCGTGTTCCGGCGCGACTGCGGCGCCGAGCGCGCGGCCGAGGACGCGCACCTGCGCGAGCTCTTCGAGCGCGCCGCCCGGGCACAGGCGCGCACCGTCGCTTCCAAGTGGTGTCGACGCCGAGCCTTCCCTTCGCAGCTCAACCAGAACAGTTGCTTGTCGTGGCGGACGCGGCTGCTTGTGTGCAAGCACGATGGTTGCGCAGCCGCGGTGTTGCGCCCGTGTGTCTGCTGCATGTGCACCCAGTGCTTTCCTTGTGTGTTCTGACGGCGCTGAGGTCCCAGCTTGTGATGCAAGCATGTGTGCAACCTAAGCAGGTGTCCCAGCCGCCTGCAACCCGCGCATAGCAGCAAGTGAGGTTTGGAGTAATGCGCGCGCAGAGCAATGTCCCCATCCATTTTATCGAGCCGCTCTGGGTGGACAACTGCGTGCGCACAGACAGCCGCGCACAGGTCTGGCCTCATGGCTTTTGCCCCATGCTGTGCTGCTCCTGCTCTGTACGAGGGCGCCGCCGCTGACCCGTGCCGGCCCCTGGCCGCAGGAGCAGGCCTTTACGATTCCCTGTCCCGCGGCCGCCCTGCTCAAGGCCAGGACGCCGACGTCTGGCACAGGCGCGCCCCCTCCTTCACCACACCCGGCTTGGTGACAACAGCGGCTGGGCTTGCGGCGCTCGGTGACAACAGCGGCTGCGGCCCAGGCGCTGCTCTGCATCACCACGCAGCAAAGTTGTCAGTGCCGGGGTTCCTGCGTGCCGCCGCGCAGCCCGCTGGGCTCTTCCGACAGCGCCCCGCGCGCGCAGGCAAGAAGCGCAAGCGCTCGCTCGCGCCGCGCGCGGCCGAGGAGCTGGCGCTCGACGTGACCGCGGCGGAGCTGTCCAGCTCACAGCAGTTTGCCGCGCCACGGCCCGCGCAGCCGGGCGCGCGCGCAGGTACCGGCCCGCGCGGCGTCGGGCGCCGCGCCCCGCTGTGCTGGGGCATGCGCGGTTGCCTCGCCCTGCTTTGCCCTCCTCCCACGGATTCAGGCGTCGCGTGCATGCGCAGCCCTGCCTCAGCACTAGTGAGGTCCATACATAGGGATGCTGCGGGCGCAATGGCACCACAACAGCTTTGTAAGTAAACTGGAGCGCGGTGACCATGCGCAGCACCACGGGCTGCGCAGGGCCGGCGCGCGCGCCCGCCACGGCAGCCCAGCGCGACTGGGACCGGAGCGCAGCCGCGGCACGCGCGCGCGAGCCACGTCCGTCCAGCGGCCCACCCGCGAAGCGCCAACGCGGCGTCACCTGGGGTGCGAGCGCGCCGGCTGCCGCCGCGCCGAGCCGGCCGCTTGCGCGCCCCGCCGTCGCGGCGGGTGCGCACCGGCCGTTCGAGCCGGGCGCACCGCCCTTGCGCTGGGCTGGCCACTCGGCAGACGCCCCCGTGGCCGCAGCAGCCGCGGGCGCGGGCCGGACGAAGGCGACTGCAGCACCAGACATCATAGATGGGGCCGTGGCTGCTTGTGCGACAGTGGAGCAAGCGGGCGCCGGGGCCGGCGAGCGTGCAAAGGCGGCAGCTTCGGTTGCGGCGTCTGGCGCCTGCCTGTTGGGCGCGAGCGGCGAGGCAGGCGAGGGCGGGGGCGCGCTGGGGCAGCCGCCTCCGCGCGCCTGGGGCGAGGACACGCAGGCTGCCGCCGAGACCCTGGAGCAGCTGCTGTGCGCGGCGCGGCTCCCTGGTGCGCCGCGCTGTCCAGGAGGGTTGCCATTACAGGCACGTGAATGACGGACGAGGACAGGTTTGGCGTGTGAATTTGCATATGCTTTGGTGCCCGCTTGCTTGTTGAGCCTCTACCTGGGTCAGACGCCGCGTGCCACGCAGAGGACGGCTGCGCGGCGCAGGCGCGGGGCGCGCTGCTGCCGCGCGCCCCGACTGCAGCCACGCCGCGACGGGCGGCGCCGGCGCAGCCGCGGCGCAGCCCGGCGCCGCTGCCGCGGCGCCCGCCGGCGTGCGCTCCAGCGCGCGCGTGCGCGCGCGGCGCGGCGGGCGGTCGCCGGTGGTGGCTGCGCCGCGCTCGGCTCCGCGTGGGGTGCTGCAGGGCACAGCGCGGCCGGCAGTGGCAGAGGGGGCTGAACTCGCGCGCGTCACCACGCCAGGCGGCGCGGCACAGCCCGCGGCCGGTGCACCGACCGAGGGGCGGGCGCGCCGTGCGTCCGGCTTCAGCCGGGCGCCACCCGGCAGCGCCGGGGCCGCCGCGTCGCACTCGCCCTCGAGAAGGAGGCGCGCTGCGAGCGCGCGCGCCGCCGGCGAGTGCGTCTCCACGCCTCCCACAGGTGCGTCTTTCACAACTTTGTGTTGACCCGCTTCCCCAGCCCTGGCCAACCAGGCCATGACACAGCGAGAACAGCGGCCTGCGGGACTGTATATTTGGGACTGTACGTACATCTCGTGCGGCCCCTTGCGCGAGCAAGCATTGATGTCTGCCCCCACCTCTCAGTCACCGCCTGTGCGCTGTGAGATAATGCTCAATTATTTTATACGCTGCAAGGGACCTGCGAGGCTCCCATATTCGCGTCCCTGCTCGAGTGCTGCCCCAAGCCGCGGCGGGGTGCCTGGCAGGTGCAGCGGTGCCGCGGCGGCTGCGTTCGCGTGCAGGGCGCCTGTCCGCGCCCGCGTGCAGCGCCGCCGCGGACGCGCGCGCGCAGCCGCGCGCACGCCCCGCCATGGCGCCGGCATCAAAACAGTCTTGTGCAGGAGAGAATGCAGCGCATGCCGAGAGCGGCGCGGCGCATGCACGGCCGCGCCCAGCGCTGCCGCGCCCGGACGGGGCGGCGCCGCGGCGCGCAGCCGAGCGGACCAGCACAAGCGCTGCGCACAGCGCCGGCCCCGAAGGCGGCGTACGGGGGCCGTCCGGCATGGCCGTCGGGCAGGCCCTACCAGGCTTGCACGCAGACCCCGCACGGATCGCAGCGGTGACAGGCGTGCAAGGGGCGGCCGGGCCCGCCCCGCCGCCCGCCACGGCGGCCGGGCGCGCGACGCCGGCGGGCGCCGAGCGGGCGCCTGCTGTGTCAATCGGGGGCGCGTCGCGCCCAAAGGCGGCCCCAGCCGGTGCAGTGGGCTGGGCCAGGAAGCGCGCCGCCAGCGCTATGGGCTTCCAGGGGCTCCCGGTGACGCCCGGCCGCGCGGGGCCGCGCGCTCGCAGCCCGGACGAGAACGACGCCGGCGCGTGCAACGCGCCGCGCTCGCGCGGCCCGGAGCGCGGTCCCGCCTCGGGCGCGCCGCCGGGCGCCGCGCGCGCAGCCGCGCCGCAGCGCGCGCCCTTTGGCGTGCTGGCGGCGGGCGGCGCGGCGGGGCTCGGCGCGGGGCCAGGCACGGAGGGCGCGCCTGCGGGCCCCGCGCCGGCAGTGCTGCTCGCCCGCGCGCAGGGCGGCGGCGAGGGGCCGCGCCACGGCATCCTCGGCGTCTCCTCAGGCGCGCACGCGGGAGCTTGCCGCGCCCCTGCCGCCTGTCTGTGGGACGGCATGAGCACTGACAACTGAACCGTCCCTCAGGCGCCTGGACGGCGAGCCTTTGCTACTGCAGTGCTGTGCCATGCCATCGTGCCGCATGCACCGCGAACCATACTGCCGTGTGGCACGCTGCGGTCCAGGGTGCGGTCTGGGGTGGCCGCACGCACCAGCTGCAGCGGCCCGGCTCGGCGCGTCACACTCACCGTGCATCCTGTGCAAGCCAGAGCCCTCGCCCTGAGCTCGCTGCCTGCTGTGGCCCCGCGCAGTGGCGCCCGGGCAGGCGGACGTCCCTGCGGCGGCCCGGCGGCTGCGCGGCCTCCGGCTCTGCACGGCCGGGCGGGAGGAGACCATCACGCACCTGGTCATCGGCGCGCCGCGGCGCACGCTCAAGGCGTGCCCGCCTCCGCCCTCTTTGCATAGAGCTGCCACCGCTGTGCTTTGCATGAAGGTTCCGCTGCGCGCTGGGCCCCAGCGCCTTGCCAGGCCTCTGTCCCCAGGCGCCAGGCGTTTGACAATGAATTGGGAGTGAAGCCGCGTGCACGTTTGCGCCACTGCATGTCTCGCGTGTCACGAAGACGGGAGGAGCAGAGGCCCTGCACCATGTATACAGGTGTATACACATCGAAACCCTCTCCACACAAGCGTCTCAGCACAGGCTGCGTGTCGCCACGGGCACTCCGCGGCTGCGCAAGAGCCCTGACCCTCGGCGCGCCCGGGGCCGCCCGCGCAGGTGCTGCTGGCCGTCGCGGCCGGCGCCTGGCTGCTGGCGCCGGAGTGGGTGTCCGCGTCGCTGGAGGCGGGCCACTGGCTGCCCGAGGCGCCGTTCGTGGCGCAGGCGCGCTCACCAGCCGCCGTGCCTGCATCGGCGTGTGTCGGAGAGAGCAGGGCCGTGCTGGGCCCGCAGCAGGTGGCCTCTGCTGGCGCCCGTTCATGCGCGGTCGCCGCTGCTTGTGGCGATGCAGTTCAGTCTCGTCCCTGGTGGCCTCTTAGCACCAGATGCGTCCATGTACCTCGAGCCTGTGCACACTGCCTAGCAACGGCAGTGCAGTCGCAGACCTGGCAGCACAGGCGATTCCATCATGGTACCTGGAGGGCAGACACATGCGTGACACAGCGGCTGACAGCCGACCATGCGCAAGGGCCGAGATAGAGGCCTGCTGCCACTGTATTAAAGCAACATGAACCCATGCAGGTCACTTTCGCCGATGCGGCCATCCGCGCGCGCGCCGCACGCGCTGCCGGCTGTGCCCCGCTGCTGGCCGGCGAGCGCGTGCACGTGTGCGGGGACGCCGGCGGCGGCGCCGGCAGCGGCGCCGTGCTGCGGCGCCTGGCGGCCGCCCTGGGCGCCAAGGTAGGTTCGCATGGCTCTGGCGGAAGCCTGTGGGCTGCAGCAGGGGCCTGCATGCAGTGCAGCGTGGCTGCGGCTGTGTCTCTGCCGCTGGCTCATGACACAGGGTCCTGTGAGCGCCTCTGCACATCTCCTGTGCTGCGTCCTGCCTGAGGCTCCTTGCCAAGTGCTCAGGAGCAACAGCCCGCGCTTGCAGGTAGTGGGCGCGCGCGGCTGCACGCTGGCAGTGGTGGTGGGCGGCGAGGTGGCGCCGGCCGGCGTGCCCGCCGCTGCGCGCTGCGTGCGCGAGGAGTGGCTCCTCACGGCCGCCGCGCAGCACCGCCGCCCGCCGGAGGGCTTTGCCGCACTCAAGACGCCTCGCAACGAGCCTGGCGACCGGTTCGCGTGCGACCAGAGCGCCGAAGTTGCCTGCTGACCTCGGACGGCCGGAGAGCGCCAGTGCCCTGGCATCAGCCCGCAGCCAGCCTGCCCGGCCGAGCGCGAGCGCACGTGGTAGAGGGTCAAACTTTCAGGTTGCTAGTGCTTTGGGGGCCTCACGTCTGCAGACAGCTTTGCTATGCCTGCAGACAGCTTTCCTATGCCTGCGCTTGACGCAGCGAGCCACAAGTGGTTGTGCGCGCTGCACACCTGTGACAGCAGTGCGCGTCAGTGCGGCCGCTATGGCAAAATATGCCCCGCTGGCACAGGCTTTCAGCACTAGCTACCCATTACTCTGTGAGCAACCTAGCACGATACGTCCTATACAGCACAAGGGCAGCATGCACTGTGGAGCGCTGGGCAACAGCCGTGGCAATACACAGCACAACCGCCCTAAGCAAGAGCGGCGAGAGTGGCAGGTACTGCGTTATTGCTCCCGGGCGATCTGCTTTGCTCCACTTCTAGTGCCACCTAGCTGCAGTGATCAGTCTGGTGCGAGCCTCGGCCACCTTGTACAACACACACAGTAGGGATTACGGCTAGGGTAGCAGGCACCGTTTGACGAGTTCCCCGGCTCTCGCTCGGAATCGACCAAGTGCGCGTGCTGTACACGCTGTGATTAGCTATAGCTTGGCCTGTATTGCACTGAGGCTGGGCTGGCGGGCTCTCTGCAAGTTGCGGAATAGCGTGCCGCCTGGCTACCTGTGCGACCGGTCGTTGCTGAGCCGCTCGGAGGGCGGAGGTCTTAAATAAAGATGGCACCTCTGCTGCTGAGATCGCCGGTGGCGCCGGCGCTGGGACGCCCGGCAGCATGCAGGCCACCTCGCCGCTGCCGCCTGCCGCCGGCTGCTCAGGCCGCGCCGTCGCCTGACATGGACAGGTGAGCGACCCCGAGGGCCTGCAGCGCTGGCGCTGAGAAGCCGTTGACATCACAGCGAGATGTGCACAAGCTGGCTCCAAGGTTCCGTGACTGCCTGCCAGTCTGTACGCCTGTGGCCGAACGGTCGGGACGAGCAGTACGCTAGGCCGACTGTTGGTGGGGGTGATTCTGGCTCAGGATCAGATGCGGGCAGTGCCAGGTTGACAGCCGGCATGCCCTGATTGTACTCCGCCTCGGCTAGCAATGTGGGACGCCAAGCGGTGCAACGCCTGCAGCGCGCCTCCAATGACACCTGATGGTTGCTGTCGCGTGGTGGCAGGCAGCTGCCGAGCCGCCAGGGCGAGCGCACGCGCAAGGCGCCCGCGGCACCGGCAGCCGTGGCAACCCAGGCGCCGCCAGCGCCGCCGCAGCAGC
>JAABUO010003606.1_pt1 | contig 18422 bp, 24 predicted proteins | sample 5559291 | NCBI WGS metagenome assembly JAABUO01 (sample SAMN10711878, study PRJNA513372) | rock metagenome | isolation source: Antarctica rocks | place: Antarctica: Victoria Land, Finger Mt sud | reverse complement strand
TTTTGGAGAATGTGTGACAGAGCCTCATCAGTTTCACTTAACTGCCTAGCTTTGTGTGCTGGATCGACTGTGACTTTCTTCATTGTTGCATGTCTCATCAGTGGCTGGGCAATCTCGGCTGCTTGGGTGTCGGGCATGCAAATATGGCAGATCTCAATGCAGGTCAGCTTCTGCGACTGCGTGCATAGGATCTGCATAACGACATTCATTGCACTTGTAAATATGCAACCTGCACAGTCGCTTGAGCTAGCAGTTGCACTCAGCTCGCTAACCCTTGTATATCATGCTTACCCTATTCCTTAAGCTACAGACATCTCAGAATCCCTCTGTCGTGAGATGCATGTGGTGACTGCTGGACTGACTCGAGTTGTGGGCAAATACAGCTGGCATGTGCACTGTGTTGCTGTGTATGTACATGTGGTACATGATGATGACTTACTGCAGTGTTTGGGAATCCGGTGTGTGCTGCTGCAGGATGTGAGCTCAATTGGGTGCTACTTGTGGGACATCACGCTGCTATTTGCTCAACAGCAAGACAACAGGGAGCTTTCCTGTCAGATCTCTCTTCTGCAAGTAAGCGATCCACCCTCACACATGATGAGTCACATGATGGGCAGAATCATGATCTTGAAAATACGGACTCATATGCTTATATCTGCCCATGTGTGGCTGTTTGTGCCACTAGGTGACTGGAGTACATCACTTACTGGCTGCATAGTGTCATTCAGTGACTGTGCAATGCAAATCTCTGATTGCATAAGTACATGGTCCGCATGCCATACAGATTAGCGGAGAGAAGAAGGCGCGGCTCCTGCGCAAACTAGCCAAAGGCAAAATCAGTCCTGACAGAATGCCAGCCATTTATCATGCAATCAGACTGGAACCCGCTGCAAATGATCCAGCTATTGGCTACAAGACCCTGCCTGTCAAGTCCTGGTAGGTCTGGTGTTTGTTTTGCTTTTCCCTCCACTCTTATCCTTGTGTGTCATGAAGGCACATTGTGTGCGGAGTGTGTTGTAGGCATCATAAGCTTCTCCTGCAGGCAATGTGTTTTGCTTGTTCACTTGCACTGGGAACCTAAATGGCCTGCTGTCCACTGCTGCATGCTTCTTGTTGGGCATTCTTTCTTGGATCAAGCTGTCACTGCAAACAACACACTTATGTGTTGCCAACCTTGTTTAGATCAGTTACATAATATCTTGATAAGACATGGGCGGATGTGCTTGCAGGTATGACAGATGCGCAGACCAAGCTAGTGAGATAGCTGGATCTCCTGTCATCCAAGCTATCTACTGGGGTAAGCCATCAGTTGTGGTACTCTGACACAATGCGTACAGTCATGCAGCCAGTCTCCCGTGCTACCTCTCCTCACACCCATCACAGGCCTGTACCTTTTCCCTCCCCTTAAGTCACCAAGCATCCTCCCCACACACAACAGAACCACCCCTATCATACCCCACCCCTGCCATTCCCCTTGTCATGACAATGGTCCTAGCCCTGTTGAGTTTGCAGCTCATTTGCTCCACAGCAGTGCCTTTCTGTGCCATGTGGTGATGCGCTTTGGCTGCAGCATGGCTCACCATGCACTGCACCTGCCCTCAGCCCTGCACCTGCCCTCAGCCCTCCGCCTACTTTGCAAAACAATGCCTCTGTCTCTGATGTGCCTTGAGTACAGTACACATCACTACACAGTCCCAACAGCCTTGACAACAGCTCAACAAACACACAGTGGTGAGTATGCTGCATCTGCAAAAGTCATGGGTCAAGACATATTGCACTGCAGGTGGAATCATTGCATGGCTAGCACTGGGGCCCAAGCTGGGTTTTGGCAATGAGTGGCAGCTGGATGTCAACACCGCGACTGCAGTGGAGCTGATGATCGTGACTACTTTTTTGCAGAACACTAAGCGCCGACACAGACTGTACATGCACCGATGCTCTGCTATGCTGACCACCATTGATCAAGAGCTTGAGGAGCGCCTTGTGTCAGCAACTAATGACTTCCAGGTAGGCTGCACAAAGCAGATGCTGCTTGGACACAATTTATTGAGACTGTATGTACCCAGAGTGGTACTGAAAGACTGCGCAAGCGCATGTAATGGTGTTGATGATGATACTGGTAACAAGGTAAGTTTTGTTTGCATTCAGGATTCCCTGCGAGGACATTGAGGTTTGCTCATGACTCAGCGTTGTTTCAGTCACGCGCCTTTCATGGTGTGATGCTGTCAAGCCTGTAGGGCATACACACAACCATTGACCTTTTGCTCTTCTACAACTCAGCTGCAGCTGCAGCACGCCTGATCACATCCTACATGAGACGCGATGCAAACACCTTTTGTCGTGCAGGACATCCAGCCAGAGTGCTTTACAGTCACAGAGCCAGCAGAGCAGCTTCAGGCCGGCTTCCGCGGCTGGTGGAGCCGTAACTTTGGCGCATGTGTCATTGTAGACGGCTATGCCAATTTCATCGGGTCCATTGGCGGCATTGTGCTCAGCATTGTGCTGCTGGCTGTGTGGCTAGTCATAGGATCTGTCATGGGGTATAGTAATGACAATTGGTGGCTCATCATTGGAACTTACACCGGTCTGGTGAGGTGCCCAGCTACATGCTTGAATCAGTGTTCTTTCATTCGCAAATCCAGCAATGTGCAAACAGACATGATCGATACCTTACTAACTTTTCTATCTGTACATAGGTGGTCTTCTTCTGTTGTGATCACAAGAGCTGCATGGCTTGGTCCGTGTTTCTCCACATGCACGCACTGTTGTTGTGTGAGCTTGCAGCGGTGTGCACTGTCAGTCGGGGCTGGTGCATCGGTAGACAGCGCTGGTGCATTGGTAGACAAGACTGGTGCACAATCCTGCAGCTGCCATTGTTCTGTCAGATGGTACTGCACTCATTGTGAGGGCTGACCACAAGTTCTGCACTGCAAGGCTCATAGAGCCAGCTGCTGGCAGGTTCCTGTAGCTGTCATTTGCACAGGCCACCGAACTGACCCAGAATGTTGTGCCACACAGGCTGGATTCATTGACGCCTTTGTCCTGAGGAACTGCATGAAGCGCCAGAATGCAGTCATCCTGGACCAATGTGACAAGCTGGATGTCATCGACGCAGAAATGGCAGCCATCCTGAACGTGCCTCAAGTGGCCACTCCTGCCTTTGTCACGCCCAGCTTCTTTGGCAGAATCAGCCGCAGTGTTGGGCAATGCGCAGCACACATCTTCTCTGTCTTCCTTGCTGGCGTCGTGGTCATTGTATTGCTGATAGCGGCTACTTGCATGGGCTGGTCAACAACAGCCCAGCTGCTGTGCAACACCCCCACTATGATTGTTGAGGGAGGCATGCTGTTGGTGCTCATGATGGCGCACATGGCCAGTCACCAGTACATGCGTGCCAGGCTTCAGACATTCCTGCAGAGGCGCCTTGCCTTCCAGGCAGCCTTTGACCGGCGGCATATCAATCTAGAGAGTTTGCCAATGCCTAAAGAAATGAAGGAAGAGGGACTGGAGTCTTCTGCAAGAGTCTGTGGCTACATGCATGTATAGCAATTGAGCAGTGAGGTATACCCCCGGCTTGGACTGCTGATGCTTCACAACACACTTCCCCTGCTCAAGCATAAGCCCACTGGCCAGGCCTGTTCCTGTCTGTACATGTATACAGCTACTAAAGCATAATTTTCAGGATGGAAATCTCACACGGTGCATCCAGCTGTCACAGTGTTCTGATCTAGCTTACAGCAGGCAATGTACATTGTGTGCATTAGGAAGAGCAAGAACTGGTCATTCAAACAACTACATGAGTGCTTAAATGTGTGGGCAATTTTGAGAGGAATGTGAGTGCTTTTGTATCACAGCGGTATACTTTGTACCTGTGTTGTATGTACAAGTCTGAGATTCATGCTGAGTTTATGTTTAATAGGCACACTGATTTTGCAACGTGCTTTTCAACAATACCCATGCGGCATTATCTGCATATACATCGCTACAGACGAGTCAGGAAAGATGGTTCCACTCATACACCCGTTTGAACATGCACACCGCTGTAACTGCTGTCTCAGTTGACAACTGACCATGCCGACTGACCATGCCAACTGACTGGCCTTTTGATGGCTGCTGCTGCTGCACAAATTTCATGCACAAAGATATGCATATGCTACCTGCCACCTAGGTAGGCTGTAGTTGCCGATGCTACCAGCGCTGCGACTGTTGCCAAAAGTGAGTGAAAATTAAGCAAATTGATTGTCATGATGTGTGGTTGCTTTGCCATTCCATCCAGAAATCACCAATGGAAGTTCTGGTTTTGATGAAACCCGGAGTGTTATCGTGCCTTTTGCTTCCAGCTGTGCTGCGTTTGCTGGACTGGAATAATACTTACTGGTTTGCATCTGCTGTACATGCAGACAAACGCAAGCGCAGCACCCAGCCTTCTGACAGGCACTTGACATGACAGGTCATTATCTGCACTGCTCACTTGCATCCTCACCTGCTGTACTCAGTACAAGGGAAAAGAGTCTAATAGGTGACATATGTGTTAGATAACATGATGACATTGCTTGCGCCTTCTTGTGCTGCTGATTGTTGGGGTCAAAAGCCCTCCATGAGATTATACAAAGATTCACACTAAATTGCTGGCACTAGGCAACATATTACTAATGCACAGAGGCATTTTACTCAGCTGCAGTCTGCTTGAGCTACAGTGCATCAGACACCTCACAGATGACAGAATGAGCTAAATGGGCCTCCTTGCAACTGGCTTAGAATACACAGCTCGCTATTTTGATGGTGCCATGCTGCAAGTGGCATGCATCATGTGAGAGCCACAGAAGGTTGCTTGGCTCTACTTGTCAACACATGCACCAATTACTGAAGACATGAAACACTGTAGATCAGTATAGACACATTGAGCAATGTGCATTGCGACTGCTGAGTCAGGCAGCAACAATGCACCTTGCTGTGGACCTTGAATCCTGCTGCAGCAAATTTGGGTTTAAACTCTGAAGATGTCAATGTAAATTGCTACAACATCACCCTACAATAATTGTGGCCTACACAAATTATTTGTGCCCACATGCCTTGTAAAAGCGCACGTCATCTTCGTCTTCTCTGATGTGACATTTCCTTCCAGGCCTTATGCGCTGGCAGCACACTGGTAGCACTCTGGGAACACTCCAAAAGAGTCGACATTCTGAATGATAGACTTGATATTGTACACAACGCCAAAACCAAACTCACAGACCAAATATAGCAGTGTCATGCCGATATTGACTGCAAAGAGGGGTTTCCAGCCATAAGCACCCCAGAACCTGCAGTAATGATGACGATCAGTGAAGCTGTTGCAGCAAGGGTCCCAAAGGTCTTCCAGAAAGGCCACCAGTCAGACACAAAGCCTAAGTACAGGTACTGGCATGCAGCGCATCAGAACATATTCTTGAGAATGCTTAGCATCAGGGGCCATGGTCGGGTTCCACTGCAAGCTCTACTACCTCTATCAGACAATGCAGCCATGTGGGCAGTATGGCATGGCACGATGTACTTGCAGGCTCACCCATATGCCATGTCCATACATGAAGCGTTTGCCAGCAGAAAATATGCATGTGCCCTGTGTACATGCATGAAGCGTTGCCTAGCAGGATCTCTGCATGTATGCTTTGTGCATGCATGGAGCATCTGTCTACGTGTATGTCTATGGCTTACTTGGAGGGCTGAACAGGGCAGTTGGCGCGCCGCTCTGGGGTGCGGTAGTACCAGTTGAACAGCAGGCAGGGGATCGCAAAGCCAATGAAAGGTCCAGTGATGGCTGAGAAGAAGGAGTTGATGGTGGAGTAGAATGGGAACAGCACGCCAATGAACCAGATCAGCAGAGCTGCAGAAGCACAGTCACACAGTTAAGCAGGTGAACAGAGGTTCACCCTGTGTAAGGCCCTGTGTATAAGCCCGAGTCAAGGCACTGTATGAGGCCCTGTATGAGGCACTGTGTGAAGCCCTGTATGAGGCACTGTATGAAGCACTGTATGAGGCATTGTGTGAAGCCCTGTATGAGGCACTGTATAAGGCCAGACTACGGAATGCAGTCATTTGAGATGATGACCAAACTGAGGGGACAAAGGGTAGATCCAAGCTGCGGGTAAGGAGCAGAAGTTTACTCTCACAATGTGTGTAGTAGCAAGCGTCTGTCTGTCTACACTGTGAAAGCATAGTAGACAAGTAGACCAGCGTGAATCTTGCATATGAAGGCTAGGGTTGCTGAAGGCGAGGACGCAAATACAGATCACTTCTGGCCAGTGTACATCTTGCACGACTAACCTGCTGGCAATCGCGATGGCAATCTGATCCAGTAGGGCTTCTTGTGAGTGCGGATTGCTTTTTCCCACCTGCACATGCCATTTGCAGATCAGCCACATGGGGAAGATGCTGATTGGCGCAAATGGACTGCATGAGCTACAGTCAAGCTAAGCTATCATCTATGTGTGAACCAAAGGTGCCCTTTTGTGAAGTGCAGGGCGCCTGGGTATGTCGGCAAGCGTGCTTTGCATATGTCTCTGAGCACACACACCGACAGATGGGGTCCGGTGTAGCACAATTGAATGACGGGCAGAGCAGAGGGGCACTTTCAATGCACACAGATTCCGACCTGTTCTCTGTAGAGATTTCAAGCTACATGATGTGAAAATTTTGATTTGAATGATTTGCGCATCTGTGGTCACGTGCTCAAAATAATGCTGATGAGGCAATGCTGCAGCTGCTGACAGCACAGCTTGCCATCACCAGCTACGAGATTGTATATGACCATGAGGCAGACAGAGGGTGAAAAGCAGACACATGCTGTCACTGCTTAGCAGCTGGATGCTAAGCGCAGCAGATGCGGGCCCTACATGTATAGCAGAGGGTTGACATACAGACTCCAGGCAATGAACTGATGGAAAATCATCATCCATACACTGGCCTTCTTGACAGCAGTGATTGGCAGCACACCGTACACATTGTCTGCAGGATTAAGCATGCCAAATCATCAGGTGATCTTCCAAAATTAGTGTGTTGTACGACAGCATGGTTGGAAGCTGAAATAATATTGGCTTACACATGCTTTGGGTGAATCAGTTTTCAAGACAGGTGTGCAGACCACAGCATGCTCTGCAGAAGCCCCCAAAGGCTTTTAGTCAACAGGTGGCCCTTTTGACACCAAGCACATGACAAAAGGCAGGCCAACTTGAGCACAATACCATAAAAACAATGTTAAAATTTCAAAAATTGTGACCACTCCCCAACAGCGCTTCGCAAGCTGGGGCCAAAGTTACCGCGTGGATCATGTTCAAAAGCATGAAGAGAAACATAGGCAGGTTACAGAAAATAAGTGCAGGTTCAAGGAAGTCTCACAGAAAGGAAACATAGCTAAAATTATGACAGCTTTCAGTCCAGCTCAGGCTTCCATTGCACAAGGACAGGTTCATTCATTCATTCATTCACAAAACATGTACTTCCCCCTAGGGCCAGATATGTACAGCACTGAGTAGCTCCCTGTATGAGGTTCTTGTTCGGCAGTCAGCGTACCAATAGCGTTGACTGCCGTACCAATAGCGTAGATGCATGTGTACAATAGTATGAGGGCAGCAGGGACAAGATGCACAGATTATGGAGATGTGTTGCAGGGGTGCATACCTTGATGAGCAATCTCTGTGGGGAATGCCAGATTGATTGCAACACTGTGGGGAACTGTCAAGATGTAGCTATACATGAAGCCCAATCCAAATGCCCAGTCATACTTGCCAGCATCTTGCATAGAGTCCATCATCTCTCTGCAGCCGCACAGCACTTGTGAGTTTACTGTCTGTTGGACCACATTGAAACACGTGAAAGTGATAGGGACAGGCAAGCGGGGGATGAGCGGGCGGGTGGGTGGCAATCCTTCGGGGTTTTGGAAAGCTTGTGTGCACAGCCTTTTAGCTTCACACTAGACCTATGCCAGGGAAGCAGGGAAAGGAGGTGGGGGCCTAGGCAGGGGGTCCAAAACTCCTTTTGCATTTCTGCATGATAACAGGAGCATGTCCCTCACAAGGGGGAATGACTTACAGGCAGTTAGAGTGGCCCCCACTAGCAAGGGTGGCCACACCAATGAAGAAGTTCTCAAGGCCTCTAGGGCTGCCGTTCTGATACCCTGGCTGGATGCCGTGGTTGATAGCCGCACCAAAGATGTACCTGTATACCCAAAATAAGAGCTCACCACAGAGCTAGCAATTGCCTACGCCTGACTTTTGTCTGCAATATGGGAAGAGTGTGAGTACAACCGCCTAGTTTGTACCGATTTATATGCAAGTATGGTTTGGATTGTGGTCATACAGAATGTAACCATAAGCTGGCGGAACTGTCTGTGTCCTCTGGTGTCTTTCAGTGCATCTGCGCATAGCTTGACACAGCTCCTGAGTCAAGGTAGAAGCAAAGCTGCCTGCTGGATTGGGGCAGTAGCAAGCCAGCCCCTGAGTCAGGGCAGAAGCAAGGCAGCCCCTGAGTCAGGGCAGTAGCAAGGCAGCCCCTGAGTCAGGGCAGTGGCAAGGCAGCCCCTGAGTCAGGGCAGCAGCAAAGCAGTGCTCAGGGCTGCACAGCCTGTTGAGCAGGTGCATTGCATCTGTATATATGCTTGACACAGCGCATGCGGGAGGCCAATGGTTAGTGAGGTTGACACATGCAACGCCTGCAACAGCGCAAAGCTGCAATAGGGGTTACGCTGCACCGTCTCCAAGAGGTTACTGCTTGACACATCAATAAGAAAAGAAAAGAAATAGAAAAGACTACACCTTTCGTCGTCAATTTTTTGAGAAGCCAAGTATTATACCGGGCTGCCCAGATTACACATCAATATGACCTTCTTGAGTGACAGCAGCATATCAGGGCATAGACCAACCATTGTGTGTGCAAATGTGCTGCTATTCGCTTACCACTCTGTGAAGGTCGTTCCAATGAGACCAATGACATTCAGCATCCTGAAATGGCGGAAGGTAGGCACAAAGGAAAAGCACACCAGTGCTGCCCCAAATGCCAGCTCATAAGTTCTGCATGACAGAGTTGACCTTGAGCATATGCTAAAGGTTACAAAGCTTGTGTGTGCACAATCAAGGAATTCATAGACCTCTGCAGTCTGACAGCAGAATTCAGATGCAACCCATTTTGCATGTGGGACTTGTGTATTGATGTAGAGCTTATGCATGCTCTGTCACAGCATGGCAGACAGGATGAGATGACATGGTAGGGTACTAAATCAAGGCAGCAGCCATACTGCACGGGAAGCAGCAGCTGACCTTTTGGAGTGGGATTTGTCAATGGAATATAAATTGCCTGAAGAGGCAACCACCTGCGCAATGCAAGTTCCCAGCAGGCTGAGTCCAACCAGAAACTGAGTGATGATCTGCAGCCATTTCCCGCCAAAGAAGCCCATCACTTCATGGAGCTGACTCACAGTACGGCGCACACCTCCCTCTTCCCACCAGGTTCCCTCCTTAATCTGCACCAAAGATGGATCTGACGTCTCATCATTGCTGTATCATTCAGTTCCTTGTGCCAGCACTTTACAATATTGCCAGTTGAATGCTGGGTGACAAGGCCATGACCAGGAGGCACACAACTTTCAAGCACAAAAGCACAACATCACCAGCCTTCTAGAAGAATGTTCCTAAGTAGACTTAGTCATCACCATCTGTAGCATGGACTGAGCATGGCATTCTGCTGCTTGTTGCTCTACTGTGCTGCAATATTGTTGCAACATTAACGAGACACATGCATGCACTTGCACATCGCATGCGCACCATTTTGTTTTTACGCTCCATGTAGAAGATGACTAAGATCCACATGCTCCAGATGTTGAACCATCCAGAAGCCACCATGAGGATGACCCCAGCAGTGATGCCTGTCAGGTACATCTGGTGGGGCCACACGAGCATTACTTGTCCTGCAGTGACACAAGATTGGATGTGAAGCAAGACAAACACATTGGCTTCTGGGTGATGTATGTGAGGTGTTGTTTAAGCCGAATCTGTGTTGCATACTTGTGCTGCAGGGCTGCAACAACTTGGATGCGTATATGGGCTCTGCAGATCTCAAGATGAAGACGGCCGTACCCTTTTGGTACACAGCAAGACGATGGGGATCTGTGAACAGGCACTTTGTGTTTCAAACAGTCATAGCTGCTGTGGATGCACAAGAGACAAGTCAAGCATTTGCAAGTGTCCAGCATACTGTTTTGAGACTTGCCAACCAAAGTGCAACCCTGATCTTGCCAAAGTAGATGAGACAGACAGCAGTTGGAGCTTGCAGCTCGATTGTATCGCTGAACATCACTAGATGGGTACACAATGCATGCACCTCTGATAAGTACCTATCTGAGCCATGGCAACAGTCAGAATAGCGTCTGCAAAGGTGTGGCCCTCTGTCGTGAGGCGCTTCCAGCCTCGGGGAGTCAGCAGCTGATGCCATTGCAGAGGTTCTAGGAGGATGCCTCCCACAGCTCCCCTCACACCTCCTTCGACGTCATCGTTTGACGGTATACCTGTGCAACGGCCGGATATCCGTTCAAGCTGAGCACTGATGTTTATCAACGCACACACGCACAAGACCCGAAGTTCTGCCCTACAATGTTGTGTCCGGCCAGCCGGTGTGTTCAAACTTTATGCCATACCCCACGGTTTGTTTGCATTCATGTAACAGTGCCGCTTCGACGGCGCCGTACAGTCGCGGACGTCAATTGTGCGTGCACGTGCGTCGTTTAAGCTTGCAATAGCTCTTGAGTGATCAACCTCAAGTCGCAGCCAGCGGAGTGCGCTGCGTACCCGGGAGGAACTTGTCGAGGTCTGGGTTGCCGGTCACTTTTGCTACATCCAAGGGGATGACATCGTAGCCCGCTTGATTAGTTTTAGATACGCGTACAAGTTGTTGACCAGAGGATCCTGAGTTGTCGAGGTTAGCGGGTACGGCCGATCCGGTCAAGCTCAGCTTCTGGCCAGGGCTCAATGGTCCTACTGCCTCCGACATGTTCAAGCTCGTATCGTGCAGATGGTGTGGTCCTTGTTGCGCTAGCACCTTGTCTCAAGCAGTCGGAGGTTTGCCTATTGACGTGATAAGCGTGCCGGCATGTGCATGCGTCGGCATGTGCGATGACATAACCGCACGTGTTTCACAGCATGTTCTGCCTCACGATGCACCCTAAACATAACATGCCCCGGTCGATCTGTACAGCGGTGCACTGCATGACTCCCGCTAGTGAGCCTGACATTTTCGTGGCATGTAACGAATGGCTTTAGGTGAAAGGTGACCGTCATTTTGTTCGGCTCTGCTGGCTGGCATGTCACACGCATATGCATGCAGTACTAGTCTCCAACACCACAGCTTCAGCTGGCCTGATGAGAACACACTCAGAGAGTACCGTGCCATGCAAGCTAGGGAATCATGATCCCTTCAAGCCTAGCAACATGCTTGCACGACGCCCGCTACAGCATGACTTTCGTGCTCACTGCATTTGTGCAGCACTAATTGTACAATTTGTGCATGTGCTGCAGGTTCATATCGACAACTTTGCCCATGATGTACAACCAACCTGTCATGCTGATGCCAGGCCAAGCTGTTTTGTCATGCTGAACAGCTTCTGTGAGTCACGCAACATATCTTTGGTGAGTCAAACAACACAGCTTGTACAAGTCAAACAACACAGCTTCTGTGCGTTACGCAACACAACCAGAAAGTACATTTGCCTGATGTTACAAACAAAGCTCTGCATGTTGCTTGCCTTCCTCAATCATACTGCTGGCGAAGGACCATCTCTGCTTCGCTCTTCCATGCAGCATGACTGCTTTGGCCCCTTTCACGCTTTGACTTCTCCATGTCTTTTCGATCCTGCTTCTTTCTTGGCAGCTGGGCACCTCCATGCCCCTTATCCAGAAAGTCTTGTACCCCCATGGCTGAAGTGCTTTTTCGTTTAGGATTGGCATCCGTTTGCGGCGCTGGCTGAGGGCCTTGCCGTTTCCTGCCTTCCTCAGTGGCATCAGCATTTGATGCCCATTGTCCCCCTGCATCAGTGATCACAGCTCAAGACTGAAATGCAATATAGCAGGCCAAGTGAGACCATGAGGCACATCCAGGCACTGCAGTAGCCTCTGCAAATCAGCTCATGTCCAGGACCTGACGCACGAGTCAGTTATCCACAATGGCAAAAGCAGCAGTAGTGGGAATGCATCGAACACAAGTAGCCTCATCGATGGATATCCCCACTCAAACTGAGCCAGCCACAAGTGCAAATCGGAGTCTTAGTCATCACAATGCATGCTTCATGCGGCACTTTTGGACAATTGAAGGCTGTGAAAACAAGCTGGCACACCTAGCATGGCCACCTGTGCTGCTGTGACAATATTGCTGCCTACTCTGTCATCAGTCTTGTAGCGCACAGCAGCTGCTGATACTACTCCTGCTGGTGTTGGCGGCCTGCATGCAGTCACACCACCAGCATGTCACAATGCTAATGGCAAGATTGCCATGCAACTGCATGTACTGTGACTGACCACTTGCAGCGACGCTGGAATGTTGCACAAGAACATTGGCCATTCTTCATGACAGTGATCAGACACTGAAGGTCTTACCCTGTGTGAAAAGGTCCTGATAGCAGTGTAATGAGGTCGATGGATGCTGTCTGCAAGTGAACATACTCACAAGCTTGATTGAAAGGTGAAGTATTATAGGACATCATGACAGACCTCACACTTGGCTTGTCTGTCAGCTGCCTTAGCAAAAGCAAATATATCTGCAGCTGTCTTTTGTAATTCGGTTTGATTGCATGAACTGAGCTCATGCAGACAGCACAGCCTTGGTGCATGCAATGCTGTAGCGCTTGCTGGCTCAATGCATGCCCTGTTGTGCCTGACTTGTGAGAGCATGTTATGAGTGAGCACTCACGCTTGACCTTTGAGCTTGGGAGCCATTTTGGTGATATCCCACTCCCCAGGCGCATAGCCAGTCTTCCTGTCTCTCTTGCCTGTGGCATCCTCGCTGCTTGCCTTAGCTGCAATGCAAACAGCAAGATGAGCAACCTTCTCCCTGAAGAGTATTTGGGCAGCAGTTGCACATGCATCACTGCTCATAAAGCCCGTGGTCATTTACTGCTGAATGGGCTTGTTTGCACATGCTGCAGAACTAGCTCATTTGCGTAGACAATCCTGTGCTGACCACACCTTGTATCATTTGAGAACCAATCCGCGCAAACCAGCCTGCTTACATTCTGGAATGTCCTTTCATTCATCAGATTACAACTGTGTGCATTTGATACTTCTTATGCGAATGGTGCAATTGACTGGGCTACTGACTCTTAGTCAGGAAGCGCTTGGTACCTGCTGCTCGCACTAGCCGGCCGTGGTATGCTGAGCTTGCCAGGGGTCTTGTGGCTTCAGGAGTCAAGTAGGACGGAGGCCCTTCCAAAGCATCTAGTGCTGACAAAGCCGAGGGGAGTCCTGATGAGCTTGGACCTGGAGAGTGTACAAAAGTGATGGTCGATATGTGCCATGACCAGTTGAAGTTGTCACTGCCTAGTCAGCCACAAAACACACCTGTGACGTCAGCTCCGTGATCCTGCAAACTTTCTGCTGGGGAGCTTTTGCACCGCTTCTTAGGACTCTGGCTGCAACAAGCAACAACAGCTCACAACTCAGATGTGAGACATGTAAAGTCTGACATAGCAGACAGCTCATGCTGTACCCAACAAGCCACTTGCTCTTAGTGAGTTCACAGCATGTCCTGAGACAGCTAAGCGACGTACATTTTGCTCACGTAGTGCAGATGAACTCATTCAGGTTGTCAAGCCGGAATCCTGCCTGATACAGCCATCTTCAGGAACAGCACTTTGCTTTTACCTATCGCTGTCTGACTGCTCGAGCAAGCTGTCCTGAGACTCCTGAGCGCTGTCGCTGTCAGATCCCCCTATGGGTACACAGACGTGGTGAGAGGCAGTTGGTATGTGATCACCCAGCAGCACTGCACGCTTGCCCGATGCTTGATCACTCCCGTAGTCAACAAGTGCCATTCACAGCTTGACGAGCAATTGCTGGTAAAACTTGAATTAGTCAGTTGGTTGCGCGTCGCCACGATTGAGACCCATGCAGCGGACGCCCAAGATCACTGTTGTTACTTGTTGTAGGCTCACAACAAGCTATGTCAGTGCCTGAACAGCGACGCGAGCCGTACAACTCAAACGTGCGGCGTGGTGACACGTGGACCCTGTTCCTCTTCTTGCTTACCTTTTGTGCCTCGGCTGCTACACTGCACTCACCGACCGCGCCAGACATTCGCTGTTACGCTTTGCCGTCAAACCCGTTGTAGTAGCCCCCATCAAAGCAGGAAGCATGGCAGACGTTGTAAACGGTAACGAGCCCGAAGAGGAGTTGGTAGATTACGAGGAGGAAGAAGCTGCTGAGCCAGATCAGGCAGCAAAGGGAGAGGAGGGTGTAAAGCGAGGTCACGTTGCCCTGCACACAGCCGGGTTCAAGGAGTTTTTATTGAAGCCAGAGATCTTGCGAGCCATCACCAACAATGCGTTTGAGCACCCCTCTGAAGGTGTTTGCTCAGATCTTATGGAACTACGATGTTTTCGCTCGGCAGAGCTTTGCTGCCCTTCTTTGCATTGTAAAGACATTTGACATGGTTGTATTATGTGCAGTGCAACATCAATGTATACCTAGCGCCACCATGGGGTCGGACGTCCTTTGTCAGGCCAAGTCAGGAATGGGAAAGACAGCCGTCTTTGTCTTGTCCATTCTTCAACAGATCAAAGTTGAAAACGACGAGACCACAAAGGTGGCCAAGATTGGAGCTCTTGTGATGGCTCACACCAGAGAGCTTGCTTTTCAGGTGAGTGTTCAGCACCTTCACCAGATATTACACTGGCTCAGCAGCCAGGGCAGGTCTTGATCATTCTTTTTCTGCTGTGCAGATATCCAATGAGTTTGGTCGCTTCAGCGAGTCTATGGCCGAGAAGCCTCGGATTGCCACCTTCTATGGAGGTTTCCCAGAGGAAGAGGACAGGAAGACCCTAAAGAGCACCACTGCCAGCCCTCACATTGTAGTGGGAACCCCTGGTCGCATCAAGTCGGTAAGCAGCTGCTGTATTTGGGATTGTGCTGCTGTGGACATCTTGACTGGTCAAACCGACTCAAGTGTGTCCTGTATGTTGCAGCTGATGCAGAGAAAGGTCCTCAAGCTGGCGTCTGTCAGACATTTTGTACTAGATGAGTGTGACAAGATGCTGGAAAGTGTTGGTGAGTCTTTCTGCCTTTAGATACCTTGAGGCCATGCCAGTCAGCATTGCCTTCCACCTTTTTTTTCTCACATCTCATTTGGTGCAATTGTGCTCTGCAGACATGCGACAAGATGTTCAGGAGATCTTCAAGGGCACTCCGCATGAGAAGCAAGTGATGATGTTTTCAGCCACCCTTTCAGATCAGATGCGACCAGTGTGCAGAAGATTCATGGACAACGTGAGTTCTTCCGCTGGTGGCATGGCTGCCTGAACCCCAAGCAGCTGGCAGTACTCTTTGGCATCTGCACTCCCAGCACTCGGCACTACACTTGAGGGGTTGATAGGAGAAAGACGTCACCACCAGAAATTTGCAGCACATGGCTCATGCATCAGCCTCCCATCTACATTGTTCACATCGGACAGAGCCTTGACAACCTCAGTCGTCAGTTTACAGGACAATACCGCAATCAGCATGATGAAGTTCAACCTCCAGTCAGCATTTGCCTTTTGTGTCAGTCTCGTCAGGCACCAAGCAAACTCATGTCCAGCCTTGCCTTCATCAGCCCAGAACTGTGGTGTGGCAAGCTGTTGATGATGGGAAGTTGGGTTGTGCTGGCCTCTCTGTCAAGACGCTAGCTAAGCTGGAGTGCCAGGGCTTTCCAGCACAACCTGCTGACAGTACTGGCAGTCCTCTATCATTCCCAGACGACCTCTGCTCTGCAACTTGTTGCGTATGCAGTTCCTGAGCTGCACGCTTGAGCTGATGCTCTGATAGCTTCATAGCTCGTTGTGCTCAATGGTGTGACATTACTGATTGTGCTATTGCCTCTGTCAACTACAGCTTGTGAGGCTTGAATCCTGTCAGACCTGCTTTTCACTGTCACATTGATCCTGAGCTACAGAGATTCAGATGCAGTTTCATGTCTAGATTTTGTGAGGCTGACCAACTTGACATGCATTGCAGCCAGTGGAGGTGTATGTAAATGATGAGTCCAAGCTGACGCTGCATGGACTGGTCCAGCACTACACTATGCTTGGTGAGGAGGGCAAGAATAAACGGCTCATGGACCTGCTTGATCAGCTGGACTTCAACCAGGTATGCTTGTCGTGGTATCACACAATCGACATGAACAAAAGTAATGCTGCACCTCAGCGCTGCTAGCAGCTCATGTGCATATGTATGAGCTGTATGGAAGCATGTGTGCTTCATGTGTGTATATATCAGTGTATATAAGCATATGCCATACCAACACACAGATTTCTACATTTGCTTCAACACTTTTATAAGCATCTGGCACGTATTGGCTGCTGTGACCGATCTCGTGCTTGCATGGTCACTAGCTCTGCCAGCTAGCTCTGGTGGAGGGTAATCACTGAGTACCCCCCCTGGATAGGTTGCTGGTCACCTGACTCAGCTGTGCAAACTGCAGGTGGTCATCTTTGTGAAGAATGCGCAGCGTGCCAAGCACCTGGCCAAACTCCTGGAACAGTGCCAGTTTCCAGCATGCGTCATCACAGCTAGCATGCCGCAGCCAGAGAGGCTTGCAGTATACAAGTAAGTCTTGGTATTTCTGCGCATGTTCATGAGCATTCCTGTGCAGCTGAACATTGCCACAGATTGCTGCAGGACAGGCTTTGGACAGAGTGGCTTCTCATAGCTTTATTGCTGTCCTGACGTGCCACCTCACTTTTTTATTGATGCCATTCTACGCAACTGCTTGTGAAGAATCAGTTTTGGGCTGCAAAGCACGCAACTTGTGACATTGCAACTCAACATGTAGTCTACATGCAGTTATGACATGTTTGCACTTTCTGCTGCCCATCTGTATCAACAACACTTACATGCATGAGTGACTGAGCCAATTTCTGCCTGCTGCAGCACCTTCAAGAAGGGTGCCAAGAGGCTGCTTGTGTCCACAGATCTGATTGGGCGTGGCATTGACATTGAGGGAGTCAATGTGGTATTCAACTATGACATGCCTGAGACAGATCAGAAGCATGGCAATGGTGCTGACACATACCTGCACAGGGTGAGCAATGGCAATGCTCAGTGGCTCATGTGCCACTCTGTGCCTTTGTGCTCTTGTGTCCTGCTGCTGAATGCAATCACAAGGCAGGCTTGGCCAACAGTATGTTGTCCAAAAGCTTTGATTCACTTTGTGTGTTGCACTTGATCATCCAAGTTTGCTTTGCAGGTGGGACGAGCTGGTCGTTTTGGAACCAAGGGGCTGGCTATAACCTTTGTAGCCTCAGAGGACGACTCCAAAGTCCTCAATCAGGTGTGCTTTGCAACGCAGCTCCTGCATGTTGCAGTGCATGATGTGACAGCGCTGGTGACCACCTGACATCTGGTGCTGGTTGGGTGGTCAGGGTTTTTGGCTTGTGGCAGGGTGTGTGTTCAGGTCTGTGTCCCATACACTTGATATCCGATTCTCAAACAGCATTCATGATTGCAGGTGCAGGAGAGATTTGATGTGGACATCACTGTCCTGCCAGACCATATTGATAAAGAACTGTACCGCCATGACGAGTGAGGCCGTATGGTGTGTGGAGGCCGGTGCCTTTGGTGTTTAGGCAAGTAACAACAACAGGCAGATGTCAGATGCAAGCGACGTTTTTCCTTATTGCAATTGCTTGCATCTCCAGAAGTATTGGGCCATGCCTCATTATTGCTTTCGTTCTAGCAACTCCCATGGCTTTGTTCCACCTTCCTATGTGACTAGGCCTTTGTCTCAATTTGACAAGCTGAATCCAAATATTTGTCCCTTTGTCAAACTATTGCGAATGTTATGTCTTGCCCTTCTGTACGACCCAACAGATCATGAGCTACAGCTGCTTGTATATATTAAAGAATGGACAATTGCAGTCTCGGAATTGGTGTCTTTTTTGTCAGGTTCATCTATTGCCTGACCTGCCTTGTAAAAAAGTACGTATTTGCTCATGTGAGTAGTGCCAGTGTGGATGTTTTGTGTCAGGCGCCGCCATAGATTGTCCAACGGGCAGACATAACGGCCCCACCGTGCATGCCACCGTCGGCAAGCGTTGCTCTATAAGGCCCCATATTTGACCTTGGGTCAGATCGGCCACATTTTGATTCCGAAGCGTCTGACCTCCGTTAGAAAGTGAAGTAGGTCCCGACCAACTTCACTTTCTAACGGAGGTC
>JAABUO010003605.1_pt1 | contig 18430 bp, 28 predicted proteins | sample 5559291 | NCBI WGS metagenome assembly JAABUO01 (sample SAMN10711878, study PRJNA513372) | rock metagenome | isolation source: Antarctica rocks | place: Antarctica: Victoria Land, Finger Mt sud | reverse complement strand
GGGGTGCACAATGTTCTGTTGCAGGGTCACAGTCAGATGCAGGCAGTGCAACAGGAGATAGACAATGTGAAGGCAGAGATACAAGCAACCAAGCAGGAGCTGGCTGCAGCAGAGCAGGCAGAGGATGGGGCTAAAGTAGACTTCCTGCGCAACAGTTTGGTGGCGCTACATGAGAAGGAGAATATTCTGCTGCGAGCCCAAGCACCAGGTCAGCACTGCTCGCCATGTCAAAACTGGCTAAAACCGCATACACCTGTTTGTGCACATCATGTGAGGGCTGATTTCCCACACTGTGCTGTCCCCTCGCCGTGAAGAAGCATAACATAGTACTCAACAGGCCGCTGGGACTCAGGAAGCGGGTTAGTAAATGCAGCTATCACAGAAGCTGACTAAGTGTTACTAGCATGTTCTAGTATGTTCATGAATGGCTTGACCGAACATGTCTAAGGGCCACTGAATAATTCAACAGGACATAGCAGTCTTCAGCTTCATATCATGCTTTCTTTGTGTCAGTGAACCTGTTGTCCTGACTACGCATAAGCTCAGACATGCAGTGCGCCATGTACTGCAAGCTGTGCATATGTTTCATTTTATATCTGCTCGTATCCGCCCTGTCAAATCAAGACTCAAGCCCTACAATGGTGTCCAAGTCTCCTATGTGTAGGCACAGCCCCGTAGCAACAGCTAAAAGCAAGAACACAAAGGAACATTAAGCAATCTTGTATTTAGATCATGATCATGCATCCAGACAACACAGAAAAACATAAGATTTAGACAGCAAATACACATAAAAGAAAGCAACTGAGTTGAAACCCTGCGATATAATGGTTTCAGGTGCAGCACATCAGTGTACACCTTTATAAGCTAAGCAACGTCATCATCTACCCAAGACATCACTTGCGTCTAGTGTACAATGCCCTAGGAAGTGATAGGAAAATTGATGAAACATTGAAACCAGAAAGTCAGCAGCATAGCCCTGTCTCACAATGCAGTAAGCAGACCATGCAGCTCGACAATAGCGTCTGCCAGGCGGCGCCTGTACAGCGCATCCAAGTCTGCTGACTCCTTATACCATTTCTTACATTGGTCCATGAGCGTATGCCTGAGCTGAAAGAAATGTGCCTTGATCACACCTTCAAAACCGGGTTTGGGCTTTCGCAACTGATCTATCATCCCCCATCTGTAGCAAACGGCATTCATGTGTTGAACAGAGCCAATCAGCAACCAATTGGGTCATTGCTGACCTCACAACACAAACATTGGTACGCAAAACTTGCAGCATTAGTGCAAGGTAGATGTGTTGAACAGTGTGCCTGCGATGAACCATGGGAAATCGTCGTTTCAGACAAGGCCTAGGTATGCTGTGCATCTGAGACAGATGCCAAGAGTGGAGCCAGACCTGATGTTGTTGAGGTGGATCTCAGCATTGTAGCTGTTGCTGGCTTTGTTGCCTTCAGCTTGGCCCCTCATTCGCTCTACATTGGGTTCATTGAAGTAGGGATCCGAGATGAGGATCATTCCTTGAATGGATAACAAGATCTGGAACAGGCTGCTGTTCTGTGGGTCCCATTTCTGAGATGCATCGGTGCCATGCCACGTACCCAGCAAGGACAAACATACCTGCACATTAGACACACAGGCATGTTCATCAGCACATCCTGACATCAGTCAGATCAACAAGCGCATCTCGAGTTTGCAAGCCAGTGTTGCAGCCACTGGCCTGTAGCAAGCACTGTTCGACCCATGTCATTGTCATTTTCTGTGTTCAACATATAGGCCGCCATGCCAAGTAAATGCATGTGATGCAATGTACACTCACCCTGTCTTGCTAGTGTGGCAAGGTGACGGCACAGAGCGCTGACGGCTTTTCAGAGCAAGCAGCTTGAAGAACTCTGGGCTGGCTGACAGTGACAGTATACAAGCTGCAGACAGTAACAATTTCAGGCTGCAAACAGGGCCAAAATGTAAATTAAGAACAGTGCACTGACCTTGCCATCAGCATACAGGTTGGGATTGAATCTTGCCCGGCCCTCCCCATTGGTAGCCATATTCATGAGGGGTGGCACGTTGGGGTAATCCTGGGGGAAGAAGACATCAAACATGAAGCAGCCTCCATGGTATGGAGTGCCCTCAGGACCTGCCAAGCACACCACAGCTGTGAGCTGCAAGAGCTGTGCTACAAGCAACACATCATGCACAACATGCACAGGTCAACTGCCAGCATAGCAATGCTTAGCTCTCTGATGATCACAAAGCTTTGGAGGCAGGTACATTTGCAGAACAGCCTTGGTGCATTGCAACTTGCTGCAGAAATGTACTGTGACAAAAGTCAAGACCAATGGGACGCCAGTGTCACAGGCAAGGAGTAGCTTATGACCAGCTGACTACAAAGCAGATGATCTTGAGGATGCCCGATTACCTGTGATCAGGGCTCGCACTTTGTCCATCCTGTCAGTGTCGTGCCAGACGAAGATGGAGGAGGCCATGTGGATGGGCAGGGAAGTCTTGCCACGCAGGTTGCGCATCTCCCGGCTCAGCCTTTTCATCTTGGTCTGGGTGTCACCAGCCACCTGCTGTGCCATGACAGCAAACGCCCTGTGCAAAACCAACGGAATGATCACCATACTTGCATCATGACCAAACTTGTAGCTTGTAAGTGTAATGCAAACTGGGACAACGTGCATCTGAATAAGGACTGTTGCATTTGTCCGTTCACGTCAGTCCCACAGGACTGGGTCCGTCCGTGTGTCATGTTGCTGTCACATGCATGAGTCTGCAGCAGGCTTCACTACATCTCAAACCATAATGCACCATGCAGCAAGGCAATGTCAAGGCAGCATACATACCAAGAGTGCCCTGCAACAATGCAACAACAAGGCAGCATGCATGCCAACAGTGCAAGTAGCCTTTAGCATTCACCTGTTGTATGCACCTGTGGCCGATGAATCAAAGTCACTGACAGACAAAGGCTCAAGAGTGGTCTTATACGACGCCTCTGGGTTGGCAGGAGCAGCAGTGGGGAAGGAGAGGTCTGGGAGTGTGACCTGCTGCTGAGTCGAGGGTGTCGCAGAGGCTGCAGCAGCTCCTGGTGGTGCTGCCACCTGCCGCCGCTCTGCTACCTGAGAGACCCACACAAAGTCTGTCTCGTCAATGTGCACAGTTTGGTTGGTGTCAGGTGTCAGGTGCTGCAGGGACGGCAACCATGCCTGCAGGCACTACCTTTTGCCTGCTGTCCACGGTCACCGTGCCTGCTGGCTAGACTGTAAATACACTTGTGCTGAGGCCAGTGCTGAGCCAAAGCTGAGAACATTGCCATCGTTGATGATGCATCAAGTCCTGGGCTTCAGCCCCATCAGCCGTAGAAGCTGACATGGATGGACGGCCCACATAGGAAAAAAGGTCAGCGTACAGGCACTTGAAGACGTGGCAAGCTGACCTGGGCGATGAGCTTGTCCAGTCGTGCTGCGTGCTCATACTCGCCCAGCTGCTTGGAAGTGAGGATGTGGTGGGCTTTGCGCAGCACCGGCTCCTCATAGTCGGGCTCACCAGCGACACCATCCACAAATCTGCTGTCCTCTGCAAGGCGCAGCAGGACCTGCAGCATGCAAAGCCAATGCAACCCATCTCTTTATCCAAATCATCCTGACTGTGCAAATTGTGACAGGCAAAGGACTGATGATGCACATTGACTGTGCACTGCTGGCATGTGGTGCAGTTTTCCATGTAATTTTTGATGCTGGCTGGAGGTCCTTGTTCAGACTATCAGCAGCTGGACACCCTTGCAATGGCAACATTGCTTCGTGGGTAATCAAGGGAATGTGGCAGAGTGTGTACCTCACAGATCTGCAGGAGCAGGGATTTCGGGTCAAAGTGGTACTTCTTGGGATCCTTCACCTTCAAGCCTACTCCTTGAGGACCAACCTGCCAGCAAAATACCACTCTGGTTTCAGCCTCATGCTATACAGAGCTTGCAGGACTTCAGGGGTCTAGCAATATCTTAAGTATAGCTGTCCAAACTTGGAGCTGTGCAAGGAGCATGCTGCACAAGGATTTGCTGAGAGCTGTTTGCTGCCACATCATTGCAGCTGTGGTGTCAATCTTCTGTGGTTTGTACTACATATGCAGGATGGCCATTGCAGCACATCGAACACGACCAAGCCTGTTTCATGCAACACATGTGCCGGTCAATTTTGACATCACTGATGTCTGTTGCTTGAAGCATGTGAGCATGAAGCCTTACCAGCAGTTCCAGGAAGTGGAGGCAGTTGTAGGCAGCTGAGCCCACAAGAGGGGGCTGCAAGAAGCTCTGCTTGATCATGGGGTGAGCGCTCAGCTTGTTGAGGAGAGCCAGAGTGGTGAGGGCCATGTGCATAAAGCCCCCGGCAGTCTTGCCCTGCCCCTCGTAGAAGGACTCCTTGTCTGCTCGCTCCCTGCTCAACCCAAAACTCATGCGAGCCGCATTTCACGTTAATAAGACCATTGGTGCAATTTGAAGTCTTAGCAGAATAGTGAACAAGCAGTTCAATGCTCCAACTTACCTTCCTGCACCAGCCACAGTATTGAGACTGACACAACAGTGATGCTAATGGGCATGCCATGCTGCACACCATTTTGAAGCCAGGGCGCCAACATGCGTGTGTCACAGCAATGTGAAGTGCTGAAAACGTCGACGCGGATTCAGATGCACAGAACAGGTGAGACAACCTTCTCCTGCAAGTCAGTCAGTGACATGCAAAGCAGGCAGGAGTTTGCAGCTCACCTTGGGGGCAAAGCTTTCCAAGCAGCTTCATCAGCCATGGAGGCCTCAATGTTGTGAATGTCCTGCAACCGCTCTAGGGAGTCCTTCAGCAGATACACCAGGCTGTTCAGGACAGCAGCAGCATATTGGGAGAAGGTAGTGTCCTGGCTGCTTTTGGCCGCCTCTGCTGCCAGCCTTGTCAGACTTGCAGCACAACCTGAATCAGGCAAAATGGCTCTTCAAGCTCAACAGCCAGATCTGACTTGGAAAGGTGGTTTACCGTGGGAGGTGATTTCATTGTTGCAATCGGCTGCCTCTGCTGCCGGTCTTACAGCACAGCAGGCACTAAGCACAAAGGCTCTGTGGATGCACAGGCAGTGTTGCTTCAGGTAGCAGGAGACCATAGCAATAAGTTGTTTGCAAAATGCTGACTGCTGCAGTTTTGTTATGTCTGCAACTTGAACTGTGCGGGCCGCAGGCATGGTATGCATCGCCTGTCTGATGCAAACAGTATGTAACATAGCATTATAACGGTGCTCAGACGGTTGTAACAGTCAACCCACAAGGCTGACAAACTCAGAACAATGGCTTTGTTTCACTTTTGGGCCAGCCATCCATTTCAGACACTTGGATTTGCCACACGTGCCTTCACTCAGCTGTCATTGCCTACACATGTCACAAGAGACAGCTCCTTGCTGCTCCTTGCTTGACAACACAAAATGCATATGACTGACCTGGGTCCTTCCATAGCTCTAACAAGATGTTGTCTATGCAGTTGCGCATGCCAAACTTGTCAAACTGGTCCTTGTCCACATCCAAGCCGACCACATGGTCTGCTGCAGCATAGGCCCCCATGAGGGCCGGCACCAGTTGCTCCTGGGCTGCACCTGTCCCCAAGACTGCTGCCACCAAGGCCTGTTCACCGACCCCTTGATGGCTAGGACCCAGCACACCTACAAGGCAGCACCAGCAATTCTTTGTTGAGTTCATATGTCCCCATTTCAGTGTGTAACAACACAGAGGCCTGGGCTGTGTTGACAAACCCTGTCTCGTGATGTGTATCGCCTCGCCCAGTTCTTTACTTGAGACCACAACTCAAGCATGAGTTGGTGCATCGCCTTGCCCAACTCTTGAGTATGTATCACAACCCCACCATGACTGGCTTGATGCTGTTCATTGACACAGCCATCTTGAGTCTACAGTTGTAGTGTGGGAGGGAGCTGCGTACCTTTGCTGCGCCGTCGTCCAAGCTGAGGTGACAGCATAGTGAGTAGAAGCTCCACAATCTTGGCCTGTATGATAGGGCTCTGCACCAGATCACCTCTTTGCAGCATCTCCACCAGGAAAGCAATGAGGACGTCAAGGCGGCAGGAGGCCACCAGATCAGGCTGGCCCCCTCTGATCACAAAGCTCAGCCAGGCTGTCATGTCTCTGATGACATAGTCAGGAATGTCGGCAAAGGCCTTTCTGGCGGTCTCGGGATCCTGCTTGGCTAGCTTCAGCAGCCATGTTGCCTGCGAGCATTGGAGACAAAGCGAATGCATCTCAAGGAATGGGCTGAGCCAAGGTGGGGGAGAGACTTGGATATGCATTATGGAAGTAAGGGCAGGCTGTGTCTTTGAGTGCATGCTGGTGCCCAGAGAAAACTTCAGCACTGCAGGGTACAAAAGCTGCAGCTGCGGCAGGCGCCACTGTATGCAAGCACAGCGGCACAGCACTCTCACATTCTCCGTACTTTTGTCCAAACGCAGCATTATGTTGCATGGACAGTGTCTTGTGCAAGGAGGCATGACAGATGGACATACGTGTCCAGACGACAAGGCCCACCTCTATGACTAAGAACTGCACAGCTGGCGCAGCTAGTTGAGGATCCATGAGCTGTGCAAGAGTGCTGTCGGTCAGCAGCCACATGTCCAAGGACTGTGCTTCGTCTTCTTCATGATCCTCACCTGCCTGTTGCTGCTGCTGGTTGTTCCGCCGATACAAGATGTCACTGACTTGCTGGAATCGGTAGACTGCAGCAGCAAAGCACATATTAATGCAAACAGCTTTGGTTCGAGAAATCATTGGAGGGCATAAAGCTTTGATACGACTTTCTTGCTTGTTGACAGCATATATGCAGACGCACTTGTAGGCAAAGCACACCTGGGACATTCACATTCACACAGACATGGTAGCATGTGCACGCTCAGTGTATGCGGGAAATGGGCTTCCGCAACTAACTTTGCTGCAATGCTCTGCTGAATCAGCATGAACAACCAGAAACAAACAGGGTTTCCGCGCTAGCTGATGCACTTAGATGTGCACCTGAAGACATGAAGCCAATATGCATCACCCTCCGTGTAAGGACAAAGATACAAAGTGGATATTGCACCTGAAGGCATGAGGCCAGTATGGATGACCCTCTGTGTGAGGAAGAAGCACTCTGCTACAAAGTGGGCATTACTGGGGCCAGGCTGCTGTTGTGGGACATACGGACGCCCACTGAAGGAGGCAGGGCCTTCTGAATTGTCCCGCCCTGCCAGTGTCTGGGCTGCTGCCACCTCTGGCAGCCTGCAACAGAGCAGCCACCTGTCAAGGCCCATGGGAGATCAATAAATGTCTCTAGTAGGAAAAAAGAGCATGTCTGCACATTGATGTGTCACTGAGCACATGACACTACTGCCTTGTTGCTGGCACACACCTAGGCAGACCCTGCAGCCTTGCTAGAAAATGATCATGATAATGATGATGATGCTATGTTGGAGGAGGATGATAATGATGATGTCTGGCGCACACATCATTGTCCTAGTACTGCTTCTGAGTACTTTGATGAAACAACAACACCCTCTTGCTGGATCACACACAAAGGCACAGAGAAGCAGTGTCACCTGTAGGCATACTGAGAGTAATACGAGACATCCAGCCGGTCCAGATGCTTCTGCTCACCCCCCAGAAAGGGCTTGCAGAAGAGAAGACATAGCCCCAGAAGGCCCAGGCTGAAGGCATCACTGGAGCCGTGCTTAAGGGGAGCCCTTTCAATGGCTCCCTTGGATTCGCCCCCTGATGTGCGCACTGTACTGGTGCCTGCAGCTGCTGATATCCATGCCAGGACAGCTTCTTTGGCAACGCCAGCTGGATCAGTGCCCTGCAGGATGCCAGGGGCCTGCTTGACTTCGAGAGTCATGAAGGTGCCTTTTGATCTTCAGAGCTGTGGTCCGCACACACATGGTGCATTCTTGGGCATACAATCATCGTGTCACATCAGTTGCAGCGAGTAATACTGTACCTTAAGCTCTAGCCTAATGGGTCTGGGTGACGGATGATGCTGGCCGCAACATGACGTGTAGCAATGATAATATGCCCATGAAATGTTTAACACACTCCGTCTCATTGATTGTGTGACACCCAAATTCAGGCACTTTGCAAACTCTGCTATCTAATGCTGTCTTGACAGTCTGTCATTACATGAAGTTTGCTGCCGCCAAGCAATGCTTTGCCCAGGGCCAGGTCAACAGACTGCAGCTTGCTATTCATGGGCCCAAACTAGAAGGGACACAGCACTGCATGAAGATGCAACGACTGCTGACCTTGAGTTTGACCAAGCGCTCGCAAACGCCGTGCGCAGCTCTGTAGACATTGCCGAGAGCAGCTCTGAGGCCCCTCATGCTGACCTCAACCTCGCTGCGCATGTTGGGGTAGCGGCGTAGGGAGGTAAAGAAGTCCTTGGCTGGAGAGGTGACCTGATGGGTCTGCATGAACCTCACATTGTCGGGCACTGTTGACACTGCACACACCAAAGCATGTGGTTGCTTCATGTGCGACCCTGACTGCAGGCAATGTGATAGTGCAAAGAGAGCACGATGATCAGGGCAGCAGCTTTGCTCAGAACCCAGTTGACCTCGCAATGTTTGATCTGTACAAAGAAGTCATGTCCACGAGTTGTTTTGACCTAACGTAGATTTACATAATGAAACATGCAAGCTGAAAAGGACAACAATACAGTCTTCAAAATTGAACCAGCCAGCACAGCAGACAGGTCTTGACGCTGCGTGCAGCCAGGAGCACCTTCTTGGTGGCCCTTGTTGGGTGGTAGCTTTACTTCAAAACGAGCAGCAGACTAATATACGATGCAGGACCTGACCGACAATGTTGGCCAAGTCTGCTGCCGAGCTCTGAGCTGCTGCTGCAGCAGCAGCATGGCATGCCTGTGCTGACTGCAATCTGGGCAGTTAGCTGAGGATTGTGACAGCCTCAAGAAAATGACATTCCATGGAATGAGAGCAGCACTTGCGAGCGCTCACCTGAGAGCAGAGGCGCCAGTACTGATGAAGCTTCCATGGCTTGACCAGACTTGCCAGCTGCTGCAGCAGCTTCCTCCAGAAGTAAGGCAGCCTACAGGAAAATGAAAAATTCTATCGAGGCACACCACGCACACTGAGGACAAAATCAACCACATTCATAAAGCATCAAGTTCAGCATGGTGTGCACTGGAATGCAACCAAGGCTAGGGAAACAGGAAAACCAGGCACAAATCTGCATAAATGGTACACATGCTCAACCATGCATAAGTGTATCTCTTTCAATTAGGAAAGAAAGCGCCTACCAGCAATCTTTGTAATACAGGCGGCCTGAAAAACACATCCAAAGCAAAGAGCTTGCTCTGCAATGCTGCAGCGTTTGTGAAGGTTGTCTGCTTCAGCGTGTTGAGCACGCTGCGCAGAGTTGTCTGCCAGACTTGCATGTCTTTCTCTGTGCGAGCTTCATTCACCATGGCCACTACAAACAAGCTTTGCAGCTTACCGCATCCCTGCATCAGCCAGGGCAGATTCACCCAAACAATGACCACACGCTGACGCATGTAGATCTGACTGATGACAGCCATGAGCTGCGGTGAGAAACAAAACGGGACCCCTCCAAGCACAATACAGGCATGTTCTTGCCTGGCTGACAAGGCTGTGACTGACAAAAGTTCCAATGCTAATGCTTGGCATGCAAGGCTGGCTGTGCAGTCATGACTTGTAGCCCAAATGCTGCAACAGAAGCGCTAGTTGGGCCTTAAAACTGGTGTTACAATGCACCACTGGTGTGCAATGTGTGAGCTGCTGCAAGAACACTGACCACCAGCTTCACAAAGTCCTGGGAATGGTGCCCTCCTTCAAAGTACAGGTCCTCTTCTTCCTCCTTGCCAACCAGCTCACCTGCTTGCTTGGCAATCCTGCTTTGCCACCTACGCACAGCGCCATGTCTTAACATCCGGCAACAGGTGTCAGCATTTTTGTACATACTTGAACAGTCCCACATCATAAGACAATGCATCTGACATGTAGAACAATGTAGAGTTTGAGCTGTCTAAATAGTACTGCAGCTGAGTTAGCATGAGCGTTTCAGCTTCTTTGGGCTGCAGGTTCTGTGAGGTGTCGTATTTCAGAGGTTTTGTATTTTGATGTGCCTCTGCTCTGGGGATGTGCATGATATTGCTGTTACAGTGGCAGAAGTTGAAAGTAAAGACTGCTGCAAACATGACATTTTTCCACCGCCAATAACTTAGCGGTAATCGCAGTTATGTTGTATTCAGATGGCTGAGAGACATGTGCAGAAGCCCATCGTGAATGTGCTGAAGCTCTGTGCTTTGCTGCTGCCATGCAGTGCAGCATGTCAGCGTGATCTGGGATGAAACGTTGTATGCATGGCAGAAGCTGGATAATCAGCACAGCATACCTGCTCAAGACTTGTTTCACTGCAGGTGAGGTTGCTGCTTGACAGCCAAGCTCAAGACCATTGTGGCAGTCATGCATGGTTTGCAGCTGTGACCCTCCACGAGCTGGCCGTAGCTTTGTCTTGATGGCAATATCTATCTGAGCATCACCTGCAAGAATAGCAGAGTCTGCATCAAGCATCATGCCATAGCAATACAACAGCTTGATGCTTCTGGCAGTTGCAACCTGGCAAATGTGCTCTGCCCAGCCTTTCACAAGATTGATCCACCCACATTGCCCTGTGCTGTATCAGCTTATTGAGTTGATACCTTGCCATGTTATAAGAAAAATGCAGCAGCAAGGCAAGCCATGTGCAAGTATGACTAGAACAGTGCGCTGCCTACAATATTGCATACCTAGCCACCAGCTTGAATCAGTCTTTGGGTCCATGGTGAGTCGTAAAATGAGACCTCTGGTTCCAGCTGGTGCTGCACTTGTGCCTTGCACAGCTTTGACAGGCATGCCCAAAGCCTTCTCAAGTGCAGCTACAATGGGTAGCTCATCTTCTGGCGGAAAGCTAGCACCAGTTTCACCAGAACCTGCTGGAGTGAGCGGTCTCTTCAGATCTGAGGCTGCTGCTTCAATCCAGGCAGGTGCTGTGGCATAAACTTTAGCAGGTCTGGCTGCAGCTTGTCTGGTTGGCTCTGCCTGTGGCACTCCTACATATACATAGAATGCATAAGAAGGCATCAACAAAAGACTTGGTCCAAAGCCGGCATGAGAGTCTCAGTCAGCATCATGGTGCACAAGTTTTCTACATGCCGCATTGTCTGCACAGCTTGAAGAGCGCACTAGAAGGTCACAATTGGCTGTGCTGTGCTTGCAAGCCAGAACAGCACGCACACCTTGCTGCTGATTCAACACTCCCATGGCTTGTGCCAGTGCAGCTGCAAATACATTAGACTGAATCACCGGTTGAGGAGCTGAAGGGGCCGCTTCAGGCTGATGTGGCAGTTGCTGGGCAGGTGGCATTGAAGCTGCTGCTTGCTGCTGATCTGTCAGCATGACTGTGTCTGGTGGAGGGGCTGGCTCATCGTCTGCATACTGACCCTGCAAAACATCATCTGCTCTGACGTCGCCCTGAGGTGGACCAGAAATAATCAGGCAGTAAAGATGTTGATCAGTGCTGTTGAATACTCACCTGCATGGACAGTGCCATAGCTTGCTGTAGGTCATCGTCTATGTCCATATCTTGAAGGGTTGGATCTGCAGCATCAAAATTGTAAGTCAATATAGCCAAACAGACGCTAATCACTTGTGCCTCACGAATAGAAACGTCATGTTTCATGACAGGGCAAACAGCACCTGCATCGGGCAAGGCTTGGACGGCATCACTCCCTTGATCACCACCACCCTGCCCGTCCCACTGCAAAGACAAAAGACCGACTTTGAAACAGCATGACCATCAGACGTCTTGGTCGTGGAAACACACCACGTGGCGCTGCTAGCCACTGTCAAGCGCAGAGACACAGTACCTCCTGCATGGATAGAGCCAGTGCCTGCAAGGTGTCCTCGTCGAGCTCGTCCTCCATGATGGAGGAGAGTCGTCCTAATCGCGACTCAAAATGCGTCGGCTTGGTGTCGATGACTCGGTATGAAACGAGCTGTGAACGCAGCGTTGTGGTGTCACTTGAGAACTCGAAGGGTGGGGCGAAGAAGGACGGAGACCCGAAACGCCAACACTGTTCTCGAACCTCGAACAACTGCACCTTCGACCATCTTGGACTAGTGTATCGGCCGCATCAGCCTCGCAACTTCTGCCCTTGTAGCACCTGCGAATAACATGCACACGATGGCGGGTGAATGAACATCTTGCTTCTGCTGCTTTACCGAGCTTGGACTGTCGTCGTCAGGAAGTTGCGCGCTATGGCAAACGCAAGAGCTAGGAGCGGGTTCCCTTTTACCGAGGCACGTTCGCACCTTCCACAGGTTTCAATCAACATAACTCACAGCTGCTTGCACACTTTGAGTTGCGCAGTCAACGATCTGACCAGCTGCGGCCCGGCGACTGTGCCCTTGCGGTGTACTGACATTATGTTCGTATTGCTTACAGTTTTTGTACCTGGGCACCAGCTTAGTGGGATCGGTAATGCTGATGCGTTACTTTGCGAACATCATAGACCCCACTGCTCAAGCCAGAAAACAGGTGCGCACTTGATACACGAGCTCAGCACACTTTGTATGGTTTGTGCTCTGTCTGCGACCTGCACCTGGCAACACAGGTGGCCAAGAAGGCCAAGGATTTGGAGAAGCGGCTTGGCCACCGCCTGGGAAATATCACCCAACATGAATCGGTATGTATCCTGTCATGTGTCGTTTTGCGTAGCAATGTTCCAGCAATTGACATACAAAATGAGCAATGTCAGGCGCTATGTCAGGCATGGTATCTACCAGGGTACCTCTTCAGGCATTGCATGTGTTCTTGCTCATCAGCTGCTTGTGTTGCAGATGGCCGTCGATCTGGTAGTTGACCCTGCAGAGATAGACACAAATTTGAATGACATCGGCGGTCTGGATGACATCCTGGAGCGTTTGGTAGGGCACTGCTGAGCTATGTTGTTGCTACATGCATGTGTTTGACCTCTCTTGGTGTGTGCTTGGAGCAGTGTTTGCTTAGCTGACTCTGTGCAAACTTGTGCCTGCATAGGTCACCCAAATGCAAGGCCCATTGACTCACCCAGAAATATACAATGGTGGACTGTTGGCACATCCCAAGGGCATTCTTCTATATGGACCTCCTGGTACTGGCAAGACCATGGTTGCCAAGGTAACGTGGATTGTCCATGCTGCCCTGGTTTTGTTGATGACTGATATTGTGGCATAACATTTCTTGCAGTTCCAACCTGCTTATAGCCAGCTAAATGTGCATGCTTTAATTTGGCGCTCAGCCAGTCAAATGTTACACTCATGAGCACTCAATCTTGTACCATGTAAACACTACCTTGGTGTTCAGCTACTTTGTGTTTGACATCATTTTGTCAGAGTCTGACCTGTTTGGTGTTGCTCACAGGCCCTTGCCAAGCAATGCAAAGCTTTCTTCCTGGTAGTGCAGCCCAGCGCAGTTCAGAGCAAGTGGTACGGTGAAACCAACAAGGCCATTGGTGGCATCTTCAAGCTGGCTCGCAGACTGTCTCAGGGCGAGTCAGCCTGCGTCATCTTCATTGGTGGGTGCATTACAGCTATTGCCAAGTTTCACATGGCCCCTTTGGAAGTATCCTCTTGGTCATGTACACACACAGTGCCCACAAAATATGTGTACATAGCAGGTCTCCTCGCTAAGCACATGGCGGCATGGTAGTGTTGGCCGCTAAGAGCTGTAGCTGACATCAGCAGGATGTATCACAACTGCAGAGCTTTAAAGCTTTTTAGTGCTTAAAGATCAAAGATATGAACCATCTGAAGTGCTGACCTTCTTCTTTGCAGGCAGCAGCACTAAATTGTCAGATAGGGTTTCGCTTGAGAACAGTACACCTGTCACGTCATGCACGCTTCACAGCACCTGAGCAGCTTGAAAAGCACATCTTATGTTCCGAAGGTGTGCTGTGCTGTATGCAGATGAGGTTGATGCCTTGCTGGGCAAGCGCAGAGACCATGAGCATGAGGTCTCAGTCAGTATGAAGACTGAGTTCATGTCCTTGTGGGATGGCATGGACACTGATTTGACAAGCAAGGTTGTCATCATGGGAGCTACCAACCGTCCTCAAGAGCTTGATGCTGCTGTCTTGAGAAGGTAAGCTCGTCTGTACTATGATCTTTGCATTGCACCATGCTTACCAGCTAGGTACTATGAGCGTCAAGTTGACTGCAGCCATGTCTGTTGGTTGCATTTTCCACTGTGTGCTTTGTATAGACGCTGACATGCAATATCACAGCCGCTCTCATGCATGCTTTGCATGCTTTGCTCTGCAGATTCACCCTGTCAATAGCTGTGGAGCTTCCAGACACAGCAGCAAGAGAGGACATCATCATGACCCACCTACGCCAGCATTGTGAGCAGCATATCCTGGGCAAAGGGGCAGTCAATGCCGACCTCATGCAGGTAGAACCGCTACAAAAGCTTAGAAGCTAGTGTTGTAATTCCTTTTTGAACCACCTCGTCCTTTCATGACCAAATATTGAAGAAATCCCTAAACTCTTGCTCTTGGTATACCAGTATATGGTCAAGTCCTTCTTCAAGCTTCTTCAATCAGCTGCTGTGGCATGCTCTTTGGGCTGGGGCACAACCAGTGTGTCCTGTGTTCTTTTCAGAAGGTCTGCCAAGAGCTTGTTGCATTTCTTGACGGATCTCTTTTCTGCAGCAATGAAACCCTGTTTGCTGCAGAACCTGGCAATGTCTCGCTTGGAGGGCAAGAGGCCAGCACAGTGGTTAGCAGAGCAGACACAGGGCTACAGCGGAGCTGATTTGCATGAGCTTGCCACTGAGGCAGCTCGCAACTCAGTGCTCTCCATGACGAGTGCGCTGGCTACCCTCAGGTGAGTCCTGTACAGAACTATGGCACCTTGTCAGGAGAGAATCACACTCTGCCTTGAGACTCTGCTCCTCTGGTCATTGCCTGCTGGCCTGCCCGATACCTGCAGTGAGTGACACAGGGTTGCACACAGCTGACACTGGGGAAAGACATGAGTCCAGCGACCACTTAGGTGAATGCCTACTGAATGAGTCTTTCTGGCTGGTGACACAGGCAACAAGGACAAAGACGACAGCATCAGGCTCCTCCCGCACAAGCTAGAGAGCAGCGTCCACTCAGTATAGCTGACTTTCAGGCAGCACTGCAAGTGTACACGCCCACCCAGCAGAAGGCTGAAAGCTTTCAGAGGCCAAATGTTGACCCCTTGGCTGCCATGGCCAGCATGTGGGCTAACCTATCCAGCAATGACCTTGCAAATGGCCAAGGTCTTCCAAATGGAAACCATGGAGGCAATGATGACAACAGCGAAAACCGTAATGCAAACCACCATGGTGACTGATCATTATGCATGTTGACTATGCTGCAGCAGGATCCTTCCACCCCTCCTGCTGTGCATTATATTGCAATAATGTTGTGAGAACATGACCTAACTGAGATGCTTCCTTGCACGCCTATAGTAGCTGCAACTGCTGAGCTTCTGTAAATCACTGCATGATTCCTGATCAACATATGTAATACATTTTTTCTTGGTGGTATGAATCCAATGAGATACACTTTGCGTTATCACGTAAGGCGCCACGCAGCAAAACGGCAGTGCCATGTCACTTGGCTGTTTAGGGGCAGTAATGAAATGTAATTCTCGCATAAAGTGTGCGATGAGCATGTGACGGAAGTATGCTGGTCCACCTTCTTCAGGCTCTCCTCAGGGTACCTTGCCTCATGCACGCAACAAACGAGACTTTACATCAAGGCATCGTCAACTGCGACCTGTGCCTGTCTGCGTGGTAGCTCCTGCTTCACCAGTGTACAGTGCTAGGTCGCAGAGAGAGTACACCCCCGTCAATCGAGCAAGTGCTGTCTTAGTGACAGCCTACATACAGCAAAGCTGGCGCAACCAACGGACCCAAAGCATAAGATGGACATCACCAATCCCAAATATGAGATGGTAAGTGTGTGCTGGCTCTGCTGTAGGCTCCTATCAACGCCATGCTTACCACGTACCGTCCCCGCAGATAAGGGATATTGGTAGCGGAAACTTCGGTGTGGCGAAGTTGATGCGCGATAAGCAGACAGGCGAGCTTGTCGCTGTCAAATTTATCGAGCGTGGCGAGAAGGTCGGCTTTCCTACGTCTCTCGCTCTTGCTCCTTGGTAGTGTAGTGACTTGACCCTGGCATGCTCTGACTATGCGCCGCTCTGATCAGCTGTTCCGATTCGGGGTGCCTGCTGGACAATGTTGATGCATTGTTCAGGGTATACTGTGCACGATCAGGTCACTTTTCTCTGTGAAACAGAGCTGCTTGAAGCTGCCTTATGCTTAGACCAAGACACTTTCCACCATGCAAGTGTCCTTTCAACGCACCTCAGCCCTGACTGTATTGTGAACTGCAGATTGATAAGAATGTGGAGAGGGAGCTCATCAACCATCGATCCCTGTTGCACCCAAACATCATCAGGTTCAAGGAGGTATTTTTCTGCACAACCTGCTTTGCTGCTGCCATTGTGCTCCTGAGCTTACGCAATGGCTGAACACTGTCTTGGTGCAAGCTCTGCCAAATGGATGTTGCATAAACACCACAAAGGCATAACGCCTCAGCACTGTAGGCCATTCCGCCAACATTTCAAGTTGAGACACCAGCATTATCAATGATACTAGCTCTTCATTGCCTTATGATTTCCTTGCAGGTCTTCTTGACCCCAACCCACCTTGGTATTGTGATGGAGTATGCGGCAGGCGGTGAGCTGTTCGACCGCATTGTGAAGGCTGGTAGATTCAGTGAAGACGAGGCGCGATTCTTCTTCCAGCAGCTCATCTCAGGGGTAGACTACTGCCACAGCGAGGTGAGAGCTCTGCAAGCTGACACACTGTTGCATCTCTTCTGCAGTTTTGGAGAGACCATAATGCAGGTGCAGAAATGCACAAGTCGCAATTAATCTCTTGATGCTCACCACACAATTTCCTGCCTTTCCCAGGAAAGGTTTATACAAGCTTAGGTTGCTGTTTGTTGTCTGTGCTGCACAGGGCATGGATGCTGTCTTCCAGTGCAGGCTGCGTACTGTGTGGAAATAGACAGGTGTGTTTGCTGTCTTCTGGAGCTGACAGTGCCTTGTTTGCTGCAGGGTGTATGCCATAGGGATCTGAAGCTGGAGAACACGCTGCTAGATGGCAGGCCAGCACCCAGACTGAAGATCTGTGACTTTGGCTACTCCAAAGTACGTTGCTGCTTTCAGTCCATGTTCATTCTGCAATTCGTCTTGTGGAGGCAATTGGCAACGTACATGACCTGTGATGGATCAGTCCTACACACAGAGTCTGTTGTGCTGTCCTTGCTTTGTCCCCTTCAGCTTTGCAAAGCATCACAACTCGCTATGTCCGCCAAACATAAGCTGCAGCCATGCTATGTGCATTTGCAATGTATCCCAGGTCTGTACAGTGGTTTACATGAGTTGCCTTGCTGGACTGTTCAACTTGGCAGCTGCCTTGCCTCTGATGTTCCTTTTTTTGGTGGTGTGCAGTCTGCAGTGTTTGACTCACAGCCCAAGTCAACAGTGGGAACTCCAGCCTACATTGCTCCAGAGGTGCTGTCACGCAAGCAGTACGATGGAGAGATTGCTGATGTATGGTCATGTGGTGTGACTCTGTATGTCATGCTTGTGGGGGCATACCCCTTTGAGGATCCTGCAGACCCCCGCAACTTCAGAAAAACCATTCAGGTATAGTGATACTGATATTTGACAAGCATGGCATCTTGCAACACAGGAAGATAAATGGAGACTTGTTTAACCCAAAACACCTCTGGTTTGTGCTGTGCCTGATTGGTGGCATATGCTTGATGCACACTGTGTGCTGTCACACGTATGATAACCGCTGTGCAGCAGGGGCTTAAACTGTGAGGCTGCTGCCATCAAATCCAGCATTTGTCATGACAGGATTTGCTGCAGCTTTTCTCGATCTCAACTTGCAACAGTGGGAATGAGTTTTACCCTAATCAATGTACTCAGTCTGCTGTCACGGTGTTCAGTCATCAGCAGCTGTCATGTTATCTCCCTTGTCAAGCAAGACCTCTGAGGTGATCTCTCAGGTGCCACTTGCTGCTGCACCAACCACAGGGAGCGAAGTTTTCACGTGCAAAGCTGTGAACAAAGCTAAATGGTTCCATTGTACAAAACAAAGGTGCCATGCCGGAAAGTTGACATGCACAGTGCATGGCTGCAGAGGATCATGGGGGTGAAGTACAGCTTCCCCACAAACCTGCACATCTCCCGGGAGTGCTTGGACATGATGAGCAAGATCTTTGTGGGCAACCCTGCCAACAGGATCTCCATT